>Ga0182739_1001537_pt1 | contig 23976 bp, 24 predicted proteins | sample eDN5th30CBELigBY_FD_128873 | JGI IMG/M metagenome (GOLD analysis project Ga0182739, IMG submission 128873) | Enriched backyard soil microbial communities from Emeryville, California, USA - eDNA 5th pass 30_C BE-Lig BY (version 2) (version 2) | ecosystem: Environmental > Terrestrial > Soil >... | reverse complement strand
TTTCTGAGCACCTGCCGCCGTTCCGCCGTGGCGGAACCGGCGCCGCTCACGCCGCCGAAGATACCGCCGATGCCGGCCGTGCGCTTGGCGCTGCTGCTGTTGCCTGCCACCGCACCCACCGCACCGCCCACCACCGCGCCGGTGGCGGCGCCGACGAGCACGCCGCGGTCCACCTGCACGCTGTCGGCATAGGCGCGGCATTCGCTGAGATCAGCCGCGTAAACCTGCTGATCGACGCCCTTGAGGTCCACGATCGGCTCCTTGTTGAAGAGGCCGGCGCAGCCGGTAATCAGCATCGATGCAGCCAAGAGGCCGATCACTCTACTTCTGTTCATATCCGCCTCCCGACGACAATCTACTGACAACGCATGGCGCGCTGGTGAGTTTACCATCGCCTCGCGTGGCTTGTGGCGCCAGGGCGGCTACAATGCCGGCCTCGAGGACCCGATGACCGCCACCCTGCTGCCTTCCCTGCACCTGTCGCCTGCTACCCTGCAATGGGATGCTGCCGGCCTGCCGCACTCGAGCGATTACGGCGACGTGTATTTTTCCCGCGCCGACGCGCTTGGCGAAAGCAGCCACGTGTTCCTGGAGGGCAACGCGCTGCCGCAGCGCTTCGCCGCGCTGTCCGCCACGGACACGTTCGTCATCGGCGAACTCGGTTTCGGTTCCGGGCTCAATTTTCTCAATACCTGGCGGCTATGGGAACGCCTGGCGCCCCCCAATGCCTGCCTGCACTACCTGGCCTGCGAGCTGCATCCGCTGCCGCGTGCCGCGCTTGCCCGCCTGCATGCCCATTGGCCCGCGCTGGCGCCCTACAGCAATGCGCTCTTGGCACAATATCCGGAACATACCGCCGGCATCCATCAATTACGTCTGCAGGGGGGCACGCGCCCCGTCATGCTGACGCTGCTGTACGGCGATGCCAGGCATTTGCTGGCATTTCTGGCCAAGGCCGGCAGCTTCCACGTGGATGCCTGGTATCTGGACGGCTTCTCGCCGCGCCTCAACCCCGGGCTTTGGCAACACGAGCTGTTCGCGCAACTGGCGGCTTTGAGTACCACGCGCACCACCCTCGCCTCCTACTCCGTGGCCGCCAGCGTGCGCCAAGCCTTGCAGGAAGCGGGGTTCGCGGTGGAAAAAAGCCCCGGGTTCGCCGACAAGCGCCACATGCTGCGTGGCCGTTATCCGGGAGCAAACAGCGCTCCCGCTCCCACCAAGGGCCGCGCCGCAGTCGTCGGCGGTGGCCTGGCCGGCTGTGCCACCGCCTTCGCCCTGGCGGAAAGCGGCTGGCAGGTGGACCTGTTCGAGCGTGAAGCGCAACTGGCCCTTGGGGCCTCGGGCAATCCGCAGGGCATCCTGCATTTCCGGCCGGTGAAACGCCACGCACCCGACAGCCATTTCAATCTCTACGCCTACCTACACGCCAGCCGCTACTACGGCGGCCTGGCGGCGGCGCTTGGGTTGCAGTGGCACCCCTGCGGCCATCTCCAATTGGCAAACACGCCGACACTGCAGGCGCGTTTCCAGGCCGTGCTGGCCGAAGGGATGTATCCCGCGCCATTACTGCAATGGCTAGACCGCGACCAGGCCAGCGCCTGCGCCGGGCAGGCGCTGAATCACCCCGCCCTGTTCTTTCCCGATTCCGGCTGGCTGGCGCCGCCCGCGCTCTGCCGTCTGTACGCCGCCCATCCCGCCATTACCGTCAGGCCATTGCAGGAAGTGCGTGCCTTCACGCGTTCAAGCCAGGGCTGGCAGCTCACTATGCAAGGTGCTGCGGAAACCGCCACGTTCGCTTTGGTGGTACTGGCCAACAGCATGGAAGCCGGCCTGTTTCCGGAACTTGGCCATCTGCCGCTGATCAGCAATCGCGGACAGGTGGACGTGTACGCCGCCACTCCCTCCACCCATCTCGATACCGTGGTATGCGGGCAGAGCTATCTGGTGCCAGGGGACGACGGCGTGCAATGCACGGGCGGCAGCTATTTCCTGGGCGACGAATCGGCACCGGCGCAGCAGGCCCGTCAAGCCTGGCACCGCGCACAACTGACGGATTGCAGCCCCACGCTCGGCGCCGCGCTTGACGCAAGCACGCCCCTGCAGCGCCGCAGCGCCAGCCGCTGCATCACGCCCGATCGTCTGCCGCTGGTGGGCGCGCTGGATTCCAACAGGCTGCCGGGGCTCTACCTGAACCTGGCGCACGGTTCGCACGGCTTGACCCGCACCCCGCTCTGCGCCGCCTGGCTCGCCAGCGTGATCAACGCCACACCGCCACCCTGCCTGCCGCCGCTTGGCGAATTGCTGGCGCCGCAGCGCTACGCCGAGCATCAAGCAGGATAATGCCGGCCCCCGTGACGGGTGGTCAGAATGGCGGACCGGACAATGATCGGAGTGCGGCGACATCTTGGCGCGCCACCGATGGTGGAAGCGCATTGGCCGGGGCCGTGCTGGCAGGACAGTCAGGCGCGGCTTTCTCCACGGTAATTTTGCGGATTGAGCGAGGAGCGGCTCCCGTAGGGAGAACGCCCCGCAGCGCCGCAAAATTGGCGTGGAGCGCGTCCGTCCCGCCAGCACGGCCCCGGCCAATGCGCCTTCGCCCAGCCTGGGATGAGGGGTGAAAAACGAGGGGAAACCTCAGGCTCCGAGGTCTTACCCTTCGGCCGGGCAAAGGGATCAGGCGTCGCTGTCGTAGAAATGGGTGAGCGCGCGCGCCAGGTACACCGTGTCGTGGCTGCCGGCGAGTTCGCGGATGGAATGCATGGCGAAGGTGGGCACGCCGATGTCCAGCACCGGCAAGCCCAGTTGCGTGCCGATCAGCGGCCCGATGGTGCTGCCGCAGCCCATGTCGGAGCGCACCACGAAACTCTGCAGCGGCACTTCCACTTCCGCGCACAGCTTGCGGAAATAAGCGGCCGAGGCGCTGTCGGTGGCATAGCGCTGGTTGGCGTTGAACTTGAGCACCGGACCGCCGTTGAGCAGCGGGCCGTGTTTGCCGTCATGCTTGTCGGGAAAATTGGGATGGATGCCGTGGGCGTTGTCCGCCGAAATCAGTATCGAGGCGCTCAGCATGCGGCGGAAGCATTCCTCGCTGCCGTCCTCCAGCCGCTCCACCACGCGGCGCAGCGTGCTTTCCAGGAACGGGCCCGAGGCACCGGCGGCCGAGGCGCTGCCCACTTCCTCGTGGTCGGTACACACCAGCACCTTGTGGCCGTCGCCCTGGCTGGCGAGCAGGCTCTGGAGCGCCACGTAGCAGCTCAGCAAATTGTCCAGGCGCGCGCTGGCGATGAACTCCTCGTTGAGCCCTACCAGGTCGGGTGGGTTGACGTCGAACAGACACAGATCGAAATCCAGCACCCGCGCCAGCTGCAGTCCGGTGTGCGTGGCACGTATTTCCTCCGCCAGCAGCTTGCGGAAATCCGGCGCCTTGTCAGTGGAACATTGCAGCAGGATCGGCGGCAGATCGTTCTGCGCATTGATGCTGCGCTTGCTGTTGACCTCCCGGTCCAGATGGATGGCAAGGCTTGGAATCACCGCCAAGGGGCGTTCGAAATTGACCAGCGTGGCGCCGAGTTCGCCGGAAGCGTCCTCGAACATGACCCGGCCCGCCAGGGACAGGTCGCGGTCGAACCAGGGATTGAGCAGCGCGCCGCCGTACACTTCCACCCCAAGCTGCAGATAGCCGTGGCGCAGCAGTTCCGGCTGCGGCTTGACCTTGAGACAGGGGCTGTCGGTATGCGCGCCCACCAGGCGCAGACCGCTCATACTGAGCGGCGCGCTGCCTAGCTGCAGCGCGATCAGCGACGAACCGTTGCGGGTGAAGAAATAGCGGCCGCCGGCCTCGAGTTCCCAGGCGTCCTCTTCGGACAGCTGCACGAAACCGGCGGCTTCCAGCCGTACCGCCATGGTGGCGGTGGCATGAAACGGCGTGGGCGATTGCTGGATGAAATCGCAGAGATCGCGATTGAAGTTATCCGCCGGCATGGCCCGATCCGATCATTCGATACCGAGCAGCTCCACCTCGAAGATCAGGGTGGAATTGGGCGGAATGGGACCGGCGCCGGATTCGCCATACGCCAGGTCGGCGGGAATGAAGAAGCGGTACTTGTCGCCCACGCTCATCAGCTGCAGGCCTTCGGTCCAGCCGGGAATCACGCCGTCGAGCGGGAAGGAAATCGGTTCGTTGCGCTCCACGGAGCTGTCGAACACGGTGCCGTCGATGAGCGTGCCGTGATAGTGCACGTTGACCGTGTCGCTTTCCTTCGGCTTGGCCGCATCGCTGCCGCCCTTGCTCATCACTTCGTACTGCAGGCCGCTGGCGGTGGTGGTCACTTCACTGCGCTTGGCGTTTTCCGCCAGGAAATCCTGGCCGGCCTGTGCCTGGGCGGCAATGGCTTCCTGGGCTTCGGCCTGTTTCTTCATCTGCAACTGCTGCAGCGCGGCCATGATGTCCTCCTCGCTGAGTTGCAGGTCGCCGTCGACGCTGTCGCGGATACCGGCGATCATGGCTTCCAGATCGAGGTCGTTCAGCAGACCCTGGCTCGCCAGGGTGGAACCGATATTCACGCCCATGCCGTAGCCAGCGCGTTGTTCAGGGCTGTCGAGCGCGGTTTGCGCCGCAACCGGCAGGCTGATCAGCAAGGAAGCCGCCACGGCCAATGAACGGGAACGCAAAAGGGTAGTCATATACGTGTCGTCCTACTTAGTGCTAGAGATGAGTGAATACCTCAGTGGGCACGGCAAAACCCGGTTGAAACGGGCCGTCGAGGAGATAATGACGGGTCTCACTACCCCTGAAAGCATAGGGGCGGCATACTACCCGCAGTGCCGTCCAAATACCATAAGCAGCCCCAAGCCCCGCGACACAGGTCGCATCATCGCACAGGAAGCCAGCATGATTTCCGTCCCCCGCCGTTTTTCGCTTGCCCTGGTGCTGCCGCTTGCCGCGGCCGTGCTGCTGACCGCCTGCAAGAACAATCCGTACACCGTCACGTTCAACGAAAATGTCGTCTATTCACCTAATGATCGCAGCAACGAGGGCCCCTTGCGGGATCCCGCACTGCAAGGCTGTCTGAACCAGGTGCTTGCCGGCAATCCGGCGGTGGACGTAGGCACGCTGACCCTCCTGGCCTGCCCTGGCGCCGGCGTGCAGAGCCTCGATGGCATCGCGGCGCTGCCCCGGCTGGAACAGCTGGAACTTTCCGGCAACCGGATCAGCGACGTCAGCCAGCTGGCGTTGTTGAAGAATCTGCGGGTATTGAGCCTGCGCGACAACCAGGTGGCGAATATCGGCGTGTTGGATTCGATGCCGTCGCTGCGCTTCGTGTCGCTGCAGGGCAACAATCGCCTCCCCTGCCGCCAGCTCGATTCCCTGGAAACGCGGCTCGGCAACACGCTCGGCCGTCCCGAACGCTGCCTGTAAGGCAAGCTCAGGCCGGCGTGCCGCTGTGGAAGCGGAACTCAAAATCGGGGCTTTCGATCAGCTCGCGCTCCCGTTCGGCGAACCAGGCCACGCGTTCGCCGATGTCGTCCGGCGCCAGGGCTTGCGCCAGCGCCAGATAATCCTGGAAATGCCGCGCTTCGGAACGCAGCAGTGAACGGTAGAAACGGCCCAGCTCTTCATCCAGATGAGGCGCCAGGGCGGCGAAGCGTTCGCAGGAGCGCGCTTCCACGTAGGCCCCGATAATCAGCGTATCCACCAATTTATACGGTTCATGATGGCGTACATGCTGGCGCAGGCCGGCGGCATAGCGCGCCGGCCCCAGCTGGGTGTAGGCCACGCCGCGGCGCTGCATCAGTTCCACCACCTGTTCGAAATGCCGCAATTCCTCACGCGCCAGCTGCGACATCTTGGTCAGGAGCGCCGGGTGCTCGACGTAGCGATACATCAGGCTCATGGCGCTTGCCGCCGCCTTCTTCTCGCAGTTGGCGTGATCGATCAGCAGCGTGTCCAGCTCGTCCACGGCGCGCGCCACCCAAGGCTCGGGCGTGGCACAGGGCAAAAAGGCGGTGATGGCGCCAAGCTCAGTCATCGTCGCCCTCGGGCTCATCGAGCGCGGACGTTTCGTCGCCCACCAGATGCCGAGGCAGTTCCTTGCTGCTGCGCGCCCCGAGCTTGCGCAGTTTTTCTATTCGGCCCACCAGGTTGCCGCGGCCGCTGCTCAGCTTGTTGTGGGCCTGATCCCAGGCTTTGTGGGTCTGATCGAGACGGCGGCCGATTTCCTCCAGATCCCGGACAAAATCCACGAACTTGTCATACAGGCGCCCGGCCTGCTCCGCGATCTCCTGGGCATGGCGGTTCTGGTATTCATAGCGCCAGATGCTCTGGATGGTGCGCAGCGTGGCGAGCAGCGTGGACGGCCCCACCAGGATGATGTTGCGGGCGAAGGCGTCGGTGAACAGTTGTTCATCCTGCTGCACCGCGAGGGTGAAGGCGGCTTCCACCGGCAGGAACAGCAGCACGTAGTCGAGCGTGTTGAGGCCGTGCAGCTGCTGGTAGTTCTTGTCGGAAAGCCCGCGCACGTGCGTGCGGATGGACAGCAGGTGCTGGCGCAGATGCGTGGCGCGGCTGTCGTCGTCCTCGGCGGCGTAATAGTCCTGGTAGGCGCTCAGGCTCACCTTGGAATCGATGACGATGTCCTTGCCTTCCGGCAGATGCACCACCACGTCGGGCTGGCCCTTGCCGCCGTCGTCGTCCAACAGGCTCACCTGCACGTCGTATTCGCGGCCTTTTTGCAGCCCGGATTTCTCCAACACCCGTTCCAGAATCATTTCGCCCCAGATGCCCTGGGTCTTGTTTTCGCCGCGCAGCGCCTTGGTCAGGTTGACCGCTTCCGCGCTGATGCGGGTGTTGAGCTCGAACAGGGTGCGGATTTCCTTTTCCAGCGCAAAACGCTCGCGCGCTTCCTTGTCGTAGCTTTGCTCGACGCGTTTTTCGAAACCCTGAATCTTTTCGCCGAGCGGCTGCAGCAGCGCCTGCAGTTTTTCCTGGCTGCTGGCTTCGAAGCGTTTGCCCTTTTCCTCGAGAATGTCACCCGCCAGCTGCTTGAACTGCAGGGTGAGCTCTTCGCGCGCCTGGCGCAGCAGGGTCAGCTTGTCTTCGTACTGGTGCTGTTGCTGTTCGCGTACGGTCTGTTCCCGCGCCAGCTGTTCACCCAGTTCGCGCGAGCGTTGTTGCTCGCCGCTCAACTGCCCCTGCAGCGCGGCCAGCTGTTCGCGCGTGCGCGCCAACTCGCCCTCGCGGGCATCGAGCCGTTCGCGCCAGGTGGCCTGCTGCGCCGAATGCACCGTGCCGGCGCGGGCTTGGCGCAGGAACAGCCACAGGCAAAGCAGCGCGCAGGCGAGCGCAAAAACGCCGAGCAGAATGAGAGGGAGGGAAAGGGCGGCGGTCATCCCTGATTGAAGTCGATCCCGAGACGCTCGCCCACCTCACGGTAGGTTTCGATCACGTCGCCCAGATCCTGCCGGAAACGATCCTTGTCCATTTTCTTGCGGGTGGCCTTGTCCCAGATGCGGCAGCCGTCGGGGCTGAATTCGTCGCCAAGCAGGAGCTCGCCGTCGTGCATGCCGAATTCCAGCTTGTAATCCACCAGCAACATGCCGGCGGCATCGAACAACTGCTTGAGCACGCCGTTGACCTTGAAGGTGAGCGCCTTCATGGCATCGATCTGCTCCTGCGTGGCCCAGCCGAACGACAGGATGTGGGAATCGTTGATCATGGGATCGTGCAGGGCGTCGCTCTTGAGGAAGAACTCGAACGTGGGCGGATCGATCGCGGTGCCTTCGGCGATGCCGTAGCGTTTGACGAGGCTGCCTGCGGCATGATTGCGCACCACGCATTCCACCGGAATCATGTCGAGCTTGAGCACCAGCGAGTCGTTGTCGTTCAAGCGCTTGACGAAATGCGACTTCACCCCCGCCTGCGCCAGCTTGTCCATGATGAAGGCATTGAACAGGTTGTTCACCCGGCCCTTGTCCGCCAGCTTCTCCACCTTGGTGCCGTCGAAGGCCGAGGTGTCGTTGCGATAATGCATCACGAACAGCTTGGGGTCGTCCGTGCTGTAGACGCTTTTCGCCTTGCCGGTGTAAATCAACTCACGTTTTTCCATGCTCTGCTCCGGAATACGGGGAATGCGCCCGAGGGGTAGCCTGCCTCAGGCAATGGTGTTGCGAATCAGCTGCAGCAGCCGCTCGGCGGCATCCTGGCTTTGCGGCCCGCCGGCGGTCGGTTCCACACGTACTTCAATGCCGTTGGCGCTGCGCTGCAACTGCACCTTCAACGGCACCGGTTCCCGGTTCTCATTGGAGGAAAACAGGCCGTTGAGCGTGAACACGCGCTTGAAGAAGCCGGGTTCTTCCAACTCGTCGTCATCCTCGGAGCCGGGTACGTAGGTCACTTCATAGACACCGCTGGTGACGTTCTGGTCGTCCACCGGAACATCGGCGCGCAGCAGGGCACGGCCCACCGCCGCCCAGCTGCGTTCGTAAGGCGCCATCAGGCGCAGCAGCATGCCGTTCGAGCCGGTTTCCAGCGCAGCCTTGCCGGTGCCGGAAATACTGCCGGCCAGCAGCGACACCGACGAGGCGGTGTAAAGATCGGCCACGTCCGCCAGGTAGCTGGACAAATCGGCCACCAGCGCGTTTTCCACCTCGCCTTCCTGCGAGCTGGCCGGCCAGGGCGCCTGGTCGAAGGCGGGCGTGGCCTGCGGCTGCGACATCTGCAGCAGCGTGATTTCGGAGCTGTCGTCCTGGAAACCGGTTTCCACCATCACCCGCACGCGGTCGCGGGTCAGCACGTTGCCTTCGCGCACGAACCAGGCGGTTTCCATCACCCCTGCCGTGGGGTTCTCGGCGGCAATCTCGATCTGGCGCGAGCGCCAGTAGTCGCGGATGCGCGGCCACACCTGGCTCGGGCTTACGTCCACCACGATCCAGCTGCGCTCGTCCATGCGCTGAATCACCACTTCGCGGTCGGAGCTGCCTTCCAGCGGGCGCGGACGCGGCGCATCGAGCAGCGCCTGATCCGCGCTGCCCGGCACATCGGGGATATACAGCAAATCATCGATGACGAAGCTGTCGAGCCCGTCGGGAATGCGGGTGCGCTCGATGGTGGTCGCTTCCAGGTATTCGCCCTTGCGGTCGCGGAACATGCCCTCTTCGCCGGCCAGCCGGTCCATGCCGGGCACGCGGGACATCAGCGAACAGGACTGCAACAGCATCAGCGCCGGCAGGCATACACACAGGGAGGTGAGGGAACGGCGGGACAAGGTCGACTTCATAACGCACCGGTTGCCTGCAGCGTATTGCGCAGGGTGTCGTGATAGAGGGGGTCCAGTTCCACCAGCGGCAGACGGATGCCTGCCTGGATCAGGCCCATTTCGCGCAAGGCCCATTTGACCGGCACGGGATTGGATTCGAGGAACAGGTCCTTGTGCAGGGCGGCCACGCGCTGGTTGAGCGCGCGCGCTTCTTCCGCCTTGCCGGCAAGGCCGAGGCTGCAGATCTTGCTCATCACGTTGGGTATGACATTGGCGGTCACGGAAATGTTCCCTTTTGCGCCCAGCAGTATCAGTTCCAACGCAGTGGTGTCGTCTCCGGAGTACACGGCGAAGCCGGCCGGGCACTGCGCCAGCACCTGGCGGCCGCGCTCGAGGTTGCCCGTGGCTTCCTTGACACCCACGATATTGGGGATTTCGGCGAGGGCGGCAATGGTGTCGGGCAGCATGTCGCAGGCGGTGCGGCCAGGCACGTTGTAGAGAATCTGGGGAATGTCCACCGCCTCGGCGATGGCCTTGTGATGCTGGTACAGGCCACGCTGGCTGGGCTTGTTGTAATAGGGGGTGACCAGCAGGCAGGCATCGGCACCCGCCACGCGCGCGGCTTCGGTCCAGTCGATGGCTTCCGTGGTGGAATTGGCGCCGGTGCCGGCGATCACCGGAATCCGTCCGGCCGCCGTTACCACCACGTGGCGGATCACGTCGCAGTGCTCTTCCACGGTCAGGGTAGCGGATTCGCCCGTGGTACCCACCGCCACGATGGCATCGGTGCCCTGCGCGATGTGCCACTCGACCAGACGCGTCAATGCCGGGTAGTCCAGCGCCCCGTCGGGACGCATCGGAGTGACGAGCGCCACCATACTGCCAGTGATCATGCTTACCTCTGTGATGGGTTTGCGCGAGGTGAAAACTCTGCCGGCCCACCCCGTAAAGGGGGCCAAGTTTAGCTGAATCGGGGACCAGTGGATACGTGGCCTCCCCTCCTCTGGCGATGTTATCCGCCGCCGGCGCGCTCCGGTTCGTCGTGATGGCTGATCGGCCAGGCACGGATCACCGCCTTGATGAAAGTGGCGAACGGAATCGCGAAAAACACCCCCCAAAAACCCCAGATACCGCCGAATACCAGCACCGCGGCGATGATGGCCACCGGATGCAGATTGACGGTTTCGGAAAAGATCAGCGGCACCAGCAGGTTACCGTCCAGGGTCATCAGCAGGACGTAGGCCACCAACAGTTGGTAAAGCTCGCTACTGAATCCCCACTGGAAGAACGCCACCAGCACCACGGGCACCGATACCGCCACCGCGCCGATGTACGGCACCACCACGGACAGCCCCACCATCACCGCCAGCATCAGCGCGTAATTGAGCCCCATGAAAGCGAACACGGCAAAGGTGAGCGTGCCGACGATGACGATCTGCAGCGCCTTGCCGCGGATGTAGTTGGCCAACTGGTCGTTCATCTCGTGCCACACCTGGGCCATGATGGGCCGTTTGCGCGGCAGCCAGTTTTCGAACCAGCCCAGCAGTTTTTCCGAATCCCGCAGCATGAAGAACACCAGGATCGGCACCAGGACGGTATAGACGCCCCAGGTGATGAAACGGGTGAAGCTGGCGAACGAATGCGTCAGCGCGCTCTGCCCCATGATGCGCAGCTCGGTCTGCACCTGGCTGCTCCACAGCGTGACCTGGTCGGTGGAGAACACATCCGGATAGTTGTCGGGCAAGAGTTGCAGCAGCGCGCGCAGCTGCTCGGCCATGGTGGGCAGGTCGTTGATCAGTTCCGCCAGGCGGTTGAGCGTAAATGGAATGAACACCATGAAGATCAGGAAGGTCACGCCAAGGAATAGGCAGTAGACCAGATACACTGCCGCGCGATGTGGCATGCGCAGCCGTTCCAGCGCGTTCACCAGCCCCTGCAGCATGTAGGACAGGATCAGGCTCCACAGCAGCGGCGCCATGATGCTGCCCATCGTCATCATGATGAGAATGAACGCCGCCAGCAGCAGCGTGAACACGATCGCTTCTTCCTCGGAAAAATAACGCCGATAGAAGTCGTTGAATACCTTGATCATTGGATTGTGTCAGTAGCGAGTGGTGGCGCGTCTGTGGCGCGGTCTAGGGCTTGCGCAACCAGTAGCGGAAAGCCCCCTCATCGCGTTCCATGCGCAGCAGGGCCACACCGCTTTGCGTGGAAAACACCTGAAAATCGCGCTCGGAACCCGGGTCCGTGGCCACTACCAGCAGCACTTCACCGGATGCCATGCGGTTGAGCGCCTGCTTGGCCTTGAGCAGCGGCATTGGGCAATTCAGACCACTCAGGTCCAGTTCATGGTCGGCCGATATCATAAGAGGCGGCATTTTACTCCCGCCTTGCCGAAAAACCGAGAGATCATGGCAGGAATTATGCGTAATATCGGCGGTCTACACCGTAAGGACTTCTTGACGCGGTACCGTATGTTCAGCCCTGTCTTCAAATCGCGGCACCTTGCCGCCGCCCTCGCCCTCGGCACCCTGTGCCTGGCGCCCGTTGCGCCGGCACCGGCCCAGGTGAACCTGCCCGTGCTCGGGGATTCCATCTCGGGCACCATTTCCACGGAGCAGGAATACCGTTTCGGCCGCGAATTCCTCCGTTCGGTGCGGCGCCAGTCGAAGGTGATGGACGATCCGCTGATCGCGGAATACATCGCCAGCCTCACCTACAAGCTGGCGGCCACTTCCGAACTCACCGACCACCGCCTGTCCTTCGTGCTGATCGACAGCGAGGTGCTCAACGCCTTCGCCGCGCCCGGCGGCGTGGTGGGCGTGAATGCCGGCCTGTTCACGTACGCCCAGAGCGAAGGCCAGTTCGCCTCCGTATTGGCGCACGAGCTGGCGCACATCAGCCAGCGCCACTACGCCCGCGGCATCCAGGAACAACGCAACAACAGCATCCCCAACCTCGCCGGCCTGCTCGCCAGCCTGGTGATCATGGCCACGGTGGGCGGCGACGCCGGCCAGGCCGCGCTGATGACCAGCCAGGCGATGGGCATCGACAATCAACTGCGCTTCTCGCGCAGCAACGAACAGGAAGCGGATCGCGTGGGCCTGCGCAATCTCTACAACGCCGGCTTCGATCCCGCGGACATGGCCGGCATGTTCGAACAGATGCTGCGCACCCGTTCGCTGTCGCAGCGCGTGCCCGAATTCCTTTCCACTCACCCGCTGGACGAAAGCCGTGTGGCCGACAGCCGCAACCGCGCCCGCACCTATCCGGGCGTGGAGTACGTACCGAACCCCGAATACCTGCTGATGCGCGAGCGCGTGCAGATGTACTACGCCCGCGACCTCGATGCCGAAATCGAGAAACGCCGCCGCGCCCTGTCCCAGCTCAATGGCGCCGAAGCCGACGCCGCGCGCTACGGCATCGCCCTGGCCGAACTGCGCTCGGGGCAAACCGTGCAGGCCACCCAGAGCCTGGACACCCTGCTCAGCAAGGAACCCACCCGCATCACCTACGTACTGCTGGCCTCCGACATCGCGGTGGCGGACAAGGACTACGCCAAGGCCTACAAGATTCTGGAAGACAACCTGCGCATCAACCCCAGCAACCACCCGCTCACCATGGCCTACGCCACGGCGCTGACCAAGGGCGGTGAATTCACGAAAGCGGCAACGGTGCTGGAAAAACAGGCGCAGTCACACCCGGACGACATGCAGTTGTGGTACGACCTGGCGGAAGTTCAGGGGCAGGCCGGCAACATCGCCAAGCTGCATCAGGCGCGCGCCGAGTACTTCATCGCGGTGGGCGATTTCGCCCGCGCCCGCGAGCAGCTCAACTTCGCTCTGGCCATGGAAGGCGATCGCCTCACCGTGGCCCGCCTGCGCCAGCGCCTCGACTACATCCAAAGCATCGAGAACGAGTTTTACCGCTGACCCAGACGCCTGCAGTTGGACCCGGACAGTGGCAGGCAGTCGGTGCGCGGTCCCGCTTGCTCCACCTCCGCCCCGTCAGGCACAAGCGCGGCGCTGCGGAACTCGCCGCTGCGCGGCTCAGACAGTCCTCGCTTGTATCCGCGCTTGTACCCGACGGGAAAGCGCTCCGACGTTCCGCAAGCGGGACCACGCACCGACTGCTTTCCACCAGTTGCTGCACGTTCTAGAAAAAACCATATCTTGACGCGTCATCGCTGGTTAAAGCGCATTGGTCGGGGCCAAGACTGAGAAGATGCATTAAAAAGCGTGGGGAAACCTCAGTGCCCGCGGAAATCCAGCATGCGCTGCAGCGGCACCAGGGCCTTGCGCCCCAGTTCCGGATCCACTTCGATTGCGTTGCTGCCATCACGCAATGATTCATACAGCGTCTGCAGCGTGTTCATCCCCATCCAGGGACACTGCGCGCAACTACGGCAGGTGGCGCCATCGCCTGAGGTGGGCGCCATGATGAACTCCTTGTCCGGCGCCTGCTGCTGCAGCTTGTAGAAGATGCCGTGGTCGGTGGCCACGATGAAACGTTTTTCCGGCCGCTCCCTGCCCGCCCGGATGATCTGGCTGGTGGAACCCACCACGTCCGCCAGTTCCAGCACCGGCAGCGGCGATTCCGGATGCGCGAGCACCGCGGCATCGGGGAATAAATGCTTCATGTCCAGCAGCGCGCGGGTCTTGAATTCTTCGTGCACGATGCAGGCGCCGTCCCACAGCACCATGTCGTCGCCGGCGCCAAGACGGTTCTGGATGTATCGTCCCAGATGTTTGTCCGGTGCCCAGATCACCTGGCGTCCCTGCGCCAGCAGATGCTCCACCACGTCCACCGCGATCGCGGACGTCACCACCCAGTCGGCCATGGCTTTGACCGCCACCGAAGTGTTGGCGTACACCACGATCTCGTGATCGGGATACTGCGCGCAGAATTCCGCGAACTCGTCCGCGGGACAGCCGATGTCCAGTGAACAGGTGGCTTCCAGCGTGGGCATCAGCACGGTTTTTTCGGGGTTGAGGATCTTGGCGGTTTCGCCCATGAAGCGCACACCGGCCACGACCAGCGTGGTGGCGCTGCTCTGCGCGCCAAAACGGGCCATCTCCAGCGAGTCCGCTACGTAGCCGCCGGTTTCCTCGGCAAGCGCCTGCAGCGCGGCGTCGGTATAGTAATGCGCCACGAGGGCGGCGTTGCGTTCACGCAGCAGCGCCTTGATCTTGTCCTTGTATTCGGCATCTTCGGTGGGATCGGACACCGCTTGCACGGGCACGCGGTCGAGCCAGCGCTTGACCAGCGCCTGGTCGGCAATGAGTGCTTCGGTGTGTTGTCGTACGGTCATCGGCCACTCGCCTCAACGGCCTGCCATCGGCAGGCATCAGTCGCAACGCGCACCTGACTGAAGGTGCCACGTTTTCGTGACGTCAATTGTAATCCCTTGGAGCGGCGCTTGCAGAGCCGTAAACGAAAAAGGCTGCAACGCTGCAGCCTTTTGGTTTTCTCTTTGCTTTGCCTTGCGCCTTGAAACCGTGGCGTGGGGCTATGAATTGGGTGTTCGTTCCGACTCCTTTCAGCCTTCTGCCGGCGTCCTTTCCAATGCCCTGTCGAGCCGCTTGAAGTGGTGGGTCGTGAAGGATTTGAACCTTCGACCAATTGGTTAAAAGCCAACTGCTCTACCGCTGAGCTAACGACCCGCTCAAGAAGGCGCACATGGTACTGATCCGGAGAAAAATTTCAAGCGCCGTGAAGGGCATGCACCGTAAAAAAATTTCCCATCCCGCACTCACTGATAGTGGGTGGGATCCGCCACGCCCGCCTCGACGAAGCCCTTGCGCCGCAGGCGGCAGCTGTCGCATACGCCGCAGGCGCGCCCCTGCGCATCCGCCTGGTAGCAGGAAACGGTGTCGGCATAGTCGACGCCCGCCGCCAGTCCCGCCTGGATGATCTGCGCCTTGGTCATGTGCAGCAGCGGCGCCTCGATGCGCAGCGCATGCCCTTCCACGCCGGCGCGGGTGGCGAGATTGGCCATGGTCTGGAACGCTTCGATGAAGGCGGGCCGGCAGTCGGGATAGCCCGAATAATCCATGGCGTTGACGCCGATGAAGATGGCGCAGGCCTCCAGCACTTCCGCCCACGCCAGCGCATAGGCGAGGAACACGGTGTTGCGCGCCGGCACGTAGGTGATGGGGATGACGCCGCCTGCGCTTTCTTCCTGCGGCACCGCCAGCGTGGCGTCGGTGAGCGCCGAGCCGCCGATGCCGGCCATGTCCAGGCGCACCACCTTGTAGTCTTCCAGGCCTTGCGCGCGCGCCAGGCGCTCGGCGGCAAGCAGTTCGCTACGGTGACGCTGGCCATAGTCGAAGCTCAGACCATGACACTCATAACCCTGCGCTCTGGCAAGCGCCAGGCAGGTGGTGGAATCGAGGCCGCCGGACAGCAGCACCACGGCTATTTTGCGTTGCACCAATGCATCCACCTCGTCATTCACCTCTTTATTCACCTCATCACTATCTCTGGTCACTTACCTTTGGCATCAGCCCACAGCAGTTTGTGCAGTTGAATCTGCAGGCGCACCGGCAGGCGGTCGCGCAATATCCATTCCGCCAACTGCGTGGGTTCGAGTTGTCCGTACACGGGCGAATACCAGATGTCCGGCGTCAACGTGGACAGCGCATGCTGTTGCAGGAACTGCACCGCCCAGCGGTAATCCGCTTCGTCGCCGAGCACGAACTTGAGCTGATCGTGCGGACCGATGTGCCGCAGATTCTCGTAACGGTTGCGCTCCAGCTCGCCGGAGCTTGGCGTCTTGAGATCCATGACCTTGCTCACGCGTGGATCGACGCCGGCCACGTCCAGCGCGCCGCTCGTTTCCAGCGACACCGCATGGCCGGCATCGCACAGCGCCGTGAGCAGTTCCAGACAGGCGGGTTGCGCCAACGGCTCGCCACCGGTCACGCACACCGCTTGCGTTTGCCAGTGCGCCACTTCGCGCAACACCTCGTCGAGCGTGTACTGCACACCGCCGCTGAACGCATAGGCGGTGTCGCAGTAGCCGCAGCGCAGGGGGCAACCGGTAAGCCGCACGAATACCGTGGGGGTGCCGGCGCTACGCGCCTCGCCCTGCAACGAGTGGAAGATTTCGGTGATGCGCAGTGTGGTCTTGGTCATGACGGATTCAAAACGACGACGCCGCTCCAACCAGGGGAGCGGCGTCGCAATGATACGGCTGTGGCTCAGCGCCGCAGGTAATCCTGGGCGGCCTTGATCTCGGTGGCCGCATCCGGGTAGCGGCTGGGCAGCTCACGCCAAAGCCCTTCGGCCGCACGGCGATCGCCTTTCTTGTCGTGCGCCACCCCGAGCTTGAGCATCGCGCCCGGCGCCTTGGCGTCCTGCGGAAACTCGTCCATCAAGCGGGTGAAGGCGCCGATCGCCTCATCGAAACGCGATTCCAGAATCAGCGCCTCGCCCTGCCAGTACAGCGCGTTGGTCAGGCGGCGGCCGTTTGGAAACCGATCGATATAGGACTGGAAACCGTCGATGGCCTGCACGTATTTGTTTTCTTCGAGCAGCATGTTCAGCGCGTACCGGTACTGTTCCTCCTCGTCGAGGATCAGCGGCTGTGCGCCGCCACCGCTTGCGCCGGCAGCAGTTCCTGCGCCGCCGTTATTTGAACCGGCTGGTGCAGGGGGATTACGGCTGCCGGGCGGCAGGGCATCCGCAGTGCCCAGGAAATCAGCATCGCCCGCCGATGCCGGCGGCGCGCCAAATGGCGGATTCCCCGCTGCGCCCGGAGCGGATTGCGGCGGCGCGGTGCCGCCCGGTGAAAATGGTTGCTGGGCACCACCGCTCAGCGTCACTTCGCTCAGGCGGCGGTCGATGTCGATGTAGCGGTCGCGCGATTCGGTCTGCAGGCGCTGCAACTGATAGCCCTGTTCTTCCACCAGCCCGCGCAGCGTCTGCACTTCACTCTGCAGTTCCTGCAGCTGGTTGTACAAGTTGACCACCAGTTCGTTGCCGGCTTCGCCCCCCGCCGGCTGGGCGGAGGCCGTCGCTACCCACAGCAGTAGCAAGGCAGAAACTGTAGTACGCATGGCTCGATCCCCTTCCGGATAATGAAACTGCCCAAATAATTAAGCCGGGCAAGCCCGGCTCAATTGGTATCTGCAACCAGGTTGCCCTGGCACGGATAGTGCAACCAGACGCGCGGCTTTTCAACCGGAAGGCTGAAAAACCGCGCGCTTGGTTTTATTTCATTTCGACGCGACGGTTCTTGGTGTAGGCCGCTTCGGTGGTGCCGGTGTCAGCCGGACGCTCTTCGCCATAGCTGATGGTTTCCATCTGCGTGGCGGATACGCCCTGCACCTGCAGGTAACGCTCTACGGCCTGGGCACGACGTTCGCCCAACGCCAAGTTGTATTCGCGGGTTCCGCGCTCATCGGCATGACCTTCCAGACGGATGCGACGGTTCGGATTGGCCTTCAGTTCGGCAGCGTGATACACCAGAGCATCGCGGTCTTCAGGCCTCAGCTCCGACTTGTCGAACTCGAAATAAAAGATGGTTTTGGCCAATGCCGCCTGTCTGCGCAATTCTTCCTGGGACAGAGCGCCGCTGTTGCCGGCTCCCTGCGTGGATGCGCTCGGCGCGGTGGTGGGGGCGGTGTCGGTACCATCGGTATCAGTGGACGAACAGGCAACCATCATCACTGACAGCAATGCAGCTACACCAAGTTTAATGACGTTATTTTGCATACAAACTCCTCGTGTTTACTATGCTTGGGCAAAAACTGCGCTATTCTCGTTGGTTTCATACAACCTCACAAGTGGGTTCCTCCCTTTTTTGGAACTTTTTTTCGCTTCGGTTGTCTAAACGCCCCTCTCAATCCAGGAAGGGCGACCAAGCCGGTTCACGCACATCTCCCGCGTCGACCGGAAGCTGGTATTTCACCCGTCCATCGATGGACACCGCATTGAGAATGCCTCGTCCGCCAGCCTTCGATGCATACATGATCATGCTGGCGTTGGGCGCAATTGTAGGCGATTCGTCCAATGAGGTCTCCGTCAGCACCCTGATGGTGCCCCGGTCCAGGTTCTGCACAGCCAGATGGAATTCGTCGCGTGTATCATAACGGTGAATCATGACCAAATTCTGACCGTCCGGTAGCAACATTGGCTTCGAGTTGTAAGTTCCTTCGAAAGTTACCCGCTCGGTCCAGCCGGTATCCAGCGTGACCTGGTACACCTGCGGCCGGTTGGCGCCGCCCTGCTCCGAGGTATAGAGAATGGAACGGCCGTCCGGCGCCCAGCTCGGCTCGGTATCCACGGCAAAGTGCGTGGTGACCTTGCGCAGGTCGCGCGTGCGCAGATCCATGACGTAGATGTCGGGGTTGCCGTCCTTGGACAGCACCATGGCCATGCGGTTGCCGTCCGGCGAGAACACCGGCGAGCTGTTCAGGCCGGGGAAGTTGGTGATCTGCTCGCGTTCGCCGCTGCTGAGGTTCTGTATATAGATGCGCGGGCGCGTCGATTCGAAGCTGACGTAGGCGATGCGGCTGGCATCGGGCGACCAGGACGGCGACATGATCGGTTCGCTCGACTCCAGCAGCACCTGCGGGCGGGCGCCGTCGGCGTCGGACAGGTTCAGCTGGTAGTTGGTGCGGTTGGCGTCCAGGCGCTGCGAGGTAATGTAGAGAATCTTGGTGGAGAACGCACCGCGCACGCCGGTCACCTGTTCGTACACCACGTCGCTGATCTGGTGCGCAATGTCGCGCAGCTGCGCAGCGGAACCGCTGATCACCTCGCCCACCATGCGGGCTTCGCGGCGGGTGTCGAACAGTTCGTACTGCACCTGGTACAGGTCGCTGCCGTCGGAGCGCAGTATCCGGCCCACCAGCAGGTAGTCCGCGCCGAGGAAGCGCCAGTCGCGGAAGAACACTTCGCTCTGTTCGTGCGGCGTGCTCAGCATGTTCTGCTCGGGAATCGGCGAAAACTGGCCGCTGTTGCGCAGATCATTGCCCATGATGTCGGTGATGCTTTCTGGCAGCACGCCGAAACCCTGCCAGTCGAACGGGACGACGGCGATGGGCACCGGGTTGTCGACACCCTGGGTGATCTGAATGGAAAGCTGTTGCGCACTGGCAAGGGAGCCCAGCAGCAAACTGACGAGCAGCAGGCCTTTCAGGCAGGTTCTGATCATCGTAACAAGTCCTCAGGTCTGAAAATCAAGGAAAAGACGCGGAAGTTGCGTTCGTAGACGGCGTTCGGCAGCTCGCGCAGTTCGGGCAGGCTGCCCACGCGCGTGATCGCCTGTTCCACCGAGCGGTCGAAAGCCGGATTGCCGCTGCTTTGGGTGATGTTCTTGGAAATGATGTCGCCCACCGGCGTGGTACGGATTTCCACTACCGCCATCATGCCGTTGCGGGCACCGGGCGGAATCACCCAGTTGCGCGAAATCAGATCGTGGATCAGCGCCGCATACTGCGACACCAGATCCTGCTGCACCGCGGCGGCTTCGTCCGCCGCCTGTGCCGCGGCCTGCTGCTGGCGCTGCTGCTCGGCCTGGCGTTGCCGTTCGGTTTCAGCCTGGCGTTGGCGTTCCGCTTCGGCGACACGCTGACGCTCGGCTTCCGCCTGCTGCTGGCGCTCCGCCTCCGCCTGTTTCTGACGCTCGGCCTCGGCCACGCGCTGGCGTTCAGCTGTCGCCTGCTTCTGGCGCTCCGCCTCCGCCTGCTTCTGACGCTCGGCTTCGGCCACGCGCTGGCGTTCCGTTTCTGCCTGTTTCTGGCGTTCGGCTTCGGCGGCGCGCTGGCGTTCACGTTCGCGCTGCTGCGCCTGCTGTTGTTGCTGCAACAATTGCAATTCCTCCAGGCGCCGCACCCGCTGCGGGTTTTCCTTGATGACCGACGCCGTGATGTAGGTGGGCGTTTCCAATCTGACGAACTGGTCCGCCTGTGCCTGCTTGTAATAGATGAACAGCAACAGCCCGCCGTGCAGCAGCAGGCTGAACAGCACTCCCGGCGGATAACCCTCGCGTTTGAGCAGCCAGTACCAGTACGTCATGACCGGTCAATTCCCCTGCGCGGCGGGCTGGGTGATCAGGCGTACCCCCGGCGCGCCGGCGCCTTCCAGAGTCGACAACAGCGACGTCACCACTCCGTAGTTGATGGAGGCATCGGCTTCCAGAAACACCGGCACTGCCGGGTTCTGCGCCATGATCTTGCCCACCATCTCGCCGATCTGCTCGAGCGGCACCGGCGTGGGATCGTCGGCGGAACTTTCACCGAGGCTGACGAAATATTCGCCATCGGCGTTGATGGATACCACCAGCGTTTCTTCATCGCTGTCCGGCGCAACTTCCGCGTTGGCCTGCGGCAGATCCACCTTGATGCCCTGGGTGATCAGGGGCGTGGTGACCATGAACACGATCAGCAGCACCAGCATCACGTCGATCATCGGAACAACGTTGATTTCCGCCATGACCTTGCGTTTTTTCTGACGACCGACTTCCATAGCAGCGATTCCTAGTTACGTTTGCTGTGGGCCTGCCGGTGCAGGATCGAGGAAAATTCATCCACGAAGGTATGGTAGCTGTGAATCACCGAATCCACCTTCGAAGAGTAACGGTTGTAGGCCAAAACCGCCGGAATCGCCGCAAACAAACCAATCGCGGTGGCGATCAGCGCCTCGGCGATGCCCGGCGCCACCACCGCCAGCGACGGCTGGCTGACGCTGGCCAGGCCCATGAACGCATGCATGATGCCCCACACCGTACCGAATAGACCGATATAAGGCGAAACCGATGCCACCGTGGCCAAAAACGGCAGATGTTTTTCCAGCACCTTCTCTTCGCGTGCCATGGCCACGCGCATGGCGCGCTGGGCGCCTTCCATCACCGCGTCGGAATCCATCCCCGGCTGCTGCCGCAGGCGGGTGAATTCCTTGAAGCCGGCGCGAAACAGGTTTTCCAGGCCGATCACCGCCGTGCTGCCCTTCTGCCGGTTGGTGCCGTCGCGGAACAGCTGGCTCAGATCCATGCCGGACCAGAAGCGTTTTTCGAAGCCGCCCACTTCCAGCTCGGCATCCTTGATCACCAATCCCTTCTGGACGATGACCACCCAGGATGCCGCCGACAGCAGCAGGAGCCCCAACATGACCAGCTGCACCACAAAGGTGGCGCCGGCGATCAGACTCCAGACGTTCATTTCGTTCATGTATGCCCCATTTTGATGCTGAATGATTAATCCTGTGTGAACAGATCGCGATCCTTGTCGCCCGCGCCCGTGGGCAACCCGAAATGCCGGTAGGCATATTGGGTGGCCACCCGTCCACGCGGCGTGCGCTGGATGAAGCCCTGCTGGATGAGGTACGGTTCGAGCACGTCCTCGATGGTGCCGCGCTCCTCGCTCAGCGCCGCCGCCAGACTCTCCGCGCCCACCGGACCGCCGTCGAATTTCTCGATGATGGTCATCAACAGGCGCCGGTCCATATGATCGAAACCATTGCGATCCACGCTGAGCATGTCCAGCGCCTCGCAGGCCATCTGCGCCGTGACCACGCCCCGCCCCTTCACCTCGCAGTAGTCGCGCACGCGCCGCAACAAACGGTTGGCGATACGCGGCGTACCCCGCGCGCGGCGGGCGATCTCGAGCGCGCCGCCATCATCGCACGGGGTTTTGAGAATGGCTGCCGCGCGGCTCACGATCCGCGTCAACTGTTCGACCGTATAGAACTCCAACCGTTGCACGATGCCGAAGCGATCGCGCAGCGGCGAAGTCAACAAGCCCGCGCGCGTGGTGGCGCCCACCAGCGTGAAGGGCGGCAGGTCCAGCTTGAGCGAGCGCGCCGCCGGCCCTTCGCCGATCATCAGGTCGAGCTGGTAATCCTCCATGGCCGGATAGAGTATCTCCTCTATTACCGGGCTCATGCGGTGGATCTCGTCGATGAACAGTACGTCGCCTGCTTCCAGGCTGGTGAGGATGGCGGCCAGATCGCCCGCCTTTTCCAGCACCGGCCCCGAGGTGGTCTTGAGCGACACGCCCATTTCGTTGGCGATGATGTGCGACAGCGTGGTCTTGCCCAGGCCGGGCGGGCCGAAGATCAGGATGTGGTCGAGCGATTCGCCGCGTTTGCGGGCGGCGCTGATGAAAATGTCCATCTGCGCCTTGACCGTATCCTGCCCAATGTAATCGGCCAGGCGCGTGGGCCGGATGGCACGATCGTGCCCCAGTTCGGCGACGCTGCCGTCGGCGCTGATGAGACGGTCCGGTTCGTGCATGATGTCAGGTTCGGTTCAGTTGCTGGTTTCGTGGGTCTTAGACATGCGCCTTGCTCAGTTCGCGCAGCGCCTGGCGTATCAAGAGTTCGGTGGTCGGCTCCTCGCCGTCCTCTTCCAGACGGCTCGAGAGCTGCACCAGCACGCGGGCGGCTTCCTGCGGCTTGTAGCCCAGGCCGACCAGCGCCGTTTCCGCTTCCTGCTGGCGATCCGCGCGCCGCGGCGTTGCCGCCACGGGAACCACGGCCGGGCCTTCGCCGTGTTCCAGCGTCCAATGCTTGAGCCGGTCGCGCAGTTCCACCACCAGCCGTTCCGCCGTCTTGCGGCCGATGCCGGGCAGCTTCACCAGGGCATTGAGGTCGTTGCGCATCACGCAGCCCACCAGCGCCTGGCTGTCCAGCGCCGACAATAGCCCCAGCGCCAGTTTCGGCCCCACGCCGTTGACCTTGATCAGCACGCGGAACAGTTCACGCTCGCGCTGCTCCACGAAACCATACAGATGGTGCGCGTCCTCGCGGATGGAAAGATGGGTGTGCAGCACCAGCGGACTGCCGGCGGCGGGCAGGGTCAGCAACACGGAGGCCGGCACTTCGACCTCGTAACCCACGCCAGCCACGTCGAGCAGCACGGTTTGCTCATCTCTGGAAAGCAGAAAGCCCTGTAAACGTCCGATCATGCGGCCACTTCAATCACGTTCAGTCACGGTTAGCGAACCAGCCGGCCGCGCCGGCTGGAACGCACGCCGGCAAGGCGGATCAAGGTCTGTCGGGTGTGAGCATGACACACTGCCACAGAAAGTGCATCAGCGGCATCTTCTGCTGGAGAATCAGCAAGTTTCAGAAGATTCTTGATCATGTGTTGAACTTGTGCTTTTTCCGCCGTTCCGGTCCCCACCACCGCCAGTTTGACCTTGCGCGCCGCGTATTCGTATACCGCCAACTGCTGGTTGGTGCAGGCCACCATGATCGCCCCGCGCGCCTGCCCCAGCTTGAGTGCGGAGGCGCCGCTTTTGCCCACGAACACTTCCTCGATCGCGGCCTCACCGGGACGATAGCGCCCGATCAGTTCGGACAGTGTGGCGTAGAGCGTCTGCAGCCGTTGCGGGAAATCCAGCGTCTCCACCCGGATCACGCCGCTGGCCACGTATTCCAGGCGATCACCCACGACGTCGATCAGGCCATAGCCGCATTTACGGGAGCCCGGATCGATGCCGAGGACGATGGCCATCAGGCGGCGCCCTGCCCGCCTTCGCCCGGTACTTCGCGCAGGCGGATGTTCAGTTCGCGCAACTGTTTGGCCGGTACCGCGCCGGGCGCATCGGTGAGCGGACAGCTGGCCGACTGGGTTTTGGGGAACGCGATGACGTCGCGAATCGATTGCGAGCCGGTCATCATCATCACCAGGCGGTCGAGACCGAAGGCCAGGCCCCCATGCGGCGGCGCACCATATTTGAGCGCATTGAGCAGAAAGCCGAATTTTTCCTCG
>Ga0182739_1001535_pt1 | contig 24005 bp, 25 predicted proteins | sample eDN5th30CBELigBY_FD_128873 | JGI IMG/M metagenome (GOLD analysis project Ga0182739, IMG submission 128873) | Enriched backyard soil microbial communities from Emeryville, California, USA - eDNA 5th pass 30_C BE-Lig BY (version 2) (version 2) | ecosystem: Environmental > Terrestrial > Soil >... | reverse complement strand
AGGACGCCCGCGGCATCGCGGCGGCGCTCCTGCCCGCCGCCAGCCACGTGTTCGCCACCGCCCCCGACTCCGAGCGCGCGGGCGACCCCGAGACGCTGGCCGACCTCGTCGAGGCCACAGGAGTGCCCGTGACCGTGCATCACGACCTCTCCGACGCCGCGGAGGCCGCGCGCGAATGGGCCGCGTCGTCCGAGCGCCGTGCCGTGGTCATCGCGGGCAGCGTCGTGCTGGCGGGAGAGGCCCTCCGCCTCGCCGCGGAACAGGACTGGAAGGACGGGTGGTCGCAGTGACCCGCCCACGGCGCGTCCGGGGCGCGCGGGAGTCGCTCGCCTCGGTGGTGCTGGGCTTCGAGTCCGTCGTCGTCTTCCTCGGCGGACTCGTCGTCTACGGTCTCGGAGCCGTGCCCGACGCGATCCCGGACTGGTGGGGGATCGTCGCAGGCGCTGTCCTGGCCGTCGTCATGGTCGCCACCGCCGGGCTCCTCCGCCACACCTGGGGAATCGGACTCGGATGGGCGCTGCAGCTCATCGTCGCCCTCGGTGCCTTCCTCGTCCCCGCACTCGCGGTCGTGGCGCTGGTTTTCGGTGCGATGTACGCGTATGCCACCATCAAAGGCGGTGAGCTCGACCGGCGCAATGCGCAGCGGGCAGCCGACGCCACGAACGGAGAATGACATGCCCACGGAAGAGACGCTCGTCCTCATCAAGCCCGACGGAGTCGCACGCGGACTGACCGGCGCGATCCTCGCGCGCATCGAGGCGAAGGGCTACGCGCTCGTCGACATCAGGCTCGTCGAGCCCGAACGCGAGAGGCTGGAGAAGCACTACGCGGAGCACGAGGGAAAGCCGTTCTACGAGCCGCTGCTGGAGTTCATGCAGTCCGGGCCGTCTGTGGCCATCCGCCTCGCGGGCAACCGCGTGATCGAGGGCTTCCGCTCGCTGGCGGGCACGACCGACCCGACCACCGCGGCCCCCGGCACGATCCGCGGCGACCTCGGGCGCGACTGGGGCGTGAAGGTGCAGCAGAACCTCGTGCACGGCAGCGACAGCCCCGAGTCCGCCGCGCGCGAGCTTGCCATCTGGTTCTGACGCGCACGCGTCCGACTGCTACAGGTCGCCGATCCAGTCCAGGCGCAGCTGGGCGATGAGCGCGACGAGCGCGTAGCTGAGCACGGCGAGCAGCGGCAGCCATCCCATGAGCGTGGCCGCTGCGCCGCGCACCGCGTTCGGCGCAGGCACCAGTCCGGAGCGCAGGAGGTGGAGGGTGACGGCGTAGAAGGTCGGGATCGTCACGATCCACGTCACCATGCACCAGGGGCACAGGGTCCCCAGGACGAAGACGCTCTGGCCGATGAGCCAGACGACGAAGCCGAACGCGAACGCGACCCCTGCCCAGAAGAGCCACCAGAACCAGCGAGCGAAGCGCGCGCCGGCGAGGATCGCGACGCCGACCACGAGCGGCGCCATCCAGCCCGCGAGGCCCAGTATCGGGTTCGGGAACCCGAAGACGGCACCCTGCGGCGAGTTCAGGTTGGCGCCGCACTGCACGAGCAGGCTGAAGTCGCACGACGCGGACGAGCCCGGGTTCTCGAGCAGGTGGAACTTCTCGACCGTGAGGGCGAAGGCGGCGATCCAGCCGACGATGCCGGCGAGGATGAGCCAGATCGCCAGCGCTGTCGGACGGGTGTGGGTCAGGCGCGGCGGCATGCTCCGATTATCCCATCGGGAACCGACGCCCCACACGCCGCGAATCCACCGGATCGCGGTTTCCGCGACGATAGTGCGATAATGGACTCCGATGTCCCCGCGGCCGCGCCGCGACCGACATCACAGAGACTTCGGGCGATGAACGCCCTTGGCAGCGTGAGCCTCGCGCCCGCTGCAGACCGAGTGAGTTCGCGGCTCGTCCTCACGGGACAGCGCCGCCAGATTTTCGTCGGACGGCACGCGGAGCCGTCCGCAAGGAGTAAGCCAGTGATGGCCGATGAGCACAACGACAATCCCTCTTCCGAATCCCTCGAGCTCGAGCAGCCGCTGACAGCGGCCGTCTCTGCCGCCGAGGACGCGCCGACGGACGCGGTCGAGGCGCCGGAGACGGCGGATGCCCCCAGCATCGCGGATCGGCCGGAGGCCGACGGCTCGGCAGACGCGGTGCAGATCGAGGCCGCCGGGCCGGCCGACGACGCGGAGCAGCCCGACACGACCGTCGAGGCCGAGACTGCGGCGCAGACCGACGACACGGCGCAGCCCGAAACCGAGGGCCAGCCCGAGGAAGCGGCACAGCCCGAGCAGGAGGAGCAGCCGGCCACCGCCGTCTCGCTGGGACTCCTTCCCGTCGACTTCGTGTCGTCGGTGTCGACGGCGCTCCACTTCTACGCGCCGGAGATCACGCCGCTGCCCGCTCTTCCGGGAGGCGACCGCGATCGTGAGGACGACACGGCTCCCGAGAGTCCGTCGAGCGCGCGCCGTCGCAACCGTCGCCGCGGAGGCGGCGGGGGAGAGGGCGACGACGCCGGGGCGCAGCCCCGTCGCCGTGCGGTCGAGCTCATCACCGAGCCTCAGCGCATCAAGGGCTCCACGCGTCTGGAGGCCAAGAAGCAGCGCCGCCGCGACGGCCGCGAGGCCGGTCGCCGCAGGGCGGTCGTCACCGAGGCGGAGTTCCTCGCTCGTCGCGAGGCCGTCGACCGCGTCATGATCGTCCGCTCCAAGAACGGGCGCATCCAGATCGCCGTGCTCGAGGACAACGTCCTGGTCGAGCACTACGTCGCGCGGAACCAGGATGCGTCGCTCATCGGCAACGTCTACCTCGGCCGCGTCCAGAACGTCCTCCCGAGCATGGAGGCGGCGTTCGTCGACATCGGGCGCGGGCGCAACGCGGTCCTGTACTCGGGCGAGGTCGACTGGGATGCCGTCGAGACCGGCAACCAGCCGCGCCGCATCGAGCTGGCGCTCAAGTCCGGCGACAAGGTGCTCGTGCAGGTCACGAAGGACCCGGTCGGACACAAGGGCGCCCGTCTCACGAGCCAGATCTCCCTTCCCGGCCGCTATCTCGTGTACGTCCCCGGCGGCGCGATGAACGGCATCTCGCGGAAGCTCCCGGACACCGAGCGCTCGCGTCTGAAGAAGATCCTCAAGGAAGTGCTCCCCGAGTCCAGCGGCGTGATCGTGCGCACGGCGGCCGAGGGCGCGACCGAGGAGCAGCTGACGCGCGACGTGCAGCGCCTCACCTCGCAGTGGGAGCACATCAGCACCCAGTCCGAGTCCGGTCAGGCACCGTCGCTCCTGCACTCCGAGCCCGACCTCCTCGTGAAGATCGTCCGCGACGTGTTCAACGAGGACTTCTCGAAGATGCTCATCCAGGGCGAGGACGCGCACCACACCATCACGGCGTACCTCACGGGCGTGGCGCCCGACCTCCTGGAGCGCGTCGAGAAGTACGAGGGCGACCACGATCCCTTCCTGGAGTTCCGGGTCACGGAGCAGATCGAGAAGGCGCTCGACCGCAAGGTCTGGCTGCCCTCCGGCGGCTCGCTCGTGATCGACCGCACCGAGGCGATGACGGTCGTCGACGTCAACACCGGGAAGTTCGTGGGATCCGGCGGCAACCTCGAGGAGACCGTCACCAAGAACAACCTCGAGGCCGCCGAGGAGATCGTCCGGCAGCTGCGCCTGCGCGACATCGGCGGGATCATCGTCGTCGACTTCATCGACATGGTCCTCGAGTCCAACCGCGATCTCGTGCTCCGCCGGCTCATCGAGTGCCTGAGCCGTGACCGCACGAAGCACCAGGTGGCCGAGGTCACGTCTCTGGGCCTCGTGCAGATGACGCGGAAGAAGCTCGGGCTCGGCCTGCTGGAGACCTTCAGCGAGGCGTGCGAGGTCTGCGCCGGCCGCGGCGTCATCGTCCACCACGATCCGGTCGTCAAGCACCGCGCACCGCAGCAGAACGGCTCGCAGCGTCGTTCGCGCGGCGGTTCGAGCTCCGGCGGCGGCCAGTCGCAAGGCCCCGGCACGCACGTCATCACGGAGGGTGCGAAGTCGGCGCTCGCGCAGATCGCTGCCTCGACGATCCACCCGTCGGGAGAGGACGTGGCGGCAGCCCCCGTCGTCGAGCCGGAGGTCGTCGAGCGTCCGAAGAAGTCGCGCAAGAAGCGGTCGGACGCACCCAAGACGGAGAAGGACCTGTTGCTGGACTCGGTGCTCAACGCGCTGCCGGAGCCGAAGGCGCCGGGCCAGGGCCGCGGGCGACGCCGCGTGACGACGGCCGCCCTCAGCGGCACGCCGGTCGCGACGACCCCGACGGAGGACTGACGCGAATCAGCCGGGCATGCGGCGTTCGCGCGCCGTGACGCGCAGGCCGGACGCGATCAGCCGCCGCACGAGCTCGTGCCCGTCGACGTGCTCAGCGCCCCCCGCGATCAGGTCGGCGACGCGTTCTTCGGGGACGTCGTAGTGGTCGAGATCGAACGCGCGCCGGGGGATGCCGTGCGCCCCGGCGAAGCGGTGCAGCTCGTCCAGATCCCGGTCGCTGACCAGGTGCGCCCAGAGCCGGCCGTGCGCGGGCCAGCGGGCGTCGTCGATGAGAATGGCCATCGGCACGATCCTACGGGCGACACGCGATCGCGTGCTTTTGCCCATCCTCCCGGCATCCGGTAAAGTAGAACCTCGGTGCGCACGCGTCGCAGGCCTATGGCGACGCCCGGAGGCTGCCAGCAGTGGTGTCGAAGCCCCGCACCAAGACTTCCCAGTCTCGCAAAGACAACCGGAGCCGTGCGCTCCACAGAAGAAACAGGTGTGAAGTGGTTTACGCAGTTGTGCGCGCCGGCGGCCGTCAGGAGAAGGTCGAAGTCGGCACCATCGTCGTGCTCGACCGCCAGCAGGCCAAGGTCGGCGACAAGATCGTGCTGCCCGCCGTGCTGTTCGTCGACGGCGACGCCGTCACGACCGACGCGGACAAGCTCGCGAAGGTCACCGTGACCGCCGAGGTGCTCGGCGAGGAGCGCGGCCCCAAGATCGTGATCCAGAAGTTCAAGAACAAGACCGGCTACAAGAAGCGCCAGGGACACCGTCAGGACCTCACGCGCGTCAAGATCACCGGCATCAAGTAAGCCAGGGAGACGCTTCAGATGGCACACAAAAAGGGCGCAAGCTCCACCCGTAACGGCCGCGACTCCAACGCCCAGCGACTGGGCGTGAAGCGCTTCGGCGGCCAGACCGTGAACGCCGGCGAGATCCTCGTCCGTCAGCGCGGCACGCACTTCCACCCCGGCGCGCTCGTCGGCCGCGGTGGCGACGACACGCTGTTCGCCCTTGCCGCAGGCTCGGTCGAGTTCGGCACGAAGGGCGGCCGCAAGGTCGTCAACATCGTGCCGGCCGCGGAGTAGCCTTCGACCAAGCTCAGGCACTGGAACCGCGGTTGTTCCACCATCCCATGACGAGGGGCGGGCTTCGGCTCGCCCCTCGTCTGTTTTCCTCAGGAGATCCGACATGGTCACGTTCGTCGACCGGGTGACGCTGCACCTGCGCGCCGGCAAGGGCGGAAACGGCTGCGTGTCGGTCCGCCGTGAGAAGTTCAAGCCGCTGGCCGGCCCCGACGGGGGAAACGGCGGTCACGGCGGCGACGTGGTCCTGGTCGCCGACCCCCAGGTGACGACCCTGCTGTCGTATCACCACTCGCCCCACCGCTCCGCGGGCAACGGCGGTTTCGGCATGGGCGACCACCGGTCGGGCGCCGCGGGGGAGCACGTGGAGCTGACGGTCCCCGTGGGGACCGTCGTGAAGGACGCCGACGGCGAGGTCCTGGTCGATCTCATCGAGCCAGGGACGAGGTTCGTCGTCGCACCAGGTGGCCAGGGCGGTCTCGGCAACGCGGCGCTCGCCTCTCCCAAGCGCAAGGCGCCCGGCTTCGCGCTGCTGGGAACGCCGGGCTGGGAGGGCGACGTCCTCCTCGAGCTGAAGACGGTCGCCGACGTCGCGCTGGTGGGGTTCCCGTCCGCGGGGAAGTCGAGCCTGATCGCCTCCATCTCGGCGGCCCGTCCCAAGATCGCCGACTACCCGTTCACGACGCTGCATCCGAACCTCGGAGTCGTCCAGGCCGGCGACGTGCGCTTCACCGTCGCGGACGTGCCAGGGCTGATCGAGGGAGCGAGCGAGGGCAAGGGGCTCGGACTCGAGTTCCTCCGCCACGTCGAGCGCTGCACGGCCCTCGTCCACGTCCTCGACTGCGCGACGCTCGACCCGGGACGCGATCCGCTGAGCGACCTCGACGTCATCCTGGACGAGCTGCGGAACTATCCGGTTCCCGACGGTCAGATCCCACTCCTGGAGCGCCCGCAGCTGGTCGCGCTGAACAAGGTCGACGTGCCCGAGGCGCGTGAGCTCGCCGAGCTCGTGCGCCCGGACCTCGAAGCACGCGGATACCGCGTGTTCGAGATCTCCACCGTCAGTCACGACGGCCTTCGCGCACTGACCTTCGCCCTGGGCGACATCGTCTCGCAGCACCGCGCGGAGCAGGCCGCCGCGCCCGCCCCCGAGCGCATCGTCATCCGCCCGCAGGGCGCGGAGAAGGACTTCTCCGTCCGCGTGGAGGGCGGCACGTACGGGAACCTGTACCGAATCCTCGGGGCCAAGCCCGTGCGCTGGGTGCAGCAGACCGACTTCCAGAACGAGGAGGCCGTGGGCTTCCTCGCCGACCGGCTCGAGAAGCTCGGCGTCGAGGACGAGCTCTATCGCGCGGGCGCCGTCGCCGGATCGACCGTCGTCATCGGCGAGGGCGACGGGATCGTCTTCGACTGGCATCCGTCGCTGTCGTCGGCTGCCGAGCTGATGACAGCGCCTCGGGGCACGGACCCCCGTCTCGACCTCAACCCGCGCCGCACGACCTCTCAGCGCCGTGAGCGATATCACGAGCGCATGGACGCCAAGGCCGAGGCGCGGGCAGAGCTGGAGTCGGAGCGACTCACGGCGCGGGACGAGGACGACTCGTGACCGTGAGCAAGCGCTCCGACCTGGCCGGAGCGGGCCGCGTCGTGGTGAAGGTCGGCTCGTCGTCGATCAGCGGCGAGAACGTCGACAAGATCGGGCCGATCGTCGAGGCCCTCGCTGCAGCGCACGCGCGCGGCACGGAGGTCGTGCTCGTATCGTCCGGCGCCATCGCGACGGGGATGCCGTATCTGACCCTCGACGAGCGCCCCACCGACCTGGCCACGCAGCAGGCGGCCGCTGCGGTCGGGCAGAACGTGCTCATCTACCGCTATCAGAACGCGCTGCGTCCGTTCGGGATCGTCGCGGGGCAGGTGCTGCTCACGGCGGGCGACCTCGACCACCCGACGCCGCGCTCGAACGCCCGGCGCGCCATGGAACGGCTGCTGGGTCTGCGGATCCTGCCCATCGTCAACGAGAACGACACGGTGGCGACGCACGAGATCCGTTTCGGCGACAACGACCGGCTGGCGGCGCTGGTCGCTCAGCTCATCGGCGCCGACGCGCTCGTCCTCCTGAGCGACATCGAGAACCTGTACACGCGCCCGCCGGGCGAGCCGGGCGCGACGCCGATCGACCGCGTCGAGCACGACGACGATCTGTCCGGCTACGAGTTCGGCTCCGTCGTCGTCAACAGCGTCGGAACCGGGGGAGCGGCGACGAAGGCCTCGGCCGCGCGCCTGGCCACGGCGGCGGGCATCGGCGTGCTCGTGACGAGCGCCGATCTGGTCGCGGAGGCACTGCGCGGCGACCGCATCGGCACGTGGTTCGCCCCCGACCCCGACGTCACGCCGTCGGTCGGCACGACCCCCGTCCGCACGGTCTGACGAGCACGCCGAGCGCTCACCACGCCGGTAGACTGGCCGGATGATCACGATCGCCGGCACAGCGCAGGAGCGGATGCAGCTCGCGAAGGATGCGGCGCGGCAGATCGGACTGCTCGACGACGCATCCAAGGCGCGCCTGCTGCGTGCCATCGCCGATGCGATCGAGGCGAGCTCCGCCGAGATCGTGGCCGCGAATGCGGACGACCTGCAGCGCGGTGAGGAGAACGGAATCGGCACCGGCCTGCTGGACCGGCTGCGCCTCGACGCGACCCGCGTCGCCGCGCTGGCGGACGCGGTCCGAGAGGTGGCGCTGCTGCCGGATCCGGTCGGACGCGTTCTCGATGAGCGCACGCTGCCCAGCGGCGTGCGCCTGCAGAAGGTCTCGGTGCCCTTCGGCGTCATCGGCTCGATCTACGAGGCGCGCCCGAACGTCACCGTCGACATCGCCGCCCTCGCCCTGCGCTCGGGCAACGCGGTCGTCCTCCGCGGCGGCACCGCCGCGATGTCCACGAACTCGGAGCTCGTCCGCGTCATGCGCGGAGCCCTCGCCGACGCGGGCATCGACCCGGAGGCGATCCAGACCGTCGACGACTTCGGACGCGACGGTGCGAACGCGCTCATGCAGGCGCGCGGGCTCGTCGACGTGCTCGTGCCCCGCGGCAGCGCGCAGCTCATCGAGACCGTCGTGACGCAGTCCTCGGTGCCCGTCATCGAGACCGGCGCCGGTGTCGTGCACATCGTGCTCGACTCGTCGGCCCCTCTGGACTGGGCGCGCGACATCGTCGTCAACGCCAAGGTCCAGCGGCCGAGCGTGTGCAACGCCGTCGAGACCGTGCTGGTGCTGGAGGACGCGGCGGAGCGGCTCATCCCCGACGTGGCGGCCGCGCTGGCGGAGCAGGGTGTCACGATCCACGGCGACGAATCGGTCCGGCAGCTGGTGCCGCACGCCGTACCGGTCACGGACGAGGACTGGGCGACCGAGCACATGAGCCTCGATGTCTCGATCCGCGTGGTGCCCGACCTCGAGGAGGCGCTCGCCCACATCCGCGCCTACTCGACGCACCACACCGAATCGATCATCACGGCCGACGAGGCGCGCGCCGAGCGCTTCCTCGCCGAGGTGGACTCGGCCGTCGTGATGGCCAACGCGTCGACGCGCTTCACCGATGGCGGCGAGTTCGGATTCGGCGCGGAGGTCGGCATCTCCACCCAGAAGCTGCACGCGCGGGGGCCGATGGGACTGCCCGAGCTCACGAGCACGAAGTGGCTCGCCCGTGGCGCCGGGCAGATTCGTCGCTGACGGCCTAAACTGACACTGCGCACCCGAACCGAACGGAGCCCGAATGCCCCTCGCCACGATCGTCGCCCTCGCCGCAGCCGAGGCCGAGCACCACGGCAACGTCCAGGCCGAGACCTTCGTCTTCGGGGTGATCGCATTCGTCGTCTTCCTCCTGCTGGGCCTGGTCACGCTGTCATATCGCAACGTCGCCAACCGTCACGCGCACAAGGCCGAGGCGTACGCGAAGGCCCACGGCGCCGAACTCGCCCAGGCGGGACACGGCCACCACTAGGCCGCCGTGATGGCATCGGCACGCGCCCCACGGATCGGGGTGATGGGCGGGACATTCGATCCCATCCATCACGGCCACCTGGTCGCGGCCAGCGAGGTAGCTCAGTCGTTCGATCTCGACGAGGTGGTCTTCGTCCCGACGGGTCAGCCGTGGCAGAAGGACGAGGTGACCGAGAGTGAGCACCGGTACCTCATGACGGTCATCGCCACGGCATCCAACCCGAGATTCACGGTCAGCCGTGTCGACATCGACCGGGGCGGCCTCACGTACACGATCGACACCCTCCGCGATCTGAAGCGTCAGCGTCCGGACGCCGAGCTGTTCTTCATCACGGGGGCGGATGCCATCGCGCAGATCCTCGGGTGGCGCGATCACGGCGAGCTGTGGGATCTCGCGCACTTCGTCGCCGTGTCCCGTCCGGGGCACGAGCTCTCGACGGACGGGCTGCCCAGCGACGACGTCAGCCAGCTCGAGATCCCGGCGCTGGCCATCTCCTCCACGGACTGCAGAGACCGCGTTCGGCGGGGACACCCGGTGTGGTACCTCGTCCCGGACGGCGTCGTCCAATACATTGCGAAGCATCATCTCTACCGGAGCAAGGCATGAGCACACCCGAAGAGCCGCCTCAGCTGACACGCAGACAGCTGCGTGAGCTGCGCAACACCGCTGCGACACCGATCATCACCGAGCCCGCGGAGCCCCGCGAGGAGCCGGTCGTCGCGCCGCTGCCTCGCGCCGCCGAGCCGATCGCCCTGCCAGAGGCGCCGCAGCTCCCCGACGAGCCCGAGACTTCGGACGACGCGTCAGAGCTGGGGGCCGCCGAGGGCACGCCTGCACTCACCCGCCGCGAGATCCGGCAGCGAGAGCGCCTCAGGACGGCCTCGGTTCCCGTCATCCCCGCGGACGTCATCGACGGGCCAGCGGACGCCATCGACGCGGAGGTCGCGGTCACGGCGGCCGAGCCCGAGCAGGTGGTCGAGGCCGAGATCGTCGACGAGCCCGTCGACGCAGGGACGGCCGGGGGCGAGACGCCCGCCGACGTCGTGCACGAAGAGCATCCGGAATCCGACGCGTCGAGCGGCGACGATCAGGAAGAGCTCCGCGAGAGCGGGGCCGCCGCAGATGCGGTCTCAGCTGGCGAAGCGGAGCCGCAGGACGCGGATGCAGGGCCCGCCGCGCACGGAGACGCGGAGACGCACGACGCAGAGGCACAGCAGGCGGAGGCGGAGAACGCGCAGGAGGACGACGCCGCAGCGGATGCCGAGCGCCCCGTCGTCGCCCCGGAGCTCGGTGCACAGCTGCTGAAGGGCGAGCCCGCCGAGGTCGAGCTGCCCGCGTCCTTCGATCAGCTCCTCACACGTGGCAGCACCGCCACCGGCGCGCTGTCGATGCCCAATGCGCTGATCCTCTCGCAGACTCCCGATGCCGCCTCGCTCGGATCGCCGGTGACCGCGACGGGGGAGGTGCTGATCACCGGAACGTTCTCGCTGCCCGACTCCTACGGGTCGACGGGCACGGTGCCCGGGCGCGCCGACGGCAAGGACGTCGATGCAGTCCTGGTCGACGGAGAGCTCCCCGCCGCGTCGTCTCCGACGCCGATCGCCGCGAGCGCCGCGATCAGCACGATCAAGAGCGCGGACGAGATCATCAAGCCGCCTGTGCCCGAGAAGGGCAGCCGGCTCATGATCATCCTGGCCATCACTGCGGGGGTCCTGGCGGTCGCATTGGCGGGCGTCCTCATCCTCGCGATCACGACGGGAGTGCTGTGATGACTGCGGCGACGAGCACCGTAGACCTCGTCCAGCTGGCGGCAGCCGCGGCGGAGTCGAAAGGCGGAGAGGACCTCGTCGCCTTCGACGTGTCCGAGCCGCTTCCGCTGGTCGACGCGTTCCTCCTGGTGACCGGCACGAGCGAACGCAACGTCGCCGCCATCGCCGACGAGGTCGAGGAGCAGCTGCTCGAAGCGGGCGTCAAGCGCCTGCGCCGCGAGGGGCGGGGCGAGGCGAGATGGGTCCTGCTGGACTTCGGCGACCTCGTGGTCCACGTCTTCCATCAGGACGAGCGCACGTTCTACGGGCTGGAGCGGTTGTGGAAGGACTGCCCCCTCATCCCGATCCAGCTGCCCGCGGATGCCACGGCCGAGTGACGGCGTTCGCGGCCGTGCGGCGGTTCGTCGCACCACTTCCGATGTAGTAGGCTTGTCGAGTTGCCGCGCGCGGTGACGATGGGCCTGTGGCGCAGCTGGTAGCGCACCTGCATGGCATGCAGGGGGTCAGGGGTTCGAGTCCCCTCAGGTCCACAGATGGAAAGCCTCCCACTCGTTGCGAGTCGGAGGCTTTCGGCTTCTTGGCGTGCTGCTTCGGCACGTTCTTGCGGTCATTTCCGGCCGAAGCCCGCCCGCGAGCACAGGAGCTTCGTCCGATCGCGGGACGGTAGCGTGGAGCGCATGTCTGAGCACGCTGACCGGCCCGAAGACGGTTTGCCGGAGGTCGCGCGGGTCGCCCGTGACCTCATCCGCATCGATACGACCAACTGGGGTGAGGGACGCGCGGCCGGCGAGCGCGAGGCGGCGGAGTACGTCGGTGCCTTCCTGGAGTCTCTCGGGCTGCACCCCGAGTACCACGAGCCCATCCCGAGGCGCACGAACGTCATGGCGCGCGTGCCGGGGCGCGATCGGAGCAAGCCGGCGCTCGTCCTCCACGGACACCTCGATGTGGTGCCTGCGGTCGCCGACGACTGGAGCGTCGACCCGTTCGGCGGTGAGATCCGTGACGGCATGCTGTGGGGCCGCGGTGCGGTGGACATGAAGGACATGGACGCCATGATCCTCACCGCCGTCGCAGACGTCCTCCGCGTGGGGAAGCAGCCCGAGAGGGATCTCGTGCTCGCGTTCTTCGCCGATGAGGAGAACGGCGGCGTGGAGGGATCGCAGCTGGTCGTCCGCGACCGACCGGAGTGGTTCGCGGGAGCGACGGAGGCGATCAGCGAGGTCGGAGGGTATTCGATCCCCGTCGGCGACCGCCGGGCCTACCTGCTTCAGGTCGGGGAGAAGGCGCTCGTCTGGCTGCGTCTTCGCGCGCGCGGGGTAGCGGGACACGGAAGCCGGTTCCACCCGGACAACGCCGTGACGCGTCTCGCAGAGGCCGTCGCCGCGCTCGGCCGCACCGAGTGGCCGGTCGCGCTCACCGAGACGACCCGTCTGACCGTGGACGGCCTCGCATCACTGTGCGGCGCGGACGCCGGCGACCCCGACGGCGTGGCCGCGCTCACGGGTCCCGCCTCCGGTTTCCTCCGCTCCACGTTCCGCACGACGACGAACCCGACGGGTCTGTCTGCGGGATACAAGCACAACGTCATCCCGGATGCTGCGGCGGCCACGATCGACGTGCGGACGCTTCCCGGACGTGAAGACGAGGTCCTGGCGGAGATCCAGCGGATCGTGGGCGAGGACATCGTCGTCGAGATCTCGCACCGCGACATCGGCCTGGAGGTGCCGTTCTCGGGTCCGCTGGTCACCGCGATGGTCGACGCACTCGACCGACACGATCCCGGCATCCCCGTGATCCCCTACCTGATGGGCGGCGGCACCGACAACAAGGCCCTCGCCGAGCTCGGCATCGCCGGATACGGGTTCGCCCCGCTGCGCCTTCCCGCCGAACTCGACTTCACGGGTATGTTCCACGGGGTGGACGAGCGCGTGCCGATCGACGCGCTCACCTTCGGGCAGCGGGTGCTGACCGATCTGATCCGCAGCTACTGAAAGGCTTCCATGGGCTCCTTCTTCGACGCGATCATCCTGGGGATCGTGCAGGGACTGACCGAGTTCCTGCCGATCTCGTCGAGTGCGCACCTGCGGATCGTCGGCGAGTTCCTGCCCGCCGCCCAGGACCCGGGGGCGACCTTCACGGCGATCACCCAGATCGGCACCGAGCTCGCCGTCCTCGTCTACTTCTGGAACAGGATCACGCGGATCATCGCCCAGTGGTTCCGCTCCCTGACGGGGCGGGTTCCGCGCAACGACCCCGACGCGCGCATGGGATGGGTCGTCATCATCGGAACGATCCCCATCGGCGTGCTCGGCTTCCTCTTCCAGGACGTCATCCGCGACACGTTCCGGAACCTCTGGCTGGTGGCGGTCGTGCTGATCGTCTTCGGCCTGCTCCTGGGCGCCGCGGACGCGCTGGGTGCTCGCCGGCGCACCGAGGCGGACATGACCTACCCGCACGGACTCGCACTCGGGCTCGCGCAGTCGCTCGCCCTCGTTCCCGGCGTGTCACGATCGGGCGCGACGACCACGATGGGTCTCGCTCTCGGCTACACGCGCCCGGCGGCGGCCGAGGTCGCCTTCCTGCTGGCTGTGCCCGCCGTCTTCGGCAGCGGGTTCTACGAGCTCCTGCACGCGCTGCGCGAGCCGGGGTCACAGGTGTTCGGCATGGTCGAGACCGGCGTCGCGACGGTCGTCGCCTTCGGCGTCGGGCTCGCCGTCATCGCCTTCCTCATGCGGTACCTGCAGCGCGGCAGCTTCCTGCCGTTCGTGCTGTACCGCCTCGCGCTGGGCGTCGTGCTCATGGTGCTGCTGGCGACGGGGGTCCTGCAGGCGTACTGAGCGACGTTTCGTCTCGTCGCTGCGCTCCTCGCTCAACGCCCGGTGGGCCTCGGACGTTGAGCGAGCGCAGCGAGACGAAACGCAGCCCCCGCGACGCAGGGTGGCCTCGGACGTTGAGCGAGCGCAGCGAGACGAAACGCAGCCCCGGCGACCGGGGGTCAGCGGCGGGGGTCGTCCCGACCGGGCTTGCTCGGTCCCTCTCCACCACCACGGCGGAGGTACTTCTCGAACTCCTGCGCGATGGCATCCCCGGAGGCCTCGGGGGAGTCCCACGTGTCGCGCGTCGCCTCCAGCTGACGGATGTACTCCGTCATCTCCTCGTCATCGGCAGCCGCGGCGTCGATCGACGCCTCCCACGCCAGGGCCTCCGCAGGCAGCTGACCCCTCGCCACGTCGGCGCGGCTCAGCTCGGCGACGCGATCGAGCAGCGCCAGCGTGGCCTTCGGAGAAGGGGAGTGACCGGCGACGTAGTGCGGCACGCTCGCCCAGAGCGCGACGGTGGGGATGCCCGCCTCCTCCGCGGCCGCCGTGAGCGCGCTCAGGATGCCGACGGGACCCTCGTACGTCGGCCGCTCCAGCTCGAGCATCGTCCGGAGCTGCTCGTTGTCGCTGCCCGCGAACACGGAGATGGGCCGCGTGTGCGGGACATCCGACATCATCGACCCGAGGGCGATGATCCCGGTGATGTCCTCGCTGAGGGCGGCGTCGATCAGCTCGGCGACGAACGCCTGCCAGGCGCGGGCGGGCTCGACGCCCGTGAGGAGCCACAGCCGCACCCCGTCCGCTCCGGACGACGGCCGCCACAGTGTCGCATCGGGCCAGACGAGCTGCCGCGAGCCGTCGGCTTCCAGCCGGATCTGGGGGCGGGTGTACTGGTAGTCGAAGTAGAGCTCGGGATCCACCCCGAACACCTCTTCGTACTCGTCCGCGCCGCGGAGGTGCGTGACGGCGGCCGATGCCGCCTCACCCGCGTCGTTCCAGCCGTCGAAGGCGATGACGAGCACTCGCTGACCCAGACCGTCCACCCCGCTCCTTCCGTCCGTGAGGCGTCCCCCCACGATACGCCCGTGCCGTTCGGGCGGGCGCGAGCGGCCCGCCGGTCGCGACCCGCCGCGCCGATACGATGGATCGGTGACCTCCACTCTTCCCGCCGCAGTCCTCTGGGACATGGACGGCACTCTCGTCGACACCGAGCCCTACTGGATCGCCGCCGAGGCGCCCCTGGTCGAGCGGTTCGGCGGAACGTGGACGCACGAGCAGTCCCTGGAGATGGTGGGCATGGGCCTGGAGGACGCGGCCCGTATCCTCCAGGCCGCCGGGGTCCGCATGCAGGTCCACGAGATCATCGACTTCCTCACGCAGGAGGTGCTGACCCAGCTGCGCGACGATCACGTCCCGTTCCGGCCCGGCGCCCGCGAGCTGCTGCGGAGCCTGCGCGACGCCGGCATCCCGACCGGCCTCGTGACCATGTCGATGAGGAGCATGGCGACCGAGATCGTCGAGCTCATCGACTTCGAGGCGTTCGACGTCGTCGTCGCCGGTGACGACGTGACGCGGCCCAAGCCCTTCCCCGACCCGTATCTGCAGGCGTGCGAGGCACTCGGCATCCGCCCGCAGGATGCCGTGGCGATCGAGGACTCGCCGAACGGCCTGCGGTCGTCCGTCGCCGCCGGCATCCCGTCGATCGGAGTGCCCCACATCGTCTCACTCGTGGGCGTGGGCGCGCAGGAGCTGTGGCCGACCCTCGACGGGCGCACGGCGGAGGACATCGTCGCGTTCCATGCCGCGCACACCGAGCAGGCGGCCCTGTGAACGGCGACCTGCGACCGAGCGGGCCGTTCCGCTACGGCGACCGCGTCCAGCTGACCGGCCCGAAGGGCCGGCTGCACACCATCACCCTGCGCGAGGGCGGCGAACTGCACACGCATCATGGCGTGCTCGCGCATGCCCGCATCGTCAGCCAGCCCGACGGTTCGGTCGTCACCGGCAGCGGCGGGCACGAGTACCTCGCACTGCGTCCGCTGCTGAAGGACTTCGTCATGTCGATGCCGCGCGGCGCGGCGATCGTCTACCCGAAGGATGCGGCTCAGATCCTCGCGGCGGCCGATGTCTTCCCCGGGGCGACCGTCGTGGAGGCGGGGGTCGGATCCGGCGCCCTCTCACTCTGGCTGCTGCGCGCGATCGGCGCGGGCGGCCGCCTCGTCTCCTTCGAGCGGCGCGAGGAGTTCTCGGAGGTCGCCGTGGCCAACGTCGAGACCTTCCTCGGCCACCGTCCCGACACGTGGGAGGTGATCGTCGGCGATCTCGTGGAGCAGCTTCCCGCCGCGGTCGCCCCCGGATCCGTCGACCGCGTCGTCCTGGACATGCTCGCTCCGTGGGAGTGCATCGACGCCGTGGCCGACGCCCTCACTCCCGGCGGGGTCGTGCTCTGCTACATCGCCACGGCGACCCAGCTGAGCCGCGTGGCGGAGTACCTGCGAGCGACGGGCCTGTTCACGGAGCCCGAGGCGACCGAGACCATGGTGCGAGGCTGGCACGTCGAGGGTCTGGCTGTGCGGCCCGATCACCGCATGGTGGCGCACACCGGCTTCCTGCTAACGGCTCGGAGGCTCGCTCCGGGCGCGGTGCCTCCCGACGTGCGCAAGCGCGCCCTGAAGAAGCCGACGTACTCGGACGAGGACGTCGAGCTGTGGACGCCGGGGGCGGTCGGCGACAGGGAGATCACCGACAAGAACCTGCGCAAGCGGGTGCGAGAGGCCCAGCGCGCCGCCGACGGCGCGCGCACCGCCGCAGAGGACGGCCCCTCGCACTGACGCGACCGGGGCGGGGCTCGCCGACGCCGTAGACTGATCCGGTGCTGCGTCGGATCCCTGCCTCCCTTGCCGTCATCGGCCTGTCCGCTCTCGCTCTGGTCGGCTGCTCCTCAGCGGCCGACACGGCGTCATGCGATCGCCCGGATGCCGCATCGCCCGCGCTCGACCTCATCTCGGCGACGGGCGCGCCCGGCTCGCCGGCGCTGACGCTGAAGGACCCGGTCAACGTCTCGGAGACGTCGTTCCGCGACGTCTCCGTCGGCGACGGCCCCGCCGTCACCTCCGACCTGCAGGATGTCGTCTTCTCGGTCGCGATCGCCAGCGGCGCCTCGGGCGAGACGCTCATCTCCTCGCCCACCGACGTGCGCCCCGTGTCGGGATGGGTGGACCACTACGAGGGTCTGGCCGACATGATGCGCTGCGCCACGGAGGGGTCTCGCATCGTCGGCGCCATCCCGTACGAGGCGGTCTCCGCCGAGGCGGCCAGCAGCATGGGCCTGACCGAGGGCCAGTCGCTCGCGGTCGTGCTCGACCTCCAGCGGGTGTACCTCCCGGCCGCCGACGGCGTGCCGCAGTACAACGACCGGCCCGGCATGCCGACGGTCGTGCTCGCCCCCGACGGCACTCCCGGCATCATCGTCCCGGACGCCGAGCCGCCCGCCGACCTGGCCGTCGAGGTCCTCAAGCTCGGCGACGGGCCTGCCGTGGCCGAGGGCGACTCGATCCGCATCCACTACACCGGCGTCACGTGGGCCGATCGCAAGGTGTTCGACTCGACGTGGGAGAAGGGCGCATCGACGGCGGTGACGCTCGAGGGCGTCGTGCCCGGGTTCGCCCAGGCGCTCGACGGCGCGACCGTCGGATCGCAGCTGCTCGTCGTCATCCCGCCGGAGCTCGGCTACGGCGACGACGGGAGCGGCTCGATCCCCGGCGGTGCGACGCTCGTGTTCGTGATCGACGTCCTCGGCGTCGATACGCCGTCCGCCGCGGAGTAGGCCCCGCGGCGCGTCACCGTCCTAGGATGAGTCGCGTGGCCACCGAACCGACGCGCATCGCCCCCGAGGAGCGCCTGGTCAACCTCGTCGTCGCGCTGCTGGCGACCGAACAGGGGCTGACGAAGGACACGATCCTCACGTCGGTGTCCGGCTACCGCGAGCAGAGCGAGGCGGGGGCAGGCAAGGATGCGCTCGAGAAGATGTTCGAGCGCGACAAGGAGAACCTGCGCGGCCTCGGTGTCCCGATCGAGACGATCGGCGACTACACGGATCCCGACGACCTGCGCGAGGCGCGCTACCGCGTGCCCACGAGCGAGTACGAGCTGCCGGTCGACATCGATTTCACGCCGGCGGAGCTCGCGGTCCTCAATCTCGCGGGCGGCGTCTGGAGCGAGAGCTCGATGTCCGCGCAGGCGCGCAGCGGGCTGCGCAAGATCCGCGCCCTCGGCAACGACGTCGACGCGCCCATCATCGGATACTCCCCGCGGATCAATCTGCGCGAACCCGCCTTCGCCCCGCTGCAGCGGGCCATGGAGCAGGCGAGGGTCGTCGAGTTCGACTACCTCAAGGCGGGGGAGGAGAGCCCCCGCCGTCGCCGCATCCATCCGCTCGCTCTCCTGGAGTACGAGGGCCGCTGGCATCTCTACGGGTTCGACGTCGACCAGGCGGCCGAGCGCACCTTCCTGCTGTCGCGTGTGTCGTCGGACGTGCAGATCACGCGACGGGAGTTCGAGCCTGGCTTGCGTGACGGTGCGGGGGAGCGGGCGCTGCGCGGGCTGCAGGAGGTCGCCGCCCGGCAGCACGCGCTGCTGGAGGTCACCCCGGGGACCGAGGCCGCGCTGCGCCTGAGCCGGCGGGCGACGCCTGCGGGACAGGGCATCACCGTCCCGTACGTCGATGTGCACGTGTTCGCCGACGAGCTGGCCTCCTACGGGCCCGAGGTCCGCGTCGTCGAGCCTGCGCTCCTGCGCGACGAGGTCATCTCACGGCTGGAGCGCACACTCGCACTGCACCGCGATCCCACAGCCACGACGGGCGACACTCTCGAGGAGGAGGACCGATGACGGCGAAGCCGCTGCTGGCGACGGATCGCGCCGCGCTCATCCTCCAGCTCGTGCCCTACCTGATCGGCAAGGGGGAGGTCTCCCTCGCCGAGGCCGCGGACGAGTTCGAGGTCTCCGAGGCCCAGATGCGGGCCATGGTCGAGAAGCTCACGGTCATCGGCCTGCCCGGCGACGGCGGCTTCTGGCAGATGGCGAACGACCTGTTCGACATCGACTGGGACCTGCTCGACGAGCACGGGGTGATCTCGATCACGAACACGGTCGGGCTCGAGCGAACTCCCCGCCTGACGGCCCGCGAGGCGGCGGCGCTGCTCGCCGGCCTGCAGCTGGCGGCGAGCCTTCCCGGCGTCGGCGACAGCGGGGTGATCCACGGCCTGCTCGCCAAGCTCGCCCGCGGCGCCTCCGGCGTCCCCGCCGACCTGATCGTCGCGCCCGAGGCGGTCGACGACGTGCGCGTGACGGTGGCGGACGCGTTGCGCGAGCGGGTCGCCGTCTCGTTCACGTACAAGGCGCCCGATGCGCCCGTGACGACGCGCACGGTCGATCCCGTCAAGGTGCACATCGCCTCCGGCCAGTGGTATCTGCAGGGCTGGTGCCATCTCCGCCAGGCGATGCGCACCTTCCACCTCGACCGCGTGTCAGAGGTGCGCCTCACAGACATCCCGATCACTCACGCCGCCGAGCGCGTGCCCGACCTCTTCGAGCCGAGCGAGTCCGACGCCGTCGCCGAGGTGAGGGTGCGGGCCGCGGTGGTGCCACTGCTCGCAGACTTCCTCGACCGCGCGAGCGTCAGCGAGTCCGGCGACGTCCGCACGGCGCGCATCCGCGTCGCCGATCAGCGCAGCCTCAAGCGCGTCGCCGCGCGGCACAGCGGCGATGTCGAGGTCTGCGCTCCCGAGGCCGCACGGCGCGCCGTGGCGAGCTGGGCCGAGGCGGGGCTCACCCAGTACCGCTGAACCGCTGGCGGCGCACGGCGGGTAGACTTGCCCGCAAGCTCTTGACGAGGGGACGCCATGCCTTCCAACCTGTTCGCCGGTCCGCACCTGTGGATCCTGCTCATCGTCATCCTGTTGCTGTTCGGCGCCGCGAAGCTTCCGGCACTCGCAAAGAGCATGGGCCAGTCGGCCCGGATCTTCCGCGGGGAGATCAAGGCGATGAAGGACGACGATCCCAAGTCCGCCGAGAGCACGGCCGCCGAGAGCACCGCTGCCGACGCCCCCACGGCGGCGTCGATCGTGCCTCCCGCCGACCCGGCCCCCGGAACAAGCGGCACCGGCATACCCAAGCCGTAGCCGCCCGTGGCCACGGCCCAACGTTCCGACCTCGCCGGAGAGGACTCGTCCCGTGACCGGCGGATGTCCCTCGCCGCTCATCTCACCGAGCTCCGCCGCCGCCTCGTCATCGGCCTCATCGCGCTCGTCGTGGGCGGCATCGTCGCCTTCTTCCTGACCGACTGGATCATCTGGGCCATGACGGAGCCGATCCGCGTCGTCAGCGAGCAGCGCGGGATGGAGGACAAGGTCGGTCTCATGTACCAGACCGTCACCGGCCCGTTCGACATGCGGCTGCGCATCGCGTTCGCCGTCGGCATCCTGCTGTCCGCGCCCGTCTGGCTCTGGCAGCTGTGGGCGTTCCTGATGCCGGGCCTCACGCGCAAGGAGATCCGCTACACGATCGGCTTCGTCGCCGCAGCCATCCCGCTGTTCTTCGCCGGGGTCTACGTCGGCTGGTGGGTCATGCCCCACATCGTCGAGCTGATGGCGACGTTCACCCCCGACAGCGCGGCGAACTGGTACGACAGCAAGTACTACTACGACTTCGTGTTCAAGCTCCTGCTCGTCGTGGGCATCTCGTTCGTCGTTCCCGTGTTCCTGGTCGCCCTGAACCTCGCCGGGATCATGACCGGGCGCGCCATCCTCAAGGGCTGGCGGGTGGCTGTGCTCATCGCGGTCGTGTTCGCGGGACTGGCCACGCCCGCGGCGGATGTCGTCAGCATGCTGATGCTCGCCGGCATCCTCATCGTCCTGTTCTTCGCCGCCGCCGGCCTGTCGATGCTGTTCGACAGGCGCCGCGCGAAGCGTCAGCGGGCGACCGTCGGCGAGTCGTCGTGAGCGACCCCGCCGGGAGGTTCGCGCGAGCCGAGGCGACCAGGCTGCACCCCCTGACGGCGGCGTTCGCCGAGGCCCAGCGGTTCGAGCTGGATCCGTTCCAGATCGCCGGCTGCCACGCGCTGGAGGACGGTCGCAGCGTCCTGGTGGCCGCACCCACGGGCGCCGGGAAGACGATCGTCGGCGAGTTCGCCGTGCACCTGGCCATGCAGGCGGCCGGCGACAAGGCGTTCTACACGACACCCATGAAGGCCCTCTCGAACCAGAAGTTCCGCGAGCTGCAGGAGGTCTACGGCGAGAGCGAGGTGGGACTGCTCACGGGTGACACGAACATCAACGGCAATGCCCGGATCGTCGTGATGACGACCGAGGTGCTCCGCAACATGCTGTACGCGGACTCGCCCGCGCTGCGCGGTCTGCGGTTCGTCGTGATGGACGAGGTCCACTACCTCGCCGACCGGTTCCGCGGCGCCGTGTGGGAGGAGGTCATCATCCACCTCCCGCCGCAGGTCCGCCTCGTCTCGCTGTCGGCGACGGTCTCCAACGCCGAGGAGTTCGGCGACTGGCTCGACACGGTCCGCGGCGACACGGAGGTGATCGTCTCCGAGACCCGCCCCGTCCCGCTCGAACAGCACGTGCTCGTCCGAGGCGACCTGCTGCCGCTGTTCGACGATCGCGCGGGCATCGCCACCGCGCAGGTGAACCAGGAGCTCATGCGCATCCGGTCCGTCAAGGGTCAGACCTTCGAGAGCAACCGGCGCGCCCAGGAGTTCCGCTCGGGCGGAGGCTACGAGGCCGGGCGCCGCCGTCCGCATCGGGGCGGGCGGCGACCGGTTCGGCCGGGGAACATCCACCGCGTCGAGCGTCTCGACCGTCCGGAGGTGGTCGAGCTGCTGCGGCGGGCGAACCTGCTGCCCGCGATCTTCTTCATCTTCAGCCGGGCCGGGTGCGACGGCGCGGTGCAGCAGGTCCGGCGTGCCGGCGTGCGCCTGACGAGCCGCGAGGAACGCGACGAGATCCGGCAGATCGTCGACGAGCGCACGCGGACGCTGCACGACGAGGATCTCGCGGTCCTGGGGTTCTGGGAGTGGCGCGACAACCTCGAACGCGGAGTCGCGGCGCACCACGCCGGTCTGCTGCCGGCGTTCAAGGAGATCGTCGAGGAGCTCTTCCAGCGAAAGCTCGTCAAGGCGGTCTTCGCGACCGAGACGCTCGCACTCGGCATCAACATGCCCGCGCGCACCGTCGTGCTGGAGAAGCTCGAGAAGTTCAACGGCGAGGCGCGCGTCGCGATCACGGCGGGGGAGTACACCCAGCTCACCGGTCGTGCAGGGCGGCGCGGCATCGACGTCGAAGGACACGCCGTCATCCAGTGGACGGAGGGGCTGGACCCGCAGGCGGTCGCGGCCCTCGCCTCCCGGCGCACGTATCCGCTGAACTCCAGCTTCCGCCCGACCTACAACATGGCGGTCAACCTCATCGACCAGTTCGGCCGCCCGCGCGCTCGCGAGATCCTCGAGTCGTCGTTCGCGCAGTTCCAGGCCGATCGCGCCGTCGTCGGCCTCGCCCGGCAGGTGAAGGAGGCCGAGGAGTCGCTCGCCGGCTACCGCAAGGCCATGACGTGCGATCGCGGCGACTTCGGCGAGTACTCGGCCCTGCGGCGCGAGCTGAGCGACCTCGAGAAGCTCAATCGGGCAGACCGCACGGCACCCGCGAAGCTCCGTCAGCAGCGGCAGGCCGACATCCAGTCGATCCGCAGGAGGCTGCAGCGCCACCCCTGCCACTCGTGCCCCGATCGGGAGCAGCACGCCCGCTGGGGCGAGCGGTATGAGAAGCTGCGACGGCAGGCGGACAAGCTCCGGCGCCAGATCGAGACCCGCACCGGGACGGTCGCGCGCATCTTCGACCGGGTGGTCGACGTGCTCTCCGCCCTCGACTACGTCGTCCGCGACGAGGACGGAACGACCCGGCTGACCGACGCCGGTGCCACGATGCGCAGGATCTACGGCGAACGGGATCTCCTCGTGGCGGAGTCCCTCCGGCGCGGCATCTGGGAGCAGCTCGATCCGCCCTCCCTCGCGGCGCTCGCGTGCTGCCTCGTCTACGAGCCGCGCAGGGACGAGGGCAGCGAACGGTCTCTGCCCCGCGGCGCCTTCCGGGTCGCGCTGAGCGCCACCCAGGACCTCTGGTCGAGACTCGACGATCTCGAACGGGATCACCGCCTTCCGGGGTCGGAGCCTCCCGCGACGGGCCTGGCGCAGGCGATGCACTCGTGGGCGCGCGGACTGCCGCTGGATCGCGTTCTGAGCGAGGCGGACCTGGCCGCGGGGGACTTCGTGCGCTGGGCGAAGCAGACGATCGATCTTCTCGATCAGCTGTCGATCGTCGCCGACGCTCCCGTCGCGTCCAGGGCGCGGGCTGCACTGGACGCCGTGCGTCGCGGCATCGTCGCCTACTCGACGGTGTAGCGCTCGACGTTTCGTCTCGCTGCGCTCGCTCAACGACCGGGTGGGGTGCGGGTTCCGCGTTTCGTCTCGCTGCGCTCGCTCAACGACCGGGTGGGGTGACATGCCCCGGTCGTTGAGCGACGAGCGCAGCGAGGAGACGAAACGAAGAGGAGACGAAACGCCGAAGATCCGGACGATGCGGATGCTCGCCTAGGCTCTCTATGTGCCCGAACGCGTCCGACCGCTGCTGCCGCTGTGGTCGGCGATCCTCGTGGCGATCGGCGGCGGGGCCGTGCTCGATCTCGCGTTCCCCGATGTCGGATGGTGGCCGCTCGCCTTCGTCGGCGTGGCGGCATCGCTCGTCACCCTCGTCGGCCGATCGGTCGGCGGCGCCTTCCTGGTGGGCTTCGCGTTCGCCGCGACCTTCTACCTCGTGCACATCGCCTGGATCACCCGCTATCTGGGCGTCGTGCCGTGGTTCGCGCTGGCGGGGATCGAGACGCTCCTGTCGGCGATCGGGGCGATCGGCATCGCCCTCGCGTACCGGTGGCTCCCTCGTGTGCTCCCCGGCCGCTGGGGGCGCCTCGTGGCGCT
>Ga0182739_1001534_pt1 | contig 24021 bp, 24 predicted proteins | sample eDN5th30CBELigBY_FD_128873 | JGI IMG/M metagenome (GOLD analysis project Ga0182739, IMG submission 128873) | Enriched backyard soil microbial communities from Emeryville, California, USA - eDNA 5th pass 30_C BE-Lig BY (version 2) (version 2) | ecosystem: Environmental > Terrestrial > Soil >... | reverse complement strand
TCGCGTCGGCCCCGGCACCGTCGACAACGGGTCCCAACAAGCCCGCCAATCGCCCCGACAAGTCTATGTCGGGCACACCGCCGAGCGTCCGAGCTGCCAGGCCCGTGCGCTGCACCGGGTCCGGGTCGCCGACTGCGCGCAGCAGCAGTGATGGCATGAGGGCCCAGCCGAGCGAGCTCCAGATGCGCGCAGCCTCCGTGGCCACCACCGCAGCGCCCTCCAGCCCCAAGCCGCCGTCATCGGACGCCGCGGCATCCACCGCGCCGACCTCGAACACGCGCGCCACGCACTCCTGCAGAACGTCGCGATCGGTCGCCCGCGCGCGGACGAGTTCCGGAACGTGCGCGAGCACGTCGCGCACGAGGCTGCCCACCTCGCGCAGCTCGTCCGCCGCTACTGTCGTCATAGGTCCCGTCCTCGTCTCTGCCTGCGCCTAGCGGCCCGTGAAGTTGGCGTCGCGCTTCTCCTTGAAGGCGAGCGGGCCCTCTTTCGCGTCCTCGCTGAAGAAAACGCGCTGCGCGAGATAGAAGTCGTTGACGAACGCTGGCTCGAGGAACATTCCGCGCACGACGGACTCCTTGGCCGTCTTGAGCGCGAGAGGTCCGTTCTTCGTGAGCCGCTTCGCCAGATCCCACGTCGTCTGCTGCAGGTCCTCGAGCGGCACCACACGGTTGACGAGGCCGACTTCCCGCGCCCGCTCGGCGGGGATCATGTCGCCGGTGAGGAGGATCTCCATCGCGACCGCCCAGGGGATCTGGCGCGGAAGGCGCACGTGCGATCCCCCCAGAGGAACGATCCCCCAGCGCACCTCGCCCAGCCCGAACCGTGCGTTCTCGGATGCGATGCGGATATCGGTGCCCTGCAGCATCTCGAGTCCGCCCGCGGTGCAGATCCCGTTCACGGCGGCGATGATCGGCTTGAAGACATCGTGGAAGTGCCGCTTCGCGGGGTCGGGCACGACCTCTCGCAGCTGCGTCTCGGGAGTGGCTGTGAGATTCTTCACCGTCGAGGTCAGGTCAGCCCCGGCGCAGAATGCCTTCTCGCCTACCGCGTTGAAGATGATCACCCAGACGTCGTCGTCGGCGTTCGCGGTGTTGAACGCGCTCCGGATCCCGGTGCGCATCTCGGGGGAGACCGCGTTATACCGGTCCGGGTTGTTCAAGGTGACGGTGGCGATGTGCTCCTTGATCTCGTAGAGGATCGTGTCCGGGAGGTCCGGAGGAATGGTCGACATCTGCTGCCTTCCTTCTGTGGTGTCGGTGTTGTCAGTGGCGTGCGGCTGGCCAGCCCTGTGCCCGGGCAACGAGGCGATGCATGATCTGCTCGCTTCCGGCAGTCACGGGCCCGAGCCGCGCATCGCGGGCGTTGCGGGCGACCCGGGTGCCTGCGCGAAGACCGTCGAGTCCCATCAGCCGCTGGGTCTCGCGCGTGATCCGCAGCGAGGTGTGCGTGGCGAAATCCTTGAGCATGGATGCCTCCTCGATGGCGGGGTCCCCTTCGTCCCACAGGCGGCACACCTCACGCAAAGCGAGGCGCGCAGCCCACAGCTCGGCGTGCGCGGCGGCCAAGGGGCCTTGATAAGCCTGCTGCGCGAGAGCGGGCTCCCCCATATGGCCGTTCACAGCGGCCCACGCGACGGCATCGCTCCACGCGTCCTCGGCGAGCTGGATGGCGCGTGCCGCCGACAGGATGCGCTCTCCATTGAGGACACGCATCGCGCCGCGGAACCCGTTCGTCGGCGAACCCAGTACACGGTGATCGGGCACGAAGCAGTTCTCGAAACGCAACTCAGTGGTGTCGGATCCGCGACTCGCGTCCTTATCGAGTTTGAGCGCGTGATAGCCGGTCTGATCCGTCTCTGTGAGGAAGAGGCCGATGCCCGTGCCGAGGTCGGGGTCGTCGACTTTCGCCACGACCATCAGATCCTGAGCGATCGTCCCGTTCGTGATGAACATCTTGCTGCCGGTGATGCTCCATCCGCCCTCCACGCGGATTGCGCGGGTGGTGATGGCCGCGACGTCCGACCCAGCGTCCGGTTCGGACATGCAGATGCCGACGATGCGTTCACCCGCGATGATGGAACGCCCCACTTCGTCGATCACGGCATCGCTGCCGAACTCGAAGATCGCGATGCGGACGATGTACATCGGCACGACTGACATGGTCACTCCGGCTGAGGCGCGGGAGAGCTCTTCGACGACCATCACCTCGGCGGTGCGGCCTCCGCCGCCCCCGCCCTGACTGACGGGCGCGCCGATCGACAGGAAGCCGCGCTCGCCGAGATGCCGGAAGATCTCGATCGGGAACTGCTGAGTCCGCTCCGACTCGTCGACAAGGGGACGGATGTGCTCGTCGACGAGAGCCCGCAGCTCGGGGCGACGATCCTCGGCGATCCGCTCCCACGGCGTCCGCGTCATCCTTCGTCCTTCCGCCACACCAGGAGGTGAACGCCCTCACCCAGATCCACGAAGCCTGCAGTGAGCCGCATCCCGGCCTCCAGCTCGGCCGGATCGAAGTCTGCGAAGCCCGCCATCCGCACGGGGACGTCGTCGAGCTGCACCACGGCCACGCCGTAGGGAGTGATGCCGGAGTACCCCTTCAGGCCAGTCTGATGAACGACCGTCCACGTGAAGAGCTCGCCCGAGCTGGGCACCGCGACCCACTCGAGGTCGTAGTCGCCAACCCCCACGGCGGACGGGCGCGGCGGCCAGATGTGCTCTCCAGTCACCTTCGAGCGCGGCACACGCAGCTCGCCGGCGGCCGTGCCCTCCCAGAAGCCCGCGAGGTCGCGGTCGGTGATGTCTGGGCGCGGGATGTCGAGGGATGCGAGATCGATCATGTTCGTTCCGTTTCTGCTCGTCACACAGTGAGGATCGCGAGCGATCCGTCTCCAAGGTCGCCCCAGCCCGTCACGGCGGCGACTTCCGCGCCCGTGACCTGACGATCGTTCGCGTCGCCGCGCAACTGCACCACCGCTTCGACGATGTGGTTAATTCCCGCGATGTGGCCCTGCGAAAGCAGTCCGCCGTGCGGGTTGACCGGCAGGCTCCCGCCGAGCGCGATATGACCGTCCTGGACAAATGCGCCCCCCTCGCCGCGCGGGACGAACCCGGCTTCTTCGAGCTGTTGGATGACCTCGAAGGTGAAGCAGTCGTAGATGAGAGCCAGATCGACATCCTTCGCCGTGAGCCCGGCCAGGGCGTAGGCGCGCGGTGCCGCCTTAGTGAGCCCGAGGTTGAAGAAGTCGCGACGATTGATGATGTCGTCCGCGTTGTCCGAGTGGCCCTCCGCGACACCCGCTATCCGCACCGCCTTGTGTGGGAGAGAGTCGGACCGCTCGGCGCGCGTAACGACGACGGCGCACGCGCCGTCGGTCTCGAGGCAGCAGTCGAACATAAGGTATGGGTCGGCGATCGGCTTCGACGAGGCGTACTGCTCCATCGTGAGCGGCCGGCCATACATCATCGCGTCGGGGTTGAGCAGCGCGTGCTCGCGCATCGTGATGGCGACCGTGCCCAATTGCTCACGCGTCGTTCCGTACTCGATCATGTGACGACGGGCCATGAGCGAATACCACTGCGCAGGAGTGCTGAGGCCGATCGGCTGCTCGAGCCCTTCGCGCAACGACGTGCCGGGCACCTGCGCCCCCAGCCTCGCGGCGACCCGGGCGCCCGAGCGTCCATTCCGCGCCACGAAAACCATCACGGCGTTCGCCAGTCCCGCTTGCACTGCGAGGGCGGCGGTCCGCAGGCTCGCGACGGGACTGGCTCCGCCCATGTGTGAAACGTTCGTGAACCGCACGTCCTCGAGGCCCAGCCCGGCAATAAGGTCCTCGGCGGTGGGACCGATCTTGTAGGGCATCAAGCCGTCGATGTCGGCCGGAGTGAGGCCTGCGTCCGCGATGGCGGCGAAGGCGGCTTCGAGCGCGAGCTGCTGGACGCTGCGCCCGCTCGCCTTGGAAAAGTCCGTCTGCGCCACGCCGGCGATGATGGCGGCCTGCTCGGTCATGCGCTTCTCCTCGTCGAAGAGTCCTTTTCGAATACCGTATACACTTTTCCTCCATCCGTCAAAAGGAGGTGGGGTGAAGCACAGTGCGTCCCAGCGAGTGACCGGACTCCAGTTCAACGTGCGCCTGCGCCGCCTCGCGCAGTGGACGGACGGTGGGGTCGGCGACGGCGAAAGTCCCGTCAGCCACGAGTTGGACGAGCTCCTGCATCTCCGCGCGGGTCACTGACTTGGTGCCCACAAGCGACAGCTCCTTGAGAATCAGCAGCGCGGGGCGGATCTCCGCGATTCCGCCCTCGACGTTGCCGAGGACCACAATCCGCCCGCCCGGACGCACGCTTCGCATGGCCTCGTCCAGGCTCGCACCCCCTACGATGTCCACGGCAAGGTCCACCCCGTCCCCGGTGACGCCCTTTACAGCATCGCGATACCGCCCGCCGGGGGCGACGACAACCTGCGCTGCGCCCGCGTGCTCCAACGCTGGCACCGCGGACGCTCGGCGCGTGACGGCGATCGGCCAGGCGCCAAGGGCCTTCAGCATTCCGACCGCCTGCATCCCCACTCCTCCGCTCGCCCCCGTGACGAGCACGCGCTCGCCCGAGCGCACCTTCCCCCGCGTCACGAGCGCGTGATACGCCGTGCCAAGGGAGCAGGTGAGCACGGCTCCTCGCTCAGTGGATAGCGCATCCGGCAAGGCGACCCAGACCTCGGAGCGTGCGACGACGTACTCGGCATACCCGCCGTCGAGATCCTCCCCGAGGAAGCGCGGGCGCTCACGGCAGAGCGGTTCGCGACCGGCCATGCACGCGTCGCATCGACCGCAGGTCTGAAACACCATCGAGAGCACGCGCTCGCCCGCTCGGGGCTCCTCAACACCGGGGCCGACGGCATCCACCACTCCGGCGATCTGATGGCCGAGGACCACGGGAAGCACAGTGAGCGGAAACGCGCCCGCCCGCGTCAGGGCGTCGTGTCGGCACACCCCGCACGCCTCGACACGGATCCGCACCTCGCCCGGCCCGGGTTCGGGCACGGGTCGATCGCCGAAGATGATCGCTTCCGGGCCGCCGAAGCCCTCTATCCATGCGGCCTTCATCGGGGCAGGTAGATCGATTGGAGCTGTTCGAATGCCTCCAGCGCCTCGGGTCCGAACTCCCGCCCGAGACCCGAGTGCTTCACACCGCCGAAGGGCGCGTGCGGGTCGATATCGTACCCGTTGACGCCCACCGTGCCGGACTCGATGCGCCGCGCGAGCGCTGTCGCGTACGTGGCATCTGCACTCCAGATCGTTCCGGCGAGTCCGTAAGGTGTGTCGTTGGCGATCCGGAGCGCGTCCTCCTCATCGTCGTAGGGGATCACGCTCAGCACGGGTCCGAAGATCTCCTCCTGACCCAAGGTCGACCGACTCTCGACGTCCGCGAAGACAGTCGGCTCGACGAACCATCCCCGGGAGAGGCCGGCGGGTCGTCCACCCCCGGCGACCACCCTCGCTCCATCTTTCCGCCCCCGGGCGATGAATCCCTCCACCCGGTCCCGGTGCTCGGAGGAAGCGAGTGGTCCAACGCGCGTTGTCGGATCGAGCGGGTCACCGATCGTGGCTCCATCAGCCAGGTCGGCGACGAAATCGACGACGTCGGCGTACCTGCTGCGGGGGGCGAGGATCCGACTCGACGAAACGCACGTCTGGCCGTTGTTGGCCAGCGTCGCAGCGAAGAACTCGTGCCCGATGGACCCGAGATCTGCATCCTCGAGTACGATGGCCGCGGACTTGCCGCCGAGCTCGAGCGTGACAGGGCGGATGAGCCGACCGCAGACCTCCGCGATCCTGCGACCCGCTCCCGTGGAACCGGTGAACGCGATCATGTCGACGCCAGAGTGCTCGACGAGATAGGCGCCGACCTCGCGCCCGGCCGGCACCCAGTTCACGACGCCCGCAGGAAGTCCCGCGCGCAGGGCCGCGTCCGCCAGGATGTAGGAATCGAGCGACGTCGCGGGCGTGGGCTTGACCACCACGGTGCTGCCCGCGGCGAGCGCGGGGGCGACCTTCGCGATCGCGAGTGTCACCGGGTAGTTCCACGGCACGATCGCGCCCGCGACTCCCAAAGCCGTGCGACGCACGAGAGTGCGGTTGTGCGCTGATTCCCGCAGCTCCTCGGTCGGCCGGGTGCGGATCAGCTCGGCGTAGTAGCGCAGCAGGATGAGCGGGAACTTGCCCTCCAGGAATCGGCTCAGCGCGATCGGCATCCCGTTCTGACGCGAGACAGTCTGCGCCACTTCGGCGGTCACCGCCTGGACGGCATCGGCGAAGGCCTCGAGAGCATCGGCGCGCTCGGCAGGCTGGAGTGCACCCCACGCCGGACCCGCGCGCCGAGCGGCATCCACCGCGCGGTCGATGTCGGCCTCAGTCGCGACAGGGATCGACCCGAGCTGGTCTTCGGTCGCGGCTTCGATCACGGGAAGGCGATTGGAACCGGATGCCGGCATCCATTGCCCATCGATCATGAAATGGTCGTGCTCGGTCATGGCCGCTCCTCTGTTTCTCGCTGCACCCGCGACACCATCCCGGTGCCGCGATGTGCGACGGCGTGCGCCGGTCTAGACTTTCGACGGGTAAGGAGGTGCGTGGGTAAATGACTCCGACGTCCGTCGACGAAGTGGCTGCTCCGGCGATCACCGAAGGCAGTGCTCGGTCGTACCTGCTCACGATCCTCGGAGAACTCGTTCTCAACGACGGCGGCACCGCGTGGACATCGAGCCTGCTCGACGTGATGACCGCGCTCGGGATCGAGAGACAGACGGCCCGCCAGGCGATCGCTCGCGCTTCGGCGGCCGGCTGGATCACCGGTGAGAGAGTCGGGCGAGAAGTGCGCTGGAGCCTGACCGCGTCGTGCGAAGCGATGCTCCGCGAGGGAGAGGCGCGGGTGCGGGCACTCGCGGCGCCGGAACCGTGGGACGGCCGGTGGCTGGTGGCGTTCATCACCATCCCTCAGCGCAAAGGTGTTGTGCGGCGCAAGTTGTATGCCGCCCTCCAGCGCCGAGGGTTCGGCAACCCCATCGCCGGGGTCTGGATCACACCGCACCTCGAGAGCCAGGACGACCTGGCCGAGCAACTCGACAAGTACGACCTCACCAGCTCCGCGTACGCTTACGTCGGGCCATCCGCCGGTGTCGGCGTAGACGAGCAGACCATCGTGCAGCGCGCCTGGCCCCTCGACGAGATCACAGAGGTGTACCGCGCACTGCTCGCGCGCTTCGATGCCTCGCGCTGGACCGACGGTGCCGACACCCTCCTTCAGCACATCCGCCTCGTGAACGCCTGGCAGCATCTGCCACTGATCGACCCGCGGCCTCCTGTGGAACTGCTGCCGCAGTGGGTGGGACGCGACGCCACCCGCACCTTCGAAGACCTTCGCCAGAGCACCCTCGCGCGAACCCGGAGCGAATGGCGGGAGCTCGCGCGCTCCTAGCCGCGGACTCATGGACTCGAGCGGAGCAGAATGGCCTGCTCGGGGCAGGCGCCGACGATGTCCTCGACCGAGGACACGAGGTCCTCCGGCACCTCGCCGTCGTCGTAGACGTAGCCGAGGCCGTCGTCGTCCACGCCGAAGACGTCGGGCGCCAGCGCAGCGCAGCGATTGTGCCCCTGACATAGCGACCGATCGATCTCGAAGTACACCCTGGTCATCGCGACGGCGCCCTCCAGCTCTCCAAGAGAACGCCGTCGGCGATCTGCTGTTTGAGTGCGAACTTCTGGATCTTGTTGGATGCCGTCATCGGGAAATCGGCGGTGTGGTACCACACACGGGGCACTTTGAACCCCGCCATCCGCTCGCGGCAGTACTCGTAGAGCGCGGAGTCATCGGGCTCCACGCCTTCTTGCAGCCGAACGACCGCGACGACCTGCTCGCCCCACTTCTCGTCATCGATGCCGATCACCTGGATCGTGTGGATGTCGGGATGTGCCGCGATAACGTTCTCGACCTCTGCGGGGTAGACGTTCTCGCCGCCGCGGATGATCATGTCCTTCAATCGGGCGCGCATTCGCACGTAGCCCCGCGCGTCTATGGACCCGAGGTCTCCCGTGTGGAACCAGCCTTCGGAATCGATCGCCGCCGACGTCGCCTCGGGGTTGTCGAAGTAGCCGGCCATGATGACGTACCCGCGCAGGCAGATCTCCCCTGTCTCGTCGATCGAGACGAGCTTCTGCGTCGCGGGATCGATGATCTTGACCTCGATGTGCGGCAGAGGCCTGCCGACCGTCAGCGCCTGATCTTCGGTGCTGTCGTCGGTCGAGGTCTGGATGGTCGTACCATGAGCCTCGGTCATCCCGAAGCCGTTGGTGAAGAAGCATCCGAACCCCGCTTTCACCCGCTCGACGACCGACTCGGGTACGTTCCCGCCGCCGCAGAAGACGCTCCGCAGCGACGAGATGTCGCGCGTCGCGAGATCGGGGTGCTCCAGCACCATGTGCATGACGGTCGGCACGCTGATCAGCATCGTGCCGCGGTACTCCTCGATGAGGGCCAGGGTGAGGGCCGGATCGAAGCGGGTCATCAGCACGTGAGTGCCGCGCCGCACGATGGCGCCGATCACCATGAGTGTTCCCGCTCCGACGTGGAAGACCGGGAGGGTGTTGATGAGTACCCCACCCTGGTCGACCAGCGACCGAGCGTCCGAGAGGTTGCCGTTGTTGATGAGTGCCGAATGGCGCAGGAGTACGCCCTTGGGGAACCCGGTCGTGCCGGAGGTGTACTGGATCTGCGCTATCGCGTCGGGGGCGACCACGGGAAGCGGTGTCGCCTCATCGGCACTGACGACGAATGCCGGCCACTCCGACAGCGGCACGACTGTGGTCAATCGGGGAAGCGAAGGGATGATACTGTTCGCGATCGTCGCGAGCTGACCGTCGAGGTGGGTGTCGTCGTAGAACAACGCGGTCGACTTTGACTGCTCGAGGATGTACGCGACCTCGGGCGCCTTGAGCGCCGGGTTCACCAGGACGACGACGATTCCCGCGTAGGCGGCACCGAGCTGCAGGTGCTCGAACTCGAGTCGGTTGGGCGACCAGATCGCTACATGTGAGCCCTGGGGGAAGCGCGCGGCGAGCGCTCGTCCGGCCTGTCGCGCCCGCTCGCGCAGCTCACGGTAGGTCCACGACCGTCGCGCCTCGGGATCGGGCACCGCTTCGATCACCGCGATCGTGTCGGGTATCTCGTCGGCGACCTGGTCCAGCAGTTCGCCGATCGCCAGGTCGAGGAGTTCGGCCTCGGTGTCGGCGGGACGATAGGACTCGGTGAGGAGGGATTGGGTTGTCACGGTCTTCTCCTTTGAAGAGCGGATAATTTATACTGTATACGATCCGGTGTTGCTGCTCTGTCGCGTCCCGAGTCAGTTCAGCTCGTGGGCACCGCCTCGAAGGGCACGGACTCGGGCCCACGAACAGCGCCAGGCGTCCAGGTCACCGCTTCAGGCTCGGGCACCGTGAAGGACGGCATGGCTCCCAGCCATTCTTCGATCGTCACGGTGAGCTCGAGGCGAGCGAGCCCGGAGCCCATGCACCTATGCGCTCCCGTGCCGAACGTGAGGTGGCGGTTGCGCGTTCGATCTACGATGAAGACATCCGGGTCATCAAAGATCTCGGGATCACGGTTCGCTGCCGCGTAAGGCAGCAGCACACGCTCACCGCCGGGGATGTCCCTTCCACCCAGCCGCACCGGGCAGCTCGTCACGCGAGCCATCATCGCGGGCGCATAGACCCGCAGCAGCTCCTCCACCGCCACCGGAATCAGCGAGGGCATGGCTGCGAGCCGATCCCGATCCTCGGGATGGCTGCCCAGATGCCACAGGGCTGCGCCGATCGCACTCCACGTCGTGTCCGCACCCGCTATCGCCACCAGGAAGAGGCTGCCCAGCGCGTGGTCGCGGCTGACGCGTTGGCCATCAATCTCGGCCCGCGTCATGTGTGAGATGAGATCGTCACCTGGATCCGTCAGGCGCTCGTCGTAGAACTGGCCAAGGTAACTCATCAGATCCTTGATGTGCGCGACCCGCTCCGACTGGTCGACGGGACCGACGCGTACGATGCCGGTAGTCCAGTCCACGAATCGTGGCGCATCCTCGAGGGGGACCCCGAGGATGCGGGTCAGCACCGACATGGGCAGATGCTTGGCGTAGTCCTCCACGGCGTCGCCGTGTCCGACTTCGGCGAGTTGTGCGATGCGCTCGCGGGCGATCTCCCTCACGAACGGCTCCCACTCAGTGACCTTCGCGGGTTTGAAGAACGGCATCAGCACGTCGCGATCCTTCTTGTGCTGCGGAGGATCGCTCGTTACCGGCGGCGTGGGCAACCCCCCGCCCACCGGAGGGATCGGGCCACCGGCCTCGATCGCACGAGACGAATAGGACTCCGGGTGCTGCGCGATCTCGCGCATGTCCTCGTAGCGCACGGGCAGCCAAGACCCGCCGTACATGTCACTGTGGGCGACAGGGCAACCACCCTCGCGCATCGCCTTCCACATCGCTCGAGGATCCTCGGCATACGCACCCTCGTACAGGTCATAGCCATCGAATCCGAGTTCTTCGTGCGGATGACGGGCGGTCATTTCGGTCATGTCACTCTCCTCTCGGCGGGGCGGAGGTCACCCGATCGGTATCGACCCCGACGGGGTTCACGGTCTCGCCGCCTCCAGGGGTTCCCAACGGCTCACTACGGCCGGGCAGGACCTGTTCGAAGAATGTCTTGTTGTCCACCGCCATCGCGACGTCTTCTCCCTCGGCATACCGCACGACGCCGATCGCCTCGACGGGGCAGACTGGTAGGCACGCACCGCAGTCGATGCATTCCTCGGCCTGAATGTAGAGCTTGCGACCGCCGACGTAGATGCAGTCGACGGGACACTCCTCGATGCAGGAGCGATCCATCACGTCGATACAGGCATCGCCGATGAAGTACGGCATCAGTCGATCGCCCCTGCCGCGGCGAGCGTGGGCATCCGGTCCGTCGAGTGCCCGGGGAAGAGATCCTGCTCGGGATGCATCGCGTGAAGAGCGTTGTTGACCGCTGTGGCGGCCTCGCCGAATCCCACAGAGATCAGACGCACCTTCCCCGGATAACCGACGATGTCTCCAGCCGCGTAGACGCCGTCGATCGAACTCCGCATTGTCGAGTCCACCGTGATGTACCGACGCGCCTCGATATCCATTCCCCATTCGAGAAGGGGACCGAGATTCGCTGTGAATCCCAGCGCCGCCACCACAGAGTCGATCGCTCGACGCTCGGGGGCAGCGTCGGCCCGTGTCACCTCGACCCAGTCGAGTCGTCCCTGGCCTCCGAGAGCGGTGACCTGCGCCGGCGCGACGACGTCGACCCGCGACCGGCCGAGCATCTCGACGGAGTACGGATGCGCGGTGAACGCAGCACGACGGTGCACGAGCAGGACGGACTCCGCAATCGGCTCGAGCAGCAGACTCCAATCGACCGCGCTGTCGCCCCCGCCCACGACGGCGACACGACGACCGCGGTACGCGTCAGGATCGGTGACGAAATGCTCGACTCCGTTGCCCATGAAGTCCGCAGATCCCGCCAGGGGACGAGGGGTGAAGTGCCCGATGCCGCCCGTGATGACGATAGCCGCACAGGCGATCGTCGTTCCGGCGGACGTAACGACCGTGAATCGCCGACGAGCAGTCTCGTCCACTTCTATTGTCTGGGCGCGCTCGCCGAGGACGGTTTCGATCGGGAACCGGAGTGCCTGCTCCGTGAGTCTGTCGACGAGGTCCTTGCCCTTGACCGATGGGAAACCTGCGATGTCGAAGATCGGCTTCTCCGGGTACATCGCCGCGATCTGACCGCCGAGACGCGGCAGCGAATCCAGCAGAACAGCGCTCATGCCCCGGAACCCGGCGCAGTACGCGGCGTAAAGACCGACGGGGCCGCCGCCGAGGACGAGCAGATCGACGTCATGACGTGTCATGGATTTCACCTCCGGCATCATGTTACAGATTTCATAGGTAGGTTGCAACTGATGTAGAATAAGTGTGCTCACCGCTCCCACAGTCTGCGCTCGAGAATCTGCGTCGCTTCCGCCACGACGCGCTGGACTACTTCTGCGGCCGACTCCAGGTGGTCGAGCATCCCCGCAATCTGCCCGATGGCGACGGGGCCCTCGGGGAGCCTGCCCTCGACCAGCGCAGCGACGACGAGATGCTCGTTCTTCGCCCACTGCTGCGGGAACGGCTGGAGCTGCTCGGGGTGCTCATCCCAGAACCGGGTGAACTCGTTGGAGATCATCCGCACCGGTTTGCCGCTGTAGCCGCGGCTCACGACAGTACTCGTCTCGTCGGCGGCGAACACAGCATCCCGGAAATTGTCGTGCACGCGCGCTTCCCGCGAGACGGCGAACGCCGATCCGATGTACGCAGCGGAGGCCCCCAGCGCGAGAGCCGCCACGAGGCCGGCCCCGCCGGAGATGCCCCCTGCCGCGAGGATCGGCACATCCACGGCGCGTGCCACCGCGGGAAGCAGTGCCATCGACGCGACACGAGAGTTGTGGCCGCCCGCCTCCCATCCCTGCGCGACGATCATGTCGACACCGACGCTTTCGGCTCCGACAGCGTGCTTCACAGCTCCGACGGTCGCCATGGTCAGCGTGCCGGCGCGATGACAGGCATCCAGAACCGACTTCTCCGGCACACCCAGGCCGGCACCGAGCACCGGAACCCCCTCACCGAGAAGCACCTCCACTTTCTCGCGCGTCTCCGTAGCGAGCTTCCTGCCTTCCGGAGATTGGTCGTAGAACGGGAACAGGAGGTTGACGGCGAAGGGACGGTCCGTCAGAGCCTTGACGTCGCGCACCTCCTGTCGCAACTCGTCCGGACTGAGATCTCCCGTACTACCGACGACTCCGAGGCCGCCGGCATTGCTGACCGCGGCGGCCAGTTCGGCGCGGGCGATGTACCCCATGCCCGCCTGGACCACCGGGTGTTCGATCTGCAGCAGCCGGCAGATGCGGGTGTTGAGGGCGTCCTTGGCCGTGAGAGTCGTCATGATCTCCCCTTCGCTCCGTCGAGAATCTACGATCACCGCTATGTGCACTCTTCCGATGTAACTCTCCAGGCCAGAATCCGTGCCACAACCGCGGTTGCAAACGCGAAGATACACGACAATCATTGCAACTAGATGTTGTTCTATGAACATTATCCAGATACTATCCAGTATCCGATGGTCGAAGAGGCCCATCCGGGACCGAGCGATGTTGCTCGTCATCGTCCCGACACTTCGGCCGACGGTTTCCATGCACCAGAAGAAAGTCGATGAAGACATGCGGAAACCCATCATCAAGGCGTTCGTTGTAGCAACGGCGGCAGCCCTCCTGCTCAGCGCGTGCAGCAGTTCATCCGCCGAGGCGGAGCCGGGGGCGACGTTCGACGGCGAGATCCTGGTCGCGGTCATTGCAGACCTCACGGGCGGGCAATCGGCCACCCAGGCCACCGCGGCCGGGGGCTTCGAGGCCGCTGTGGACGCGATCAACGCGGCCGGCGGGATCGGCGGCAAGAAGGTCGTGATGACGACGTATGACTCCCTGTCTACGCCCGAGGGCGTTCAGACCGCAGCGCGCCAGGCTGCCGCGGAGGAGCCGAGCTTCATCGCGTTCGCGGCAGGTTCCTCTGGCCTGGTCGGTGCGCAGGCGGTGTTCGCTCAGGCCGGCATCCCGCTGTTCTCCGTCTCCGCCGCGGGCGCTCTGCTGTTCGACGACCCCCAGGAATGGTATTTCACCGTCGGGTCCACCCCGCCCCAGCTGGCCAACTCCATCCTCGGTGCCGCCGAGCAGACGCTGGACACCCTGGACGGTGCGAAGTTCGCGTTCCACGGTCTGGACTCCTCCACCATCAACGGCCTGTGGGCTGAGCTGACGCCGCTCCTCGAAGCGGAGGGAGCAGAGGTGGTCGACGTGCAGAAGAGCACCGTCGGCGCGCCGATCACGAACTACACCGCGCAGGCGCAGAAGTTCGTCGAGCTCGATGCCGATGCCGTGGTCGTCTTCGATCTGAGCGAGAACTTCCCCATCGTCGTCGAGGCGATCGCGGACGCCGGATTCGAAGGGCCTGTGCTGGGCGGTGAACCCACGTCGACGGACACCATGTTCGAGCGCCTCGCAAACGAGAGATACTTCGGCGGTCGCGCCCTCGACGACGCACGCAGCGGCTCCGGCGCCGCCGACGCGGCCAAGGCAGCGGGAGTGGCGTCCGATGGGGTGTACTTCCCCGCCGGATGGGTCATCGGTCAGATCTTCGCTGCCGCGGCGGCTCAGGTCGACGGCGACGTCACCGCAGCGGCACTCATCGAAGCACTCGAGAATCTGGGTGAGATCAACGTCCCCGGCGATGTGACCTTCGGCCCCGTGGAGCTGAGCACTGATCGTCACTACGCGATCACGACGCATCAGTTCTTCGTGTGGGATGCCGCGGCCGGCGAAGTGGTCCCGTTCGGCACTCCCGTCCCGCTGCCGTAGAAGACCCGTACGAGCTGTATGGAGGCGCGACCTCCACACCGCTCGGCGTTCCCGCCCACCCGGAAGGAGCAGCGTCGTATGGCGCTCGAACTGCACTCACTGCGAGTCCGCTACCCGAATGGCGCACTCGGAGTGCTCGACATCAGCCTCAGAGTCGAGACCGGGCAGATCACCGCCCTGTTCGGACCGAATGGCGCCGGCAAGACCACGACGACCAGAGCGATCGGAGGCTTCCTCCGCTCCGAAGGGGCCAAGATCATCGCCGGGGACATCGTCTTGAACGGGCGCGTGATCAGCGGGATGGAACCGCATCGCGTGGCGGCGCTCGGCGTGGCCGTCGTACCGGAGCGACATAAGGTCTTCGCGAACCTCAGCGTCACTGAGAACCTCGGTGCGCTGGGCAACAGGATGCCGCGCACCGCGCGACGAGATCTGCTCGCGCAGGTCGTCGAGCTCTTTCCGATCCTGCACGAGCGTCGGCATCAGGCGGCCGGGCGGCTCTCGGGAGGCGAACGTCAGATGCTCGCGATCGGGCGCGCGCTGCTGTTGGATCCCACGCTGCTCGTCATCGACGAGATGACACTCGGACTGCACCACAGCCTCCAGCCGTCGCTGTACGCGACGGTTCAGCGAATTGCGGCGCAGGGAACCTCCGTCCTGGTCGTGGACGAGAGCAACACCTTCGCGCTCGACGTCGCCGACCACTGCTACCGCATCGAAGCCGGATCGATCGTCGCCGACGGGCCGCCCTCGGTGTTCCGCGGCGAAGGATTCGCGGCGTCCCATGGGGTGACCGCATGACCCCGTCCTTCGCGGATCTCCTCCCCGCCCCTGACCTGACGCGGCCACCCCTCGTGCTCGAGTCCGTCGGCGTCCGCTTCGGCGGGATCGTCGCGCTCGAAGGCATCGACTTCGAGCTCAGGCCCCACGAGACCGTCGCCGTCGTCGGGCAGAACGGTGCCGGGAAATCCACACTGCTCAACGCCATCAGCGGGCTCGTCGCGACGACGCGCGGCAGCCGAATCGTCGTCCGCGACCGAGCCATTCAGCGGTTGCCCGCCTGGAAGCGCGGGCGTTCGGGATTGGGGCGCGCCTTTCAGGATCCGCCACTCGTGGATCACATGACATGTCTGGACAACCTCCTCGTCGGCGCTCGACTCGACGATCGGGATGCGCGTGAACGTGCCACGGCGCTCCTCGAAGTGACCGGCCTTGCACGACACTCGGGCACGCACGCGGCTCACCTGCCATACGGTGTCCGCAAGCTCGTGGACATCGCGCGAGCGCTCATGTGCGTACCGAGTGTGCTCCTGCTCGACGAACCCGCGTCCGGCCTGGACGAATCGGAGCAGCGCACCGTGGCCGAGCTGCTCGCCCTCATCAAGGACTCCAGACGACTCGCCGTGCTGATGGTCGAACATCACATGGATCTGGTCGAGTCCACCGCCGACAGAGCGCTCGTGCTCGACGCCGGGACGGTCGCACGCGTCGGCACCCCCCAGGAGGTGCTCTCGTGACATCGTTCATCGTCTTCCTTGTCACCGGTCTAAGCAACGCCGGCATCCTCGCACTGATCGCCCTCGGGCTGGTCCTGATCATGCGCGCGACCGGTACCTTCAACTTCGCCCAGGGGCAGTTCATGCTCCTTCCCGCCATCCTGGCGGCGAGCCTGCAGGCGGCGGGTTGGCCGTTCTGGCTGTGCATCCTCCTCGGCACGGCGGCGGGCGCGGTGATCGCGGCGCTGTTCTATCGCTTCGTCCTGGAACGCACCACCGGATTGAGCCAGATCTTCCCGATCATTGCGACGCTGGGCTTCGCCGAAGTCATCGATGGGGCGATGGGCATCGTCTTCGGGACCCCCAGCCATTCCCTCCGTGTACCTTTTCTGCCGACGGGAACAGTCGAGCTCTGGGGCGCGAGGTTCAACGCGGGCTCGCTCACGGTCACCGTGGCCTCTCTCCTCTTCGCCGTGGCCGTGGCGGCGGTCCTGCGCTACACCCGCGTCGGCGCGCGGCTCCGGGCCGCGGGTCAGGACCCTCTACTGGCCAGCATGGGCGCGCTCAATGTCCGACGTATCTTCACGGCATCCTGGATGGTCGCCGCCGTGCTCGCCGCTTTCGCGGGCTTCGCGTACGCCTCGACCACGGTCATCAACCCCACGGTGGTGGGCGTCGCCCTTCTTGCCGCGCCCGCGATCGTCCTCGGAGGTCTCGACAGCATAGAGGGCGCGATAGTGGGAGCGCTCATCATCGGGTTCGTGCAGGCAGCGACGATCACCCTGCTCGGCGGCCAGTACGCAGAGGTCATCAGCTACGTCATCCTCCTACTCGTCCTCCAGTTCAAACCACAGGGCCTGTTTGGCACCAAGCAGATTGTGAGAGCGTGATGAGTCTCCTCGCCCGCCGCCTGATCGGCATCGCCGTCTTCGCTGCCATCGCCCTCGTCATAGGGTCCGCGGCGAGTCTGCAGTGGCAGCTCAGCATCACCATGGCCGTGCTGGCTTGCATGGGTGCCGCAGCGCTGAACCTTCTGATGGGGACGGCGGGCCAGGCCTCGATCGGGAGTGCCGGGATGTTGGCCGCCGGGGCCTTCTCCACGGTGTGGCTCACGCATGCCGGCGTTCCCTTCCCCCTCGACGTCGGAATCGCCGCGACGTTCACCGGCGCGATCGGCCTCGTCGTCGGCATCCCCGCGCTGCGCCTGCGCGGTCTCTACCTCGCGCTCGCGACACTCGCGGCTCATTTCGTCATCTTGTTCGTCGCATTGCAGTATCAGAACGCAGCCGCAGGCCCAGAGGGGTTCATCATCCCTTACGTCATCCCCGGCACCATGCGTGAGGCCCAGAGCAGCTGGCTCATCATCATCGTGGTGGTCGCCTCCCTCACCTTGGCGCTGGTCGCGATCCTTATGGATGGTCGGACCGGGCGCACCTGGCGCATGGTACGCGATCACGAGGTGGTCGCACCGACGTTCGGCATCAGCACCACGCGATGGAAACTAGCGGCTTTCGTGATCAGCTCGGTCATCTTCGGGCTACAGGGAAGCATCCTCGTGCACTACACCGGCGCACTCACGACCGAGAGCTTCACTCTCGCCGTCGCTATCTCGTACATCGCAATGGTCGTCGTCGGCGGCCTCGACACGATCGCCGGCGCGATCGTCGGCGCGCTCACTATCACGCTCCTGCCGACCGTCTTACAGGAGTCGCTGAGGTCGCTTGAGGGAGTGGGGGTGTCGCCCGCCGCAGGAGCACACCTGGGCCACGTCGTCTACGGTGCGCTCATCCTCGTCTTCGTCGTCTTCATGCCCGGTGGAATCGCCAACGCTGTTGCGAAGCTCGTCCGAACTCGCCTGCGCCGATCCTCTTCGGATCCGGATCCAGCTGCGGGTGCCCCTTCCTCCTCCAGCACCGAGGCGTGAGAGTAGTCGACACGTGTACGCGTCAAGCTCGCGCCTCGCCACTCATCGTCTACTCGAGGAGAACCCGCACGTGCACGGCGGACTGTGCCTGCAGATGGGCTTCGGGGCGGGGCTGGTCTACAGCGCTCAAGTCATCATCCTGCCCGGCGCCGACTGACGCGACGACCTCACCCGGGCCGGATGCGGGTCAGAGGCGCTCGATGATCGTCGCGTTCGCCATCCCGCCGCCCTCGCACATCGTCTGCAGTCCGTAGCGGCCACCAGTCTGCTCGAGGTGCGCGAGCAGCGTGCCGAGCAGCCGTGTGCCGGACGATCCGACGGCGTGCCCCAGGGCGATCGCCCCACCCCACGGGTTCATCCGCGCGGGATCCGCGTGCAGCTCTTCGAGCCACGCGAGCGGAACCGGCGCGAACGCCTCATTCACCTCGTAGGCATCGAGATCGCCGATGCCCAGACCGCTGCGCTCGAGGATTCGCCGTGTGGCCGGAATGGGACCCGTGAGCATCATCATGGGGTCGTCGCCCACGACGGCGAACGCGTGGAACCGCGCGCGCGGTGTCAGCCCCAGCTGGATCGCCCTCTCCTCGCTCATGATGAGCACAGCGGATGCGGCATCTGTCAGCGGAGACGAGTTTCCCGGCGTGATCTTCCAGTCGATCTTCGGAAAGCGCGCCGCGAGGTCGTCGGTGCGGAACGACACAGGCAGGCCGGCGAGCTTGTCGACGGTCGTCCCGGCACGCACGGTCTCGTCGAGCTCGACGATGCCGTCGGGCGTCGGCACGGGCACGATCTGACCGGCGAAGCGGTCGTGGTCCCAGGCATCCGCTGCGCGCTCGTGCGAGAGCGCCGAGAACGCATCCAGCTCCTCGCGCGTGAAGCCCCAGCGCTGCGCGATCAGCTCGGCGGATACGCCCTGATTGACGAGGCCGTCCGGATAGCGCGCGGCGATACCCTGGGACAGATGGCCGCCGGTCGCGCTCGAGCCGAGCGGCACACGGCTCATCGACTCGACGCCGGCGGCGATCACGATGTCGTAGGCGCCGGCGATCACCCCCTGGGCAGCGAAGTGCACAGCCTGCTGACTCGATCCGCACTGCCGATCGATCGACGCCGCGGGCACACGCTCGTCGAATCCCGCCGCCAGGACCGCCTGCCGCGCGACGTTCAGGGCCTGGTCGCCGACCTGGCTGACGCATCCCATCAGCACGTCGTCAACCTGCAGCGAGTCGAGTCCGTTGCGCTCGAGCAGCGCACGCATGGTGTGCGCGGCGAGATCGACGGGATGCACTCCGCTCAGCGCTCCCCCGGGCTTGCCGCGGCCCGACGGGGTCCGGACGACGTCGACGATGACGGCGGTGGTGCTCATCCCTGCAGTCTCACACACCCCACACGGCCAGCGCGGACCCTGCCCTCAGCCCGCGGCCTCCTCGGCACGCTCGGCGGCGTGGAGATCGGCCTCGTCGGGGACATAGCCCGCGATGTGCCGCTCGTCGGGACCGTTGTAGGCCGACAGCGGGCGGATGAGCGCGTTGGATGCCAACTGCTCCATGATGTGAGCCGTCCAGCCCGTCACGCGCGCCGCGATGAACAACGGCGTGAAGGTCGGGGTGTCGAACCCGATCAGGTGATACGCGGGACCCGAGGGGTAGTCGAGGTTCGGATAGATGCCCTTGCGGCCCACGAACTCCGACTCCAGCGCGTCATACAGCGCGAGCAGGTCGGGGCGGTCATAGTGCTCCACAAGCGTCAGCAGCGCCTTGTGCATCGTGGGCACCCGCGAGTCGCCGCGCTTGTACACACGGTGACCGAAGCCCATGATCTTGCGCTTCTCCGCCAGTGCCGCATCCAGCCACGGTCCGACGTTCTCCGCTGACCCGATGTCGTCGAAGATGTGCATGACGGCCTCGTTCGCACCCCCGTGCAGCGGGCCCTTGAGCGCGCCGATCGCGCCGACGACCGCTGAGTACAGGTCGCTCAGTGTCGACGTGATGACGCGCGCGGTGAACGTGGAGGCGTTGAATGAGTGCTCCGCGTACAGGATCATCGACACGTTGAACGCGTCCACGACGACCTGCTCGGGCTCGTCGCCGAAGGTCATCCACAGGAAGTTCGCCGAGTAGCCGAGGTCGTCCCGCGGGTCGACGAGAGCCTGCCCGCGGCGTCGGCGCTGATCGTAGGCGACGATCGCGGGGATCTTCGCGAGCAGCAGGCGACTCTTGGCGAGGTCGGCTTCCGGGCTGGCGTCGTCGGCCGTGGGGTCGGATGCTCCGATCAGGCTCACCGCGGTGCGCACGACGTCCATCGGGTGCGACGTCGTGGGGATCAGGTCGATCGCCTGCTTGACGTTCTCGTCAAGCGTCCGGTGCGAGCGTTCGAACTCCTCGAACTCAGCCAATTGCGCCGCATCCGGCAGCTCTCCGTGCCACAGCAGATACGCGACGGCCTCGAACGGCTGCGTCGCCGCGAGCTCCTGCACGGGGTAGCCCCGGTACAGCAGCGAATTGGTCTCCGGGTTGACCTTGGACACGGCGGTGTAGTCGACCGTGACCCCCGCGAGCCCCTTCTTGATCTCGATGTCGGTCATCAGGACTCCTTCGTGACGGTGAAGTTGAAGACGGATGCGTCGAACCCGTTGTACGACTCGTAGTCGAGCAGGTCGTACAGGTCGGCGCGGTGCTGCATCTCGGAGAGCCGCGAGGTGAGGTGGCCCTCATCCAGGAGCGTATCGAGCGCGCGCTCGGCCGCGCCCATCGCGATGCGCAGCAGCGACACCGGCCAGATGACGAGGTTCACGCCGACGTCGCGCAGCTGGTCGACGCTGAACAGGTCGCTCTTGCCGAACTCGGTCATGTTGGCGAGGATCGGCACATCCACCGCCGCACGGACGGCCGCGAACTCCTCGAGCGTGCGCATGGCCTCGGGGAAGATCGCGTCGGCACCCGCGTCGACGAGGGCCTTCGCGCGGTCGATCGCCGCATCCAGACCCTCGACCGCGCGCACGTCGGTGCGCGCCATGATCAGGAAGTCGGGGTCGCGGCGGGCATCCACGGCGGCGCGGATGCGCTTGACGGCCGTGTCGGCGTCGACGACCGCCTTGCCGTCGAGGTGCCCGCAGCGCTTCGGATTGACCTGGTCCTCGATGTGGCAGCCGGCGAGCCCCGCATCCTCGAGCGTCTGGATCGTGCGGGCGACGTTCATGGGCTCACCGAACCCGGTGTCGGCGTCGATGAGTGCCGGCAGGTCCGTCATCCGGGCGATCTGGGCACCCCGACCGGCGACCTCGCTGAGCGTGGTCAGGCCGATGTCGGGCAGACCGAGATCAGCGCTGAGCACCGCACCGGAGACGTAGACGCCCTCGAATCCCTTCCGTTCGATGAGCCGGGCAGACAGCGGGTTGAACGCCCCCGGCATCCGCACCAGCTCTCCGCTGGCGAGTCGCTCGCGCAGGCGACGACGCTTTTCCTGCGCCGACACGGTCGAGGACAGCATCAGCGCACCCCCCGCCGTTCACAACTCAGGAAATCCACCCCAGAATCCCCGCCGACGGCGGCCGTCGTTGGCGTGTTTCCTGAGTTGTGCGCAGCACCGACCCCGCACAGCATCAGAACAGGCCCTTGGGAGCCGGGGCAGCGGCGAGCACACCGGGCTTCGCGACGATCGAGAGGGCCGCGACCTCCTCGGCACCGAGCTCGGGCAGCCGCTGCACGAGCTCGAGGAAGCGCTCGATCTCCTCGGGCTCCAGCACGGGCTCGGCGAGGATGCGGAACTTGCGCACGTAGTCCTCACGGACGAACCGGCGGGCGCCCAGCGGGTGCGCGTCCGCGACCGCGATCTCGTCCTCGATCACCGTGCCGTCGGTCAGCGTGATCTCCACGCGACCGCCGAACGCCTTTTCGTTCGGGTCGTCCGAGTGGTATCGGCGGGTCCACTCCGCGTCCTCCGCGGTCGTGATCTTCTGCCACAGCGCGACCGTGTCTTCGCGGGCGGCGCGCTCGGGCGCGTACGAGTCGACGTGGTGCCAGCCGCCGTCCTGCAGTGCGACGGCGAAGATGTACGGGATCGAGTGATCGAGCGTCTCGCGCGAGGCCGTCGGGTCGTACTTCTGCGGGTCGTTGGCGCCCGATCCGATCACATAGTGCGTGTGGTGGCTCGTGTGCAGCACGATCGACGCGACGTCGGCCGTGTCGAAGGATGCCTCGTTGTGCAGCTTGCGCGCCAGGTCGATCCAGGCCTGCGCCTGATACTCGGCCGAGTGCTCCTTCGTGTACGAGTCGAGGATCGCCCGCTTGGCCTCGCCCGCGACCGGAAGCGGCACGTCATACGAGGCGTCCTTGCCGTCGAGCATCCACGCCACGACGCCGTCCTCACCCTCGTAGATCGGGCTCGGCGAGGTCTCCCCGCGCATGGCCCGGTCGATGGCCTCGACAGCCATCTTCCCCGCGAACGCGGGCGCGTGCGCCTTCCACGTGGAGATCTCGCCCTTGCGCGACTGCCGTGTCGCCGTCGTCGTGTGCAGCGCCTGGCCCACGGCCTGGTAGATCGTCTCGACCGGCAGCCCGAGCAGAGTGCCGATGCCGGCGGCCGCGGAGGGTCCGAGGTGGGCGACGTGGTCGATCTTGTGCTTGTGGAGGCAGATGGCCCGCACGAGGTCGATCTGGATCTCGTAGCCGGTCGCGATCCCGCGCACGAGGGCGGTGCCGTCCGCACCCACGTGCTGCGCGACGGCCAGGATCGGGGGGATGTTGTCCCCCGGATGCGAGTAGTCCGCCGCCAGGAAGGTGTCGTGGTAGTCGAGTTCGCGCACCGCGACACCGTTGGCCCACGCGGCCCATTCGGGGCTCGAGCGGCGGGAGAGCGCGCATCCGAAGACCGTCGCACCCTCTCCTCCGATCGAGACGGGGTGATCCAGCGCCTGGGCGCGGGCGGCGCTCACGGGCGCGCGGGTGAGGGATGCGGCGGCCACGGCGGCGTTGTCGATCAAGCGGTTGATAATCATGTCGATCACATCGGGTTCGACCGCGACCGGGTCGGCGGCGACCTCGGCGATGCGCCAGGCGAGCTGGCCTTCGCGCGGGAGGTCCTCGTCGCTGCGGTGGACGCGGAGGTGGTGCATGGCGGTCATGGTCGCTGGCCTTCCGGGAGGGAGTCGATGATGTTCTCGAGGGCGTTATGCAGGTGCACGTGGGTCGCGTGGGCGGCGAGTTCGGCGTCGCGCGCGGCGATCGCGGCGGCGATGAGGCGGTGCTCCGCCACCGAGGTCGTGAGGCGTTCGGGGTTGTCGCGCGCGAGCCGGCGCACGCGCACGAGGTGGGTGCGGATCGTCCGCAGCGCCTGGGTCAGATAGTCGTTCTTGACCGAGGCGTCCAGCAGGGCGTCGAAGCGGGCGATGAGGTCGTAGTAGGTGTCGGGGTCGGCCGCGACGTCGCGCTGCGCGAACGCGTCGGCGAGGGCGGCGAACGCGCGCGCGTCGCCGCGTTGCGCCGCGAGCCGCGCGGCGGACTCCTCGAGCGCCCGACGCACCTCGAACAGCTCGCGAATCGCGTCGGCGTCGATCTCGCTGACGACGGTCACGCGGGGCGAGAGCTGGCCGACGAGTCCGTCCGCCGTGAGTCGGCCGAGGGCTTCGCGCAGCGGAGTACGGCTCACGCCGAGGCGTGCGGCCTGCTCGACTTCGGCGATGACGGCCCCGGGGGGAAGCACTCCGGACTGGATCTCCTCGAGGAGGGCACGATAGGCACGATCGCTTGCCCGCATTGATGCCCCCTTCGCCAGACTCTCTCTCAGTGTATACATTAGGGCCGGAGTTTGGCCACTCGCCCGACTAGAGGACTTTCATCGTATACATATGAGGGTGGCCACCCTGGGTGTCACCGGGATCGGCTAGCCTCGTTCGGTGCCCGATTCCGCCGCCTACATCGTCGCGACCGACGGCGCCTGCAAGGGCAACCCCGGACCCACCGGATGGGCGTGGGTCGGCGCGGACGGGCACTGGGCGGCCGGCTCGATCGTCGAGGGCACGAACAACATCGGCGAGCTGATGGGCCTGCTCCGCGCGATCGAGGACCACACCGACGTCGCTCACCTG
>Ga0182739_1001532_pt1 | contig 24040 bp, 23 predicted proteins | sample eDN5th30CBELigBY_FD_128873 | JGI IMG/M metagenome (GOLD analysis project Ga0182739, IMG submission 128873) | Enriched backyard soil microbial communities from Emeryville, California, USA - eDNA 5th pass 30_C BE-Lig BY (version 2) (version 2) | ecosystem: Environmental > Terrestrial > Soil >... | reverse complement strand
CTCGTTCCTGCCCGCCTTCATCGGCGCCTCCCCGTATCGCAAGGCCAAGGAGCGCGGCGTCAAGCTCGTCGGCGCGACCGCGCACTACGTGACCAAGGACCTCGACGAGGGCCCCATCATCGAACAGGACGTCGTGCGCGTCGACCACGCCGACACCGTCGAGATGCTCACCCGCAAGGGCGCCGAGGTCGAACGCCAGGTCCTCTCGCGCGCCGTGAAGTGGCACTGCGACGACCGCGTCATCCGCAGCGGCCACCAGACCATCGTTTTCTAGCACCCAACCCAGACAAGGAAGTCAGCATCATGGCCAAGAACCTTCAGGAACTGCTCGACGCGAACGGCGGCGACGCCGTCTCGCTGCTGCGCAACTCGCAGATCGGCTCCTACATTTACCCCGTCGTCCCGGCGGACTTCAGCAGCTGGATCAAGGAGACGAACGCGTGGCGCAGCGACGCGGTGCTCTACGACCAGTCGCACCACATGGACAACGTGTTCCTCAAGGGCTCCGACGCGATCAAGCTCATCGAGCGCACCGCGATCAACTCCGTCGCGAACTTCCCCGTCGACAAGGCCAAGCAGTACGTGCCGACGACCGCGGCCGGCCACGTCATCGGCGACGGCATCCTGTTCCGCGAGGCCGAGGACGAGTACGTCTACGTCGGCCGCGCGCCCGCGTCGAACTGGCTCATGTACCACGGCGAGACGGGCGGCTACTCGAACCTCGACATCACGGTCGACCGTCGGTCGCCGTCCCGGCCCTACGGCGACCAGGTCAACCGGAAGTACTGGCGCTTCCAGATCCAGGGCCCGGCCGCGTGGGCGATCATCGAGAAGCTCAACGGCGGTCCCGTCGAGCAACTGGGGTTCTTCAACATGTCGACGATGACGATCGGCGGCATCCAGGTGCGCACGCTGCGCCACGGCATGGCCGGCGCCCCGGGCCTGGAGCTCTGGGGCCCCTACGGCGAGAACGGCGCGAACCACCACCGCATCCGCGACCTCATCGTCGAGGCGGGCGCCGAGTTCGGCCTCCTGCCCGTCGGCAGCCGCGCCTACCCGGCCAACACGCTCGAGTCCGGCTGGATCCCGAGCCCGCTGCCCGCGATCTACACGGGCGCCGAGGAGCGCGGCTACCGCGAGTGGCTCCCCGTCGACTCCTACGAGGCGACCGGCACCCTCGCCGGGTCCTACGTCGGCAAGTCGATCGAGGATTACTACCTGACCCCGTGGGAGCTCGGCTACGGCTCGTTCGTCAAGTTCGACCACGACTTCATCGGCGCCGACGCGCTCAAGCAGGTCGACCCGTCGACGCAGCGCAAGAAGGTCACGCTCGAGTGGAACGCGGAGGACCTCGGCAAGGTGTGGACGTCGCTGCTCAACGTCGACGGCCCGCGCTACAAGTACTTCGACCTGCCGCTCGCGAACTACGGCTCGGCGAACTACGACTCGGTGATCGACGCGGACGGCAACGTCGTCGGCTACTCGATGTTCACGGGCTACGCTGCCAACGAGCGCCGCGGACTCTCGCTCGGCACGGTCAACCCCGACGTCCCCGTGGGCGCCGAGGTCAAGATCGTGTGGGGCGAGTCGCCCAACACGTCCAAGGCCGCGGTCGAGCCGCACGAGCAGTTCGAGGTCCGCGCGATCGTCTCGCCGGTCCCGTACTCGACCGTCGCGCGCGAGACCTACCAGGGCGGCTGGCGCACCGGCTACTCCAACTGAACCAGCGACCGACGGGAGGGCGAGCATGAGCCTGCGATACGCGCTGCTCGCCCTCCTGACGTCGGAGCCCATGACGGGCTACGACATCTCCCGGCTCTTCCAGTCCTCCGTCGGGCACGTCTGGCACGCGCCCGACTCGCAGATCTATCCCGAGTTGCGCAAGATGGAGGCCGAGGGCCTCGTCGAGGCCGAGACCGTCGACGACTCGCGCGGCGAGAAGCGCTTCTACCGGCCCACCGAGGCCGGGATCATCGCGTTCCGCCACTGGATGGACACGCCGCTCAAGTACGCGCTCGATCGCGACCCGGCGCACCTGCGCGCCGCCTACTTCGAGTGGGCCGACCCGGCCGCAGCCAAACGGGCGATGCGGGACCACATCGAGCGCTTCGAGGACCTGCGACTCCAGTGGCAGGGGCAGATCGACAACATCGACCACGGCACCTCACCGGTCCTCAGTCGCCGGCTCACCGGCAAGAACGAGGCAGAACGCCGGCGCATCGCCGCCTACAAGCGCTTCGCCTACGAGGGCCTCCTCGCCCGCGCCGACGCCGAGATCTCCTGGGCCCGGCGCGGCATCGACCTCATCGACGAGCTCTCCTAGTCGGGCGCCGCGCGCGGTAGCATGTGCGGGCGGAACGCTGAGCCCAGCACCCCGCGATCTCGGTCTTCCGACAGAAGGGGCTCAGCGACCATGAGCATCAATCCGCCGTACCGCGCCGACGTCGTCGGCAGCTACCTCCGCACCGACGCGATCCACGAGGCCCGGGACGCCCACGAGGAGGGTCGCCTCTCCGACGCCGAACTCCACGCCGTGGAGGATCGCGAGATCGTCGACCTCATCGCCAAGCAGCGCGACAACGGCCTGCAGCTCGCGACCGACGGCGAGTTCCGCCGCGCGTGGTGGCATTACGACTTCTACGACGGGCTCACGAACGTCGCCGTCGTCGACTCCGATCACGGCATCCAGTTCCAGGGCGTGCAGACGAAGACGAAGGTGCTGCGCGTGACCGGGCGCATCGCGTTCCCCGCCGACCACCCGTTCCTCGACGCGGCGCGGTTCGTCATCGCGCACGCCGGCGACGCGACGCCGAAGGTCACGATCCCCTCGCCGACCGTCCTGCACTTCCGCCTCGAGCCGGGCGCGCTTGAGGGCTCGCCGTACTCGAGCCCGGAGGAGATCTTTAACGACCTCGCGATCGCCTACCAGGACGCGATCAAGGCGTTCTACGCCATCGGGGTGCGCTACCTGCAGTTCGACGACACGGCGTGGGCGTACCTGTGCTCCGACGTCGAGCTCGAGAAGGCGCGCGCGCGGGGGCTCGACACCGAGGGCCTCGCCGAGCGCTACAGTGCGCTGCTCAACAAGGCGCTCGAGGCGAAGCCCGCCGATATGACGATCACGACCCACGTGTGCCGCGGCAACTTCCGCTCCACCTGGATCGCCTCCGGCGGCTACGAGCCCGTCGCGAAGCACCTGCTCGCCGACACGAACTACGACGGCTACTTCCTCGAGTACGACACCGACCGCGCGGGCGGCTTCGAACCGCTGCGCTTCCTGCCGGAGGGCGACAAGACGGTGGTGCTCGGGCTCGTCACGAGCAAGTCGGGCGACCTCGAGCCCGTCGAGGCGATCAAGGCGCGCATCGCCGAGGCGGCGGAGCACGCGCCGCTTCGCCAGCTCGCACTGTCCCCCCAGTGCGGCTTCGCGAGCACGGAGGAGGGCAACATCCTCACGGAGGACCAGCAGTGGGCGAAGATCCGGGAGATCGTCGCCATCGCGCGGGACGTCTGGGGCGACTGAGCCGATACCGCGCGGCGGTGGCGCGCCCCCGGATTGGGGGCGCGCCACCGCCGTTCGCGTGGGCGCCGGACTGCGAGAATTCTCAGAATGTCCGCCACGCCGTCTGCCCCGCGATCCGGGCCGAGGATGCTGCGACCCACCTGGTGGTGGTTCATGATCCACGGCCTGCTCGCCGTCGCGTTCGGCATCTTCACGCTCGCGACGCCGTTGACCGACGAGGCCGGCTTCCTGCTCGACGGTCGCGCCTTCGCGGTGCTCTGCCTGCTCACGGGCGCGCAGGTCGCGGTGCAGGCGCTCCAGGCACGGCATTTCGCGACCGGCTGGTGGGTCCTGCTCATCGTGGGCGTGCACGCGATGGGCGCGGGGGTCGCGTTCTGGACCGTGAGCTCGCTCGCGCTGCCGTACGCGCTGTTCTGGTCGATCGTGAGCTTCCTGATGCTCGAGGGGACGATCCTCGCGATCGGGCTGCTGTGGTCGCCCGTCTACCGCATGTGGGGCCTGCTCATGGGTTGCTGCATGTTCGCCGCGGCGCTCATCATGATGTTCGCGTGGCTCGCCGACCCGCAGCACTCCTTCGACATCCCGGACGCCGGCATGGGCATCGCGGGGCTGCTCTACGGCTTCGCGGTGTTCGTCGCGGCGATGCAGGCGCGCGCGCTGTCCCACCGCCAGGCGTGAGCCGACGCCGCCGCGAAGGAGGGAGCGCGGGGGCTAGTGCTTCCCAGCGAGGGCGTCGGCGTCGATCTGCTCCTGGTTCTCCACGTACGGGGTGCCGTGCGTGTGGAACGTCGCGACCGTCTTCATGCCCCACGCCTGGCCCTTGGCCCGCTCCGCCTGCGACCACTCGACGACCGGCCAGTCGGGGTCGAGGATGAGGCGCGCGCCCGCGTTCGCGAACTCGATCCGGTTGCCGCCCGGCTCCCAGACGTACAGGAAGAACGTCTGGTTGATCGCGTGCTTGTAGGGGCCGTATTCGATGTACACGCCGTTCTCGAGCATGATGTCGGCGGCCTTGAGGATGTCCTCGCGGGTGTCCGGCGAGAACGCGAGGTGGTGGAATCGTCCGCGCGATCCCGACCAGTCGTCGGAATAGACGACGTCGTACGACTTCTGGTGGAAGCGGAACCACCACGCCGCGTAGCGCCCCGAGTCGAGCCGCACGCGCTCGGACTCGCGCGCGCCCATGACGTCGCGCCAGAACTCGCCGGACGCGTCGACGTCGGAGGCGAGGTAGTTGATGTGGTCGAGCCGTCGCGCGTTGACGCCCTTGCCGGGGTAGCGCGACGCCTGGTTCTTCAGCGCGGGGCGGTCGAGGTCGTCCGGCACGTACTTCTCGGTGTCGAAGTAGATGGCCATGAGGTGCCCGTCGGGGTCTTCGAACTCGTAGGAGCGGCCGACGCCGACCTCGGGCTCGCGCCAGCCGTGGCCGAGGCCGGACGCCTCGATCGCGGCGACGCGGCGTGCGAGCGCCTCGGGGCTGCCGGCCCGGTAGAGCGAGCGGCCGACGCCGTTGGTGTCGGACGCGGTGAGCTTGATCGTGTACAGCTCGTACTCGTCCCAGCAACGCAGATAGATTGAGTCGCCCGATTCCGCGACGACGCGCATCGCGAGCAGCTCTTCGAAGAACCAGCGGCTCTCCTCGAACTTCGGCGTGAAGAGCTCGACCGCGCCGAGGTGGGCGAGGTCGTGCTGTGCCAGGTCAGCCATGTTGTGCTCCTACCTCTCGGTCGCGTGGGTACACACGACCATCGAACAGTTTGCGCGCCGTGCGGATGCTGACGCCAGTCTCCTCGTAGCTCCCGCTCGGGTGCTCGATCCGCAGGGGCTCGCCTTCCGCGGGGAGCACCGCGAGATCGTGCCCGACCGCGCCCGCCACCCGGATGCCCGCGGCGATCGACGCCGCCATGAGGACCCCGATCGACTGGTGGACGCGGTGGGGGATGAAGATCCGCGTCGAGATCGCGCCGCCCGCAGCCGGCGCGGAGAGCAGCGCGAGCTTCGGCACGGTCTGCCCCGCGACGTCGCCGAGACCCATGAGCGCTCCCGCAGCGAGCCGCACGCGCTCGAGCTCCGCGCGCAGGTCGGCCCGCGCCTCGAGCTCCTCCGGCGTCTCGGCGCCCGTCAGCCCGAAATCCGCAGCGTCGAGGAGCACGACGGGCATCCCCGCGTCGACGAGCGTGACCGGGTGGCCCCCGACCTCGTCGACCGCGTTGCCGGTCGGCAGCGGCGGGCGGACGCGATCGAACTCGATCCGGATCGGGGCGGCGGTGCCGGGTACCCCGTCGATCGCGGTGTCGCCCGAGTACTGCGGCCGTCCGCCGGGCGTGCGGAAGGTCTCGGTCGCGAGGTCGCCCGTGTTGACGAGTCGGATCCGCAGCGTCGTCTCGCCGTCGCCGGCGGGGACCAGGCCGCGCTCGACGGCGAATGGTCCGACACCCGCGATGATGTTGCCGCAGGTCTGGGCGCTCGAGACGGTCGCCGTCTCGACGCCGACCTGCAGGAAGAGGTAGTCGAGGTCGACGCCTGGCTCGGCAGAACGCGATACGACGGCGACCTTGGAACGCAGCGGGTGCGCCCCGCCGATGCCGTCGATCTGGGTGGGATCGGGGGTGCCCATGATCCGCAGCAGCAGGTCATCGCGTTCTGCCGGATCCTCGGGGAGGTCCTCCAGCAGGAAGTAGGCGCCCTTCGACGTCCCGCCGCGCATGAGCATGGCGGGAATGCCGTCGGAGAAATCGTCCATACGTCTCGATACGGCCTGCGGCCTACTCGACCCCCGAGTCGTAGTCGACGACCTCGATGCCGAGCTGCTCGATGACGGGCCGCAGCCCGTTGACGTCCATCGAGATCTCGCCGGCGGCGTAGCGGGCGCGGTTGCGCAGCTCCTTCTCGGCCCGCGCCTCGGCGGCGGCGAGCGTCTGCGCCGCGAGTTCACGCGGCACGACGGTGACGCCGTCGTCGTCGGCGACGATGACGTCGCCGGGATTGACGAGGACGCCTTCGAGGACGACCGGCACGTTGACGGAGCCGGGCGTGTCCTTGACGGTGCCCTCGGAGCTGACGAACTTCGCCCATACCGGGAACGACATATTCCGCAGCTCGCCGGTGTCGCGGACGCCGCCGGAGGTCACGTAGGCGCGGACGCCCCGGGTCTGCATCTGCGTCGCCATGAGCTCGCCGATGAAGCCGAAGGCGGAGTCGCTCGTCGGCACGACGACGATGACGTCGCCGTCGCCGGCCTGCTCGATCGCGACGTGCACCATGAGGTTGTCGCCGGGGGCGACGCTCGCGGTGACGGCCGAGCCGGAGATCGCGGCGCCCTGCTGGATCGGCCTGATGCGGTGGCCGGCGTAGCCGATCCGGCCCATCGCCTCGTGCACCGTCGCGCTGCCGTACTGCGCGAGCGCGTCGACGACGGCGCGGTCGGCGCGCGGGACGTTGGTGACGATGCGGTGTCCGGCCATGGCGTGCTCCCAGCTCAGTCGAGCGTGTCGGTGACCTGCGGGTAGTAGCGCATGTACGCCTCGGCCTTGACCTCGACGGGCAGGCCGAGGTTGGGGCCGGCGTTGCGCTTGAGCTGGACGCCGCGGCGCACGGCGAGGTCGGTGTAGTACGACCACATGTGCTTCTGGGCGGGCAGCGTCTCCATCGCGGCGCGCTTGCGCTCCCAGCCGGGGGTGATGTCGAGCAGGACTTCGGGCTTGAAGCCGGAGACCTCGGGCTGGTGGGGCTCGAAGAAGAAGACGGGCGGCGCGCCGATGATCTCCTCGCGCGTCGGCACGCGGCCGTCGAGCGGCACGCCGATCGCCTGCGCCTGGACGCGCGCCTCGAGCGCCATCCGGGCGGCGGCGGGGTGGTCGCCGTTGTAGGGGTCGGAGAGGGGGTGGGTGAGCACGACATCGGGCTGGGTTCGGCGCATGACGCGCACGAGCGCGATGATCGCCTCGTCGGATTCGCGGAGCGGATAGTCGCCGAGGTCGAGGAACTCGATCGTCGCGCCGAGCGCGTCGGCGGCGGCCTGCGCCTCGGCGGCGCGGATCGCCTTGATCTCCTCGAGCGGCTTGCCGTCGAGCCACTGGCTCGCGGACTCGCCGCGCTCCCCGTAGGAGAGGCACACGACGTGCGCCGTGCCGCCCTTGAGGACGTGGCTCGCGATGGCCCCGCCCGCACGCCAGACGAAATCTCCCGCGTGGGCGCTGACGACGAGCATCGTCCTCGTCTCGCTCCCGATCTGCGTCGACATGGTGCTCCTTCGGCCCGGCGATGCCGGCTCAATCAGATTGTAGACAATCTCCTCGGCAACAAGATACCTATGGAGATAGGTATATCGTGTCGTACACTCGGTCGCATCCGCACGCGATCCAACCCAGATCACCCTTCAAGGAAGAAGGAGCCCATGGCCAACAACCTCCAGGAACTGCTCGACGAGACCGGTAACCCGGTCGACCTGCTGCGCAACTCGAGGCTCGGGACGTACATCTACCCCGTCGTCCCCGCCGAGTTCACGAACTGGCGCCGGGAGCAGAAGGCGTGGCGCGAGACCGCCGTGCTCTACGACCAGACGCACCACATGGTCAACCTGCGTCTCAAGGGCCCCGACGCGCTCCGGCTGCTGACCGCGACCGGGATCAACTCCTTCGAGAACTTCCCCGTCGACCGCGCGAAGCAGTTCGTCCCCGTCGCCTCCAACGGCGGCGTCATCGGCGACGGCATCCTCTTCCACGAGGCGCAGGACGATCTCACCTATGTCGGCCGCGCGCCGGGTGCGAACTGGCTCCAGTATCACGCGGAGACCGGCGGCTACGACGTCGAGGTCACCTACGACGACCGCTCGAACTCGCGGCCCTACGGTCAGGCCGTCAGCCGCACCGTCTACCGCTTCCAGATCCAGGGGCCGAACGCCTGGCCGATCATCGAGAAGCTCGCCGGCCGCACGGTCGACCAGGTCAAGTTCTTCCACATGGGCCACCTCGAGGTCGCGGGCCACCACATCCGCACGCTGCGTCACGGCATGGCCGGCGCGCCGGGCCTGGAGATCTGGGGCCCCTACGAGGAGCACGGCGCGATCCGCGAGCTCGTGCTCGAGGCCGGCGCCGAGTTCGGCATCGAGCCCTGCGGCTCGCGCGCCTACTCGTCGAACACGCTCGAGTCCGGCTGGATCCCGAGCCCGCTGCCGGCGATCTACTCCTCCGAGGCCGAGCGCGGCTTCCGCGAGTGGTCGGGCGTCAAGTCGTACGAGGCCATCAACGCCCTCGCCGGCTCGTTCGTCTCCGACGACATCGAGGACTACTACCTCAACCCGTGGGAGCTCGGCTACGGCTCGTTCGTGAAGTTCGACCACGACTTCATCGGTCGCGACGCGCTCGAGCGGATTGACCCGGCGACCCAGCGCCGCAAGGTCACGCTCGCCTGGAACGACGAGGACCTCGCCGCGGTGTGGGCGTCGTTCCTCAACCGCGACGAGCTGCCGAACATGTTCTTCGACCTCCCGAACGCGAACTACGGCTCGTCGAACTTCGACGCCGTCATCGACGCGGACGACAACGTCGTCGGCCTCTCGCTCTTCACGGGCGTCACGGCGAACGAGAAGCGGGGCCTGTCCCTCGCGACGATCAACCCCGACGTCCCGATCGGCGCCGAGGTCCGGGTCCTCTGGGGCGAGAACCCGAACTCCGGCAAGACGACCGTCGAGCCGCACCAGCAGGTCGCGGTGCGCGCCGTCGTCTCCCCCGTGCCCTACTCCGAGGTCGCCCGCGACACCTACCAGGGCGGCTGGCGCACCGGCTACACGGCGTAGAACGACCTGCCCTTTTCAGGTCTGCCGGGGGTGCTGAGGGCATGTTTCCCTCGACACTCCGGCTAGGCCTGAAAAGCGGGAGTCGCTTGACGGGATGACGATGAGGTCACGGCGGGGTGCCGCGCGCGGCGCGTACCGCTACGACCGATCCGGCGTCAGTCGAACGTCGTCAGCGCCCGAGTGATGCCCGAGGCGGCTTCGCGGAGAATCTCGATGTGGGGCAGCGGGCTCGTGCCGTCGTTCGGCACGACGACCCCGATCGCCGCGTAGACGCGGCCGTGCGGGCCGAACACGGGGACCCCGATGCCGCGCGATTCGCGATGGATGTGGCCGTCAGTCACCGAGTAGCCGTTCGCGCGCACCCGCGCGAGCTCCCGGCGCAGCGCCTCGGGCGTCGCGATGGTGCGGTCGGTGTAGACGTGCATCCCCGACGCGATGACGGCGTCGACGACCCCCGCATCGGCGTGCGCGAGCATCGAGAGGCCGAGGCAGGAGGCGTGCAGCGGCGTCCTCCCGCCGACGATCGTGTGGTTGATCGCCGAGTCTCGCGCCGAGAAGCGCTCGATGTAGAGCACGTCCGTCCCCGCGAGGATGCCGAGCTGCGCGTGCTGGCGGACGACCGCATGGACGTGCGCGAGGAAGGGCCGCGCCGTCTCGCGCAGCCCGAGCGCACCGGGCGCGCGGGACGCGAGCTCGTAGAGCCGGACCCCGAGCCGGTAGGTGCGCTCCTCGTGCCAGCGCTCGACGAGCCCCTCGCGCTCGAGCTCGGCGAGCAGCCGGTGCGTCGTCGAGCGCGGCAACCCGGCCCGCTCGGCGATCTCGCCGAGGGTCAGGTAGGGATGCCGCGTCTCGAAGGCGCCGAGCACGCGCAGGTGCTTGTGGAGGACGCTCTCGCCGTCCGACCCGCGCGCCATGCGACGAGGCTACGCGTTCTGGCGGTACTCGCTCCTGGCCCACTCGTGGTACGGCGCAGGCGCGACGGTCGCGCCGATCCGCACCTGGCGATGCGCGGCGTCGACCTGGTGCTTGGCGGAGATCGGGTCCTCGCCCCACACGACCTCGACGCGCGCGCCGTCGGGGATCGACACGTCGATCGTCGCGAGCGACATGTAGTGCTGGTCGTAGGCGACGTACCCGGCGTCGGTCGAGATGCCGACGCGCTTGCCGTCCTGCTCGACCTCGTCCATCTGGTAGAAGCCGTACCGGGCCTTCGGGTAGTCGAGCCACTTGGCGGGGGTGCCCGGCTCGACCTGCGAGCGCGCGATCGCGGCGACGTCCTCCGCATCCCAGATGAGCGTCACCTTGCGCCGACGCTGGTCCTGCGCGTGCCGCTCGAGTGCCTCGCGGCCGTGGAAGTCGTGGTCGAAGCGGACCGAGCGCCCGAGGCCAAGGTCGTAGGGCGTCGCGTAGTAGTCGTGGACGTCGAGCGAGTAGAGCGAACCGCCGATGGAGCCGGCGCGCGCGGCGGGGAGCCATTCACGGTACTCGGCGAAGTCCTCGTCGAAGATCGCGGGGAACGGCGTCGGCACCCAACCCGACTCGAGCGGGCTCGCCGAGTAGGCCTTGGCACCGACCCGGCGGATGCCGTGCTCCGCTCCTGCCCTCAGGAGCGCGTCGAGCACGACCTCATTGTCGGCCCAGGGGCCGTAGAACTCGAAGCCCGGCTGACCGGCCATCCCGTGCCGGAGCGCCTTGACGGGCCGGCCGGCGATCGTCACGTCGGCGATGTGGAAGAACTTGACGTCGGGGACGGGCCCGCCGAAGACCTGCTCCATGACCTCGTTCGCGAAGGGGCCCTGGAGCTCGTAGCGGTAGAACGTCGGCGCCGCGCCCCCGCGCATGTGCGAGTTGGCCTCGAGCCGATGGTGGACGTCCTTGCCGGCCGCCTCGGCGCGCTCGGCCTTGTAGCGCACCCAGTCGATGAGGATGTGGTGGCCGATGAGGACGAGCCCCTCCGGGCCTTCGGAGTTGTAGAACAGGATGCCGTCGCCGATGAGGTAGCCGTCCTTGTTGACGGAGATGAGCTGCTTGGCGACCCCGGGGCGGAACGTCGCGAAGGTGTTCGGCGAGATCGACTCGAGCATCGGGATGAGGTCCGCGCCGTGCAGGAAGAGCTGCGTCATGTGGTGCGACTGGTCCATGAGCGCGACCGTGGTGTTCCACGCGCGCTGCTCGTCGCGCCAGTTCGTGAACTCGGGCGCCACGGGGAAGGTGAACGCGGGCCAGTTCAGGTCGCGCAGCAGCTGGACCGGGTTGCCGACCCGGGCAATGGCCTGGGCGAGGGACTCCGTGGTCATCATCGGCCTTTCTCTCGTGTGCGCGCCATGCTACGTTCACCGATGCGCCGAAAGGCCAACCAGTTCCGTTGAACGGGATTCTTGGCAAAACGACTCGACGACGCGGCCGACATCAATACGATTGTCAACAATCCAACGGAGGGGGTGCGCATGGCGGCTCGGCTCTCGCTCGACTCGGTCCACCTCAGCTTCGGCGGCGTGCACGTCCTGGAAGACGTCGGATTCGACGTCGAGCCGGGCAGCATCTTCGGACTCGTCGGCCCCAACGGTGCGGGGAAGACCTCCCTCTTCAACTGCATCAGCGGCCACTACCGGCCGAGCTCCGGCTCGATCCGCATCGATGAGGACGAGGTGCTCGGCAAGGCGCCGGCCAAACTCGTGCGCCACGGTCTCGCGCGCACCTTCCAGCACCCGGCGCTCCAGCTCCAGGCCACCGTGCTCGACAACGTGCTGCTCGGCGGCCACACCCGCCTTCCGGGGGATGCGCTGTCCTGGGCGGTCCGGCTGCCCTACACGACCCGCGCCGAGCGCGCGCTGCGCGCCGAGGCGACCGCGATCCTGGAACGCCAGGGGCTTGGCTGGGCGGCGGGCCTCGCCGCCGACGAGCTCTCCCACGGTCTGCACAAGTCGATCGAGCTGTGCCGCGCGCTTATGACCCACCCGGGGCTGCTGCTCCTCGACGAGCCGGCCGCCGGCCTCTCGCACGGCGAGGTCGACCAGCTCATCGCGACGGTCCAGCGCCTGCGCGCCGAGGAGGACATGACGATCGTCGTCGTCGAGCACAACATGTCGCTCATCGCCCAGCTGACCGACCGCGTCGTCGTCCTCGACCACGGCCGCAAGCTCATGGAAGGCACCGCCGCGCAGGCCCAGGCCGACCCGCGCGTCATCGAAGCCTATCTGGGGGCGCCCGATGCCGCTGCTTGAGCTGACGGACGTCACGGCGTTCTACGGCCCCGTCCAGGTCCTCGAAGGCGTCTCGATCAGCGTGCCGGAGGGCGGCGCGGTCGGCATCCTCGGCGCGAACGGCGCGGGCAAGACGACGACGCTGCGCGCGATCAGCGGGACCGTCCGCGCGGGCGGGTCGATCCAGTATGAAGGCCGCTCGATCCGCGGCCTGCGGCCCGAGCGGGTCGCCTCGCTCGGCATCGCCCACGTCCCCGAAGGCCGCGGCACGCTCGGCAACCTCACCGTCCGAGAGAACCTCATGGTCGGCGCGTACACGCGCAAGGACCGCCGGCAGGTCGTCTCCGACGTCGACTACCTGCTCGAGCTCTTCCCGAACCTCAAGGCGCGGATCCGGTCCAACGCCTCGGCGCTGTCCGGCGGCGAGCAGCAGATGCTCGCCGTCTCCCGAGCCTTCATGGCGAGCCCCAGGCTGCTCGTCCTCGACGAGCCCTCGCTCGGCCTCGCGCCGAGCACCGCGCGCACCGTCTACGACGCGATCGCCCGGCTGCGGAAGGAATCCGGGATCGCGATGCTCGTCGTCGAGCAGAACGCCAACCTCGCGTTCTCCGTCGTCGACTCCGTCACCGTCCTCGAGACCGGACGCAGCGTGCTGAGCGGCACGACGGCCGAGCTGCGCGGCAACGACGACATCCGCAAGGCATACCTGGGGGGCTGAGATGAACCAGTTCGCCACCTTCGTCCAGCTCGTCGTCGACGGGCTCGCCCAGGGATCCATCTACGGGGCGCTCGCGCTCGCGATCGTCCTCGTCAACCAGGCGACCGGCCTCGTCAACTTCGCCCAGGGCAGCATGGCGGTCCTCGGCTCCTACATCGGCATGACCGTCGGCAACCTCTTCATCCCGAGTACGGGCGCCATCGTCGGCATCATCATCGGCATCGTCGTCGCCGTCATCGCCTCGATGGCGATGGGCGGGCTCGTCGAGCGCTTCGTGATGCGACGCTTCGAGCGCGCCGAGGAGGACACCAAGGTCGTCGCGACGATCGGCCTGCTCACGCTCATCACGGGACTCGTGGGCCTCATCTGGGGCTTCAACCCCACCCCGTACCCGTTCTTCTTCGGCGGCAGCGAGAGCCTGCGCATCGGCGGCGTCTCGATCAGCGTCTGGTCGATCGTCACCTTCACGACGATCATCGCGCTCATGATCGTGCTGCAGATCCTGTTCCGCGGCACCAAGCTTGGCCTCGGCATGCGCGCCGTCGCCGACAACGCCCCCTCCGCCGCGCTCGCCGGCATCCGGGTCGGCGGCATGCGGATGGCCGGCTGGGGCCTCGCGGCCGCACTCGGCACCGTCGCGGCCATCCTGCTCGCGTCGAAGTCGCAGCTCACGCCGAACAACTTCGACGGCATCCTCGTCTACGCGCTCGCCGCCGTCGTCATCGGCGGCCTCGACTCGCCGCTCGGCGCCGTCATCGCCGCGCTCGGCATCACGATCCTCGAATCGCTCGCCGCCGCCTACGTCCCGTGGATCGGCCACGACCTCAAGGTGGTCGTGCCCTTCATCCTCGTCTTCATCGTCCTCATCATCCGGCCGCAAGGCCTGTTCGGACGCAGGACGGTGGTGCGGGTATGAAGGGCCTCAAGGGCTACGACGCGCTCGTCGCCAACCGCTGGGTGCGCCTCGGCGTCTTCCTCGTGCTCATCATCGTGCTCGGCGTGCTGCCGCTCGTCGCCGACCCGTTCACGAACCAGACGATCTCGCACATCGCCGTCTTCGCGGTCGCGATCCTCGGCCTCAATATCGTCATGGGCTTCACCGGCCAAGTCTCCCTCGGCCACTCCTTCTTCGTCGGCATCGGCGCCTACGCGGCGATCATCCCGATCCGCGACTGGTGGGGCGGTCCGCTCGCCGAGGGCGCGATCGTCATCGGCTTCGTGCTGTCCGCGCTCATCCCCGGCGTTCTCGGCCTGCTCATCGCCCTCGTCACGGTGCGCCTGCGCGGCCTCGCGCTCGCCATGGTCACGATCGCGCTGCCGACCATCGGCCTGCCGCTCGCCCAGAAGTTCGCGGCCTTCACGGGCGGCAACGAGGGCGTCTCGATCCGCCGGCTCGACTACGTCGGCGCGGACGGCCAGACGTACAAGGGCAACCCCTTCGCCGCCGGCCCCGGGCTCGACAACGACCAGTGGCAGTACTACATCGTGCTCACCATCGCGGTCGCGTTCTTCGCCCTCGCCTACTTCCTCGTCCGCGGCAAGTACGGACGCGCGTTCGCGATCGTCAAGTCCAACGAGGCGATCGCCGCGTCGATGGGCGTGTCCCCCTACCGCTACAAGGTGCTCGCCTTCACGATCGCGGCCGTCTACGGCGGCGTCGCCGGATTCCTGCTCATCGTGTGGGGCCAGTTCACCTCGTCAGAGACGCTCGCGTTCCACAACTCCATCGACCTCGTCATCGCCTCGATCGTCGGCGGGGCGGGCAGCATCGTCGGTGCGATCCTCGGCGGCATCTTCTACGTCGCCGTCAGCCAGATCATGAACGGCCTGCAGCTGTCGATCTACACGACGCTCGTGCAGGGCGTCGTCATCGTCATCATCCTGTTCCTCCTGCCCGGAGGACTCGCGAGCCTCCCCCGCACCATCCGCCGCCTCGTGCGACGCGGGCGCGCGGGACACCACGTCGACGCCGGCCCACAGGCCGACCCGACCGCAGAAAACACCAAGTAACCGTCCAAGCCTCGAGGGAGAGGAACACATGAAGACGAACATGACCGGGCGCCGCGCCATCGCGGTCGCCGCGTCGGTCGGCGCGATCGCACTCGTGCTCAGCGGCTGCGCGCGAGGCGGCGACGCACCCGCGCCCACGGGCGACGAGACGACCCCCGCGGTCGTCGCATCCCCCGGCATCACCGACACGACGCTCACCTTCGGCATCTCGACCCCGCTGACCGGCGCGACCGCCGGCCCGGGCAACTGCACCGCCGACGGCGCGCTCGCCTACTTCGGCGTCAAGAACGCCGAGGGCGGCGTCACCTTCGGCGACGGCAAGACGCGCACGATCGAGATCAAGACCTACGACGACGAGTACGCCCCGGAGAAGTCCGCCGCGAACTTCAACCAGATGGTCGCCGACGGCGTCTTCGCCGCTGGTCTCGGCCTCGGCACGCCGACGAACCGCGCCTGGCGCGAGGCGGCGATCGAGGAAGGCGTCCCGCAGGTCCTCATCATGACCGGCGACCCGATCTTCTCCGACCGCACCGAGTCGCCCGTGCAGCTCGGCCTCGTGCCGATCTACCAGCAGGAGGGCGCCGCCTTCGGCGCGGCGCTCGCCGCCGACGGACAGCCGCACAAGGTCGCCGCGCTCTACCAGAACGACGACTACGGCAAGGGCTACCTGCAGGGCTTCAAGGAGGCCATCGAGGGCGCCGACCAGATCGAGATCGTCAAGGAGCTGAGCTACGAGCCCGGCCCGGCGAGCTCCACGCCGAACTACCTCGAACCGCAGATCACCGAGCTCGCCGGCACCGGTGCGGACGTCCTCTTCCACGCCGTGTCGGTGACCCCGCGCGCGATCGAGGACCTCGCGAAGGCGGCGGCGATCGGCTGGACCCCGATCTGGTTCCTGCCGTCGAACACGGCGTCCCCGGGCGGCGTGCTCACGCCGGCCGGTGTCACCGAGACGACGTACCCCGGCATCTACGCCGCAGGCTTCTCGGAGGCAGCGGCCGCGCCGCCGTTCGCCGAGTCGGACGCGGGCAAGGCCTACTTCGAGGCGATCGCCGAGTACGCCCAGGGTCCGGAGCAGGACGGGAAGGCCTTCCCGCACTGCGTCTGGAGCTGGATCGGCGCGCAGATCCTCGAGCAGGCGTTCGAGAAGATGACCGAGCCGACGCGCGAGTCGTTCTACGAGGCGCTCACCTCGATCACGAACTTCGACGCGCAGTTCGCGCTCGGACCGATCGACACGACGATCGACGGCCTCCCGGCCATCCAGACCGTCGTGCTGCAGAAGTTCAACGGCAAGGGCTACACCAACGTGGAGGTCGTCGGCTGACGCCTGCCCGAGCACGTCGGAGGCCGGTCCCCACGGGGGCCGGCCTTCGTCGTCAGTCCAGCGCCGCGAGGATGCCGACGACGTCCTCGAGGTGCTCCCGCGTCGCCCGCTCGGCCGCCTCGGGGTCGCGCGCGAGGACGGCGTCGACGATCGCGAGGTGCTGGCCGAGCGACTTCTGTGCGCGGCCGGGGGCGAACGCGAGCCGGAACTGGTGCCGCGCCGACTGCGCGTGGAGGCGCTGCAGCAGCTGTGCTGCGGTCACGTGCCCGCTGAACTCGCGCAGCTGCCGGTCGAACTCCTGGATGAGCGCCGAGTAGCCGACGAGGTCGCTCGCCGCGACGGCGGCGGTCATCCGCGCCCGCAGCTCCCGGAGCTCCTCCGCCTCATCGTCCGCGAGGCTCTCCGCCGCCTTGCGCGCGCACAGCACTTCCAGCCCGATGCGCACCTCGGCGATCTCGACGGCCTCGTCGCGCGAGATCGAGCGCACCCGCGCGCCGCGATTCGGCAGCCGGTCGACGAGTCCCTCGTTCGCGAGATTGACGAGGGCGAGTCGCACCCCCGAGCGGCTCGCGCCGAAGCGAGCGGTCAGATCCGCCTCGACGAGGCGCTGTCCCGCGACGAACTCCCCCGCGAGGATCGCGTCGCGGATCTCTCGCGTGAGCTCCGCATGCGCATCGTCGGTCATGGCATCCGACGCTAGCGAAGTTGTCGACGGAATGTCAGACGATCCGGGAAGCGGGCTATCGCGCAGGAGTAGCATCGGGCCTACGTCCACCACATCGTTCACAGAGAGGTGTCAGATGACTGAGACGGTCGCCCCGGCAAGGACGGGGCTGTACATAGGCGGGTCCGCACGCGAGACCGCCGAGACGCTCGCGATTGCCGACCCCGGCAAGCCCGGCGTCATCGTCGGCCACGCGGCTTCGGCGAGCAAGCAGGATGTCGCCGACGCGATCGCGGCCGCGAAGGCCGCCTACCCCGCCTGGTCGGCGCTGAGCGCGACGGAGCGCGCGGCGAAGATGGCGGAGGCCATCGCGGGCATCGCCGACGAGCGGGACGAGGACGCCGCGATCCTCAGCCAGGAGAACGGCAAGATCCGCCTGGAGGGCTGGATCGACGCCCTCGTCTTCGAGATCCGCTGGAACCTCGCGCTCGCCCTCGCCGACGAGGTCGACCGCGGCAAGGTGCTGTCCCCTGCGCCGGGCATTCCGGTCGAGACGACCGTGGAGTACCAGTCGATCGGCCCGGTCACGATCATCGTGCCGTTCAACTGGCCGATTGCGATCCTCGGCGCGGCACTCCCCCACGCGCTCCTCGCCGGCAACACCGTCATCGTCAAGCCGCCGCCCACCGCCCCGCTCGCGACGACGCGCGTCGTCCAGCGGGTCGCGGAGAAGCTGCCGCCCGGCGTGCTCAACGTCATCACCGGCAAGGACTCGGAGATGACGGAGCTCATCCAGTCGAACGACATCGCGAAGGTCTGCTTCACCGGCTCGGTCGGCGGGGGCAAGAAGATCCAGGAGCTCGCGGCGAAGACGCTGACCCGCGTCACGCTCGAGCTCGGCGGCAACGACGCGGCGATCATCCTCGACGACGCCATCATCGACGACACGCACCTCGACCGGCTGTTCGCGGCGATCTACGACACGACCGGGCAGATCTGCATGAACGCGAAGCGGGTCTACGTGCACCGCTCGCGCATGCAGGAGGTCGTCGACGGCCTGTCGGCGCGCCTCGAGCGCACGAAGCTCGGCTACGGGCTCGACGCGGACACGACGATGGGGCCGCTGCACTCGCCGATCCAGAAGGCGTTCGTCGACGAGCTGATCGAGGAGGCCAAGGAGGCCGGCGCCGATGTGCGCGAGTTCGGCGAGCTGCCGGGCGGCGACCTCGCGGGCGGCAACTTCGTGCGCCCCGCGATCGTCGTCGACCCCGACCCGTCCTTGCGCGTCGTGACGATGGAGCAGTTCGGGCCCGTCATCCCCGTGCTGCCCTTCGACACCGACGAGGAGGCCATCGCGGCCGCGAACGACACCTGGGCGGGCCTGTGCGGCTCCGTCTGGACGGCGTCGCCGGAGCGCGCCCGCGCCGTCGGGACGAAGCTCGAGGCCGGGTACATCTGGGTCAACGACCACGGCGCGACCCGTCTCGACCTGCGCGCGCCGTTCGGCGGTGTCAAGCAGTCGGGCTACGGCCGCGAACAGGGCATCGAGGGCGTGCGCGCCTTCCAGGACACGCGCTCCATCGCGTTCCTCGACGAGGCCGCGCTCGCCGCGCAGGCGCACTGATCCGCTGACGAGCAGGGCCCGGGCGCGCGAGCGTCCGGGCCCTGCTCGTCCCCCAGCGCGACAGCACCGAAACGTCCTCGCGGGAGATCCGTGGAGATGCCGGGAATCGAACCCGGGTCCACTGCTGAGGTCCCGCGCCTTCTCCGGGCGCAGCTCATGCTCGTTCTGCTCGGCCGCGACGCTTGTCATGAGCACCTGCGTCGACCGGCCCAGCCTCAGTGCAAGTCCCCCGCGGCCCTGAGGCGCGACCGCGGAGCAAGCTTCCTAGATGACGCCACGCACCGGGTAGGAGGCATTCCCGGGGTGACGGACTTTAGGGCCCTAGCCGATCAGGCGGCGAGAGCGAAGTCAGCGCGCTTGGAATTCGCACTTGTGGTTTGACGTCATCGTTTACGAGATAAGGCGTCATCCTCGGCCCGCTTCTCGCGGTCGGTCAGGCAATGTCGAAACCGATCATCCCCGTGCTCGATATGTCCGTGAGGCGGTGCTGTCGCGCTGTGGAGTTGTCACCCCTCGGCGGGGAGCATCCCATTCTACGCGGCTTCGGGCCGGAAGGCGAGGGTCAGCGCCCCACCTTGCCGAAGGCGCCCGCGATCGCGCGTAGCACGATCGGCTGCGCCGCGAAGACCGCCGCGACGCACAGCAGCATCGCGCCGGCGAAGAAGCCGACGCCCCACCAGCTCGTCGCGTCGTCCGAGGCGGCGAACATGTGGTTGAGGTTGCGCTGCGCCCCCGTCGCGAGCACGAGCACGACGTGCACGACGATGAACAGCACGAAGAGCAGCATGACGGGGAAGTGCACGGCCCGCGCCCACTCGACCTTGTAGATCTTGCTGATCCGGGCGTCGGCCGGCCAGAACTCCGCCATCCGGACACCCGTGATGATCGCGAGGGGCGCGAGGAGGAAGACGACGCCGAAGTAGGACAGCTGCTGGAGCGAGTTGTAGTTGACCCAGCCGTTCTCGACCGGCCACTCGAAGCTCGCGTACTGCAGCAGCGAGGACAGCGCGTTCGGGAAGACCTCCCAGCTCGTCGGCACGATCCGCACCCACTGGCCGGTCACGAAGATGAGCACGATGAAGATCGCCCCGTTGACGACCCAGAGCAGGTCGACCGCGTTGTGGAACCACAGCTGGATCGAGATCTTCCGCGGGCGCGCCTTCGTGCGGATGACGCCCGTGTTGGTCCGCGTCCAGAACGCCGGCGGCCGCTTGACGGTGCGCACCTGCCAGCCGGAGCGGATGATGAGCACCATCAGGAAGATGTTGAAGAAGTGCTGCCAGCCGACCCACGCCGGGATGCCCTCGGGGTGCGGCACGGGGCTCTCGTACGATCCGGGGAACGCGACGAGCCAGGACTGCACGTCGGGCAGCGTGCGCAGATGGCGGGCGAGGAAGACGATCGCGATCGCGACGACAATGACGAGCGGGACGACCCAGTACAGCTGCCGCCAGCGGGACCGGCCCTTGGACCCGGCCCCGGCGCCCGTCACCGCTGCCCCTGCAGCGCTGCAATGAGCTGCGGGACCACCTCGAACAGGTCGCCCACGACGCCGAAGTCGGCGATCTCGAAGATCGGCGCGTCGGGATCGGTGTTGATCGCGACGATCGTCTTCGCCGTCTGCATGCCCGCGCGGTGCTGGATCGCGCCGGAGATGCCGAGCGCGATGTAGAGATCGGGGCTCACCGCGACCCCGGTCTGGCCGACCTGCGCCGACTGGGGCGCGTACCCCGAGTCGACGGCGACGCGGCTCGCGCCGACCGCGGCACCGAGCGCATCCGCGAGCCGTTCGACGATCGCGAAGTCCTCCCGGCTGCCGACACCCTTACCGCCCGAGACGACGACGGTGGCCGACTTGAGGTCGGGCCGGCCCGAGTCGCTCACCACGCCCTGGGTCGAGACGACCTCGACGTCGGCGGCGCCGCTCGCGGACGATGCGAGCTCCGCCGCCGGGATGAGCGTCCCGCCGGGCAGCGACGCGGTCTCGAGCGCCGACTCGCGCACCGTGACGATGACGGGGACGCCGGGGGCGATCGCCGACGCCGTCGTCGTGAACGCGCCGCCGAAGACCGAGTGCTCGGCGACGACCTCGCCGCCGTCGAGAGAGAGCGCGATCGCGTCGGCGAGCACGGGACTGCCGAGCCGCGCCGCGAGGCGGCCGGCGAGCTCGCGCCCGTCGATCGTGTGCGGGATGACGATGGCCTCGGGGGACTCGGCGCCCGCGCGCTCGGCGATGACCCCCGCGGCCGCCGCGGTCCGGCCCGTCAGGCCGGCGACATCGATAACGAACACCGTCATGGTCACTTCACCACCAATCCGCGCGCGAGGAGCCACTCGGCGAGCTGCGTGCCGCCCGAGCCGTCGTCCTCGATCGTCGTCCCCGCCGCGCGCGCCGGGCGCTCCGCCGTCGTCCGCATGACCGTGCGCGCCTCCGGCGGCGCGACCCCGAGGGCGCTCGCCGTGACGACGTCGGTCGGCTTCTTCTTCGCCGCCATGACGCCCTTGAAGCTCGGGAAGCGCGCCTCCGCCGACTTCTCGGTGACGGTCACGACGGCGGGCAGTGCGGCGGCGACCGTCGTGATCTCGACGTCCGTCGTGCGCGTCCCGCGGATCGCGTTCTCATCGATCTCGACGCTGCCGAGCGAGCCCGCGAGCGGCAGGCCGAGGAGTTCCGCGATCATCGCGGGGACGATGCCGCCGCGGCCGTCGGTCGACTCGTTGCCGGCGAGGACGAGGTGCGGCTGCTCCCGGGCGACGGCCGCGGCGAGGACGCGCGCGGTCGCGAGCGCGTCGGACCCCGCGAGCGCGTCGTCGAGGATGTGCACGGCCCGGTCGGCCCCCATCTGCAGCGCCTTCTTGAGCCCGTCCTTCGCCTCGGCGGGGCCCATCGCGATCGCGACGATCTCGGTGTCCTTCGCCGAGTCCTTGACCTGGAGGGCGACCTCGAGGGCGCGCTCGTTGATCTCGTCGACGACGGCATCGCTCGCCGCGCGGTCGAGCAGACCGGTCGCGAGATCGAGCCGGCGAGGTTCGTAGGTGTCTGGGACTTCCTTGACCAGGACGACGATCTTCACGCTCAGAATCTACCTGAACCGCAATCGCCGGCCCCACGCGTTGTCGATCGGCCACATCCGCCGGCTACTCCCCGAGGCGGTTGCGGGAGCGCATCGCGCGCTCCGCCTCGCGCTTGTCGTCGCGCTCGCGCAGCGTCTGGCGCTTGTCGTAGTCTTTCTTGCCCTTCGCGAGCGCGAGCTCCACCTTGGCGCGGCCGTCGCTGAAATACATGCTGAGCGGGACGAGCGTGTAGCCGCCCTCCTTGACCTTCGCGCCGAGCTTGAGCACCTCCTGCTTGTGCAGCAGCAGCTTGCGCTTGCGGCGCGGCGAGTGGTTCGTCCAGGATCCCTGCTCCCACTCGGGGATGTGCACGGCGTCGAGCCACGCCTCGCCGTTCTCGACGAACGCGTAGCCGTCGGTCAGTGTCGCGCGTCCCGCGCGAAGCGATTTGACCTCGGTCCCGGACAGCACGATGCCGGCCTCGACCACGTCCTCGATGTGATAGTCGTGGCGGGCCTTCCGGTTCGAGGCGATCGTCTTGCGACCGTGTTCCCTGGGCATCGCGTTCTCCATGCCATCCAGGACCTCCCCGGACGGCCGACCAGTGTATCGCGCGGGCGGCTCAGACCTTCAGGTAGCGCTTGATGGCGACCGAGGCCGAGAGCGCCGCGAGGACGATGCCGATCGCGATGAGGATGGGGGCGACGAGCAGGGCGTCGTTCAGGCCGATGAGCAGGCCGCCGCCGCCGAGCACCGTGCCGAGCTCGCGCTTGACCCAGAACTCGACGATGAGGGCGAGCGCGCCCGAGGCGAGCACCGACCCGATGAGCGCGGCGATGACGCCCTCGAGGATGAACGGCGTCTCGATGAGGCGGTTCGAGGCGCCGACGAGGCGCATGATCCCGAGCTCGCGCCGGCGGGAGAACGCCGAGAGCCGGATCGTCGTCGCGATGAGCAGCACCGCGGCGACGAGCATGAGCGCGGCGACGCCGATCGCGGCGGCGGACGCCGCGTTGAGCATCGAGAAGATGGGCTCGAGGTACTCGCGCCGATCGTCGACCGACTGCACGCCCGCGAAGGCGGACACCGACTCGATGACGACGTCGGCATTCGACGGGTCGTACAGCGTGACGTTGAGGATGCCGCCGATGAACTCCTCGGTGAGCAGCCCCCCGACAGGGTTGTCGGAGTAGAACTCCTGCGCCTGCGCGAGCACCTGCGCGGGGGTGTCGTATTCGGTGCGCTCGATGTAGCGCGCGACGGACTCCTCGGCGAGCTTCGCCTCGACGGCGGCGACGTCCGCGTCGGTCGCGGCGGCCTGCAGGCAGTTGCCGGTCTGGTCGATCGCGGAGCAGAAGTTGATCGCGACCTGCGCGCGGTCGTACCAGTACGCCTTCATCTGCCCGATCTGGCCCTGGAGCAGGATGGCGACGCCGACGAAGGTGAGCGAGATGAAGGTCACGAGGACGACGGAGACGACCATCGACGCGTTCCGGCGCAGGCCCTGGAACGCTTCGCCGAGGATGAGGCCGAGCCTCATGCGCTCGCACCGGAGGAGGGCTGCTGCGCCATCTGCGAGGTCTGGATCGTCGGGATCGCCTGTGTGACGTAGGCGCCGCCGCGCTCGTCGCGCACGATCCGTCCCGTCATGAGCTCGACGACGCGGCGCTGCATGCGGTCGACGACGTCGGCGGCGTGGGTGGCCATCACGACGGTCGTGCCGCCGAGGTTGATGCGCTCGAGCAGCGCCATGATGCCCTGCGCGGTCTCGGGGTCGAGGTTCCCCGTCGGCTCGTCGGCGAGCAGGATCGCGGGCTTGTTGACGACCGCGCGCGCGATCGCGACGCGCTGCTGCTCGCCGCCGGACAGCTCGTGCGGCATGCGGCCGGACTTGCCGGCGAGCCCGACCATCTTGAGCGCGTCGGGGACGGCCTCCTGGATGAACCCGCGCGACTTGCCGATGACCTGGAGCGTGAACGCGACGTTGTCGTAGACCGACTTGCCCGGCAGCAGCCGGAAGTCCTGGAAGACGACGCCGAGGTGGCGCCGGAAGTACGGGACCTTGCGGCTCGGCATGGCGGAGAGCTTCTTGCCGAGGACGTGGATCTGGCCCGTGTTGG
>Ga0182739_1001531_pt1 | contig 24052 bp, 12 predicted proteins | sample eDN5th30CBELigBY_FD_128873 | JGI IMG/M metagenome (GOLD analysis project Ga0182739, IMG submission 128873) | Enriched backyard soil microbial communities from Emeryville, California, USA - eDNA 5th pass 30_C BE-Lig BY (version 2) (version 2) | ecosystem: Environmental > Terrestrial > Soil >... | reverse complement strand
GGCCGCAAGCCCGCTCGCCTCGCAGCCCGGAAACTCCGGAATGGCGTCGAGGTCGATGTAGAGGATGTTGAGGAAGTGGCGGCTGTTGGGCGCGTAAGGGCTCGCCTGCTCGGCGCGGTCGTCGAACAGTGCATGCAGGGGATTGAGGCCGACGCCGGCCGCTCCGTATTGCGCGCAGATGCGCAACAGGTCGCGTAGATCGGTGAAGTCGCCGTGTCCCCAATTGCGCTGCGAGCGCAGGCCGTAGAGTTGCACGGCCAGCACCCACAGCTTCTCGTGTCCGCCCGGCTCGCCCTGATAGGCCGTCTCAGGCGCGACGATCAGGGTCGTGGCGTGCTCGGGCGACAGCAGCAGACGATAGATGCCCGGCTCGGGCGCTGGGTCCAGCACCAGCCGCCCCCCGGCGCATGTGCCGGTAGCGACTTCGTGTGGTCCTGCAAGCAGCCGCCACGCATCCGCATTCTCGATGCCGATCGCGCGCAGATCGAGTTCCTGCGTCCGGCCTTCGCGCCAGATGAGGACGCCATGGCTTGCGGATATTGCGGGGGAAAGTCCGTTGCCTTCGAGCGCGGCAATGAGGCGTTCCAGGACCGGCTCCGCGACGCGATACGCAACGCCGCGGCCATCCGTATGCTCGAGCTGAATGCCGAGGGCCGCCGCGCGGGCGGCGAGATCGTCCATGAACCTATTGGCCGATGGCTGTGCCGATGATCCGATCGCGGGTGGAGGCCGAAGGCACCACGGCCGGCGAGGCGGCCGCCCGCTGGGGTGCCGGCACGCTGGTCCGCACCTCTTCGAGCGAGCCGATGAAGTCGCGGAACCAGTCGTCGAGCGTCGATGTCTTCAGACAATCGATCATCACGTTCCAGCGCTCGCGCCGCTCGGCGAGCGGCATCGTCAGCGCGCGCATCACGGCTTTCGCCATGCCGTCGATGTCGTGCGGGTTCACCAGCAGTGCGGCGTCGAGCTGCCTGGCGGCGCCCGCAAATTCCGACAGCACCAGCACGCCCGGATCGAGCGGGTTCTGGGCGGCGACATATTCCTTGGCGACGAGGTTCATGCCGTCCTGGAACGGCGTTACCAATCCGACCTCCGCCGAGCGGTAGAAACCCGCCAGCGCGGCCTGCGAAAACGACTTGTTGATGTAGCGGATCGGCGTCCAGTCGACATCGCCGTGCCGCCCGTTGACCTCGCCCACCAGCGCGGCCAGTTCATGCTGAAGCTGCTGATAGGCGTTGATCTGCTCGCGCGTCGGCACCGCGATCTGGAGCATGTGCATGCTCTTGCGCGTCTCGGGATAGATCTCGAACATCCGGTCGAGCGCGCGCATGCGGCTCGGCAGGCCCTTCGAATAGTCGAGCCGGTCGACACCGATCGCGAGCTTGCGGCCGGCGAGGCTGGCGCGCAGCCGCGCGACTTCCGGGCGGGCTGCCGCGCGCGTCGCGCGTTCAGAGAAGCTGTTGACGTCGATGCCGATGGGGAAGGCCGCGAGGCGCACCGCGCGTCCGCGATAGTAGAAGACGTCGTCTTCCCCGTTCAGCCGCAGCTCATGCGTTAGATACTCGGCAAAATTCAGCAGATCGTCGTCGGTCTGGAAGCCGATGAGATCGTAGGAAAGCATCGCAACGATCAGTTCGCGATGACGCGGCACGCTGGTCATCACCGCACGGCTCGGGAACGGCGTGTGCAGGAAGAAGCCGATCGGCTGTGTGATGCCGCGCTGGCGCAATTCGGCCGCGAGCGTGAGGAAGTGATAGTCGTGAATCCAGAAGATCGCGTCCGGGCGCGCGAAGCGCATCACGGCGCGCGCCATGAACGCATTCACCTCGCGATAGGAAGCATAATCCTCGGCATCCGCGCGGATCAGGTCGATGCGCGAATGAAAGGCCGGCCATAGAACCGAATTCGCGAAGCCTTCGTAGAACCGATGATAATGCGCGCCCGGCATGTCCACCGTGGCGAGTGCGCCGGCGCCGAGCGGCTGGACTTCGGCAAGCGGTTCCTTCGCGCCGGATGCCGTGACACGTCCGCTCGAGCCCACCCAGATCGCGCCCGAGTTCTTGACTGCGGGCAGCAGGGCAGCCGCTAAACCCCCCGCTATCGGCTCGTCCGGCTTCGGACGTGCGACGCGGTTCGATACGAGTATGGCTGTCACGGGATTGCCTCCAGTCCGCTGCGACAATGCCTCGCACCCATCAAAGTTCCACACCGTCCTATGCAAACTTCTGGCCGCAATTCGCCAGCCTTCGGAAAATCGGCTTCATTCGGCCTTATTTTCAACGATCAGGCGCCAAAGTCCAACCATCTGCGCTGGATCAGTTCCGGTGCGCCGGTACTCTGGAGCGCAACTGCTCGCTTTTTCTCGCGCTACAGTGGTGCATGAGAAATGGGCAGCATGCTCAGGCTGTCGCAAATATATGGCGTGCTTTTCATCGAAACCAATCCCGCGGCTGCACGTTCTCGTGATGGCACGGCCTTGCAATAAGATTCATATCGCCAGATTGGCCTGGTCGAACGGTATTGCGGAATTGCGATGACTATTGCGCATACGCGGCCGGTGGTTGCCGGCACGCAGAAGAACAAGCGTCCAGAACCGATCTTGGAGCAGGCGCGTTTTTTCATCGAGGATGTTTATCCGGCGGTGGACGGCGGCCGTTATCCCATCAAGCGCATCGAAGGCGAACCGATCGAGGTCTGGGCGGACGTGTTCCGCGACGGCCACGAGGTCATTGCATGCGCTCTCGTCTGGTGGCGCCTCGGCGAGTCGCGCACGTCGGGCCTGCGCGAGCCGATGCGCCATGCCAGCAACGACCGCTGGTCGGCGGTGTTCGCGCCGACAGCGCCGGGGCGCTATGTCTTTGCCATCGAAGCCTGGACGGATGCCTTCGCAACCTGGCGGCGCGACTTCCTTCTCAAGCGCAGCGCGGACCAGGCGGCCGACGTGGACGTGCGCGAAGGGCGCGAATTGCTCTCTTCGGCGCGGGGCGGCAGTTCAACCGCGCGCAGCATCGTCAAGGCGGCGGCGAAGGCATTCGATGCCGGCCAGGATGTCGAGACGCTGCTCACCGACGAACTCGTGGGGGCGATGGCTGAGGCCCAGCCGCGGCCGGACCTGACAGCGAGCGAGATCTATCCGGTAACGATCGACAGGCCGATCGCGCGTGCCGGCGCGTGGTACGAGATCTTTCCACGCAGCCAGGGCCGCACGCCCGGACAGCACGGGACCTTCGACGACTGCATCGCGCGGCTGCCCGACATCGTCGAGATGGGTTTCGATGTAGTCTATTTCCCGCCGATCCATCCGATCGGCGAAACCAACCGCAAGGGTCCCAACAACGCGCTCACCGCGGGCCCTGGCGATCCGGGCAGCCCCTATGCCATCGGCGGCGAAGCCGGCGGGCATGACGCGCTGCATCCCGAACTCGGGACGATCGAGGACTTCCGCCGCTTCGTGCAGGCATGCCACGCGCATGGGCTGGAAGTGGCGCTCGACTTCGCAACGCAGTGCTCGCCGGACCATCCGTGGCTCAAGCGGCACGCAGAATGGTTCAGGCGGCGGCCGGACGGCTCGATCAAGTATGCCGAGAACCCGCCGAAGAAGTATCAGGACATTCACAATCCGGATTTCTACTGCGACGACCACCCGGCGCTGTGGTCGGCCTTCCGCGACGTCATCCAGTTCTGGGTCGACCAGGGCGTGCGCATCTTCCGCGTCGACAATCCGCACACCAAGCCGTTTCCGTTCTGGGAATGGCTGATCCGTGACATCCAGAGCCGCGATCCCGGTGTGATATTCCTTTCAGAAGCATTCACGCGGCCGAAGGTGATGAAGGCGCTGGCGAAGCTCGGCTTCTCGCAGTCCTATACCTACTTCACCTGGCGCACGAACAAGGAAGAACTTTCGGCCTATATGGCCGAACTTACCGGCTACCCGGAGCGCGACTATTATCGCCCGAACTTCTTCGTCAACACGCCGGACATTCTGCCCTATCACCTGCAGGCCGGCGAGCCGTGGATGTTCAAGTCGCGCGTCGCGCTCGCCGCGATGCTGTCCTCGAACTACGGCGTCTATAGCGGCTACGAACTGATCGAGCACGAGCCGCTGCCCGGCCGCGAGGAGTATCTCGATTCCGAGAAGTACGAGATCCGGGTGCGCGACTGGAAGAAGCCGGGAAATATTCGCGATTATATCGCCCGCCTCAACCGGATCAGGCGCGAGAACCCGGCGCTGCTGCAGACCGCGAACTTCCGCTTCGCACAGGTCGATGACGACGAGGTTCTCGGCTTCGTGAAGGAGTCGGTGGCGGGCGACAACGCGGTCGCTGCCGCCATCGCGCTGGCGCGGCATGGCCCGCGCGAGTTCTGGTTCCACGTCGGCGAGATCGAAATCGGCCCGGCCGGTGCGCGCCGCCCCATTGCCGCCCTTGAAAACCTGCACACAGGCGAACGTCACAGGATCGACTTCGGCGGCGCACGGCTGCGTCTCGATCCGTGGCAGGACCCCGCCCTGATTTTCCGCTGCCTCACCGAATAGAACGGCGAGCTACCAAAGAGTTTGTGTCGTGAATGTATTGCCGCAGATCGACCAGGCCGTGACTGCAGACGAGGACTGGTACAAGGACGCCATCATCTACCAGCTTCACGTCAAGGCGTTCGCCGATTCCAACGACGACGGGATCGGCGACTTCGCCGGGCTGACAGAGCGTCTCGACTACCTGCAGGAACTCGGCGTCACGGCGCTGTGGCTGCTGCCGTTCTATCCGAGCCCCGGCCGCGACGACGGCTACGACATCGCCGACTACCGGCGCATCAATCCCGACTTCGGCTCGCTCAAGGATTTCCGCCGCTTCATGACCGAGGCCAAGCGGCGGGGCCTGCGCGTCATCACCGAACTCGTGATCAATCACACGTCCGATCAGCATCCCTGGTTCAAGCGGGCGCGCCGCAGCCGCAAGGGCACCGACGCCCGCAACTGGTACGTCTGGAGCAATACCGACCAGAAATACCTCGAGACGCGGATCATCTTCACCGACACCGAGAAGTCCAACTGGTCGTGGGATCCGGTCGCCGGCGCTTATTACTGGCACCGCTTCTTCTCGCATCAGCCCGACCTCAACTTCGACAATCCGCGCGTGCTGTGGGCGGTGGTGCAGGTGATGCGCAAGTGGCTCGACATGGGCGTCGACGGGTTCCGTCTCGACGCCATCCCCTATCTGGTCGAGCGCGACGGCACCAACAACGAGAACCTTCCCGAGACCCACGAGGTCATCAAGCGCATCCGCGCCGAACTCGACGCCTATGCTTCCGGCAAGGTGCTGCTGGCGGAGGCGAACCAGTGGCCGGAGGACGTCTCCGCCTATTTTGGCGACGGCGACGAATGCCACATGGCCTATCACTTCCCGCTGATGCCGCGCATCTACATGGCGATCGCGCAGGAGGACCGCTTTCCGATCGCCGACATCATGCGGCAGACGCCGGACATTCCGGGCAACTGCCAGTGGGCGCTGTTCCTGCGCAACCACGACGAATTGACGCTCGAAATGGTGACCGACGCCGAGCGCGACTATCTCTGGTCGACCTATGCCGCGGACCCGCGCGCGCGCATCAATCTCGGCATCCGCCGTCGGCTCGCGCCGCTGATGGACAACGACCGGCGTAAGATCGAGCTGATGAACTCGCTGCTGCTGTCGCTGCCCGGCACGCCGATCATTTATTACGGCGACGAGATCGGCATGGGCGACAACATCTATCTCGGCGACCGCAACGGCGTGCGCACGCCCATGCAATGGACGCCGGATCGCAACGGCGGCTTCTCGCGATGCGATCCCGCCAAGCTCTATGCGCCGGTGATCATGGACCCGGTCTATGGCTATCAGGCGGTCAATGTCGAGGCACAGTCGCGCAGCATCTCCTCGCTGCTGAGCTGGATGAAGCGGCTGATCGCGGTGCGCAAGTCGACGCATGTGTTCGGGCGCGGCACGCTCGCCTTCGTCCGCCCGGCCAACCGCTCGGTGCTGGCCTATGTGCGCCAGCACGAAGGTGAAACCATCCTCTGTGTCGCCAACCTCTCGCGCTCGGCGCAGGCGGCAGAGCTCGACCTCTCGCAATGGCGCGGCCGCGTGCCGCTCGAAATGCTCGGCCGCACGCGCTTCCCGCGCATCGGCGATGCGCCGTTCGTGGTCACGCTCGCGCCCTACGGCTTCTTCTGGTTCCAGCTCACCGATCAGGACGGCAAGACGCCGGCCGAGGCCCGGCTGGTCGCGCCGGAGATCGCCACGGTGGTGGTGAAGGAGGGTTGGGGCGAACTGCTCTCGGGCCGCTCGCGCGTGATCTTCGAGCGCGAGGTGCTGCCGCAGTTCCTGCCGGCGCGGCGCTGGTTCGCGGCCAAGGACAAACGTTGGCACGATCCCAAGATCGAGACCGCGCTGACGCTCACCACCGGCGATCCGGGCTTCCTCTGGACGATCATCGAGGTGGCCTCCGAACAGGGGACCAGCCGCTATTCGTTGCCGCTCAGCGTGCTGTGGAGCCGCTTCGACCGCGCCGCGCAGCCGGCGATGCACGTGATCGCGCCGGTGCGCCGCGGCGCACGCGAAGGCATGCTCATCGATGCGGCGGGCGATGCCGAATTCATCGCCTGGCTGATGCGCCGGCTGCACGAGTCGTCGGACTTCGACTTCGGCAACTATCAACTCCACTTCAGGCCCAGCAAGTCCTTCGCCGACAGCGAGCCGGCCGTCATATCGAATGTGCGTCTGGGCAGTGCGGAACAGTCGAACACGACAGTATTCGTCGACGACCATCACGTGCTCAAATTCTTCCGGCAGGTGCGCCCGGGCCTCAATCCCGAGGTGGAGATCGGCCGCTTCCTCACCGATGTCGCGGGCTTCGAGAACTCTCCGCCGCTGGTCGGTTCGGTCGAACTCGCGCGCGACGGTGAGAGCGTGACGCTCGCCATCGTCCAGGGCTTCGTCGAGAATCAGGGCGACGGGTGGGCGCTCACGAGTTCCTATCTCGACCGGTTCATCGAGGAATGCCGGCTGCTCGCGCCCGACGCCACGCTCGAGCCGGACCACCATGCCGGGTTCCTCCTGCGCGCGCATCAGGTCGGTCGCCGGATGGCTGAGCTTCACATGGCGCTGGCATCAGCGCCGGATCATCCGGACTTCGCGCCCGAACCGCTGACGGCGGAGGACCGCGAGACTGGCCGGCGCGAACTCGAGGAACTCGCGGCGCGGACCCTCGACGATCTGCAGAGGCGCGTTTCGCAGCTTCCGGAGACCGTTCGTCCGCTCGCCGAATTGCTGCTGTCGCGGCGCGAGCACCTGATGGAGGAGGTGCGGCAGGTGCTGCCCGACGATGCCGAAATCGACAAGATCAGGCATCACGGCGACTGCCATCTCGGCCAGATCCTGATCGTCAAGGACGACGTGTTCATCATCGACTTCGAGGGTGAGCCGGACCGTCCGCTTGAGTGGCGGCGGCGCAAGGCGCCGGCCGCGCGCGACATCGCGGGCGTCGTGCGTTCGCTCGACTATGCCGCGACCGCGGCGCTCGATCGGGTCATCCCCGGCTCGCCGGAGGAGCGCGTGCGCCTCGCGCAGGCGCTTGAGGACTGGCGCGCCCAGAGTGTCGACATCGCGCTCGCCGCCTACCGCGAGTATTGCACCAACACACGCCTCTGGCCCGGCGAGACTGGAACCGCAGAGCGGCTATTGCGCTTCTTCATGCTGGAGAAGGTGTTCTACGAGATCGCCTACGAACTGGCGAACCGTCCCACCTGGCTTCACATACCCCTGGCGGGCGCGGTGCGTCTGCTGGACGAAATGCCGGACAGGACTGGATGAAATTGGACGACCCCGCGGCACAGGCGATAATCGGCGGGTACCATGCCGACCCGTTCGCCTATCTCGGTCGTCACGAGGTCGCCGGCAGGGTCGTGGTGCGCGCATTGCTGCCGGATGCCCGCCGGGTCAGCGTGCTGGATGAGAATGGCGGCGAGACGACGCTCGACCGTGTTGATCCCGCTGGCCTTTTTGCGGGGACCGTGCCGTCGCCGTGCCACCGCTATCGCCTGCGTGCATGTTATCACGAAGGCGTAGCAGAGCTTGAGGATGCCTATCGGTTCCCGCCGCTGCTGTCGGGCTTCGACCTGCACCTGCTCGGCGAGGGAACGCATCTGCGCGCCTATGATAAACTCGGCGCGCATCCGCTCACGATCGACGGCGTCGCGGGCGTCGGCTTCGTCGTGCTGGCGCCGAATGCGCGGCGCGTCAGCGTGATCGGGGATTTCAACAACTGGGACGGACGCCGCCACCAGATGCGGGTGCGCGGCAACGGCTTCTGGGAAATTTTCGTTCCCGGTGCGAGGGCCGGCGACCGATACAAGTTCGAGATATTCACCCGGCAGGATGCGCTGCTGGTGAAATCGGACCCCTTTGCGTTTCGCGCCGAGGTGCGGCCGAACACGGCCTCGATCGTATTCGACGAGGCCGCGCTGCCGCCGCACGGCACGGCGCCGGGTGATGCCAATGCCGTCGACCGCCCGATCGCGATCTACGAGGTGCATCTCGGCTCATGGAAGCGCAGGGCCGACGAAGGCGATCGCTGGCTCACCTACCGCGAGATGGCCAGGGAACTGCCGGCCTACGCCGCCGACATGGGCTTTACGCATATCGAACTACTGCCGGTGATGGAGCACCCGTTCGACGGCTCGTGGGGTTATCAGCCGACCGGCCTCTATGCGCCGACCAGCCGCTTCGGGCCGCCGGAGGATTTCGTCGCCTTCGTCGCCGCCTGCCACGAGGCCGGTCTGGCCGTGCTGCTCGACTGGGTGCCGGGCCACTTCCCCGACGATCCGCACGGACTGGCCGGCTTTGACGGCACGGCGCTCTATGAACATGCCGACCCGCGCCAGGGCCGGCATCTCGACTGGAACACGCTGATCTACAATTACGGGCGCCGCGAGATTGCGAACTTCCTGCTCGCCAATGCGCTGTTCTGGATGGAGCGCTACGGCGCCGACGGGCTGCGCGTCGATGCGGTCGCCTCCATGCTCTACCTCGACTACAGCCGCCCGACCGGCGGCTGGGTGCCGAACCGCTTCGGCGGACGCGAGAACCTCGAGGCGATCGACTTCCTGCGCCGCTTCAACACCGACGTCTATGGCCGCTTTCCGCATGCGGCGACCTATGCCGAGGAATCGACCGCCTGGCCGATGGTCTCGCGGCCTGTCGACGTCGGCGGTCTCGGCTTCGGCTACAAGTGGAACATGGGGTGGATGAACGACACCCTCAATTACATCTCCAAGGCGCCGGTGCACCGCAAGCATCATCACGGCGACATCAATTTTGGCCTGCACTACGCCTTCTCCGAAAACTTCGTCTTGCCGCTGTCGCATGACGAGGTGGTGCACGGAAAGCGCTCCATCCTCGGCCGCATGCCGGGTGACGAGTGGCAGCGCTTCGCCAACCTGCGCGCCTATTACGGCTTCATGTACGGGCACCCCGGCAAGAAGCTGATGTTCATGGGCTGCGAGTTCGGCCAGGAGCGTGAGTGGAACCACGACCACAGCCTCGACTGGCACCTGCTCGACCGCCCCTGGCACCAGGGCGTACAGAACCTCGTCCGCGACCTCAATCACCTCTACCGTGCGACGCCGGCACTGCATCAGCGCGACTGCGAGGCCGCGGGCTTCGAATGGATCGTCGGCGACGACACCGACCAGAGCGTCTTTGTGTGGCTCCGCAAGGGGCGCGAACCGCATGCGCTCTGCGTACTTGCGGTCAATTTTACGCCAGAGGTACGGCACAGCTATTCCTTCCGGGTGCCGGTGGCCGGGCCCTGGCGCGAGGCGCTGAATACAGATGCCAAGCGCTATGGCGGCAGCAATGTCTCCAATGACGGGACGCTGCTCGCTGAGCGCGACGGCGACGGCTTCCGCCTCACCGTCACGCTGCCGCCGCTCGCGGCCGTCTTCTTCGTGCCGCAGGGGAACTGATGCGCGTACTCGAGGGGTTCTCTCATAAGCTCGGCGCTACCTGGGACGGGCGAGGCACCAACTTCGCCCTTTTTTCGGCCAATGCGACCAAAGTCGAACTGTGCCTGTTCGACCGTCATGGCCGCCGCGAACTCGAACGCATTGCACTGCCCGAACGCGACGACGACATCTGGCACGGTTACCTGCCGGACGTGCTGCCGGGGCAACTCTACGGCTACCGCGTGCATGGCCCTTACGAGCCGGAGCACGGCCATCGCTTCAATGCCCACAAGCTCCTGATCGACCCTTACGCGAAGCAGCTTGCCGGCCGAATCGCCTGGAGCGATGCGCATTTCGGCTACCGCACTGGCAGTCCGCGGCAGGACCTTTCATTCGACCGCCGCGACAATGCGCGCGGCATGCCGAAGGCGATGGTGATCGACGAAACCTTCACCTGGGGGGAAGACCGCAGCCCCGGCATCCGCTGGGAAGACATGGTGATCTACGAGGCGCATGTGAAAGGCGTCACCATGCAGCGCAACGATGTGCCGCATGGCTGGCGCGGCCTGTTCAGCGGCCTCACCGCGCCCGGCATGGTCGATCACCTGAAGCGCCTCGGCGTCACCAGTGTCGAACTGTTGCCGGTGCATGCCTTTCCCGACGACCGGCATCTCGTCGAGAAAGGTCTGCGCAATTATTGGGGCTACAACACCATCGGCTTCTTCGCGCCGGAACCGCGCTACGGCTTCGACAACGCCGTCGAGTCGTTCAAGACCATGGTCTCGCGTCTGCACGAGGCCGGCATCGAAGTGCTGCTCGATGTCGTCTACAACCACACCGCGGAAGGCAACCAGCTCGGGCCGACGCTGTCGTTCAAGGGCATCGACAATGCCAGCTACTACTGGCTGCTGCCTGACAAGCCGCGCTACTACGACGACTTCACCGGCTGCGGCAACGCGCTGAACCTCACGCATCCGCGTGTGCTGCAGATGGTGATGGATTCGCTGCGCTACTGGGTGCAGGAGTGTCACGTCGATGGATTCCGCTTCGATCTCGCGACCACGCTCGGCCGACAGGCGAACGGCTTCAGTGACCGCGCGCCGTTCTTCGCGGCGATCCGGCAGGATCCGGTGCTCGCGCATATCAAGCTGATCGCCGAACCCTGGGATCTCGGCCTCGGCGGCTATCAGGTCGGAAACTATCCGTCGCAATGGTCGGAATGGAACGACGCTTATCGCTCGACACTACGACGCTACTGGCGCGGCGAGGGCAACCTGCTCGGCGACATGGGGCGGCGCGTCACCGCCTCCGCCGACATCTTCCAGCATCGCAAGCGCCCGCCGCGCGCCAGCATCAATCACGTCACGGTGCATGACGGGTTCACGCTGGCCGATCTCGTCGCCTATGAGGAGAAGCACAACGAGGCGAACGGCGAAGACGGCCGTGACGGCACCGACGAGAATTTCAGCACGAATTGCGGCGTCGAGGGGCCGACCGACGATCCCGAGATTCTCGCGCTGCGGCGGCGGCTGCGCTGCAATCAGCTTGCCTGTCTGTTTCTGTCGCAGGGCGTGCCGCTGCTGCTCGCGGGCGACGAGGTCGGCAACAGCCAGAACGGCAACAACAACGCCTACTGCCAGGACAACGAGATCGGCTGGGTCGACTGGTCCGGGCTGGGCAGTGAAGACAATGATCTCGTCGATTTCATCGGCAGGCTGACGACGCTGCGGCGCGCCTATCCGCAATTGCGGCCGCGCCATTGGCTCAAGGGCGAACTGCCCGATGGCGCGCGCGATGTCGTGTGGCTCACGCCCGACGCTACGGAGAAGACGACGCGCGACTGGCACTATCCCGAGGGCCGTTTTCTCTCCTATCTGCTGGCGCCGGTCGAACACGCGCCGGGCCCGCTTTTCATCGTGCTCAACGGCGCGACGGAGGCGATCCCCTTCGTGCTGCCGGAGTGGGCGGACATCGCGCACTGGCGTCCGCTCATCGAGACCGGATCGCAGGAACAGGAGCAGGCGGAAGCACTCGCGCCGGGCGACGAATCCTCCGCGCCGGCGCGCTCCGTCACCGTCTTTGCGGGCGGGCCATGACGCCCGCGCAGCGCTTCGGACCGCGTCTGGAGCCGGGCGGCGGCGTTACCTTCCGTCTGTGGGCGCCGGCGGTGAAGAGCGTCGCCCTGACCGGCGATGCGGTGGCGGCGATGGTGCCGCAAGCCGGCGGCTGGTTCGAATGCTTCGTGCCGCAGGCAGGGCCGGGGTTCCGCTATTCCTACCGCATCGACGACGAGATCGACGTGCCGGACCCCGCCTCGCATTTCCAGCCGGCAGATGTGTTTGGTCCCAGCGAGGTGATCGCGCACGACTTCGCCTGGCAGACAGCGGACTGGCGCGGACGGCCGTGGGCGGACACCGTGCTGCTCGAACTGCATGTCGGCACGTTCACGCCCGAAGGCACCTATCGCGCGGCGATCGAGAAGCTCGATCACATCGCCGCCACCGGCATCACCGCGATCGAACTGATGCCGCTCGCGGATTTTCCGGGCCGCCGCAACTGGGGCTATGACGGCGTGCTGTGGTACGCGCCCGACAGTGCCTATGGCTGCCCCGAGGATCTCAAGGCACTGATCGATGCCGCGCATGCGCGCGGCCTGATGTTGCTTCTCGACGTCGTCTACAATCACTTCGGGCCCGAAGGGAATTTCCTCGGCCGCTACGCGCCCGCGTTCTTCACCGCGCAGCACCACACGCCCTGGGGCGCGGCGATCGATTACCGGATCGAGGAGGTGCGCGCCTTTGCGATCGAGAATGCACTGCACTGGCTTTCGCATTATCGCTTCGACGGGCTTCGTCTTGATGCGGTGCATGCGATCGTCGAGCCGGGCAAGCCCTCGATGCTCGAAGCGTTGAGCCGCTCCGTCGGCGAACTCGCGGCGGCGAGCGGACGGCACATCCATCTCGTGCTCGAGAACGACGACAACATCGCCGCCTTGCTCGATCCGGCGACCGAAGTCCCGGCCGGCCGCTATCGCGCGCAGTGGAACGATGATTATCACCACGCCTGGCATGCGCTGCTCACGCGCGAGGATCGCGGCTATTACATCGACTATGCCGAGGCGGCGCAGACGCATCTGGCGCGCGCGTTGGCGGAGGGCTTCGTCTATCAGGGCGATGCTTCTACGCACCGCAAGGGTGCGCGGCGGGGCGAGCCGAGCGCGCATCTTTCGCCCGCCGCCTTCGTCAACTTCATCCAGAACCACGACCAGATCGGCAACCGCGCCTTCGGCGAGCGGCTGAGTACGCTCGCGAAGCCGGAGGCGATCGAGGCCGCGCTCGCGATCACGCTGCTGGCGCCTTTTCCGCCGCTCATGTTCATGGGCGAGGAGTGGGGCGCGACGCAGCCATTCCCGTTCTTCTGCGATTTCACCGGCGATCTCGGCGAAGCGGTGCGGCGCGGCCGCGCGGCGGAATTCGAGGGGCAGTTCAAGGACCTTCCCGCCGATACGCCGATTCCCGACCCGCTTGCACCTGAGACTTTCCGCTCGGGCGTGCTCGACTGGGGCGATCTCGCGCGCGAACCGCATGCGACACGCCTCGCTTTGGTGCGCGCGCTGCTGACGATCCGTCAGGATATCGTCGTGCCGCTGCTTGCGGGCATCAATGGCGGCGGCCGCGCGGCGCTCGACGATGGCGTGCTGCATGCGTCGTGGCGCTGCCGCGACGGCACGACGCTGGCGCTCCGGGCCAATCTGTCCGATGATGCGGCAGAGGCGGCGCCGATGGGCGACACCAGCAGGCCAGTCTGGGGCGATCCTTTTCGCAGGGCGCTGGCGCCTTGGGCGGTCGACTGGTGGCTGGAGGGCGGATGATGCCGCCCAATATCCCGCTCGCCACCTATCGCCTCCAACTCACCAAAGCCTTCGACTTCGACGATGCCGCGCGGCTCGTACCCTATCTCAAGGCGCTCGGCATCAGCCATGTCTATGCCTCGCCGTTCCTGAAAGCGCGCGGCGGCAGCCTGCACGGCTACGACATCGTCGATCATGCAGCGCTCAATCCCGAACTCGGCGGCGAGGAAGCATTCAACCGCCTGTCGCAGGCGCTGACCGACGCCGATCTCGGCCTCATCCTCGATTTCGTGCCCAATCATATGGGCGTCGGCCGCGACGACAATGGCTGGTGGCTCGACGTGCTCGAATGGGGGCCGAAGTCGCCTTATGCGCGCGCCTTCGACATCGATTGGGAGAGCCTGCCCTACAAGCCGGAAGGCGGCGTGCTGCTGCCGATCCTCGGCCGGCTCTATGGCGACGCGCTGGAGGCCGGCGAGATCGTGCTCAAATACGACGCCGGCGAGGGCAGCTTCTCGGCCTGGTATTACGAGCACAGATTGCCGATCCGGCCCAACCGCTATGGCGACATCCTGCGCACCGTTGTTGCGGCGGCCGGCGCGGGCGAAGAGCCGGCGGGCCGGCGGCTCCTGGAGATCGCAAAGCTCTATCCCGACCCGCGCGATCCCTCGCGGGACGAGGCGCCGGCCTACAAGGCCGCGATTGCGGAGGTCGAAGGCGGCGCCGATGTCATCGCGCGCGGCCTGCACGCCTATGTGCCGTCACCGGACGATCCCGCGCCGGTACTCGCGCTGCATCGCCTGCTCGAGCGCCAGCATTACCGGCTCGCCTTCTGGCGCGTGGCGGTGAGCGAGATCAACTATCGCCGCTTCTTCGATATCAACGATCTTGCCGGCCTGCGCGTCGAAGACATGCGCACATTCACGGCGGTGCATCACCTCGTCATCCGGTTGATCTCGGAAAATCGCCTGCAAGGCATCCGGCTCGATCACATCGACGGCCTGCAGAACCCCGCGCAATATGCCGAGCGTTTGCAGCGGCTGGTGCGGCGCGTGCGCCGCGCCGCCGGCAATCCGCGCCCGCTCTATACGCTGGTCGAGAAGATCCTTGCCGAGGGCGAGGCGATGCCGCGCCTGCCGGGCGTCGCGGGAACGACGGGCTATGAATGGCTCAACACCATCTCGCGGTTGCTGATCGACAAGCGTGGCATTCCCGGCCTGGAGTCGACTGCGCGCACGCTTTCGGGCGTGACGAGCCCGTTCGAGGAGATCGTCAGGCAGGCGAAGCGCCGCGTGCTCGATACCATGCTCGCGAGCGAATTCACGGTGCTGTCGCGCCAGCTTGCGCGCATTGCGGCGGGGCACTGGCGCACCCGCGACTACACGCTCGAACGGCTGCGCGGCGCGCTGCGCTTCTATGTGCTGAACTTCCCCGTCTACCGCACTTACGTGACCCCGGACGGCGCGAGCGAGACCGACCGTGCCACTATCGCGCGCGCGATCGCGGATGCACGAGAGGAATGGTTCGGCCCCGACAACGACATTTTCGATCTGCTGCAGGATGCGCTCACGCTCGATCTGGTGGGGCCCGGCCGCTCGGGATACAGCCGTGCGCGCGTGGTGCGCTTTGCCCTGAAGGTGCAGCAGTTCACCGGCCCGCTGATGGCGAAGTCGCTGGAGGACACGGCGTTCTATCGCTACGTGCCGCTGCTCGCGCTCAACGAGGTCGGCGGCGAACCGGTGCTGCCGCCGCTGTCACCGGACGAATTCCACGCCCGCATGCGGGAGCGCGCACGCGGTGCTCCGCACGGCATGACGACGACCGCAACCCATGACACCAAGCGCGGGGAGGATGCGCGCGCGCGGCTGCTCGCGCTGTCCGAACTTGCCTATGAGTGGGCGCACGAGGCGACGCACTGGAGCGAACTCAATGCCGGGCTGGTCACGCAGGTTGGCGGCCGGCGCGCGCCTTCACGCCTCATCGAATACACGCTCTACCAGACGCTGGTCGGCGCCTGGCCGCTCGACCGTCCCGACGGCGAATTCGCGAAGCGGATTGCGGCCTATGCGATCAAGGCGGCGCGCGAAGCCAAGCTCGAAACGAGCTGGATGACGCCGAACGAGCCTTACGAGAAGGCGCTGACCGAGTTCGTGCATGCGCTGCTCGACCGCACGCGCTCCTTCGCCTTCCTCGGCGCGGTGTCGGCCTTCGCGCAACGGGTCGCTCTTGTCGGCGCGCTCAACAGCCTGTCGCAACTGGCGCTCAAGGCGACGATGCCGGGGGTGCCGGACTTCTATCAGGGTACGGAATTCTGGGATCTTTCGCTCGTCGATCCCGACAACCGCCGGCCGGTGGATTTCGCAGGCCGCGCCGAGGCGCTGGCGGCGTTTGGTGATGCGCCGGACTGGCCGGCGCTCGCGCGCTCGTCGACGGACGGCCGCATCAAGCTCGCGCTCACGCGCAGGCTGCTGGCGCTGCGGCAGGCAATGCCGCGTGTCTTCACGGACGGCGCGTACCATCCGCTGCCTGTGAGCGGTGCGGGCGCGGACCACGTCGTCGCCTTCGCGCGCAGCCACGGGCGTGAGGCGGTGGTGGTCTGCGTCGGCCGGCATTTCAGAACCTGCACCGATGGCGGGCATCACTGGAACGCCGGAAGCGGCTGGGAGGCCGCGGTCGACCTGCAGGGCTTCCGCATCGCGCAGGATACGGTCCGGCCGGAGCGACCGTCGCCGACAGATCGCTTGACGGCCGATGTCATGTTCGGGGCGCTGCCGGTGTTCGTGGCCCGCGCAACGCCTCCGCCATCGTCACGCCCGCCGCGGCGGTCCGCGCCCGCGGAAGTTACCGCTGCCGGCTCCTGACAAATTCCTCGGCCCTTGCGCGCGCTGCCGCCGGGATCGCGCCCGAGCGCGCCATCACGATGAAGCGTGGGTCGGTGGTGCGCAGCCGCAGGTCGAGCAGCGGCCGGTAGATGTCCGACGTATAGAAGTCCAGTAAGGCGTCGACCGAAGCGAATTCCAGCACCACGCCACGGTCCGGCGCGAAGCCGCCCGCCAGCGGCGTCACCGTGCCGCCGCGCGCCAGCGACCGCACGCCGAACGATGCCAGCATGGCGGGGATCGCCTCTGCGTAAGGCTTGAACGCCACCGGATCGAGCATCTTGTGCGCGGCGATGACGAAGGCCCCGCCGTCTGCCGGCGTGTCGATGCCCGCCACGGCATAGGCTGTGAGATTGCTTCCCGACGCCGCAGCGAGCGGGCGAGGGGGCTCAGCCGCGTCGCAAAAACCGAGCGCGGTCGGTCCCAGCGTCCACGGACCTTCGAGCACCAGCATCTCGCCATCGGCGATGCGCTTTACGCCCGGCTGCTGCGTGACCGCCGCCGTGGCGGCCGTGTCCCCCGAGGCGATGACATAGTGCATGATGAAATTCCTCCCGATGTTGTTCTCAAAAAATAGCGGCGCGGCTATCCGGGATGTTTGCGCCCGGTACAGTCCTTATAGAGAAGGGGCGCGGACCTTTCAGCCCGCGCCCCCGGAATGTCGTCCCTACTTTCAGGGTGCTGGCCTTACGTGGCGTAGCTCGCGAAGCGTACCGTGCCGGCGCGGGCGCGGTAGTCGGTCTTCACGTTGACGATCGCCACCTTGCCGGCATCGACCTGCTTCTGCGCGCGCTGGAGCGCCGGGATGATGTCCTCCGGCCGTTCGACATATTCGCCGTAGCAGCCGAGCGCCTCGAACATCTTCTCGTAATGCGTATAGCCGAGATCGCGCCCTGCCTTGGCCTGGTTCGGGTCGGCGGTCCAGCCACCGTTGAGGCTGATGACGATCAGCACCGGGATGTTGTGGCGGATCGCGGTGTCGACCTCCATCGCGTTGAGGCCGAACGAGCCGTCGCCGTGCAGCACGATCACCTGCTTCTCCGGCTTGGCGAGCTTGGCGCCGAGGCCGAACGGCAGGCCGACGCCCATGGTGCCGAACGGGCCGGAGTTGAGACGGTGGCCGGGCTCGTAGGTCGGGATCCACTGGCGGCCGTAGTTCAGGATTTCCTGACCGTCGACCACCAGCACTGCGTCGCGGTTCATGAAGTTCTTCACCGCGTCGCAGAGTTCGAGCGGGTGGATCGGGTCACCTGACGGCGGCTTGTTGCCGCCCGGGCCCGAACGCTTGGCCGCCGTGCCTTCCGACAGCTTGTTGCGCCAGGCGCTGTAGAGGTCGGGCGTGATCTTGCCCTGCATCGCCGAGAGCACCTGGCCGAGCACGGCCTTGCAGTCGCCGAGCAGGCCGATGTTCACCTGCCGGTGCGGCGAGGTCATCTCCTCGGGATCGACCTCGATGCGGGCGACGACCGCATTCGGGTTGAAACGCGGCGGTGCGGCATGGCCGATGATGTAGTTCATGCGGGTACCGACCACGAGCACGAGGTCGGCCTCTTTGAAGGCTGTCGTGCGCATGCTCATGTAGGAATATTCGTGGTCGTCCGGCAGCACGCCGCGGCCTTGCGGCGTGGTGTAGAACGGAATGCCGGCCTTCTCAATGAACTGGCCGAACTCTTCCCACGCACGCGACCAGATCACGCCGGAGCCGGAGATCACGATCGGCTGCTTGGCCTTGCCGAGCGCCTCGATGAGCGCCTGCACCGACTGCGGGTCGGCCTGCGGGCGCACCTGCATGATCGGCTGGCCGCTCTTCGACCAGTCGACCTTCGACTCGTCGATCGACTCGTGCAGCAGGTCACCGGGGAAGTCGAGATAGACCGGGCCGGGCTTGCCCGACATCGCGCGCTCGAAAGCGTTGTGGACGTGCTCGGGGATGCGGCTGAGCTTGTAGACGCGCTCCGCGAACTTCGTCATCGGCTTCATGATGGCGACCTGGTCGATGTCCTGGAACGTGCCGCGGCCGAAGCCGGACACCGAACTCGATCCGCCGCAGATCACCATCGGGGCGCAGTCGATATAGGCGTGCGCGACGCCGGTGCAGAGGTTGATGACGCCGGGGCCGCTCGCCGCCATGCAGACGCTCGGCTTCTGGGTCAGGCGGCTCCAGGCATTGCCCATCATCGCGGCGGCCTGCTCGTGCCGCACGTCGATCATGCGGATGCCTTCGTCCCGGCAGAAGCCTTCGCACTCGATCATGGGGCCGCCCATGATGAAGAAAAGGTGCTCCGTTCCTTCTTTCTTCAGGGCTTTCGCCAGGATTTCCGAACCCGTGATCTCCGCCATCAACTTACTCCCTTGGTGTCCCTTGAATGACTGCGCCTTCACCTCTCCCCGCTTGCGGGGAGAGGGAGATTACACCACGCCGTCCTTGCGCAGCTTCTCGACCTCGGCCGGCTCCATCTTGAGCCAGGAGGTAAAAATCTCTTCCGTGTTTGAGCCGACCAGCGGCGCCGGCTTGATGCGCGAGAAGTTGCCGTCGTGGCGCACCGGCCAGCCGACCATCTTGAACTCGCCAAGGTCCGGATGATCGATGTGCTGCATCAGTCCGCGGTTCTCGAAATCCGGATCGTCCATCAGTTCGCGCGTATCGCGCACCGCGCCGACCGGAATCTTGGCCTCGCCGAGCAGCCGCATCACCTCGTACTTGTCGTTCTTCATCGTCCACTCGGTGATCATCGCGTAGACCTCGTCGCGATGCTGCGCGCGCGCATCCTGCGAGATGTAGCGCGGATCGCCGACCAGTTCGTCGCGGCCCATGACCTTCAACAGGCGCTGGAACTGTTCCGGCACGCCGGCGTGGCAATACATCACGATGTAGTCGTTGGGGCCGCCCGGCGCGCAGGGGAACACGTCCATCGGCACCACGTTGCCGGTGACGCCGGAGCCGCCGTGGCGGCCGCAGGCATTGCCGGTGTTGAGCGTGTAGGCCCAGGCGAGGCGGATGTAGGACATGCAGGCGTCCTGCATCGCGACCTGCAGGCGCTGGCCCGTGCCGGTGCGCTGCGCGCGATAGAGCGCGCCGAGAATCGAGATCGCGAACACCATGCCGGTGCCGGTATCGCCGAGGCCGGGGCCGGGCTTCACCGGCTGGCGGCCCTTTTCGCCGGTGACGCTGTAGATGCCGCCCATCGCCTGCGCGACCGGATCATAGGAGAGGAAGTTCTGATACGGGCTGCCCTCGCCGAATCCCTTGATCTGGCAGTAGATCAGCTTCGGGTTCAGGCTCTTGACCGCATCGTAGCCGAGACCGAGGCGCTCGATCGCGCCGGGGGCGAGGTTTTCGATGAACACGTCTGCGTTCCTGAGCATCTCCTTGAGCAGTTCGATACCGCGCGGAGATTTCAGGTCGAGCGTGACCGACTTCTTGTTGGCGTTGAACTGGCAGAAGTACCAGGAGTCCTTGCCGGGCTCGCGCGCATAGCCGTAACGCGCCGGCTCTCCGGTCTCGGGCTTCTCGATCTTGACGACCTCGGCGCCAAGCCAGGCGAGCGTTTCGGTGCAGGACGGACCAGCCTCATACTGGCTGAGGTCGACGACCCGCACGCCGGCGAGGCAATCGAAGTCCGCGACCTGCGGCTGAACGTTGGCGTTGATCATGCCGCCTTCCATGGGCGTCCTCCTTGGCTGGACCGGAGATTTTGCGATTGGGTATAGCCTATGGCACCGGCATGCTGCGAAGCAAACGCGCATGGCCGGAAAGTCTTTTTTTCCGGCTCAAGGCAAATGCCGGCAGAAGCCGCGCGATCGATCGTATATAGCTGGATGTAAATCGGCACGCTCAACCAACCAATCGGGTCACTGCGCCGCAGCATGCCGGGCTTGGCCGCCGAAACGGGCCTGCGGCTGTGAGAATATTTCACCAGCCCGTCTTTTACAGGGAAAGGGAGGAGCATGAGCACCAACGGCAAGACCTCCAATGGAAATGGAAACGGAAACGCGCACGGAGCGAACTGTCTCTCCGGTGTCCGGATCGTGGACCTCAGTCAGTTCGAGGCCGGCCCGTCCTGCACCGAGAGTCTCGCCTGGCTCGGCGCGGAGGTCGTCAAGATCGAACCGCCCGGCAAGGGCGAGCAGTCGCGGCGCGCCTTCGCGCGGCCGACCAACGCGGACTCCTGGTACTTCCTGCAGTTCAACGCCAACAAGAAGTCGGTCACGCTCGACCTCAAGTCCGACGAGGGCATGGAACTGGTCAAGAAGCTGATCGCCGAGGCCGACGTGTTCATCGAGAACATGGCGCCCGGCACGATCGAGCGGCTCGGCCTCGGCTACGACACCGTGCGCGAACTCAACCCGAAGATCATCTATGCGCAGGTGAAGGGTTTCGGCGAGGGCACGCCTTATTCGGGCTATCTGTCGTTCGATCCGATCGCGCAGGCCTTCGGCGGCATCATGAGCGTGTCCGGCGAGTCCGGTTCGCGGCCGGTCAAGCCCGGCCCCGGCCTCGGCGATACCGGCACCGGCATGCTGCTCGCGATCTCGATCCTCGGCGCGCTCTATCAGGCCAAGGGCACCGGCAAGGGCCAGCGCATCCAGGTCGCGATGGAGGATGCCTGCAAGCACTACATCCGCCTCGCCTGGGCCTTTACCGCCGGCAATAACGAGGCCTGCGGTCGCTATGGACCGAAGGCGCTCGGCGGGCGCACGGCGCCGCAGGGCGTGTTCAAGTGCAAGGGCGGCGGGTCGAACGACTATGTCTACATCATGTGCCACGCCGCGGTCGGCAACCACTGGGACCGGCTGCTCGATGTGATCGGGCGTGGCGAACTGCATGGCGATCCGCGTTACGACACGCCGAAGGCGCGCTACGAGAACGAGAAGGAAGTCAACGCCATCGTCGAGGCCTGGACTTCGCAGCACGACAAGTACGACGTGATGAAGGCCGTGGGCGATGCCGGCGTGCCCTGTTCGGCGGTGCGCGACACGCTCGAAATGTATGAGGACGCGGACCTCGTGCGCCGCGGCATCATGCAGGTGGCGGATCACCCCGAGCACGGCGAGATCAAGATGGTCGGCTGGCCGGTGCGCCACGACGGCCACACCCCGCAGCTCAAGCCCGCGCCGCTGCTCGGCCAGCATAACGACGACGTGCTCGGCGGCTGGCTCGGCATGTCGGTGGGCGACCTCGCGTCGCTGCGCGGCAAGGGCGTGATCTGAGGGCATGATGCCGAGTCGTATGACCGGCATCATGCTGTAGTCCGAGTTGCGTTCTGCGAGTCGCGAGAGACCTGCGAGCCGGTGAGTATGGTGGTAGCGCTCCCCTCCCCCTTGTGGGGAGGGGTCGGGGGTGGGGTTGCAAGCAACCTCGAAGTGAGCGCCGCCCGGCGCTATTTCTTCCTCACCGCACCATCGAGATACGCCCGGATCTGCGCATGCGTTGCGCGCGCGCTCCAGATGTCGAGCACGCCGCGCCCGAACTCGCTCTCATAGCGCCGCATGGCGTCGAGCGCCGGGGCGCGCAGGTGGCGCTTGGTCTCCGCGAAAGCCGCCGGTGAAACGCGCGCCAGCCGTTCCGCCACGTCGAGCGCGCGGTCGATGAACTCCGGTGCCGCCACCACCTCGTCGATAAGGCCCATCGCGAGCGCTTCGTCAGGCAGAAAGGTCGCGCCGGTATAGAGCATCGCGGACAGGTGCTCCGGCGGCGTCGCGAAGCGGATGATCTCCAGCGCCTCGGGCGGGAACGGCACGCCGACGAGAAGCTCGGTATAGCCGAACCGGCCCTCGCCCGCGGCCATCAGCCGGTAATCGCCGGCCGCCACCAGCACCGCGCCGCCGGCGAGCGCATGGCCGTTCGCCGCCACCACCAGCGGCCGCGGTACCGTGAACAACGCGAACATCAGCGCCTTGAAGGCCGGGATGTAGGCGCGGACATAGCTCTCGCCGCCATCGGCGATGCGGAACAGGTCGACGCCCGCGCAGAAGATGTGGCCCGCGCCGGTGAGCACGATTGCCCCGGCGCCATCGGCCGCCGCTGTGTCGATCGCCTCGCGCAGCGCTTCCACCAGTTCGATGTCGAGCGCGCTCGCCCGGCCATGCGTCAGCCGCAGCACGCGGACATCACCGGCATCGGAGGTTTCGATCATGGCAGTCGCTTCCTTTCACCGAACGCTTCGCGCTTGTTGAGTCATCCGCGAGTTTGCTTCGTTATAGGTCGATGCGCCTGCAACACGGCTGGGCCTGCTCCCTCCCCCCTGTGGGGGAGGGGTGGGGAGGGGGGTGGATCTCAGGCTCGGTATGCGTCGCGCACCCCCCTCCCTGTCCCTCCCCCACAAGAGGGGAGGGAACCACCACAGCAACGCTTGTCCGAGTCGCAAGAATCCATGCCAATTCTCAGGCGACGCCAATTCCAGAACGACGGCCGACATCAACTACTGCACAAACAGCTTGCGCAATTCGGCTTTGAGAATCTTCCCGTTCACATTGCGCGGCAGCATCTCCTCGCTGAGCACGATCCGCACCGGCACCTTGAACGCGGCAAGTTGCGAGGCGACGAACGCGCGCAACTCCTCCTCGCTCGCCTTCGTGCCCGGACGCAGCGTGACGACCGCCGCCGGCTCCTCGCCGAGCGTGCGGTGGGCGAGGCCGACGACCGCAGCATCGACCACCGACGGATGCCGGCACAGCGCGTCTTCGACCTCGATGCAGTAGATGTTCTCGCCGCCGCGGATCAGCATGTCCTTGCGGCGGTCGACGACGTAGAGGAAACCCTCCGCGTCGATGCGCGCGATGTCGCCGGTCCTGAGCCAGCCGTCTGCAAACACTTCCGCGGTCGCGTGCGGCTTGTTCCAGTAGCCGCGCACGACGTTCGGCCCCTTCACGACGAGTTCGCCGACCGCGTCCGGCGGCAGCGTATGGCCGCGCTCGTCCACGATCTTCATGTCGCAGACGGGGAGCGCGGGGCCGCTGCTCTCGGGCCGCGCCTCATAGTCCTCGCCGAGATGCGTGGTGAAGGTGGCCGAAGTCTCGGTCATGCCCCAGCCGCAGCCGGGCGCGACCTTGGGAAACGCCTCCTTGATGCGGCGCACGAGGTCGGCCGCCGCCGGCGCGCCGCCATAGGTGAGGGCGTCGAGCGAGGAGAGGTCGTAGTTCGCCCGCGCCGGATGCTCGACGATCTGCCAGGCGATCGTCGGCACGCCGCCGGCGGTGTTGCAGCGCTCGCGCTCGATCAGGCGCATCGCGGATTCCGGCTCGAAGCGGCGCATCAGCACCAGCTTGGTGCCGTTCTGCACCGCGCCGCACAGCAGCGAGTGGCAGCCGGTGGTGTGGAAGAACGGCACGCCGAGCAGCGTC
>Ga0182739_1001529_pt1 | contig 24069 bp, 18 predicted proteins | sample eDN5th30CBELigBY_FD_128873 | JGI IMG/M metagenome (GOLD analysis project Ga0182739, IMG submission 128873) | Enriched backyard soil microbial communities from Emeryville, California, USA - eDNA 5th pass 30_C BE-Lig BY (version 2) (version 2) | ecosystem: Environmental > Terrestrial > Soil >... | reverse complement strand
TGCGGCCGAGGTCGAACGCTTGCGCGCCTGCGACGAGGTCGACTATCGCGGCGTCGCCGCGGTCAAGTCCGCCGCGCTGCGGCTCGCCTTCGCGCGCTTTCGCGAGGAGGCTGATCCCGCGCGGCACGCGGACTTCGAAACCTTCCGCCGCGCCCACTGGCCGCGCCTCGATCGTTTCGCGGCGTTCGAGGTGCTGCGCCGCCGTTTCGGCACCGTCTGGTGGGAATGGCCAGAGCCGTGGCGGCGGCCCGACGAGGCTGCGCTCGCGAGCCTACGCGCGGAAGCCGGTGACGAACTGGCCTATGTCGAATTCGTGCAATGGATCGCCAACCGCCAGCTTGCCGCTTGCCGCGACGAGGCGCACGCGCTCGGGCTGCCGATCGGCCTCTATACCGACCTTGCCGTCGGCGTGGAGCCAGGCGGCGCCGATGCCTGGGGCCAGCAGGACAGCATCCTGCCGCAATTCGAGGTCGGCGCGCCGCCGGATGCGCTCAACACCCTCGGCCAAGCCTGGGGACTGGCCGCGCTGAACCCGCGCGCGGTGCCGGAACAGAATTTCGAACCGTTCGAACAGTTGATCGCGGACTCTATGCGCCATGCCGGCGCGATCCGGCTCGACCACGTTCTCGGCCTCAACCGGCTCTACCTCGTGCCCGGCGGGCTGAGCGCGCGCGACGGCGCCTATGTCCGCTATCCGCTGCAGGCGCTGCTGGCGATCGTCGCCGCCGAAAGCGTCAAGCGCCACTGCTTCGTCATCGGCGAAGACCTCGGGACGGTGCCGGACGAATTGCGAGTGGTGCTCGCGGACTGGGGCATCTGGTCGTATCTGGTGATGATGTTCGAGCGCGCCGATGGCGGCGTGTTCAGACAGCCGGAGGCTTACAAGCACCAGGCGCTGGCGACCTTCGCCACCCACGACCTGCCGACCTTCGCCGGCTGGCGCAGCGGACATGACCTTGCCGTCAAGCACGGCCTCGGGATCGATCCCGGCGAGACCGACGAGGAACGGGCGCGCGCGCATTGGCTGGCAGGCGAGGCGCTCGCGGACTGCGGCATCGTGCGCGACCGGCCGTGGAGCTATCTCGATGTCGTGCGCTTTCTCGCACGCACGCCGAGCCGACTGCTCGCCATCTCCATCGAGGACGTACTCGGCATCGCCGACCAGCCCAACATCCCGGGGACGACCTACGAGCATCCGAACTGGCGCCGCCGGTTGCCGCTCGATCTCGAAGCGCTGGCGCAGCACGCTGAACTGCGCGCGGTCGCGGAAGTGCTCGCCGAGGAAGGCCGCAGCTTTCGGTAGAGCCTATCCGCTCCTCCCCGCGCCAGCGGAAGCCCACGACAACAGCGCGTCAGTTGGCGCGCAAATTCAGCCGCTTGATGACCGGCGCCCAGCGCTCGATGTCGGCGAGCATGCGCGCCTGCGCATCGTCGGGCGAATTGCCGACCACTTCTGCGCCCTCGAACGCCAGCTTCTCGCGCACATCGGGCATATCGAGAATCCTGGTCAGCGCCACATTGAGCTTGTCGACGATCGGACGCGGCGTCAGCGCCGGCACCATGATGAGGTGCGGTCCGCCGATGTCGTAGCCGGCGACGCCCTGCTCCGCGATCGACGGCACGTCCGGCAGCGCCGGCGAGCGCTTCGCGCGCGAGACCGCAAGCACGCGCAACCGCCCGGACTTCACCATCGGCATCCCCGCGATGAGGTTGACCATCATCGCCTCGACGCGACCCGCGACGATGTCGTTGAGCGCAGGCCCGGTTCCCTTATAGGGCACGTGGACCATTTTGATGCCGGTCATGTCCATGAGCAGTTCCATCGACAGATGCGGCCCGGTGCCGATCCCGCCGGACGCAAAGCTGAGCTTGCCCGGCCGCTCCTTGGCATAGGCGATGAACTCCTGCAGGTTCTTCACCGGCAGCGAAGGATGCACCACGATCATCTGCGGCGCTTCCGCCAGCGCCGTGACGACCGTCATGTCCTTGCGCGGATCGAACGGCAGATTGGCATAGAGCGAGGCGTTGATGGTGTAGGTGCTCTGTCCGATCAGCAGCATGGTGTAGCCGTCGGGATCGGCCCGCGCGACAGCGGATGCGCCAAGAGAGCCGCCCGCACCCGGCCGGTTCTCCGCGTAGAAAGCCTGCCCGAACATCTCGCCGAGCTTGTGCGCAACCGACCGGCCGAGGATGTCGCTCGGGCCGCCCGGCGCCAGCGGAATAACGAGTCGCACCGGCTTGTCCGGATAGGCGCTGACATCCTGGCTACTCGCCGGCGTCAGCGATGCACACGCAAACAGGATTGCAGTCGGCACTATGGCGCGCAGTCCCGCCATCGCAGTCTCCTCCCGTTGATGCTTGTTGCCGGTCTTTCCGGTCCGGCTTGCTTTCTCCACTCACGACGCGTCCCGCGGGCATCAGTTGGCGCGCAGGTCCAGCCGCTTGATGACGCGGCCCCAGCGCGCGATGTCTTCCTCCAGCCCCTTCTGCGCCTCCTCCGGGGAATTGGCGATCGGGGCCGCGCCTTCCGCAATCAGGCGATTGCGCACCTCCGGCTCGGTCAGGATCTTCTGCAGCGTCTGATTGAGCTTCACGACGATCGGCTGCGGCGTTGCGGCCGGCGCCATGATCATGTGCGGCCCGCCGGTCTCGAAGCCCGGCACGCCGGACTCCGCAATGGTCGGAATCTCGGGCGCGGTCGGGGAGCGCGATAATTGCGCCGTGCCGAGCACGCGAAGCTGTCCGCTGCGCACCAGGGGCAGACCGGTGATCATGTTGATCATCATGAGGTCGAGCCGCCCGCCGAGGAGATCGTTCATCGCCGGCACCGAGCCCTTGTAGGGCACATGCACCATGTTCAGCCCGGCCATTTCGCTGAGCAGTTCCATGGCGAGATGCGGCCCGGTGCCGATCCCGCCCGACCCGTAGTTCAGTTTTCCGGGACGCTCCTTGGCATAGGCAATGAGCTGCTGCACGTTCTCGATCGGCAGCGACGGCTTCACCAGCAGGATCACCGGCGCCTGCGCGAGGTGGATGACTGCCCTGAGATCCTTGAGCGGGTCGTAACTCAGCTTGGGATAAAGTGTCGCATTGATGGCGTAGGTGGTCTGCGCCACCAGCAGCAGCGTGTAGCCATCCGGCGGCGACTTCGCCGCTATCCCGGTGCCCAGCGTCTGGCCGGCGCCGGGCCGCGTATCGACGATCGCATTCTGTCCGAACACATCGCTGAGCTTGTTTGCGATCAGCCGGGCGAGCGAGTCCGTCGGTCCGCCGGCGCCGCCCGGGATGATGATCTTGATCGGCTTGTCTGGATAGGACGCCGCCTCGGCGGCGGCGGCCGTACCCGACGCCGCCAGCGCCGCAAGCAACGCAAGCACTTCCCGTCGCGTATTCATCGTGATCCCTCCCTGGGATTTTTGTCTGCTTCCTTGCGTCAGGGCGCGCTTCTATGGCGCGCTGTTCGTCCCTACGCAGGCTCTCACGCTTCTCCGGCGAGATGCATGGCGGTACGACAACAGATCTGATGCTTCTCCTCCGCGGTGATGCCGGGCACCTTGTCGAGCATTTCCACCGGATGCTCCTCGCCCATGTCGAACGGCGCGTCGGTTCCGATCGTGACGCGATCGGCGCCCACGAGATCGATGAGATAGCGCAGCGCGCGCGGGTCGTGGATCAGCGCGTCGTAGTAGAAGCGGCGCAGATTCTCATAAGGTGTGGTCCGCGTATGCGCCTTGGGCTCCTTGCGCACCTTGTAGCCGTGCTCGAAGCGGCCGATCTGATAGGGAACGAAGCCGCCGCCATGCGCGAGGCAGATCTTCAGATCGGGAAGTTCGTCGAGCACCCCGCTGAACATCAGATGCGCGACCATGATCGTCGACTGCAGCGGATTGCCGATCAGGTTGCGCAGATAGTAGTCGCCAAGCCCGCAGGCCGGCGTGATGGAATAGGGATGCGCGAAGATGAAGGTCTTGAGTTCCTGCGCGCGCTTGAGCACCGGCCGGAAGCGCGGATCGGCGATCTGCTCCTGCTCGACGCTGGTGCCCAGCTCGATAGCGCGAAAGCCGAGATCCTTCACGATACGCTCGAGTTCGGCGATCGCCGCATCGGGATCCTGCAGCGGCAGCGTGCCCATGCCGCGCAGGCGTTCCGGCGCTGCGGCGGACATGTTGGCGATGCCGTCGTTGATGAGGCGCGACGCCTCCAGCCCGGCATCGGCATCGAGCCAATAGCAGAACACCATCGGCGCCGGGGAAATGTAGGAAATGTCGATGCCCTTGCGGTCCATCCCCGCGACCTTGGCGGCCGCACTCGAAAACTCCTCGAACACCGGAAACGTGTTGCCGCCGTCGCGAACGATGCGCTGCTTTCCGTTCACATTGGAGAGTTGCATCTTGAAGCGGGCGGGATTGGTTTGAAGCGCGTCCAGCATCTCCCGCGGAATGACGTGACTGTGCACGTCGATGGTTTTCTCTCTGGCCAACGGTCGTTTCCTCGGATGTTTGTTGTTTGTCGGAGTCTTTTTCCTGCGGCCGCTTCGGGCGTTCATGCCTGCACGTATCGTGCAGTTCGCAGCCGCGCATCATCGTGCCGGCGTCAGACCACTGGCGCTCGGCGTCGCAACGCTCGCTCGTACTCGCTGGCGCATTAAAGCCGGGCGTCCATGCGCGAAAAAAGAATTTGTTGGCATGCGCCAAGAACGACAGGTTATCGTTCCTGGCGCATCGCCTTTCGCTGCGGACAAGGACGATCAAAGGGGGGCTTTGCAACGGACGCATGCCCGTCATGTGTGTACGTCGGATGACGGCCGTTCCCCTTGCTGCCGTCACACGTAAGGCGCCGTGCCCTCGAAATGCTCTGCATCGTGCGACGACACGGCGATGACGCACGGCGCCGAAGAGCGGTTGCTCCACGCATGGTTGGTGCCGCGCTGGACCACGGTATCGCCTGCGCTCAGATGCACCTCTTCGGTATCCAGCACGAGCGTGACCTCGCCTTCCAGGATGAGACAGAAGTCCAATGTGCGCGTCTTCTGCATGTAAGGATGAGGCGCTTGCGGCGAATAGGTCGATGCCTGCGGCGAACCCATCGCCGCGAAGTAGGCTGCAACTTCCGCCGATCCAACCTTGCCGCGATGCGTTTCGTCCGGCGGAATGGTGAGATAGCGGCACACCGATCCGCCGGGCGGCGGCTCGATCGTGTGCGGCTTGTTCAGGGTGTCGCGAATGCCCTCGATGCGCGCCGGCGTGCGGTCGGTGACCCAGATTCGCGTTGTGGCAAAGCCGGGGCGCGCGGGGTCCAGCCTCACGTCGGGCGACGGTCCATCCATGATCGCTTCGGACTTTCCGGCATCGTTGTCGATGCAGACGATGCGGCGAACGGGCTTGATTTCACTGGTCATTTTGGCGGTTCCTCTATTGTTGTTTGAACGACGTCCGGAGTGTGCGCTCAGCCTTCGTACTTCGCGCCCATCATGACGAAGGCCATCGTCACGTCGCTCCGTTCGCTGCTCCAGAGATGCCAGTTGCCGAGCTGTACGACGACGTCGCCCGGCTTCATGACCAGTGTGCTCGTGTCGAGCACCAGCACGCGCTCGCCCGACAGGCAGATGCCGTAATCGACGGTTTCCGACTTGTGCATCGGCGAGGTGTAGAAGCTCTGCCCGCCACGCACGAGCACGCCGTCCTCGCGCACGCGCGTTTCATGCAGCGGCACATAGCCCTTGTCTTTCGCACGGTCGTAATCGGCCGGCGGCTTCGTGGTCTGCACGATACGCAGATGGCCGCCGGTATGCGGCGGCTCGAAATGATAGGTCAGCGCGCCATCGTCGCGCGTTCCCGCGATCGGCGCTGGTGACTGGCCATAGACCCACAGATCGGTCATGCCGCCGCGCGGATTGTCGGGGCGTGGGGCAACATTCGGCCCCGGCCCATCATAGAGCACACGCGAGCGCCCTTGCGCGTCGTTTCCCGTCACGACGCGCCGGACAGGCTTCATCTGGTTGATCATCAAACTTGACTCCTGCGTTTCCCTGCGATGCGCTGTTGCCGGCATCGCTTTGTTCGTTGCTGCCTTGGCGATGCAACAAGCACATCAATAATCAAGAGAAGTGGGCAGGAAGCAATGCGAGAGTCAGATGGCATCCATGCGCGTGCGGTTACACCGCGGACGTTTACATGGCGGACAGAGCATTTCTTCAAAGCTCTGGCCGCCACCATATGTCTTGCCGCATCGGCAACAGGTGCGACGCAGGCGCAGGACTTTCCGAACAAGCCGGTGCGCGTGATCATCGGACCCAGCCCGGATGCTGTTCCGCGTGTGGTCGCGCCATTCTTGCAGGAAGTGTGGAAGCAGCCCGTTGTCGTCGAGTCGCGTCCGGGTGCAGGCGGACAGATTGCCGCGACGGCGGTCGCGGCCGCTCAGCCGGACGGCCACATGCTGCTGTTTGCAACCCCCTCCTACACGCTCAACACCGCGCTCAGGACAGCGAACTATGATGTCGTGAAGGACTTCACGGCCGCGGCCTTGATCGGGACCGGAGCCTATACGCTCGTGGTGCATCCGAGCGTGCCGGCAAAGAACGTCGCGGAACTGATCGCGCTCGCGAAGCAAAGGCCGGGCAGGCTGAATTGCGCATCCGCCGGCATCGGGACTGCCCCGCACCTCGCTTGCGAGACATTCAACACCATATAAGGCGTCTCGGTGGTGCATGTTCCCTATCGCAACGTCAACGATGCGATGGCGGCGGTGATCGCCGGCCACGTCGATATGTTTGTTTCGGTCTCATTGGTCGCGAAGAAACAGATGAAGACCGGCCTCGTTCGCGGCCTCGCAACGACAGGCGAGCGGCGCACCATGCTGATCCCCGAACTGCCGACGATCGCCGAGTCCGGCTATCCCGACTTTGTGCTGACGGGTTGGAGCGGGCTTCTCAGCACGGCCAACACGCCGCGGCCCGTGCTCGACAAGATCAATGCCGATGTGCGGCGCGCGATCGAAGACCCTGAGACGCGCAGCCGACTGCTCGTGCTTGGCCAGGAGTTCGTCGATCTGGATGTCGACGGCTTTTCCAAATTCGTCGCCCGGGATGTGCAGCGCTGGACGCGGCTGGTCGAAGCCGTCGGCCGCGACAAGCTCGCTCCGGAGAACCAGCGCCCGCGGTGACGCTTGTTCCAACACGACGTATCGCTTGTGAGGGTTGCGCCGGATGCAACGCACGCATGACGATGCGCGCACGCGCGTGTTGCGTCCGGTGCAGGCTATTTACAAGCCAGCGCACGCGCTCCTATGGTGGTCGTCGATGTCACGCGTCAGCTTTCGGTGCAGAGTACCGGAAATGCTGAACGTAGCGCGGAGCGTTTGAGAAAAGCTCCGCTGCATCGCGCGATACGAAGAAGATCGCGAACAATGAATTTGAACTGGTGAATGCAATGGAGGACGCGCGCAATGGATCAGGGAATCTGGGCGACCTGGTATGACCTCGATCCTGGCGATCGCGACAGTTTCCTGACCTGGATGCACGACGACTACCTGCCCTCGCTGAAGGCGCGGCCGGGTTTCGCCTGGGTAGCACACTACAAGAGCGATGGCGGCGGGCCGGCCATGCGCGAGGTTCGTGACGGGCTGATCACGCGCCCCGATGAAGACATCGGCTCCGGCTCCCAGTTTCTGATGCTCGTCGGCGCGCCGTCGCCTCACACCTTCCTCAATCCATCGGTGCTGACGGTCGAGGCCGAACAGCCTGCGACCGTTCGCGCCATGCTCGCGAAACGGCGCGGCGTGCGTACTGCGATTTTCAGCGAGGAGCGTCGTGTCGACGGGCCCGCCGCTCGCGCGCGGCCGCCCGGCACCACGCCGGGACCGGCAATTCAGATGGGCAGTTTCCGTGTGCGCAGCATCGAGGAGGAGTTCGACCTCGGCTGCTGGTACGCGCAATACCGGCTGCCTCACATGGCGCAAATGCCCGGCAGCATCGCCAGCCGTAAGTTGGCCTGCATTGCCGGATGGGCGAAGCACGCGGTGATGTACGAGTTCACCTCGCTCGACGCGCGGCTCGCGAATTTTGAGGAGCCGCACGAGTCGCACGCCCTCGATCCGAAGGAATGGACCGGCCGCGTCGTGCGCTACACGATCCACGCGCCGGGATCGCCGACAGTCGGGGTGCGCATCTGGCCACCGGTCGAGGCGGTTTAGGCCGTCGCAGGACTGATCTGACGACAATGCACGGGGGAGTGGCGATGAAGACCTTCCGAAACATTGTCGCCACGGCGGCAATCATGGCATTTGCCGCAACGCCTGTCGCCGGCCAGCAGCCGGATGGCGCTGCCTATCCGACCCGGCCTATATCGCTGATCATGCCGCTGGCCGTCGGCAGCGCGGGCGACGTTCTGGGGCGCGTGGTGGCCGCGAAGATGTCGATCGATCTCGGCAAGCCCGTCGTCAATGAGAACATCACCGGCGCATCGGGCGTGATCGGCATCGAGCGCATGCTGCGCGCGCCGCCGGACGGGTACACCTTGCTCGGCACCGGCGACAATCAATTGATCTATGCACCGTTGTTCAACAAGGAGTCGCGGTTTCACGCACTGAAGGATTTCCAGCCGATCACGCAACTCGCCGTTCTCGACTGGGTGCTGGTCGCGAACCCGGGATTCCCGGCCCGAACCATCGCGGAGCTGGTCGCACTGGCGAAGGAGAAGCCGGGCGCCATCAATTTCGCGTCGGGCGGTCTCGGGAGCGCCCAGCAGATCGCCATGGAACTGTTGATGGCGCGCACAGGCATCAAGCTCACGCACGTGCCCTATCGCGGCGTTACGCCCGGTCTCACCGATGTGGCTTCCGGACAGGTGCAGTTGATGTTCACCGCGGTTTCGGTCGCGGCGCCGTTCCTGCCCGATGGTCGCCTGCGCATCATTGCGACCGCCGGCCTCGAACGATCGCCGCTCCTACCCGACGTTCCGACGATCGCCGAATCCGGCGTCGAGGGATTCGAGTTTCGAACCTGGATGGGGCTGCTGGCGCAGAGCGGGACTCCGCCGGAAGTCGTCAAGCGCCTGCGCGCCGCGGCGTCAGCCGCCATCAAAGATCCTTCGATCCGTTCGCAACTCGATGCCGGCGGCTTCGTGCCGGTCGGCAACACGCCGGACGAGTTTCGCGCGGTACTCGAGCGCGACTATCATCGCATTGCCGAGATCATGCGCTCGGCGGGCATTGCGCCGAAATAGCGCCGTCTGCTGTATGCTATCCGTTGATGCTGATTGAGGTCAGTGCCGCGTTGCTCCGGCCTGTCTATGCTTCCGGCGATGTCCAAGAATGCGCGGACCGGGAGCGCGGAGATGCCGTTGGCTGTCGTCATGGTGCATCTCGACCTCGATCAACCCAATGAAGTGCGATTGCGCATAGCGCGCGATATCGCCATGCGCTTCGGCGCCGCGGTGATTGGCATTACCGCCTGCGGGCCGCATCCGGACGCGCGCGCCACGGGCGCTTTCGGTCTTGCGATGGCGCTGATCGAGCGCGACCGCCAACAGGGTGAGGAGCATATCGAGGAGACCGAGCAGGCGTTTCGTGCCGCCATGACGGGGCTCGATACATCGGTCGAATGGCGGGTCGCCGCCGCCAACCCTGCGACCTATGTCGCGCAGCAGGCGCGCAGCGCCGATCTCGTCATTGCCGGAGCCAGCGCCGACGCCCTCATGCCGCCGTTCGTCTATACCCTGGACATGGCCGAACTGGTGCTCAATGCAGGCCGGCCGCTGCTGCTCGTCCCGCCGGACGTCCAGGTTTTCACCGGTGAACGGATCGTGATCGCCTGGAATGACACGCGCGAGGCGCGCCGTGCCGTGCGCGACGCACTGCCTCTGCTGCAGAACTCCGAGGCGGTCACCGTTGCGGAGGTCATCGAGGGACGCGCCGGCGACCATCGGCCGTCTGGCGCCGACGATGTTGCGGCCTGGCTGCGGCGCCACGGTGTGCCGGCAGGCGCGACGGTCCTCGCCGGGCCGGACGGGGTAGCCGAGCAGATCGACCGCCTCGCCGCCGAGCGGGCCGCCGACCTGATCGTCGCCGGTGCCTATGGCCGGAGCCGTTTCCGTGAATGGGTGCTGGGCGGCGCCACCCGCGATTTCCTGACCGCCGCGACGCGCTGCGTGCTGCTCGCCCACTAGCGCCTTTCCGGCTTTGATGGAATCAAAGCCGGAGCTCTAATTGTTTGCATTGACGCGTTTTCTTGACGCGAACCGGTATCCACTTCGCTCGAAAACGCTTTAACGCAGTCCGGGCGAAATGAGGGCCTATGCCCTATTGTCGCACCGGACCGCCTGCGCTTTATCTTGATGAACGGGCAGCAACTCCCCATCCTTTAGAAAGCGTCCGGACGGCTGTCGGCTGCCCGGGCGCGCTTTGCGGAGGGTTTGATGAACTACTTGCGTACGGCCATCCTGCTGGCGGGCCTCACCGCGCTGTTCATGGGCGTCGGCTTCCTGATCGGCGGCCGCACCGGCATGCTGATCGCTTTGGTGATCGCCGCCGGCATGAACTTCTTCGCCTATTGGAGCGGCGACAAGATGGTGCTCTCGATGACCGGGGCACACGAGGTCGACGCGCGCAGCGCGCCCGAACTCTATGCCATGGTCGCCGAGCTGGCGCAGCGCGCCAACCTGCCGATGCCCAAGGTCTTCCTGATGGACGAGGACCAGCCGAACGCCTTCGCGACCGGCCGCGATCCGCAGAACTCCGCGGTCGCGGTGACGGCCGGCCTGCTCAATACGCTGACGCGCGAGGAAGTGGCGGGTGTGGTGGCGCACGAACTGGCGCACATCAAGAATCGCGACACCCTGATCATGACCATCACCGCTACCATCGCCGGTGCGATCTCGATGCTCGGGCAGTTCGGCATGTTCTTCGGCGGCAACCGCGACAACAACAGCGGCGGCATGGGCATCATCGGCACGCTGGCGATGGTGATCCTGGCGCCGATCGCAGCGATGCTGGTGCAGATGGCGATCAGCCGCACGCGCGAATACGCGGCCGACCGGCTTGGCGCCGAGATCGTCGGCCAGCCGATATGGCTCGCGACCGCGCTGCAGAAGATCGCCGGCGAGGCCCCGCACGTCGAGAATCATCACGCGGAACAGAATCCCGCGACCGCGCACATGTTCATCATCAACCCGCTGTCCGGCCAGCGCATGGACAACCTATTCTCGACCCATCCGGCAACCGAGAACCGGATCGCCGCGCTGCAGGAACTCGCCCGCAGCATGGGCGGCGGTGGCGGCGGACGCGGCGGGCCTTCGGCCAGTTGGGGCGGTGGCCAGCAGCGCAGCGGTCAGCGGCCTGCGTCCGGTCCGTGGAGCGGCGGCGGACAGCGCTCGGGCCCCTGGGGATAATTTTCCGGCACGCCCCAATTCTGCGGCAGCGAACAGAAACCTGCCGCACTTGCGCCCTAAACCTCGGGCGCGGGTCATGACGCCCGAGAGGAACACAGCCCTTAGCGAATGAATCGCCCGCGCAAGTTAATGCAGGCCGAAGTGCCCGGCCTCGCCGCCCGTCGCATCGCCGCTGAAATCATCGAGAACGTGCTGGCGCACGGTCGTACGATCGACGACCAGTTCGATGTCGAGCATGCGCATCCTGGCCTGTCGACGCTGAGCGATCGCGACCGCGCGCTGGTGCGCATGCTGGCCGCGACGGTGGTGCGCAGGCTCGGCTCGCTGCGCCACCTGCTCGGCCTCTATATGAGCCAGGGCTTTCCCGCGGATGCGCCGCGCGCGGAGACGGCGCTGCTGCTCGGCGCGGCGCAGATCCTCTGGCTCGAAGTGCCCGACCATGCCGCCGTCGACCTCTCGGTCCGGCTGGTGCAGGCGGACCGCCGCGCTGCGCGCTTTCCCGGCCTCATCAACGCAGTGCTGCGGCGCGTCGCACGCGACGGCCGCGACGACCTCGCGGCAGCAACCGTCGCACTCGACACACCGCAATGGCTGATGGAGCGCTGGAGCCGGCATTATGGGGCCGACACGGCGGCGGCGATCGCAGACGCCCAGGCACAGGCGCCGCCGCTCGACATCACCGTTAAGGCCAACCCGGAAGAGTGGGCAGCGCGTCTACGCGGCAAGGTGCTGCCGACCGGCACCGTGCGGACGATCGCCCAGGGACCGGTGACGCGGCTGCCGGGCTACGACGAAGGCGCGTGGTGGGTGCAGGATGCAGCCGCTGCCCTGCCGGTGCGCCTGTTCGGCGATGTCGCCGGCAAGCGGGTCGCCGACCTGTGCGCGGCGCCGGGCGGCAAGGCGGCGCAGCTTGCGCTCGCCGGCGCGCGCGTGACCGCACTCGACCGCGCAGCCGGACGGGTCGCGCGCCTGCGCACCAATTTCGCGCGCCTCGGCGTGCGCGCCGAGATCATCGAGGCGGATGCCGCCACTTGGGAAGCGGAGCCTTTCGACGCCGTGCTGCTCGATGCGCCGTGCCTGTCGACCGGCACCATACGGCGTCACCCGGATGTTGGCTGGCTCAAGCGGGAAGCCGACCTCGCCCCGCTGGTCGAAGCGCAGCGCCGTCTTCTCGACCATGCGGTGACGCTGATTCGGCCGGGCGGACTGCTCGTCTATTGCACCTGCTCGCTCGAGCCCGAGGAGGGCGAGCAGCAGATCGACTGGGTGCTCGCACGCCATCCCGACCTGCGCCGCCGCCCGATCGAAGCGGCCGAAGTCGGCGGACTTGACGAACTGCTGACCGCCAGCGGCGACCTGCGCACCTTGCCGCACCACCTGCCGGATGACGAGCCGCGCCTATCCGGCCTCGACGGATTCTTCGCCGCAAGACTTGAACGAGCCTGACCGCCTGACGCAAACGAGCCTGACGCAAACAATCTGTGTCGAGGCGGATCGGACCGGTTGGCCGCGAGTCCGGCGTCCGGTATCTTGGCATGGCCCTGGGCCTCGACGCCCGCCACAACAAAGAAGCGACCCCGACACATGTCCCGCGGGCTCATCGCGGAACGTGCCCGGCTCTCCCTGTTCGTGGTGCGCCGCGGCGCCCGCCTGATCACAGGGCGCGCTCACGCGCACCCGCTGCTCCGCTGGCAGTTTGCGCCAGTCATGGCCGACCGCCTGCTGATCGCGCCGCAGGACCTGCGCACGGCCGATCCGACTCGTGGAACCGAGCTTGCCGCAGGGCGTCTCGCTTTTGCCGGCAAGACCATGGTCTGCGACGGGCTGTCACCGTTCGCGCTGACACCGGCATCACCGGAATGGGCGGAAGTCCTGACGGGATTTGGATGGCTGCGGCATTTGCGGGCGGCCGACACGAATCAGGCGCGCGCCTTCGCCCGCACGGCGATCGAGGCCTGGATCACGCAGCCGGCAAAATGGACCGATATCGGCTGGCGCCCCGACATCGTCGCGCGACGGATCATCTCCTGGCTGACCCACGCGCCGTTCGTGCTGGCGGATGCCGATCCGCGCTTCTATCGCCGCTTCCTGCGCAGCCTCGGACGGCAGGTCCGCTATCTGCGACGGACCTTCTCCAGTCTGGACGATGGCCTCGCGCGCCTGCGGGCGCTGACCGCGCTCACCTGTGCGTCGCTCTGTCTGGCAGGTCAGATCCGGATACTGAATGCTGTCGGCCGCCGCCTGACGGCGGAACTCGACCGGCAGGTGCTGCCCGATGGCGGACACATCAGCCGCAACCCCCGCGCCCTGATCGACCTGCTGCTCGACCTCTTACCGCTGCGCACCGTATTCGGCGCCCGCAATGTCCCGCCGCCCGACGCGCTGTCCAATGCCATCGACCGCATGATGCCGATGCTGCGCTTCTTCCGTCATGGCGATGGCCATTTCGCCAATTTCAACGGCATGGGTCTCACCCCGCCCGACCTGCTGGCGACCGTGCTTGCCTATGACGACGCCCGCGGCCGCCCGGTGTCGAACGCCGTCCATTCCGGCTATCAGCGCCTGGACGCCGCCGGGGTGATGCTAATGATGGACACCGGCAAGCCGCCGCCAATCGCGGTGAGCCAGGAAGCGCATGCCGGCACGCTGGCGTTCGAGCTTTCCTCCGGCCGGCACCGGATCGTGGTCAATTGCGGGCTGCCCGCCGCGAACCGCGGCAACTGGCGGCACTTCGCCCGCGGGACGGCCGCGCATTCGACGGTGACCGTCGCCGACACCTCGTCATACCGGTTCGTGTCCGCGGCCCCGCTCCAGCGGGCGATCGGCGCACCCGTGATCAGCGGTCCGGACGAGGTCTTTTCCTCCCGCGAGGAGGACGCTGACGGCTGCCGCCTGTGGGCGTCGCACGACGGCTATGCCGGCCGCTTCGGCATCATGCATGAGCGGACCGTCATGCTCGCGGCGGACGGGCGCCGGCTTGATGGCGAGGATGCCTTGCTGCCGGCGCGGGGACGGCAGTTGTCCGCCCGCAAGCCCGACGATTTCGCGGTCCGTTTCCACCTGCACCCCTCGGTGCGGGCAACGAAGCTGACGCACCGGAACGGCGTGATGCTGATGCTCGCCAACCGCGACGTCTGGACCTTCGAGGGCTATGACCATGAAGTCCAGATCGAGGACAGCGTCTACCTTGCCTCCAACGAAGGGCCGCGGCGCACGCAGCAGATCGTGATTCGCGGGAACGCGCGGGCGACCCCGCGCGTTCCCTGGAGCTTCGTGCAGGTCGACCCGGCGGAGGCCCGCAAGCTGGACCGCTCCTACGTCGAGCCGGAACTGCCGCTCTGAGCGTAATGCCGGGCGCCCCTGCCCAAGTTGCGGGCTTGACCCGCCCGATCATCCTGACCACAACACCGGCCATGACCAACAACCTTCGCCGCATCTCCCGGGCCCTCATCTCGGTCTCCGAGAAAGCCGGACTCATCGACTTCGCCCGCGCGCTCGTGGACCATGGTGTGGAGCTTGTCTCCACCGGCGGCACCGCACGCGCGCTCGCGGCGGCGGGGCTCGCCGTCCGCGACGTCTCCGACCTCACCGGCTTTCCAGAGATGATGGACGGCCGGGTCAAGACGCTGCATCCGAAGGTACATGGCGGACTGCTCGCGATCCGCGACAATGCCGAGCACGCGGCCGCAATGGCCGCGCACGGCATCGCGCCGATCGACCTGTTGGTGGTCAACCTCTATCCGTTCGAGGCGACGGTCGCCAAAGGCGCCCCGTTCGACGACTGCATCGAGAATATCGACATCGGCGGTCCGGCGCTGATCCGCGGCGCGGCCAAGAACCATGCCGACGTCACGGTGGTGGTGGACGCCGACGACTACGGCGCGGTGCTGTCGGAACTCACCGCACACGGCGGCGCGACCTCGCTGGCGCTGCGCCGCCGGCTTGCCGCCAAGGCCTATGGACGCACGGCGGCCTATGACGCGGCGATCGCGACCTGGTTCGCGGATGCGCTGGCCGAGCCTACCCCGTCCTACCGCGCCTTCGCCGGCCGCCTGCGCCAGCCGCTGCGCTACGGCGAGAACCCGCACCAGCAGGCCGCCTTCTATTCGGAAGAAAATCCACGCTTCGGCGTCGCGACGGCTGAGCAGCTGCAGGGCCGCGAACTGAGCTACATCAACATCCTCGACGCCGACGCCGCATTCGAACTGGTCGCCGAGTTCGATCATGCGCGCGCGCCTGCGGTCGCGATCATCAAACACGCCAACCCCTGCGGCGTTGCGACCGGCTCGAGCTTCAAGGACGCCTATCTGCGCGCCGTCGCCTGCGACCCGGTGAGCCGTTTTGGCGGCATCATCGCGCTCAACGGCCGGCTCGACGCGGCGACCGCGGAAGAGATCGTCAAGATCGTGACCGACGTCATCATCGTGCCGGAGGCTGACGCCGAGGCGCGCGAGATCGTCACCCAGCGCAAGAACACGCGCCTGCTCGTGACGGGCGGGCTGCCGGATCCTTACGCCAAGGGCTGGATCGCACGCTCGGTCGCTGGCGGCCTGCTGGTGCAGACCCGCGACAGCACCAATGCCGACCTTCTCGACCTCAAGGTGGTCACCAAACGGGCCCCGACAGCGCAGGAACTTGCCGACCTGAAATTCGCATTCCGCGTCTGCAAGCACGTCAAGTCCAACACTGTCGTCTATGCCAAGGGCGGCGCGACGGTCGGGATCGGCGCCGGGCAGATGAGCCGCGTCGACTCCGCGCGCATCGCCGCCATCAAGGCGCGCGAGGCGTCGGAGGCGGCAGGACTTTCAGAGCCGATGACGAAGGGTTCGGTCGCGGCATCGGATGCGTTCTTCCCGTTCGCCGACGGCCTGATCGCGACAATCGAAGCCGGCGCCACCGCAGTGATCCAGCCCGGCGGCTCGCTGCGCGACGAAGAGGTGATCAAGGCCGCCGACGACCACGGCATCGCCATGGTGTTTTCCGGCACGCGCCAATTCCGGCACTGAAATTTTTCGAGCCGGTTTTACCGCGCACGCACCTGCGCCAGCAGGATCATGCCGACGGCGAAGAACACCGCGATGACGGAGACGCCGGCACGCTGGCTGGCGGTCGCCTGGGTGACGATCCCGACCGTGAGCGGCCCGAGAAACGAGGTGATACGGCCGGACAGCGCGAACAGGCCGAAGAACTGGGTCATGCGGTCGGGCGGCGACAGCCGCACCAGCATTGCGCGCGCCGAAGCCTGCACCGGTCCTGCCGCAAAGCCGATCATCGCACCGATGATCAGGCATGCCTTTTCGGCCGGCGCCTTGAACAGCCCGTCGCCGGGCACCGGCGGGGCGACCTCGAAAGGCCCGATATAATCTGTGCCGATCGAGAGCAGCGCGCACAGCGACACCAGCAGCAGGAACAGACTACTCATGACTACCGGCTTGGAGCCGATGCGGTCGTCGAGCACGCCGCCGAGGATGCAACCGATGGTCCCGCTGATTGCGAGCAGCACGCCGAACACGCCCATCTCGATCGTGCTCCAGCCGAACAGGCTGGCCGCGAAAATTCCGCCGAAGACAAACAGTGCAATCAGCCCGTCGGCATAGATCATGTTCGCGAGAAGGAACAGGCCGGCATTGCGGTCGCTCCGCAATCCGCGCAGCGAGTCGGCAAGCATTGCGAAGCCGCGGCGCACCGCGGCGGCAAGCGGCAGCTTGCGCGGCTGATCAGGCGTGAACAGGAACAGCGGAATGATGAACAGCACGAACCAGATGGCGGTGAAGGGCCCGGCCGCGCGGTCGCCTTCGCGCATCGCAGGATCGAGCCCGAACAGCGGCGTCATGCCGAACAGCGTGCGGCCGGTCTCCGGCGAAGCAACGAGCCAGCCGAGCATGATGACGAGACTGACGATGCCGCCGACATAACCAAGCGCCCAGCCGTAACCGGACAGCCGCCCGAGCCGGTCGCCCGACACCAGCGACGGCATCATCGCGTTGTTGAAGACGGTTGCGAACTCGACGGTGAGCAAGCTCAAGGCGAAGGCGACAAGCACGACGGGTATCGTCGATGGATCGTTCGGCTTGCCGAACCAGAGCATCCAGGTGGCGATGACGAACACGCATCCGAACGCCGCAATCCACGGCTTGCGCCGACCGGCCGCATCCGCCACCGCGCCAAGCAGCGGGGAGCACAGCGCGATGCCGAATCCTGCGGCCGCAGTGGCGTAACCCCACAACGCCTGCCCGCGTACCGGATCGCCCGCAACGGCGTTGGCGAAATAGGGCGCGTAGATGAAGGTGGTCAGCAGCGTGAAGAACGGCTGCGCTGCCCAATCAAACAGCATCCAGCCGACAAGGGCTGCCGTGGTGACAGTGGCCGTGCGTGGTTCTGTGACGGCCACCGCCATCTTCTGGCCCCTGGAAGGCAAGGTTCTGACCCAAAAGTCTTTGCAACGAAAAGGCGTTGCGCTCAGGGCAACGCCTTTTGACAGTATCGTCGGTCAGGGTGAAAAAGTCGTTATGTTTCTGGGAGTGTCGCGTCTGCGGTGCGGACATGGAACCCATCCAGACCCTTGAGGGTTTTACGGTCATGAAAAACCTTGATCGAGCCGCCGCCCGGGCCCTCGTGGACGCCGGGTACATGCCGCCCGCCGATTACTTTCGGTTGTTCGGCGGTGAAAGTGATGCCGGCGTCAGTGGCCGCAACGCGCAAGCCGCGAAACTTCTGCCGGCTGCCGCATCGAAACTGCCCGCCCGCTTCGCGCCAGCACGCGCGTCCTGCTACCGCGTGACCTATCGCGCGCGGGGTGGCGCAACACCGCGCAAGCGCACCGAGCGCAAGATCAACATCGACAAGACCATCAACGACTGGCGCCGGAGCGGGTGATCCAGCGCGCCGACGCCGGGCGCCGTCATGCGTTGTCGACTACTCACGCGCTGATAAGGTCGCCGACGAGACCGGCGGCCACCGACACCTTGGCGATGCTCGGCGCCGTGCGCGCGATCTCATCGACAGCAGCGCGTATCCGTTCCACTTCATATGCGCGTTGCTGCACCCAGGCCTCGACGGCCGGCGCACCCGCTGCGCCGGTCGCGATCATTTCGGCCGTCATGCGACGCTCGGCCTCGGCGATCGCATCGAGAGCACGGTCGAGCGCAAGCTGGTCGAAATAGTCGTTGATGCGAATCGCGCGGGCGGGCGTGCGAACGCGGTCGAGCCCGAACAATGCCCCGGCGGCGAAATAAGTCGCCGCGACGTCGCGGATCGCGCGGCCGCTGCGGTCGGCGACCAGCACGATGTCCGGCGCGGCAGCCAGCAGCGGCAGCCTTGCCAGCCGGGACGCGGCATCCGCAGGCACGCCCGCGCCGACGAGTTCCGCCATGCGCACCGCGGCGGCATCGCGCAGTTCGGGCGTGAGAGCCTCGTCGAGCGCCGCTTCTACTTCCGCAATACCCTGTGCGTAGTGCGCGGTCACGGCGCCGAGGCCCTGTGACAGATCGGCATGGCGCAGGAACCAGACCATCCGGTCGAGCAGAAGCGCTTGCACGCTTGCATAGAGCGAGAGTTGCAAGTCGCCGCCGATCTGTCCGTCGAGGCTGTCGATAGCGCCGTTCAACTCCGGCATGCGAAAGCTGGTGCGCACCGCGGCAAAAGCGAACGCGATTCGCTCCGGCGAGGCGCCGGTCTTGTCGGCCATGCGCACGATGAGGGCCGGCCCGCCGCGATTGATCATCGCATTGGCGAGTTGCGTCGCGATGATCTCACGGCGCAGGCGGTGCGTCTCCAGCGCCTGCGGATAGCGTTCGGCAAGCTGCGCCGGAAAATAGCGGCTGAGTTCCTGATCGAGATAGGGATCGTCGGGCACCGCCGAATCGAGCAGGTCGCTATAGAGCGAGAGCTTGGCATAGGCGAGCAGCACGGCGAGTTCGGGCCGCGTCAGCGCCTGACCCTTTTGCCGCCGCTCGGCGAGTTCCATGTCGTCGGGCAGAAACTCCAGCTTGCGATCGAGTTCGCCCTGGCCCTCGAGCGTCTGCATCAACCGCTGCTGGAAGCCGAGTTCCTCCAGCCCTTGCCGTTCCGACAGCGAGAGCGCCAGCGGCTGCAGGTAGTTGTTGCGCAGCACCAGCGCCGCCACCTCGTCGGTCATCGCGGCGAGCAGCGCATTGCGCTGTTCGAGCGTGAGCGCGCCGTCATGCAGCGGCTTGCTGAACGCGATCTTGATGTTGACCTCGAGGTCGGAGGTGTTCACGCCGGCTGAATTGTCGATCGCATCGGTGTTGAGCCGGATGCCGCGCATCGCGGCCTCGATGCGCCCGCGCTGGGTCATGCCGAGGTTCGCGCCCTCCCCGATCACCCTGCAATTCAGTTCGGCGCCGGTCGCCCGGATCGCGTCATTGGCGCGGTCGCCGGCGGCATCGTCGCTCTCGGCGGAAGCGCGCACATAAGTGCCGATGCCGCCGAACCAGAGCAGATCTACCTGCATGCGCAGGATCGCCCGCATGACCTGCTGCGGGGTCGCTTTCGCATCCGGCAGCCCGAGCAGCGCCTGCGCCTGGGGCGAGAGCGTGAGTTCCTTCGCAGCACGCGAAAACACGCCGCCGCCGGCCGAGATCAACTTCTTGTCGTAATCCTGCCAGCTCGACCGCGGGAGCGCGAACAGCCGCGCCCGCTCGGCAAAGCTCGCGGCCGGATCGGGGTCGGGATCGATGAAGATGTCGCGGTGGTCGAACGCGGCCACGAGTTTGATCGTGGCTTCGCGCAGCATTCCGTTGCCGAACACGTCGCCCGACATGTCGCCGACGCCGGCGACCATGAACGGCGTCACGCCGATGTCGATATCGATCTCGCGGAAGTGGCGCTTGACCGCCTCCCAGGCGCCGCGCGCTGTGATGCCCATGCCCTTGTGGTCGTAGCCGGCGGAGCCGCCGGAGGCGAAGGCGTCGCCGAGCCAGAAGCCGTGCTCCAGCGCCAGCGCATTGGCAATGTCGGAGAACGTCGCGGTGCCCTTGTCGGCCGCCACCACGAGATAGGGATCGTCACCGTCGTGCCGCACGACATCGTGCGGCGGGATCACGCCATCGGGGCCGAGATTGTCCGTGATGTCGAGCATGCTCGAAATGAACAGGCGATAGGTGGCGACGCCCTCCGCCTGGAACGCTTCGCGCGTCATGCCGGGGACAAGGCGCTTCGGCACGAAGCCGCCCTTGGCGCCGACCGGCACGATGACGGCATTCTTCACCTGCTGCGCTTTCACGAGGCTCAGCACTTCGGTGCGGAAGTCCTGCGCACGGTCGGACCAGCGGATGCCGCCGCGCGCCACCTTTCCGAACCTCAGATGCACGCCCTCGACGCGCGGGGAATAGACGAAGATCTCGTAGAGCGGCCGCGGCGCCGGCAGGTCGTCGAGCCGGCGGCTCTCGAACTTGACGGCTATGGTCGGTTTTGGCCGTCCGCTCTCGTCGGTCTGGAAGAAGTTGGTGCGGACCGCGGCCTGCACGGCGCCGGCGAACCGGCGCAGGATCAGATCGTCATCGAGGCTCTCGACAGCGTTGAGCGCTTCGTCGATCTCCACGGCGATCCCGGCCTGCCGCGCGCCACGCGCCTCCTCCGACAGGGCGAGCCTCGGATCGAATTTAGCGTGAAACAATGCCGCGATGCTGGCAGCGATGTGCGGATACTTGCGCAAAGCGGTCCACAGATAGTCCTGCGAGAATGCGATGCGCGCCTGGCGCAGGAAGCGCGCCAGCGTGCGGATCAGCGCGATGTCGCGCCACGGCAGGCCCGCGGCAAGCACCAACGCGTTGAAGCCGTCGCTCTCGGCCTCGCCCGACAGCACCGCGCGGAAGCAGGCTTCGAGGCGCGAATCCAGCGCATCGAGATCGATGGCGGAGCCGTCGCTGCGCTCGAGCAGCATGTCGTGAAACCAGATCTGCGGCAGTTCGGGGCCGGCCGGATCGATGCGGTGGGTGCGCTCGTCCACCACCCGGAAGCCCATGTTCTCCAGCACCGGAACACGCTCGGAAAGCGGAATGGGCCCGCGATCGCTCCACAGTTTGAGGCTGGCGCTTGCGGCCGGCTCGCCGAGGCGGCGGTAGAAGTCGATGTCGACCGGCCGGTCCGCGCTCAGGTTCTCGATCACGCGGATGTCGCCGACAGCGATCGCGGGCGAATAGACCTCGCGGTAGCCGTCCGAGAACGCGTCGCGATAGCGGGCCAGAAGCGCCTGCGCGCGCTCCGGCGGATGCGCCAGCGCGAGGGCGTCCTTGAGATCATCGGCCCAGGTGCGGACGATGGCGGAGACCTCGTCCTCGAGCAGCGCACGGCTGGGGTTCGGCGGCTCGCCTTCATTGCGTCCGATGATGTAATGCACGCGCACCAGCGGTCCCTCGGTGAACGAGGGAAAGGATGCGGACACCCGGCCCTTGTAGGTCAGCGCGAGGAAGTTGCCGATCGCCGTCCGCGCGTGATTTCCGTAACGGTCGCGCGGCACATAGACGAGAACCGACACGAAGCGGTCGAAGCGATCGCGCCGCGCCAGCACGCGCACGCGCGGCCGCTCCTCGAGCTGCATGATGGCGAGCGCGAAAGCGTAAAGCGTCTCTTCGTCGATCTGGAACAGGTCGTCGCGCGGATAGCTTTCCAGCACGTTCACCAGCGACTTGCCCGAATGGCTGTCCTCGGCGAAGCCGGCGCGCTGGAGCACCGCATCGAGCTTGCGCTGCAGGTAGGGAATCGCGCGGGCGGATCGCGTATAGGCGGTCGAGGTGAACAGGCCGACGATGCGGAGTTCGCCGACGAGTTCACCTGCCGCGTTGAAACGCTTGATGCCGATATAATCCATGTGCACGCGGCGGTGCACGCGCGAGCGCATATTGGCCTTGGTGATGATGAGCGCCTTCGGCTCGTTGAGGAACGCCCGGATCTCCGGCGTCATCGTAACCAGTTCGCCGCCGACCAGACGCAGCACACGCGCCTCGCGTTCGCGCAGAATGCCGAGGCCGGATTCGAACTGCGGCTCCACGCCGTCATCCGCGCCAGCGACGGCATATTCACGCATACCAAGGAAGGTGAAGTTGTTGGCGACAAGCCATTCGAGAAACTGCACGGCGTCGGCGACCTCGCCCGCCGGCAGCGGCGGAGGATTTGCCTTGATGCCGGCGATCGTCTCGCGCAGCCGCGACAGCATCGGCTGCCAGTCCTGCACGCATAGCCGGACATCGCGCAGCACAAATTCGAGCGCCTGCACGATGGCCTCGCGGCGCTCCGCATCCTCGATCCGCGCAAGGTGAATGTGGATGAAGCTCTCGCGCCGTGCGGCGCCACCCGCTGCGTGACGACCGAGCAGTCCGAGCAGACTGCCGTCGCCGCGGCGCTCGACGGTCAGAATGGGGTGGGCGACAAGTTGCACCTCGGCGCCCTGCTCGGCGAGTTCGGCCAGTTCCGAATCGAGCAGAAAGGGCATGTCGTCGTTGACGATTTCCAGCACCGAGATCGCCGCGAGGCCCGGCGCGTCGGCCTCGGCGCGCGGATTGTGGATGCGTACACGCGCGGCGCCGGGCGGCCGCTCCTGAAGGAAGTCCCAGGACGACTCCGCGAGATATGCCAGTTCGCGCGGCCCGTAGCGCAGAAGGTCTTCATATGCGGCCCGCCCCATCAAGGCATCAACGAAGCCCTGCGGAATGTCGCCGCGCCGGCCGCTCAGAATGAGTTCGGCCTGGGCGATGAGCTGTCGCCCGGCGCGGGCTTCGTCCATGCTCAAGACACTTGCGGCAACGGCAACCATGATCCCCCCAATGCGGTTCGGTTAGAGGACGTGCCCGTCAGCTTCGGAATCTCGCTTATCTCAGCGGCCCCGTCGAGGGGTTCGACGCGGCATTTGCGCGTGCTGTTCCGTTTGACGGAGCGAAGGGTTAGCTTTGGTCTTCACCATCCTGCGCGTTTAAAACGCATGTGAGGCGCAACCATGAAAGCGGGCAAACGTAACAAGACAATTACGGCCTCCGTGAATCGGAGCGGGACAGCGAAGTCAGCCAAGCGAACACCTGCGTCGGCGGCTGTTCGCGCGGCTCCCCCGGATACCGCGACAGCGGGGCCGGACGACAAGCCTGTGACGGCCCTCGATCTGCCGCAGGCGCCCCTCAGTCCCGCAATGGCGGCCTATTTCGCCAAATGCGAGGAGAAGCTCGGCTTCGTGCCCAACGTGCTTACGGCCTACGCCTTCGACATGCCGAAGCTCGAAGCCTTCGCGGCCATGTACAACGACCTGATGCTGGCGCCGTCGGGCCTGTCGAAGCTCGAGCGCGAGATGATCGCGGTCGCGGTGTCGTCCGTGAACCAGTGCTATTATTGTCTGGTCGCGCATGGCGCGGCAGTGCGCCAGCTTTCGGGCGATCCGAAACTCGGCGAGCAGATGGTGATGAACTACCGCGCCGCGCGGCTTTCGAAGCGGCAGCGCGCCATGCTCGATTTCGCGACACGCCTGACGGCGGAGCCGTGGACGGTGGAAGAAGAGCATCGCGAGACGCTGCGCAAGGCCGGGTTCAGTGCGCGCGACATCTGGGACATCGCGGCTGTCGCCGCCTTCTTCAACATGTCGAACCGCATCGCATCGGCGACCGACATGCGGCCGAACGAGATCTACCATTCACAAGCGCGATAGCGCGGTCGCAGACCGCTGGAGCATCGCTCCGAAAAG
>Ga0182739_1001528_pt1 | contig 24075 bp, 22 predicted proteins | sample eDN5th30CBELigBY_FD_128873 | JGI IMG/M metagenome (GOLD analysis project Ga0182739, IMG submission 128873) | Enriched backyard soil microbial communities from Emeryville, California, USA - eDNA 5th pass 30_C BE-Lig BY (version 2) (version 2) | ecosystem: Environmental > Terrestrial > Soil >... | reverse complement strand
CGAGTCGTCCGAGGCCAGGAAGACCGCGGCCTTGGCGATGTCGTCGACCAGGCCGGCGCGCGGGATCGGTTGGTTCTTGGCCATGCTGGCCTTCATCGCCTCGGCATAGGCATCGGCCTTGTCCGGCGGCAGGCCCAGCGCCTTGGCGAAGATGCCAGTGGCAATGCCGCCGGGCGAGATCGAGTTCACCCGCACGCTCTTCTCACCGAGCTGCATGGCAACGCACACCGTGAGGTGGTTCACCGCCGCCTTGGCCGCCCCGTAGATCATAGAGGTCGAGTAGCCCGCCCGGCGCCCCGCCACGCTGCCATTGTTGATGATGCTGCCGGAACCCTGCGCCATCATGAGCGGCGCAGCGTGCTTCATGCCCAGCATGACCGACCGGACGAGGGTCGCCATCGCCGCGTCGAATCCCTCGACCGGCACCGTTTCGATGCCACCCACCGGCGCCGGTCCGCCGGCATTGTTGAACAGGCAGTCGACCCGCCCCCACTTCGACAGACAGGCGTCGAACATGCGCTTCACATCGTCCTCGCGCGTCGCATCCGCCGTCACGAAGATACAGTTGTCAGTCCCGAGGGCGGCCTCCAGCGTACGGCCGAGTTCCTCGCGCCGCCCCGTGGCGACCACCTTGGCCCCCTCCTGGACGAACAGTTCGACGGTGCGCCGTCCGATGCCGCTGGTCGCCCCCGTGACGATGGTGATCTTGCCCTCGAGCCTGCCCATGCTTCTCTCCCCTTTGCCGGTCTGGAATGATACACCACCGCCAACCAGGAGAAGCATATGACGGTGTTGGGAATTCTCGGTGGCAGCGGCGTCTACGACATGGCCGGTCTCAAGAACCCGGAATGGCGCCGGATCTCTTCGCCGTTCGGCGAGACATCCGACGAGTTCCTGTTCGGCGTCCTCGACGGCCTGAACGTCGTCTTCGTCCCCCGCCATGGCCGCGGCCATCGTCATTCCCCGAGCTCGATCAACTACCGCGCCAACATCGATGCCCTGAAGCGGGTCGGCGTCACCGACATCCTGTCGCTCTCGGCCTGCGGCTCGCTGCGCGAGGATCTGCCGCCCGGGCACTTCGTCATCGTCGACCAGTTCATCGACCGTACCTTCGCCCGCGAGAAGAGCTTCTTCGGCGAGGGCCTCGTCGCCCACGTCTCGATGGCGCAGCCGACCTGCAACCGGCTGGCCGACGTCGCGCACGAATGCGCGCAGAAGGCCGGGTTCCCCGTCCGCAAGGGTGGCACCTACCTGGCGATGGAAGGGCCGCAGTTTTCGAGCCTCGCGGAATCGAAGCTCTACCGGAGCTGGGGCTGCGACGTGATCGGCATGACCAACATGCCGGAGGCCAAGCTCGCCCGCGAGGCAGAGATTTGCTACGTCACCGTCGCCATGGTCACGGACTTCGACTGCTGGCATCCCGACCATGACCATGTCCAGGTCGCCGACATCGTCCGCGTGCTGCTCGAGAATGCCGAGAGGGCCAAGGCGCTGGTCGCCATGATCGCGCCGCGCCTCAAGGAGTCGCGCCCGACGCCCTGCCCGTCCGGCTGCGACCGTGCGCTCGAACATGCGCTCATCACCTCGCCCGCCGTCCGTTCGGCGGAGATGGTGGCCAAGCTCGATGCCGTCGCGGGCCGCGTGCTGAAGGGATAGCGATCACCCTGCGCGGCGGGGCGCGCCCATGAGTCGCGAAATCTCGTCCGCCGCCGCCGTCAATCGCGGGATGTAGCGGTTCATCACCTCGGGCTGGAGCCGCTCGACGGGCACCGTCAGCCCGAGCGCCGCTGCCGGACGTCCGGCATGGTCGTAGACCACTGCGGCCGCGCCGCCCACCTGCTCACGCCACTCGCCGACATTCGTCGAGTAGCCGTCGCGCCTGATCTTCTCCAGCGCCGCGAGCAGATCGTCCCGACGATGGAGCGTATGAGGGGTGAAACGCTGCAGCTCCTCGGGCAACGTGCGCAGAGCCTCGGGCGCCTGCACCGACAGCAGCGCCTTGCCGGTGGCTACGCAGTGCGCGGGCGTGCGCTGGCCGATCCGGGAATAGGCTCGCACCGGCTGGGTGCTCTCGACATTGTGGATCGACACGACCTCGCAGGCCGCCATGTCGAGCACCGAGAGATGCGCCGTCTCGTCGACCTCGGCGACGAGACGCTGCATCACGGGGACAGCGACCGTCGCGACGTCGAGCCGGCTGACGACCATCGCGCCCAGTTCCCACAGCCGGGTCGTCACGGTGTAACGCTGGTCGACCTGCATGACATAGCCGCGCCCGGCCAGCGTCTGCAGCAGGCGATGCACGTTGCTCTTCGACAGGCCGAGCCTCGTCGCAAGTTCGGTGACACCAAGCGGCGTTGCGCTGGACGCCAGCGTCTCCAGCACCGTCAATGCCTTGACGACCGTCGTGTCCATGCCCGCCGTCAGTCTAGCGAGATGTTCAGCGAGCGCACCAGCGGCTCCCACATCGCGCGGTCCTTCGCCATGTACTTCTCGGCCGATCCCGGCTCCTGCGGGCCCGGGATCACGATCGCGAGCGGTCCGAAGCGCGCCTGCAGCACACCAGATGCCAGGATCTTGTTGATGGCGGCCTCGATCCGAGCGACCACGGCAGCGGGCGTCGCCTTGGGGACCGCGAGAGCATACCAGCCCAGCGCCTCGAAGCCGGGATAGCCACTTTCGGCCACTGTCGGGATCGACGGCGCGACGGCCAGCCGCTTGGCGCTGGTGATCGCAAGCGGCACGACCGATTTCTGCGCAATGTGCGGAAGAGCACCGGAAATCACCTCCGAAAACATCTGAACCTCATCGGCCAGAAGGGCACGCATCGCGCCCGCGCTTCCCGGGTACGGTACGTGTGTGATCCTGATGCCGGCGCGCTGGGCGAACAGCTCGGCCGCGAGATGCAGTGAGGAGCCGAGGCCCGACGAGGAATAGTTCACCTTACCCGGATTGGCCTTGGCGTAGGCCACGAACTCCGACAGCGTGCGGGCCGGGAACTTAGGATTGACGATGAACACCACCGGAACCTCGGCGATGATCGATACCATCTTGAAGTCGCGGTCGGTGTCGTAGACCAGGCCCTTCTTGAGCAGCGGATTGAGCGTGTAGGTCGTGCCCGTGCCCAGCAGCATCGTATAGCCGTCGGCCGGCGCATTGGCCGCCGCCGTCGCGCCGATCGCGGTGGCAGCGCCACCCTTGTTGTCCACGATCACCGGCTGGCCCAGTTCCTTCGCCAGCGGCTCCGCAAGTACCCGCGCCAGCAGGTCGTTCGTCGCGCCCGGCGGATAAGGCACGATCAGCTTGATCGGCTTGTCCGGATATTGCTGCGCCGATGCCACGCCGGCGAAGCCAAGTGAAAGGGCCACGGTGCCCGCGAGAGCGACGCAAAACTTCTTCCTGAACACATTTCCTCCTGTTTGATGGCTCTTGATTGCTTGTCAGGCGGATCAGGCAGCCGCCGCGATCTCGCGGTCGATTTCGAGTGCCCCCGCCTTCAGCCGAGGGATCAATTCGCGGCCGAATTCCGACACGTCACCCAGCGGGTCGAAGCCGCGGATCAGGAACGAAGCCACGCCCAGCCGGTAGTACTCGAGCATCGCCTGCGCGACCTGCTCCGGCGTGCCGACGAGGCACGACGTGTTGCCCTTGCCTGCGGCGGCGCCCGCCACGGGCATCCAGAGCCTTTCATCATGCACGTCGCCCCGCTTGGCCAACTCGACCAACCGCTCGGCCGACTTGTCCTGCGCCTTCGTCGGCATCGTCCCGCTGGACTTGAGATCGTCGAGAATCTTCTTCGCTTTGTCCCATGCCTTGCCTTCGGTCTCGGCGATGATGGGGCGGAACGAGACATTGAAGCGCGGGGTCCGTCCGAACGGCTGCGTCATACGGCGGAACTCGGCAATGCGCTCGCCCGTCTCCGCCAGCGGTTCACCGAACATGGCGAAGGTGTCGCAATGCTGCGCGCCCATTTCCATTGCGCCCGGTGATGAACCACCAAAGAAAAGTGGCGGGTGCGGCTGCTGGAAAGGCCGTGCCTCGGAGAAGACGTCCCGGAACCGGTAGAACCTGCCCTCGTAGTCGAAGGGCTTGGTCGAGGTCCAAACCTTGCGCATCACGTCGAGATATTCGGCGGCGCGCACGTAGCGCTCTTCCTTCGGCGAAAAGTCGCCTTCACGCTGCTGATCGGCATCGCTGTTGCCGACGATGATGTGGAGGGCGAGGCGACCGCCGGAGAGTTGATCCATCGTTGCCGCCGCCCGGGCTGCAAGCGTCGGCGACACGACGCCTGGCCGGTGGGCGATCAGGTAACGAAGCTTTTCCGTATGGGCCGCCGCATAGGTCGCGACAGTGAAACCCTCGGCGGACGAGGCGTAGTAGCCGACCAGCACATAGTCGAAGCCCGCCGTTTCGTGGGTTTGCGCGAATTCGCGCAGGAATGAAGGCGAGATCCCGCCAGCGATCACATGCAAGGCAGTTCCCTGCGGCGGTGCCACGCCGATCATCCCGATGACATTGACGGGCATCAGTCCACTCCCTATGTTCTATATATTGGAACAGTGTTCCAGTATACTCACGGGCGTGAAGTTTGCTGTCAAGGCGAAGGCCCCGCCAAGTATAAGGACCGCCCATGACCCAAGCCCTCCCCTCCCTTGAAACCCTCCGCGACGTCTGCACCACCATTGCCGAAGAGGCCGCGCAGGAGATCATGCGCATCTATGCCGGCGATCATGGCGTCCGCGACAAGGATGACCGCAGCCCCGTCACCGATGCCGACCATGCCGCCGAAGCGCTCATCCTGGCAGGCCTCCGAAAACTGACACCGGGCCTGGTGATCATTGCCGAGGAGGAGATGGCGGCGGGCCGCGTCCCGACGCTCGACGACGGCCGCCCCTTCTGGCTGGTCGACCCGCTCGACGGCACCAAGGAATTCATCAAGAAGAACGGCGAGTTCACGGTAAACATCGCCCTCGTCGAGAACGGCCGTCCGGTCCTCGGGATCGTGCTGGCGCCAGCCACCGAAACCCTGTGGCGCGGTGCCAAGGGGCTTGGTGCCGACAGGCGCGAGGGCAAGGGCCCCTTCACGCCGATACGGACGCGCACCCCGCCGACGGGGGGCCTCACCGCCTGCGCGAGCCGCAGCCACGGCACCTTCAACGACCTCGACATCTGGTTCCGCAACAACAACCTCACCGTCGCCGACCGCGTCCAGGCTGGCTCGTCGCTGAAGTTCTGCCTGATCGCCGAAGGCCAAGCCGACATCTACCCGCGGTTCGGACCGACCATGGAGTGGGACACCGGCGCGGCCCAGGGCGTGCTCGAGGCCGCCGGCGGCGAGGTGGTCACCGTCGACGGCAAGCCCCTGCTGTACGGTAAGCCGCGTTTCGCCAACCCCCACTTCATCGCCCGCAGCCTGGCGGCGCGATGAACGTGATCGAGGCGACGGAGCAGTCCATTGCTGACGCCGCCCGCACACTGCGGGAAGGCGGGCTCGTCGCCTTTCCGACCGAGACCGTCTACGGGCTGGGCGGCGACGCCACCAACGAGCGCGCGGTGGCAGCGATCTTCGAGGCCAAGGGCCGGCCGCAATTCAACCCGCTGATCAGCCACGTCCTCGATGCCCCAGCCGCCCGCGAATTCGTGCGCTGGAACGACACGGCGGAGAAGCTCGCCGCCACCTTCTGGCCGGGTCCGCTCACCCTTGTCCTGCCCCGCGCCGAAGGATCGCCGATCGCGCTTCTCGCGACCGCCGGACTCGACACGGTGGCGATCCGCGCGCCCTCGCACCCGATCGCCCAGGCCCTCATCCGCGCCGCCGGCCGGCCGATCGCCGCCCCGTCCGCCAACCGCAGCGGCGAGGTCAGCCCGACGCGTCCCGAGCATGTCGCGCAGTCTCTGGGAGCGCGCGCGCCGATGATCCTCGATGGCGGCGCCTGTCTCGTCGGCGTCGAATCCACGGTCCTCGATCTCTCGAGCGACACGCCCATCTTGCTGCGTCCCGGCGGCGCTACCCGCGAGGCGATCGAAGCCGTGATCGGCCCCATTGCGCTCAGCGACGCCATCCCGACCGGGGACGCGGCCCGCACGTCGCCCGGCCAGCTCCACAGTCACTACGCCCCGTCGCGTCCCGTACGGTTGGAGGCCACGTCGGTGTCGCCCGACGAGGGGTTGCTCGCGTTCGGCGACACCGTGCCCGCGGGCGCCATGCTCACGATGAATCTCAGCCCGTCCGGAAATCTCGGCGAGGCCGCCGCCAACCTGTTCGCCATGATGCGGTCGCTCGACCGCCCGGGCATCGGCCGCATCGCCGTCATGCCCATTCCGCAGACCGGCCTCGGCCTCGCGATCAACGACCGGCTCCGTCGCGCCGCCGCGGATGACGACTCCAACAGGCAGCGCTAGTCTGCCGTCAAAGAGAGGAAACGATGCCTGATACCGCCCTCATGCCGACCATTCCCACGGCTCCCGTCACACCGGCGATTCTCGACGCCCTGCGTGCCATCGTGGGCGACAAGGGCCTGATCGCCGACGATCAAGGCAAGCAGCCCTTCGTCACCGACTGGCGCGGCTCGATCGTGGGCAACGCGGCGGTCGTGGTCCGCCCGGCCAACGTCGAGGAAGTCTCGAAGGTGGTGAAGCTCTGTTACGACAACGGCATCGCCATCGTGCCCCAGGCCGGCAATACCGGCCTGATGGGCGGCGCGACGCCTTGGCCCACGCACACCGGCATCGTCCTGTCGGTCGGCCGCATGAACAAGGTGCTGAACGTCGATCCGGTCGGCTACTCGATGACGGTCGAGGCGGGCTGCGTGCTGCAGACGCTGCAGGAGACGGCGGCCAGCCACGACCGCTTCTTCCCGCTGTTCCTGGGCGCCCAGGGCTCCTGCATGATCGGCGGCAATCTCTCGACCAACGCCGGCGGCGTCCAGGTTCTGCGCTACGGCAATGCGCGCAATCTCGTCATGGGCCTCGAAGTGGTGCTGCCCAACGGCGACATCTGGAACGGCCTGCGCGCGCTCAAGAAGGACAATACCGGCTACGACCTGAAACACCTGTTCATGGGTGCCGAAGGCACGCTCGGCATCATCACCAAGGCCGTGCTGAAGCTGTGGCCCGCCTCCAAGGACGTGGCCACCGCCTGGCTTGCCATCCGCGATCCGCAGGCGGCGATCGAGATCCTGTCCGAGGCGCACGGTGCCTCCGAGGACAATGTCGGCTCGTGCGAGCTGATGAGCCGGACCTGCACCGACATGGTCCTGCGCAACATTCCCGGCACGCAGGATCCGCTGAAGGCTGACACGCAGTGGTTCCTGCTGCTCGAATGGACGTCGGCACGCCCGAAGGCCGAAGGTGCCGAGGGCATGTCGGAGAAGATGGAGCAGTTCCTCGCCGACCAGATGGAAGCCGGCCGGGTGCTCGATGCCGTGATAGCCCAGAGCGAGGCGCAGGCGCGCAACATGTGGGTGATCCGAGAATCGGTCGCCCCGGCCTCGCGCGCCGAAGGGCCGGGCCTCAGCTACGACATCTCCGTCTCGATCTCCAAGGTGCCGGAGTTCATCGAACGCGGTCTCAAGGCTGCGCTCGACGTCCTGCCCAGCATCCGCCCCTACCCGCTCGGTCACATCGGCGATGGCAACATCCACTTCTCCTTCATGGGCCCGAAGGGCATGGACCGGCCGACGCTCAGCCAGTACTCGCCCGCCATCACCCGTGCGGTGAACGACCTGGTCACGAGCCTCGACGGGTCGATCTCGGCCGAGCACGGCATCGGCATCGACAAGCTCGACGAGCTTGCTCACTACCGCTCGCGGATCGAGCTCGACACGATGCGCACGATCAAGCGGGCGCTCGATCCCAAGAACATCATGAACCCGGGCAAGGTGCTGCGTATCTGATGAGCGACTTCGTCGAAAAACTGCGCGCCATCGTCGGCGATAAAGGCCTGATCGTCGACGAACAAGGCAAGCATCCCTACGTCACCGACTGGCGCGAGAGCTTCGTGGGCCATGCGCTGGCCGTGGTGCGACCGGCCAACACGCAGGAAGTCGCGGACGTCGTGGGGCTCTGCGCAGCGGAGAAGGTCTCCGTGGTGCCGCAGGGTGGCAATACCGGCCTGGTGGGCGGCGGCATCCCGCAGGAAAACGGCCGCGAGATCGTCCTGTCGCTCAACCGCATGAACCGCATCATCGACATCGACCTGATCGGCTATACGATGACGGTCGAGGCGGGTGTCATCCTGAAGACCATCCAGGAGATGGCGGCGGCGAACGACCGGCTGTTTCCGCTTTCGCTGGCCGCCGAAGGTAGCTGCTCGATCGGCGGCAACCTCTCGACCAATGCCGGCGGCGTGCAGGTCCTGCACTACGGCAATGCCCGCCAGCTCGTGCTTGGCCTGGAGGTCGTGACGCCGCAGGGGGAGATCTGGAACGGGCTGCGGGCGCTCAAGAAGGACAATACCGGCTACGATCTGCGCGACCTCTATCTCGGCGCCGAAGGCACGTTGGGCATCATCACGCGCGCGGTGCTGAAGCTCTGGCCCAAGCCCAAGGACATCGCCACCGCCTGGGTCGCCGTCCCCTCGCCCGAGGCCGCGGTCGCCTTGCTGAGCGGCGCGCATGCCGCCTCCGAAGACAACGTCACGTCCTGTGAGCTCATGGGGCGCCAGGGACTCGACCTCGTGCTGCAGCACATTCCCGGCGCTGCCGATCCTCTGGCCGAGCGCCATGATTGGTACGTGCTGCTCGAATGGTCCTCGACACGCGCGCGTCGCGACGGCGAGAACGCGGGAGGCTTGCACGAGAAGATGGAAGTCTATCTCGGCGAAGCGATGGAACGGGGCGTGGTTCTCGACGCCACGATCGCCCAGAACGAGGCGCAGGCACGCGCGCTGTGGAGCCTGCGCGAAAACCATACGGAGGCCTCCAAGAAGGAAGGCCCTTCCGTGAAACACGACATCTCGGTTGCCGTCAGCAAGATCCCTTCCTTCGTCACCGAGGGACTGGCGGCAATGAAGAAGGCGCTCCCGGAAGGCCGGCCGGTGACCTTTGGCCATGTCGGTGACGGCAACCTCCACTTCAACTGTCAGGCGCCGGCCGGCTGGGACAAGGCCCGCTTCACGCCGCACGCCCGAAATGTCACGGCTGCCATCTACGATCTGGTCGTGAGTTATGGTGGATCGATCTCGGCCGAGCACGGCATCGGCCTGCTCAAGGTCGACGAGCTCGCCCACTATCGCAGCCAGGTCGAGATCGACACGATGCGCACGATCAAGCGCGCCCTCGATCCGCAGAACCTGATGAACCCCGGGAAGATTGTCCGGGTTTAGAAGAATACCGTCGTCTCGACCGGAGCCTCGCGCAGCGAGGCGTAGTGGAGAGACGACCTTCCCTCTAAAACAGCTGGCTTTTGGTGGAGAAGGTCCTCCACTCCGCGCCGGAGCCTGCCCCGAGGGTTTCCGAGGGGGCGGTCCGGTCGAGACGACGGAGTTTTATTATGGTCGCGGCGTGCGGTCGTTGATGCGATCGACGATCTCGTATTCGCATGTGTGGCGTGGTTGGATGCGTCGAAGGGGGACAGATGACTGGCAATAGAGGAGACGGTGGCCCTCCCGTGAGCGGTTGGGCAAAGCTGGTGGCCGAGATTCTGGTCAGAGACATCGAGACAAGCAGCACCTTCTGGCAGAACATGCTTGGGTTCCGGATAGCCTACAAGCGGCCAGAACAGCACTTTGTGTATCTGGAGCGGCCAGAAGGTGCGCAGATCATGCTGTGCCAACGGAGTGGGAAGTGGGAAACCGCGCCACTCGATCTACCATATGGTCGCGGCGTCATGTTCCAAGTGTACGTCGAAAACATAGAGCCGGTATTGATGGCTCTCACCGGCGTAGCGTGGCCACTTCACGCGGGGCCGCGCGAAGTCTGGCGACGTGTCGGGGATCATGAGGAAGGTCAACGCGAAGTCTTCGTGCAAGACCCAGATGGCTACTTGGTCATGGTGGCGCATGATCTCGGGCGACGCCCGCCACCAGGCGAATAGGCATGCGGCTCGGTGGGTTGGTGGTCCAACGTGCTGGTCAACGCAAAGGTATCAATGCGGGGCGTGGCGTCGGACCGGCATCGCTTCGGTGGATCACATATTCTCCGCCGCAACCCAGCGGATAGATAACACTCCGGCGAAACTTCATCCCAAGGCGCTTCATGACTGCAAATGACGCAGTGTTGGGTAGGTCCGCGCCAGCCACAACGGAGTCAATTTGCGGAGAGAGGAATGCTTGTGTGATCGCAGTCCAAGACATTCGCACCGCAAGCCCCCGACCCCAGTATCTAGGGTCCAGCATATAGGTGATTTCTGCGAATCGGGCGGAAAGATCGGGCGTTAACTGGACGCAACCAGCATATCGTGCGGACGAGGTTTCCAACAGCCACATTCCGATGCCAGTGTCTGCGGTGCTGGTTAAGCTCAGTGCGACCCTGCCCGCGATGAACTCCCTCTCCGGCGCGGCACCGTCGAATAGGTATCGATATATCAGGGGGGCGGAGGCAAGTGAATGGAGACCATCAACATCATCTTGGGTGGCCAGTCGTAGCCGATAGTCTTCCTGATCCTCGGCAACTCCCACAAATATCTCCCCTCAGTCTGCCATGTTCACATGGCGTCGATCATTGGTCCCTGTACTAACCGGATACAAGGCCCTTCTGGATACCGGTCGCCCAGCCAAACCGGTGCTCATGGGGATTGGCCGCCGAGCGCCGAGGCTACGCCAGTGCCCAACCCGGACGCGGATCCCGCCTTCAGGCCTCATCTGATTTCCTAAGGATTGACCGGCTCGATCATGACGCGAGAGGACGAGGCCGGTTGGCGTCCCACAGTTCCTCGTCGACACCATGCAGACGATGACACTCTGGGGCCATCCACCTGGCGCACGGCAAGTAGCTCACCCAGGTCCACTTTGTCCGAACCTCAGCTTCCTCAAGGTCGAGGGCCAGCACGATCCTGTGAGCGGAATCGGCGAGCTCCCGCCCTTCGCCTACGTCAGGCCGAAGGTACTCGACCGCGCTGCGGCCTGAGAACATGGCTTACGTCGCTCATCCCGGAAGGCGAACAAAATCGCGATCGGCTACGCACCCCTGGGAGCGTCGTCTGGCAGCCAACGCATAACACCGGCCCGATGGTTTAGATCGGGACGGTGAGTGAGTTATGGCGGCAGCGGTCGCGGGGCAGGATTGGAACTTACGACCTTCAGGTCATGAGCCTGAGTCGCTTTATGGTCTTGGTGGGCGGTCATCAGTGCGGTCGACGATCTCGTACTGGACGTCGGTCACCTTGCCGTCGTGGTGACGGGCCGGCGGTGCGGGCTCGATGTCCCGGCGAAAGAAACCCAGAATCCAGCGCTTCGCCTTGAAGGCCAGCAGCAGCACCAGCCCGACCGCTGCGACGCCCGCGATCACGGCAAAACCCAGCACCGCCAGCACGACGAAGCCGATCAGCCCCAGGACTGCCTGGATCCAGACGCGGGCCGGCAGGCGCGACAGGAGTTCGAGAAACTGCTTGCCGTTCATGTCGCCCAGCGCTTCTCGAAGTCCCAGACCTCGGGAAAGCCCATCAGGCCGTGAATATCCTGATATTGCGGCAGCGGGTCGCCCACGCTGGTGCCGCTGTCCTTGAGGTGCGCGAACGACCGCCTCATCGCCTCGGCGGCAACGCTCAGACCCAGCACAGGATAGATCGCGAGATCGAAGCCCCACTTCTTCAGCCTGTCGACCTCGGCCCGCGGCGTCTTGCCGAACTCCACCAGGTTGGCGAGCAGCGGCTTGCTGACCTCACGGCCGATGCGCTCCAGCTCCGCCTCGCTCTCGGGCGATTCGACGAAGATGATGTCGGCCCCGGCTTCCTCATAGAGCCGGGCACGCCGCAGCGCCTCGTCGAGACCATGTGCCGTACGCGCATCCGTGCGCGCCACGATCAGCGTCTCCTCGTGACGGCGTGCCTCTGCCGCCACTCTGATCTTGAGCGCCATGTCTTCGGCCGGCACCACGCGCCGTCCCGGCGTATGGCCGCACTTCTTGGGCATCTCCTGGTCTTCGATCTGGATCGCGGCGACGCCGGCCGCTTCGTAGCCGCGGATCGTGCGTTGGACGTTCAGCAGCCCGCCATAGCCGGTATCGGCGTCGGCGATGAGTGGCGTCTCGACCACCGAGCAGATCATCTCGGCGCGGCCCAGCATGTCGGAATAGGTCGCAAGGCCCGCATCGGGCAGGCCCAACATCGAGGCCGTCGCGCCGTAGCCCGTCATGTAGAGCGCGGGAAAGCCCATACGGTCCGCGACCCGCGCGGAAATACCGTCGTAGACGCCCGGCGCCAGGATGAACTCCCTCCGAGCCAGAAGATCCCGCAGTTTCGCTGCCTGTGGATTGCCTGCCATGTCTCTCTCCTCGCTCAGGAAAATGACCGAGTTGTGTCGATCCGGCCAGCCTTCCCCAAACGAAAACGGCCGGCGGTCAGGAACCGCCGGCCGTTCACCGAAATGTCGGCGGATCAGACGGAGACGGGCTTCAGCTCCTGCGAGCCGGCCGCCTTGCAGAAGGTCGTGGTCTCGGTCGTGGTCTGGCCGTTCTTGGTGGCCGTCAGTTCGATCGGGCGGCAGGTGCTGCCGTCGGCGCGGCTGGACGCCGGAGCGACCGGCTTGGCGCTCACGACGGTCGGCGGCGCCGTCGTCGCGGCCGACGAAGAGGTCTTGGTCGGCTCGACCGTGTAGGTGGTCGGCACGTTGTTCTCGGCGACGAACGCATACTGCGTGGCTTCGGCGAGACGGCGGCGTTCCTGATCGTCGAGCGCGCGACCGACGAGATTGCCGGCCAGGCCACCCACCAGTGCACCACCGACTACACCGCCGACCGACCCGAAGGCCAAGCCGCCGACGACGCCGCCCAGTGCGGCCCCCATGACTGTACCTGTCGTCTGGTTGTTCGGCTGGCCGCGATCGTCCGTGCAGGCGGCCACGAGCCCGAGGGCCGCGACAACGCCCACGATCCGGACGACGATCTTCCTGCCGAAGAAGAAGGCTGTGTCAGCAGTCACTGCAGTCATCTGGTGCATCTCCTCTTGTATTCAGGAACGTTCACTCTACTCCAGAGATACTGCTTGCTGCCACGAGCATCGTCCTCCGCATCCGCATAGGAGCGGGGGGCATCGCACGAGGCCAGCAGCAGGCCGGTCCGGACCAGAACCAGCGCGAGATCGTCGCGATCCGAGTCTGGAATGTCGACGAGCGGATCCTTGGAGTTTCTTTTGGTGATCAGGCAGCGATAGAGGGGCGTGCCATCGGTCAACCGATCGGTTTGGCGGCAGCGCAGGTTGCGCGGCTGCGCCGCCAGCGCGTCGGCCGCGAGCTTGTGCAGCGCAGGATCGTCGACACTGTCGACGCCCTGCAGTCTGATCTCGGTCGGCCGGTCCTTGAGACCGATCAGCATCAGCGTCTTGCCGAAATGGTCGAAGTTGCCGGCGACGAACTCGATGGCCTTGCGTGCCTCCTCGATCGCCTTCTGCCGGGCCGCCACTTCCTCGGCGGCCTTGCGCTGGGCTTCCTCTTCGGCGCGCTTCTTTTCGGCGATCTCCGCCTCGACCTTGCGGCGCGTGTCTTCCTCGAATTGCCGGCGGGCCGCTTCGGCCTGGGCTTCGAGATCGGCCTTCGCCTTGGCGTCCTGCGCGGCCTTGGCCCTGGCCTCCTGGTCGGCCTTCGACTTGGCTTCCTGGTCGGCCTTCTCAGCGCGCAGACGGTCGGCTTCCTCTGCTGCCTTGCGCCGTGCCTCCTCGGCGGCATCGGCCGCGGCGCGCGCCTTCACCATTTCCGGGTCGGGCCCACGCGTGGCCATCGCATAGTAGCCACCGCCCCCGACCGCCAGTAACACGACGGCCGCCACGCCAGCCCACAGACCGGCTCGTGATTTTGCTGCCGGAGGGGGTGCCAGGGTCGACGCAGTCGTCGTCGCAGGTCCGAGAACGGACTTGCGCTCGGTCGGCACGTCTTCGCGCTTGCCCATCACCATGGTGGCGTTCGGCTCCGGCGCCGCCGTCATGCCGAGAATGGGCCGCCAGCCGGCAATCGACTGCGGACGGTCGCGCGCGGCCACCGTGAGACCGGCATCAACGCCGGCCAGCACGCCCGGCGCGAATCCCTGCGGCGCCAGTTTGCCGAGCGGCTCGTAACCGTCGTCCAGCATGCGGTCGAAGGCATTGGGCGGCGCCTTGCCGACGATGGCGTGATAGATCGTGGCGGCAAGGCCGTAGATGTCGGTCCACGGCCCCTGCTTCGCCGACGTCATCTGTTCGGCCGCGGCATAGCCCGGCGTGAAGATCGCCGTCATTGCCGCCGTCCGGCCGACCATTGCCGCGCGCGACGCACCGAAATCAATCAGGGTCGGATTGCCGGCGGCATCGAGCAGGATGTTCGCCGGCTTGATGTCGCGATGCAGGAAGCCCGCCGCGTGCACCTGCTCGAGCCCGTCCAGCAGCGGCCACAGGATGCGGTCGACCTCCTCGGGCGTCAGCTTGCCGCCGGTGTTGATGCGCTCCTCGAGCGTCATGCCGCTCAGGAGCTCCATGACGATGTAGGCCGTGCCATTGGCTTCGAGGAAGTCGAAGACCTGTACGATCGCCGGCACGCGATGGAGGCTGGCGAGCGTGCGGCCTTCGGTGACGAAGCGGTCGCGCCCCCAGCCGAAATCGTCGGCCATCTTGGTCGTGCGCGGCAGCACCGTGGAGCCGTCCTGGCGCACCGCCAGCGCCGACGGGAGGTACTCCTTGATCGCGACCTCGCGACCGAGCTGCACGTCACGGGCGCGATAGGTGATCCCGAACCCGCCCTGCCCCAGCACCGACACGATCTCGTACCGGCCGATCAGCTGTCCCGCCTTGAGCGAGACGTAGTCGACCTCGGGCGGCGTGGCGCCGGAAAGAGTCGTGGGCTCGTTCATGGGCGGACCACGCCGCTAGGTGTGATGGACGACCAGCTCGACATCGCCGAGCCGCAACTTCGATCCCGCCTGCAGGGCCGTCGGCGCGCCTGCCTTGAGGACGGTGCCGTTGACGGCGGTCCCGTTGGTCGAGCCGAGATCCTCGACCTGCAGCGCCTCGCCGGCGACACTGAGTTTGGCATGCCGCCGTGACACGGTCGGATGCGGTACAACCAGTTCGCACTGGTCGGCGGCGCGGCCGATGCACATGCCTTGCGACTGGCCGACCAGCTTATCCATTGACACTTCGAACGCGTGCTTGCGGCCGGCCGAATCCGGCCCCTCGAAGCGCAAGGTGATCTGCGGAACCATCCGCGTCGTCGTACCGGGAGACATGAGCTTCGCCGGACGCACGTGGAACACCTGCACCGAGCGGCTGACATTCTTCAGCTGATGCTCGCCGCCATCGTGAAACGCGTACTCGGTGCGCAACTCGACGAGGTCGCGGACGGCGCGCGAGACCGCGATGCCACCAGGTTCCGCCAGAGTCTGAATGCGCGCCGCCAAGTTTACACCGTCGCCGAAGATGTTCTGGTCCTCGTCGTCGATGATGACTTCGCCGAGATGGACGCCGACGCGGAACAGCATGCGCTGCTCCTCGCTGAGCAATTCGTTGAAGCGCGCCATGCGCTCCTGAATATCGATGGCCGCCGCGACCGCCGAGACGGCCGAGCCGAACTCCGCCAGCATGGCATCGCCTGCCGTACCGACGAGCCGGCCGCGCCCGGCATCGATCGCCGGCCGCCAGACTTCGATCTGGGCCGACTTGAGATGGCGGAACGTGCGGGTCTCGGCGCCCTCCATCATCCGGGTAAATCCGGCGAGGTCGGCATGGACGATGGCAGCTAGACGGCGTTGCATGGTCTCTTCGCTTCAGCGGCCGTATCCCAATCTGCGGCCCAGGGGCAAGATACCCTGCCCGGCAGCTTTCGGCACGACCTCAGATACTGCCCGCATCCTGCACTGAATCGCGGCAATCTTGGGACACCCGGCACGATCATGTGCCGGCGCCGGCCTTCAGCGGCCCTTGAAGGCCGGGATGCGCCGCTCGCCAAGTGCCGCCAGCCCCTCCTTGAGATCCTCGGAGGTCGCGCAGGCCCGCTGGGTCTGGCGGATCGAGGGCATGTCGGGCGCCGCCTGGGCGAACTGCTCGATGGCGCGTTTCATGCCCGCCATCGAGAGCGGCGCCAGTCCCGCCAGCCGCGCGGCCTTCTCGGCAACCTTGTCCCTGAACTCCGCGCGCTCGACCAGCCAGTCGAGATAGCCGACCGCCAGCAACTCGGTGTCGTGGAAATCCTCCGACAGCAGGAAGGCACGCTTGGCGAAGCTCGGGCTCACCTTCTGGGTGTAGCGACGCAAGCCGCTTGGGTAATAGTGCAGGCCGAAGCGCGCCGCCGGCATGAAGAAGCGCATGCCTTTGACGCCGAGGCGGAAGTCGCAGGCCAGTGCCAGGTCGGTGGCCCCGCCATAGACTCCGCCATTCAGGGCGCACAGGGTCGGCATACGCATCGCCTCGATGCGGTCCATGACGACTTCGAAGGTGTTGTCGCCACCCTCGTCCTTCCGCTCGCCAGCCGGGATCGAGCCGAGGTCGTAGCCGGAGCAGAAAGTCTTGTCGCCGGCACCGGTGATCACCGTGACGCGGATGGCGGGATCGGCATCGGCCGTCTCGACGGCTTCGCGCAGCAGCTTCAGCCCCGCGGGATTGAGGCGATTGTGCTTCGCTGGATCGTTCAGCGTGATGGTGGCGATGGGGCCGTCGACCGACAGCAGGACTGTGTTTGTCATTTGGTGGCCAAAATAGCCGAGCCGGTCGCCAAAAGCGACCGAGCGCGGCATATTGCGGACCGGAGGAATTCACATGACTTACACTGCCCCGCTGGCCGATATGCGTTTCGCCCTGCGCGAAGTGGCCGGCCTTTCCGGCGTCGCCGTCCTGCCCGGTTACGAGCATGCGACCGACGACACGATCGACGCGGTGCTCGAGGAAGCCGGGAAGCTGGCCGGCAACGGCCTCGCCCCGCTGAACCGTGAGGGCGACAAGGTCGGCGCCAAGCTCGAGAACGGCGTGGTCCGCACCGCGCCGGGCTTCGCGGCCATCTACAAGGAGTTCGTGGAAGGCGGCTGGAATTCCCTGCCCTTCGATCCGGAGTTCGGTGGCCAGGGCATGCCTTGGCTGCTGGCGACCGCCGTGCAGGAGATGTGGCAGGCCGCCAACATGGGTTTCGGCCTCGTCCTGCTGCTGAACCAGGGCGCGATCGATGCGATCCACCATCACGGGTCGGATGAGCAGAAGGCGACCTATCTGCCCAAGATGATCTCCGGCGAGTGGACCGGAACCATGAACCTCACCGAGCCCCAGGCCGGCTCCGACCTCGGCCAGCTCAAGAGCCGCGCGGTCAAGAACGGCGACCATTATCTCGTGAGCGGCCAGAAGATATTCATCACCTACGGCGAGCACGACATGGCCGAGAATATCGTCCACCTCGTCCTCGCGCGTACGCCCGACGCACCGGCCGGCGTGCGCGGCATCTCGCTGTTCATCGTTCCGAAATATCTGCCGGGCGCCGACGGCACGCCGGGCAAGCGCAACGACCTGCGCTGCGTGTCGCTTGAGCATAAGCTCGGCATCCATGCGAGCCCGACCTGCGTGATGTCGTTCGGCGACGATGGCGGGGCGGTCGGCTATCTCGTCGGCGAGGAAGGCCGCGGCCTCTCCTACATGTTCACCATGATGAACAACGCCCGCCTGTCGGTCGGCATCCAGGGCCTCGCCATCGCCGAGCGCGCCTACCAGCAGGCCGCCGCTTTCGCCCGCACCCGCGTGCAGTCGAAGGACGACGGCAGCGCCGCGCCCGCTTCGGTGTCGATCGTCCATCACGCCGACGTGCGCCGCATGCTCATGACCATGCGCGCCCAGATCGAGGCGATGCGGGCGCTGGGCTACTACACCGCGGCCGGCATCGACGGCGCCTTGAAGCAGCCCGACAAGGCCGCAGGCCGCAAGATCCAGGACCGGGTCGATCTACTGATCCCGATCGTGAAGGCCTGGTTCACCGACCTTGGGAACGAGATCGCCTCGACCGGCGTACAGATCCACGGCGGCATGGGCTTCATCGAGGAAACCGGCGCGGCGCAGCACCTGCGCGACGCCCGCATCCTGCCGATCTACGAGGGCACCAACGGCATCCAGGCGCGCGACCTGGTGGGCCGCAAGGTGGCCAAGGATGGCGGCGAAACCATGCTCGCGCTGGTCGCCGAGATGCGCGCCACGGCCGAAGAGATGAAGGCTGCTCCCGGCGACGATATCGAGGCCATCCGCACCGGCCTCCAAGCCGCAGCCGACGCCTTGGAGGATGCGACGATGTGGGTCGTCCAGTCGGTCAAGGCGGAGCTGGTGAACGCGCTGGCAGGCTCGGTCCCGTTCCTGCGGTTGGCGGGCACAGCCCTGGGCGGATGGCTGCTGGCCCGCAGTGCGTTGGTGGCTCAGACACGGCTCGGCCAGCGTGACGGCGATCCCGCCTTCCTCGAGGCAAAGCTGGTGACGGCGCGCTTCTATGCCGAGGTCATCCTGCCGCCGGCGCTTGCCCAGCTCGGCCCCCTCAAGTCGGCGGGGCGGACGGTGTTCGCACTCTCGGAAGAGCAGTTCTGAGCGCGCACAGCGCCAGCGCCACTCCGGCGATCAAGAGCGGCGCCCGCATCGACAGCCCGTAGAGGGAAGTGCCGCTCAAGGCACCGGCGATCCAGCCTGCCGCCATGGCTGCGTGCAGTCGGCCCGCGACCAGCCCCTGCCGGCGCTCTCCGCCCAACCGGGCAGCATCGGTCATCAGGCCCGCCTGCGCCAGCCCGTAGCCGATACCGAGGACGGTGAATGCCACGATCAGCACGTTTGGGCCGCGCGCGACCAGGGCGCCTGCGATGCCGGCCAGGCAGAGGATGAAGCCCAAGGCCATCATGTCCCTCGTATCCGGCGCGAGCGCGCGCACGCCGAAGGCCTGGATCAGGAAAGCCCCGGCGGCAAAGGCCGCAGACGCAAACCCCGTCGCGCGAATCGCCGCTTCTGTCTCGAGTCCGAAGCGGTCCTGGACATAAAAGGCCGTGGTTGCCTGCAGGGCGCCGAAGCCCAGGACCATCACGAAGGCCAGCAGCGCATAGGCCGCAAGGCCGTCCACCGGTGCGGCTTCCGCCTGCGCCGTCGCCGCCGCCCGCGGGCCTTCGCGGACGCCAACCATCGTCAGGGCGGCCAGGGCGGCCAACATCGCGGCGGCGGCGACCGGCCAGGCGAGACCGCGGTTTGCCAGCATCGCCACGAAAGCAGGGCCCAGCACGCTCCCGACACTCACCGCAGCGCCGATCAGGCCGATTCCCGCCTGTCGGCGCTCGCGCGGCGTCGCCTCGACCATCCAGGCAATCGCCGCCGGCTGGATGCCACCGGCGAACAGTCCGTAGACGATGCGCGCAGCCAGTAATCCGAGGAAGGCATACGGCAAGAGCGCAGCGTAGAAGGCCGCTAAGAGCGCGAGCGACAAAGCGGTCGCGACAAGCCCGGCGGCCATGACGGCCGCTCTACCGAAGCGATCCGAGAGGCGTCCCCAGGACGACGCCGTCAGGAAGAACAGCACCCCGGAGGACGCGAAGATCGTCCCGACCTCGAACTCACCGAGGCCGAGTTCGCGACCGAACAGGCCGAGCGTTGCGAATACGGCCCCGTTGGCCATGGTGGCCGTGAAGACGGCGAAGAGGACGATGGCGACTTGCACGCACGCAGCGTCGGCCGAACGCGCACAGCAGGGAAAACACAAATCATTGCCGCGCATTACCGATCGTTGCGGCGTGTTACAGCGTCTTCACCATGAAGACACGCATGTGTGCGTCCAGACCGTGCGAGGGCGGTCCCCGGCGCACGATCTCGAAGCCGCAGCGCCGATAGAGCCGGATGTTGCCTTCCGCCATCTCCGCTGTCTCCAGTGACAGTTCCCCAAGGTTGTTTGAGCGCGCGATTTCCTCGATCCGATCCAGGAGGAAGCCCCCGATGCCCCTGCCCTGATGGATCGGCACGACGCCGAGTCGGTCGATGTAGATGCCCTCGCCGCGCCGCTCGGTCACGGCGACGCCTACGGTTTCTTCGTCGTCCAGCGCGAGATAGACGTCGCCGCGCTCGATGGAGCCAGCGAGGAACGCGTAATGATGGGCCGTGATCTCGCGCCCAAGGTCGCGGACATACGGCGAAAATGCCGTCCACAGGATCCGCTCGACATCGTCCCGCTCTACCGGGAGGGCCTTCTTCAGCGTCAAAGTCATGCCGGAAAGCCTACCAAAGAAAAACGCCCGGGGCAGAGCCACCGGGCGTTCTCCAGATCTTCGGAAAGGGGCTCTACGCCGCTTCCTGCTGCTCGGACTTGTCGGCGGACGGACCGCTGTCCTGGCCCTTGGCGGAGGTGTCGCGCTCGACGAACTCGATCACGGCCATCTCGGCGGCGTCGCCGAAGCGGTAGCCCGCCTTGAGGACACGCAGGTAGCCGCCGTTGCGCTTGGAGTAGCGCGGTCCCAGCGTGGTGAACAGCTTGTCGGCAACGTAGGGATCGCGCAGGAAGCCGATCGCCTGACGGCGCGCGTGCAGGCCGCCACGCTTGCCGAGCGTGACCAGCTTCTCGACGATCGGACGCAGGTCCTTCGCCTTGTGCAGCGTTGTCGTGATCTGCTCGTGCTTGATGAGGGCACCGGCAAGATTCATGAACATCGCCTTGCGATGCTCAGCCGTGCGGTGGAACTTCCGGCCGCGATTGTTGTGACGCATGACTTATTTCCTTCTACCGGCCTAGTACGGCTCTTCCAGCCGCTTGGCCATTTCCTCGATGTTGTCCGGCGGCCAGCCCGGGATTTCCATGCCCAGGTGGAGGCCCATGCCGGCCAGCACTTCCTTGATCTCGTTCAGCGACTTGCGGCCAAAGTTCGGCGTGCGCAGCATCTCCGCCTCGGTCTTCTGAACCAGATCGCCGATATAGATGATGTTGTCGTTCTTCAGGCAATTCGCCGAGCGGACGGACAGTTCGAGCTCGTCGACCTTGCGCAGCAGGTTGCGGTTGAACGGGAAGTCGTCCTGCTGCTCTTCCCTGCGGACCTCGCGCGGCTCCTCGAAATTGATGAAGAGCTGTAGCTGGTCCTGCAGGATACGCGCGGCGAGAGCCACGGCGTCGGCCGGCATCGTCGTGCCGTTGGTCTCGACAGTCATCGACAGACGATCGTAGTCGGTGACCTGACCAACGCGGCTGTTCTCGATCTTGTAGGAAACGCGCTTGACCGGGCTGAATACCGAGTCGATCGGAATGAGGCCAATCGGAGCGTCTTCCGGACGGTTCGCCGACGCCGGCACGTAGCCCTTGCCCGTGGCGACCATGAGTTCCATCGAGATCGACGCCCCATCGTCGAGCGTGCAGATCAGATGCTTGGCGTCCATGATCTGAACGTCGCCCGGCAGCTCGATCATGCCGGCGGTGACTTCACCGGGGCCAACGGCGCGCAGATAGAGACGCTGCGGGCGGTCGCCCTGCATCTTCACGGCCATCGCCTTGATGTTCAGGACGATGTCCACCACGTCCTCGCGGACGCCGGGAATCGACGAGAATTCATGCAGCACGTTGTCGATCTTGATCGACGTGACGGCCGCACCCTGGAGAGACGACAACAGGACGCGCCGCAGCGCATTGCCGAGCGTGAGACCGAAGCCGCGCTCGAGCGGCTCGGCGACGATGGTCGCGACGCGACCCGGGTCGACGCCGGCTTCGGTGACAAGCTTCTCCGGCTTGATCAGGTCCTGCCAGTTCTTCTGAAGCACGTGGGCTACCCCTCTAGACCGGTTCGAGCGAGCCCCTTGGGACTCGCCATACATTCCCCATGAGCGGGCGGCGCCATGAGCGCCGCCTCCACTCGAAATCAGACGCGGCGACGCTTGGGCGGCCGGCAGCCATTGTGCGGGATCGGCGTCACGTCGCGGATCGACGTCACGGCGAGGCCCACCGCCTGCAACGCCCGCAAGGCCGACTCACGACCCGAACCGGGGCCGCGCACCAGAATCTCGATCGTGCGCATGCCATGCTCCATCGCCTTGCGACCGGCGCCTTCGGCAGCCATCTGCGCGGCAAACGGGGTCGACTTGCGCGATCCCTTGAAGCCCTGCTGGCCCGACGACGACCAGGCAATAGCGTTGCCCTGGGCGTCGGTGATCGTGACGATCGTGTTGTTGAACGAGGCGTTCACGTGCGCGACGCCGGCGATGATGTTCTTGCGTTCCTTGCGACGGGGACGCGCGGAGCCGGTGGCGGCTGCAGCTTTGGCCATGACCGAGATCCCTTCTTACTTCGTCACTTTTTTCTTGCCGGCGATCGGCTTGGCCGGGCCCTTGCGGGTGCGCGCATTGGTATGCGTGCGCTGGCCATGGACCGGCAGGCCGCGACGGTGACGCAGGCCGCGATAGCAGGCGAGGTCCATCAGACGCTTGATGTTCATCGCCACTTCGCGCCGCAGGTCGCCCTCGACCGTGTAGTCGCGGTCGATCGCCTCGCGAATACGGATAACCTCGTCGTCGCTCAGCGTATTCACGCGGCGCGACTCGTCGATCCCAACTTTTCCACAGATCTCCTTGGCTTTCGCCGCACCGATCCCGTGGATGTATTGAAGCCCGATCACCACACGCTTGGCGGTCGGAATGTTCACACCGGCTATACGAGCCAAAGTCTTAACTCCTTCAAAGACTTATGGCGCGCTCGCGCGCGCCCGTCACATGTTCCGCTGGCCCCGGAAAAGCGCGCGATTATAGGTATCCGCACCCCCGAGTCAATGGAACTCACCCTTGTCAAGTCCCCGCCAGGACTTCCGTGATCTGGCGGTAAACCTCGTCCATCGCGGCCATCCCGTCGACCTTCCGCAGCACCCCCCGGGCGCTGTAGTAGGGCAACAAGGGCTCGGTCTGAGCCCTGTAGGTGGCCATACGAGTCTTCATGGTCTCTGCATTGTCGTCCTTGCGGCGGGCGAACTCCGTCGACCCGCAGACGTCGCAGACACCTTCGACCTTCGGCCGCTTGAACTTGTCGTGGTAGCCCGCCCCGCACTTGGCGCAGGAGAACCGGCCGACGATGCGCTCGGTCAGCGCCTTCTCGTCGACTTCCATCTCGATCACCCGGTCGAGCTTTTTGCCCGACTCGGCCAACATCTTGTCCAGCGCCTTGGCCTGGGCCTCGGTGCGAGGGAAACCATCCAGAATGAAGCCCTTGGCGCAGTCCGGCTGGGCGATGCGATCGCGGATCAGGCCGACCATAAGCTCGTCGGGAACGAGCTCGCCCCGCTCCATGATGCCCTTGGCCTTCTGGCCGAGTTCGCTGCCGGAGGCGACGGCCGCCCTCAGCATGTCACCCGTGGAAAGCTGGACCAGCCCCCGCTCCTGCTGCAGCCGCTGAGCCTGGGTACCCTTGCCGGCACCTGGCGGTCCGAGGAGAATGATGTTCATCGGCCCTTGCCCCGCAGTCGAGCCTTCTTGATGAGGCCCTCATATTGGTGGGCGAGCAAATGCGCCTGCACCTGCGTCACCGTATCGAGTGTGACGGAAACCACGATCAGGAGGCTGGTGCCGCCGAAATAAAAGGGCACCCCGCCGCGGGCGATCAGCAGTTCCGGGAGGATACAGACCGCGGAAAGGTAGAGCGCACCGATCACCGTCAGGCGGTTCAGGATGTACTCGAGATACTCCGCCGTGTTCTTGCCCGGCCGGATCCCGGGAATGAAGCCGCCGTTCTTCTTCAGATTGTCGGCCGTGTCGGTCGGATTGAACACCACGGTCGTGTAGAAGAAGCAGAAGAAGACGATCAAGCCGATATACGCCACCAGATAGAGGGGCTGGCCATGACCCAGATAGGTGGAGATGGCCTGCACCCAGCCCGGCTCGCCGGAATTTCCCTGGAAGGACGCAATGGTCGCCGGGAACAGTAGGAGCGACGAAGCGAAAATTGGCGGGATGACGCCGGCCGTGTTGATCTTGAGCGGCAGGTGCGAGGCCTCGCCGCCATACATG
>Ga0182739_1001527_pt1 | contig 24077 bp, 20 predicted proteins | sample eDN5th30CBELigBY_FD_128873 | JGI IMG/M metagenome (GOLD analysis project Ga0182739, IMG submission 128873) | Enriched backyard soil microbial communities from Emeryville, California, USA - eDNA 5th pass 30_C BE-Lig BY (version 2) (version 2) | ecosystem: Environmental > Terrestrial > Soil >... | reverse complement strand
GCCCAGTCCCAGCCCGTCCCCCTCGGAGACGGCGGATCCCGGCACCGTCTCCTTCGTCGTCTCTCCCGTCTCCGACGGCGTCGTGGCGCCCGGCGGTCCCCTGGCGGTCTCGTTCACGGTGGTCAACTCGACGGCGTTCACGGCGCCCGCGGGCCGTTTCGTGCTCGAGGTCGGCACGACGCCGCTCACGACGCGCCCGGCCCTCGACGCCTGGCTGACGGGCGACACGGCGCGCGTGACGACCCGCCCGGTGACCTCGACCGAGGCGGACCCGGTCGAACCGGGCGCGACGGTCACCTCCGGCGGCGTCGTCGCCTCGGACGACCGCATCCTCACCGATCGCGCACCCGGCGTGTACCCGCTCCTGGCACGGTACGAGCGGCCGGGGGGCGAGCTCGTCTCCACGAGCGTCATGATCGTGCCGCGCACCGGCGGCACGGTGACGCCCGTCGCCGTCGTCGTGCCGATCACCGCCGGTCCCCTGACCGCGGGCCTGCTGACCGCCGACGAGCTGAGCGTGCTCACCGCCCCCGGCGGCTCGCTCGACGAGCAGCTCGAAGCCGTCACCAACACACCGGCGATCCTCGCGATCGATCCGGCGATCCCCGCCTCCATCCGGGTGCTCGGGGATGCCGCGCCGGCGGCCGCCACCGAGTGGCTGGACCGCCTGATGCTCCTGCCCAATGCGCGCTTCGCGCTCCAGTTCGGCGATGCCGACGTGGCGAGCCAGCTCGCGTCCGGTCTCAGCGCTCCCCTCCAGCCCACGTCGCTGCAGTCCTACATGGACGCCGCGGACTTCCCCGTCGCGACGCCCACGCCCGAGCCGACGCCGGGCGAGACGGCCCCGCCCACCGAGCCGGAGTACCCGGATCTCGCGTCGCTGCTCGACGTCGGCGGCGGCCGCCCCGCGGTGTACTGGCCGGTCGGGGGCAGCGCCGACGCCGACACGGTCGCCAAGCTCGGGAAGCTCGGCGCGGACGATGTGGCCTCGCTCACCCTCGTGCCCTCGGCGACGACGTCGGCCGGAGCGAAGACGATGCCGGCCGCGGCGAAGGCCGGCGACGCCGGGCTCCTCGTCTACGACACCGGCGTCTCGGCGGCGCTCCGCCAGGCCGCCGACACCGAGGACAACTCGCTGCGGGGCAATCCGCTCGCGGCCGCGACCGCGCGTCTCGCGCTCGCCTCGCTCGCCGCCGGAGACGCGCCGCTGCTGGTGACCGTCGACCGGGGCGCCGACCGCTCCCGCATCTCCTTGGCCGCCGCGATCGGCGTCGCGACGCAGCTGCCCACGACCCGCGCCGCTTCCCTCGGCGAGCTCACCGTCGCGACCCCGCAGGAGACGAAGATCGCGGATGCCGCACCCGAGCCGGCGCGCGTGACCGCCGCCGCGTCGCTGCGCGCGGACGAGGACGAGGTGTCGTCCTTCGCCACGATCCTCGACGACCCGACGGTGCTGACCGGTCCGCAGCGGGCGACGATGCTGCAGGTGCTCGGCGCCGGCTGGGTGCCCCTCCCCGCCGCGTGGGAGGAGGCGCTGGCCGCCAACCGGGAGGCCACCCGCAGGACGCTCGACTCCGTGGGCATCGTGCCGCCCACGCCCATCAACTTCCTCACCTCCTCGGCGCCGCTGCCGTTCTGGGTGCGCAACGACCTGCCCTACCCCGTCAACGTCGTGCTCTACGCCATCCCCGACGACCTGCGCCTGGACGTCACCCGCGCGAACCCCGTCGTCGCGGGCGCCTCGAGCAACACGAGCGTCGAGGTGCCGGTGCAGTCCCGCGTCGGCAACGGCGAGGTCACCATCCAGCTGCAGCTGCGCAGCCGCACGAGCGTCGCGATCGGCTCGCCGCAGTTCGTCGACGTCACCGTGCGCGCGGATTGGGAGGGCATCGGCGTCACGGTCATCCTCGTCCTCGTCGGCGGGCTCGTCGCGCTCGGGCTCGTGCGCACGATCCTCCGCCGCCGCCAGGCGCGCGCAGCCGACGCGGCCCCGGTCGACCGCCCGGCCTCGGGCGATGGTCCGGCCTCGGGGAGCGGCTCGTGAGCGGCCTCGGGCGCGCGAGCGTCCTCATCGGCGCGGGCACCCTCGTGTCGCGCATCACGGGACTGCTGCGCTCGGTCGTGCTCGTCTCGGCGATCGGCGCCGCCGCGTCGGCGGATGCGTTCACCGTCGCGAACCAGCTGCCGAACAGCATCTACCTCATCGTCTCGACCGGTCTGCTGACCGCCGTGATCGTCCCGCAGATCGTCTCGGCGAGCAAGGCGCCCGACGGCGGATCGGCGTTCATCTCGAAGCTGTTCACTCTCGGGGCGATGATCCTCCTCGCCGTGACCGTGGTGGCGGTGCTGTGCGCGCCGCTGCTCGTGCAGGTGTACTCGAGCGGCTTCACCGACGCGCAGCTGCACCTGGCGACGGTGTTCGCGTACTGGTGCCTTCCGCAGATCTTCTTCTACGGCATCTACGCGCTCGTCGGCGAGACGCTCAACGCGCGCCGGATCTTCGGTCCCTACACGTGGGCGCCGATCGTCAACAACATCGTCTCGATCGCCGGCTTCGTCGTGTTCATCGTGCTCTTCGGCGGCGGCGAGCCCGGCGTCGACACGTGGAGCGGCGACATGATCGCCGTGATCGGGGCGTTCACCACCGGCGGCATCGTGCTGCAGGCCGCCGTCCTGCTCGCCTTCTGGCCGCGCACGCGCCTCGACCTGCACCCGGACTTCGCCTGGCGGGGCGTGGGCCTGCGCAACGTCGGGAGACTCGCGGGCTGGACGTTCCTCATGATGCTCGTCGGGCAGCTCGCCGCGATCGTGCAGCTCAACGTCTATTCGACCGCGACCGCCGCGCATGAGCCCGGCGCCGCGATCGCGAACAGCACGAGTCTCATCTTCATCCTCCCGTACTCGATCATCGCCCTGTCGATCGGGACGCCGTACTTCACGCAGCTCAGCGAGCACGTCGTGGCCGGTCGCTTCGCCGAGATCCCGAAGGACGTCTCCACGAGCATCCGGGTGACGTCGCTGCTCATCGTGCTGTCCACGGCGGCGTTCGCCGCGGCATCCGTCCCGCTGTCCCGCGTGTTCACGACGTCGCCCGAGCAGGCCGGGGAGGCGGCGCTCGTGCTGCTCGGCTTCCTCGTGGGGCTGATCCCCATCGGGATGCTCTTCACGGTGCAGCGGACCTTCTACGCGTACAACGACACGCGCACGCCGTTCCTGTTCACACTCGTGCAGGCCGCCATCGCCGCGGGCCTCGCCGCCGCCGCGCTCGCGCTGCCCGCCGACATCCGCACCGCCGGCGTCGCCCTGGGGCAGTCGGTCTCGATCATCGTCCAGCTGGTCCTGGCGACGATCCTGCTGCGCCGCAAGGTCGGTGACCTGCGCGTGCGCACCTGGCTCATCGCGCTCGCCCGGTTCGTCGGCGCCGCGATCCCCGCGGGCCTGGCCGGCTGGGGCGTGTTCCTGCTCCTCGGCGGGGCCTCCGGCTGGACCACCGACGACCAGCTGCTCGGCGCCGTGGGCGCGCTCATCGTGTGCGCCGCAACGGCCGTCGTCTACTTCGCGGTGCTGGCGCTGCTGCGCACGCCCGAGCTCGCGCCCGTCGGCGCGCTGGTGCGGCGTGTGCTGCCGAAGCGCTGACGGCGTTTCCGAACCGCGGAAACGCCGCACGGGCGAGGAATGCCCCGCGGCTACCATGTGTTGAAGCTTGCGAGAGAAAGGGGCGCTCACTGTGCGTCAGGTGATCATTGTGGGGTCCGGTCCTGCGGGGTACACGGCGGCGATCTATGCGGCGCGTGCCAACCTGCAGCCGCTCGTGATCGCCAGCTCGGTGGAAGCCGGCGGCGAGCTGATGAACACCACGGAGGTGGAGAACTTCCCGGGCTTCCCGGAGGCGATCCAGGGCCCCGAGCTCATGGACAAGATGCAGCAGCAGGCCGAGCGTTTCGGCGCCGAGGTCGTCTACGACGATGTCGTCGAGATGGACCTGCGCGGCCCGGTCAAGCGCGTCAAGCTGGGCAGCGGCACGGAGCACGAGGCCGAGACGGTCATCGTCGCGACCGGCTCCGCCTACCGCAAGCTCGGTCTCCCCGGTGAGGAGCGGCTCTCCGGCCACGGCGTCTCGTGGTGCGCCACGTGCGACGGGTTCTTCTTCCGCGAGCGCACGATCGCGGTCGTGGGCGGCGGCGACTCGGCGATGGAGGAGGCGACCTTCCTTACGCGCTTCGCCTCGAAGGTGTACGTGATCCACCGCCGCGACCACCTGCGGGCCTCCAAGATCATGCAGGAGCGCGCGTTCGCGAACGACAAGATCGAGTTCATCTGGAACGCCGAGGTCGTCGACATCCTGGGCGCCGAGGCGGTCGAGGGCGTGCGGCTGCGCGACACCGTCACCGGCGAGGAGCGCGAGCTGCCGCTCGAGGGCGTCTTCGTCGCCATCGGCAACGACCCGCGGGTGCACCTCGTGCACGACCAGCTCGAGCTCGCGCCGGAGGGCACCATCAAGGTGGACGGGCGCTCGTCGCGCACGAACCTTCCCGGCGTCTTCGCCGCCGGCGACGTCATCGACCCCACCTACCGTCAGGCCGTCACGGCGGCGGCCAGCGGAACGGTCGCGGCCCTCGACGCCGAGCACTACCTCGCGGCGCACCACGAGGCCGGCGCGCCCGACCCCGTCGCCGACGAGATCTCGCCCGCAGACGCCCTGACGTCGGACGCGGCCATCCCGGCCTGAGGAACATTTCGAGCGCCGTCCGCGTTCGATCAGATGAGACTTCCGGACATCCCGGAGACAAGGAGTTGACATGACCGCCAAGGCGACGACATCCGCCACGTTCGAGCAGGACGTGCTGCAGGCTGAGGGTCCGGTGCTGGTGGATTTCTGGGCCGCCTGGTGCGGTCCGTGTCGCATGGTCTCGCCCGTGCTCGATGAGATCCAGGCCGAGAACCCGGACAAGATCACCATCGTGAAGCTGAACGTCGACGAGAACCCCGACCTCGCGATGAAGTACCAGATCACCTCGATCCCGGCGATGAAGGTGTTCGAGGGCGGCGAGGTGCAGACGACCATCATCGGCGCCAAGCCGAAGTTCGCGCTCGAGCAGGATCTCGCGAAGTACCTCGCGTGACCCGCGTCCCCTGATCGACGGATCGCCATGATCCGCTGAGCCCCGATGAGAACCATATCTCATCGGGGCTTTTCTCGTGCCAGGGTGCCGGCTGTGGCCGTTCGCCTCGGTGCCCGGGTGCGACATCCGAAGAAAGGTCCGTCAGGATGTCGATATCCCCGTTCCCCGTTCGACGCACTGCATGGACGGGCCGAACGGGCCCCTGACCGAAGGAGCAGGACGATGCGCTACATGATGATCATGCACGTCACCCCCGCCGCAGCCGCCGCGGCGGCGGAGAACCTCGATATGGCCGAGATGTTCGAGACGATGGGGCGCTACAACGCGGAGCTGCAGAGGGCCGGTGTGTTCCTCACCGCCGAAGGGCTCTCCGACGCCGCCGAGGGCTTCCGTGTGGACTTCGACGCGGCACCGCCTGTAGTGACGGACGGACCGTTCGCGGAGGCGGTGGAGATCTTCACCGGCTACTGGATCATCGAGGTCGCCGGTCGCGAAGAGGCCGAGCACTGGGCGCGCAAGTGCCCGCTGGGTCCGGGAACACGGCTCGAGGTGCGGCGGATCAACGATCTGGCCGACTTCACCGACGTCAATCCCGAGTGGGCCGCCAAGGCGCAGGAGTGGCGCGCCGCCCACGAATGACGGAGCGGGAGGCGTCGTGGCCGCGCGGCTACGACGCCTCTCCGGTGTGCGCCTCCGCGGTGCGCACCGACGCGTCCCATGTGCGATGCGCCTCCGTGTCGCCGAGGAGGCGCCACACGGCGCGGGTCAGGGGAGGGTATTCGAGCGCGATCTGTCGCAGCATGCGGAAATGCGCCGTCCGCGAGGGGCGCATGCCGCCCCCTGCGGTGATGAGCTCGCCGCGGATCGTCAGGACGACGAGCTCGTCGACGCTCGGAAGATCCTCCATGAACTCCCACGGATCCTCGCCGAGACGGAGACGCTCGTGGATGAGGACGTCCAGCTCGTCCGCGGCCTCGGCGCGCAGCACCTCGAGGCTGGCCCGGCGCCGCAGGGGCTCGTCGCTGTCCGTCACCCATCAAGCCTAAGTCGCCCGTGACCTACGATCGTCGCGTGGACGACATTCCCCCCGAATCCACGGGGTCGGACCGTGCGCGCCGCGCCGTGGAGGCGGTGTGGCGCGCGGAGGCGCCCCGTATCGTGTCCGCGCTCACCCGCCACACCGGTGACTTCGCATGGGCCGAGGACCTCGCGCAGGAGGCCCTCGTGGAGGCCCTCGCGCAGTGGCCGGTCGGCGGAATCCCGGACAATCCCGGCGCGTGGCTCCTCGCAGTGGCGAAGCGACGCGCGATCGACGGATGGCGGCGCCGGGAGCGGCTCGCCGCGCGGGAGAACGTGCTCGCGCACGACGTCCGGATCGCCGAGTCGATCGACAGCGTCGCGGAGTCCGCGGATCCGGATGACATCGCCGACGACATCCTCCGGCTCGTCTTCGTGAGCTGTCACCCGGTGCTGCCGGCCGCCGCGCGCCTGGCGCTCACCCTGCGCACCGTCGCCGGTCTGACGACGGAGGAGATCGCGCGCGCCCTGCTGATGACCGTCCCCGCGGTCCAGCAGCGCATCGTGCGGGCCAAGCGCACGCTGGCGGAGGCCGGGGTGCCGTTCGAGGTGCCGGACCGCGCGCAGCGGCCGGAGCGCCTCGCCGCCGTGCTGCACGTCGTGTATCTCCTCTTCACGGAGGGATACTCCGCCGCCACGGGGCAGCGCGCCCTGCGGCCGGATGTCGCCCGCGAGGCTGTGCGCCTGGCCCGGCTCACCGCCGCGCTCCTGCCCGGGGAGGGGGAGGTGCAGGGCCTCATCGCCCTCATGGAGTTCCAGTCGTCCCGCTTCGCCGCCCGCCTGGACGCGGCCGGTCGACCGGTGCTCCTCGCCGATCAGGATCGCCGCCGGTGGGACCGCTCGGCCATCGCACGCGGTCAGGAGGCGCTCGCACAGGCCGACCGCGGGCGCGGGTGGGGCTACTACGGGCTGCAGGCCGCGATCGCCGCGTGCCACGCGACCGCGCCGGACGCCGCGTCCACCGACTGGGCGCGGATCGTGTCGCTGTACGACGCGCTGCTCATGCTCACACCGTCGCCCGTCATCCGGCTGAACAGGGCGGTGGCCGTCGCGCACGCCGAGGACCCGCGCTCGGCGCTGCAGCTGGTCGAAGACCTCGACGCCGAGGGAGCGCTGCGCGGCTTCCGGCCCCTCGAAGCCGTGCGCGCCGAGCTGCTGGAGCGGCTCGGGGAGACGGATGCCGCGGCGACGGCCTTCGACCGAGCCGCCGCCCTGCCCGGCAACGACGTCGAGGCCGCGATGCTGCGCGAGCGCTCGGCCGCGCTGCGCGCGAGCGCACCCTGACGGTCTCGGGGCCGGAGCCCAGGGCTCGACGCCGCGTAGCCGCGAGTTCGCGAGTTCGCGAGTTCGCGAGTCGCGAACCGCGCTATTGCGAACCGCGCTATTGCGAGCCGCGAGCTTGGCGGCGTGTCCCGGTATTGGCGACCTGCGCCCGCGGGACGTCGCCCCTTGTGGGACACGGCGAGTCGGCGTGTCCCAGTACTGGCGATATGCGGCCGCCAGAGGTCGCCCCTTGTGGGACACGACGGGTTCTCGTGTCCCGGATAGGGCGGTGGTGCGCTGCGGGCCACCACAAGGGGGACACGCACGATCGGCGCGGCTACGTCACCCTAGGGGAAACAGACCCGCGCCAAGACTGGACGGGTGAGTGCGCTGCCCGGTCGCGGCGACGTGCGCCCGCCAGATGTCGCCCCTTCTGGGACACGACGAGTCCTCGTGTCCCGGTACTGGCGACGTGCGCCCGCCGGATGTCGCCCCTTGTGGGACACGGCGAGTGGGTCTGTCCCGGTAACGGCGGCGGATGCCCGCTCCGGGTCGCCACAAGTGGGACACGCGCGATCGGCGCGGTCGCCGTCACCACGAGGGGACATGCCGCGCCGGAGACCGGAACGGTGAGTGCGCTGCGGCACGACCGGGGTGGAGGGCTGGGGTCAGCCTCCGTAGCCGTCCTCGCCGAGCTCAGCGAGGATGCGGTTGAGGTCGCCGATGGTGGCGAAATCAATGCTGATCTGGCCTTTTCGTGCGCTCAGAGAGATCTTCACCCGGGTGTTGAGCCGGTCGCCGAGGCGCTCGGCGACCTCGTCGAGATGCGCCCGGCGGCCGCCCGGTTGCGGCTTGGGCAGGCGGCGAGCCCCGGCATCCGCACCCTTCGCGGCGGCCTCCGCCGCACGAACGGACAGGTCCTCGTTGACGATCTTGTCGGCCAGCCGCTGCATCGCCTCGGGCTCTTCGAGCGACAGGATCGCCCGGGCGTGCCCGGCGGAGAGGACACCGGCCGCGACCCGCTGCTGGACGGGGACGGGGAGCTTGAGGAGGCGGATCGTGTTGCTGATCTGCGGACGCGACCGGCCGATCCGCGCGGCGAGCTCCTCTTGCGTGATGCCGAAGTCCTCGAGGAGCTGCTGGTAGGCGGATGCCTCCTCCAGTGGGTTCAGCTGCGAGCGGTGCAGGTTCTCCAGGAGGGCATCGCGGAGGAGGTGCTCGTCGGAGGTCTCGCGGACGATCGCCGGGATCGAGTGCAGGCCGGCCTCGCGGGCGGCGCGCGTGCGGCGCTCGCCCATGATGAGCTCGTAGGCGCCGTCGTCGTTCTTGCGCACCACGACCGGCTGCAGCACGCCGAACTCGCGCACCGAGTGGACCAGTTCGGCGAGGTCGTCCTCGTCGAACACCGTGCGGGGCTGGCGCGGGTTGGGGACGATGCTGTGCGGATCGACGTGGATGAGCCGCGCACCGGGCACCGCGAGCAGCTCCGTGGCCTCCTCGACGACGGACTCGGCGGCGGGAGCCTCCGCTTCCGCGGGGGATCCGGCGAAGAAGACGTCCGCGGGCCGCGACTCGGTGTTCTCCGCGGTGGGGATGAGCGCGCCGATGCCGCGGCCGAGGCCTGTGCGCTTGGCCATCAACGGTCCTCCTGGTCTCGCGGCGTCTCGCCGCGCTGGATGATTTCGACGGCCGCCTCGCGGTACGCGATCGCGCCGGCCGAGTGCCCATCGTAGGCGATGACGGTCTGCCCGAAGCTCGGCGCCTCCGACACGCGGACCGAGCGGGGGATGACCGTGTGCATGACCTCGCGAGGAAAGTGCGTGCGGACCTCTTCCGCAACCTGCTGCGCGAGCTTGGTGCGCCCGTCGTACATGGTGAGAAGGATCGTGGACACGTGCAGCCCGGTGTTGAGGTGCTTCTGAATCATCCGGACACTGCCCAGCAGCTGGCTCAAACCCTCGAGCGCGTAGTACTCGCACTGGATGGGGATGAAGACCTCGTGCGCCGCGGTGAAGGCGTTGATGGTGAGAAGGCCCAGCGACGGCGGGCAATCGATGAGGACGAAGTCGAACGGATCCGACGTCGTCGTGAGATGCTCCTCGAGCGCGGTGCGCAGTCGATGCTCACGCGCCACTTGCGAGACGAGCTCGATCTCTGCGCCGGCCAGGTGGATGGTGCTCGGGGCGCAGAAGAGATTCGGGGACTCCGGGCTCTCCTGGATGATGTCGGCGAGCGGAAACTCATCGATGAGCACGTCGTACACGCTCGGGACGTCTGCGCTGTGCGGGATGCCGAGAGCCGTGGAGGCGTTCCCCTGCGGATCGAGGTCGATGACGAGCACGCGCGCGCCGATCGCCGCCAGCGCCGCAGCGATGTTCACCGTCGTCGTCGTCTTTCCGACGCCGCCCTTCTGGTTGGACACCGTCATGATGCGGGTCTTTCCCGGCAGCGAGACCGAGGTCTCCTCCAGCCGACGACGCCGCGCCGTGAGATCCGCGAGTTCGCGGGCGATCGGACTGTCGTCGATCGAGAAGGGCTCCGGTGCGGGAGCGGATTCGGACGCGGATGCCGAGGGGACGGCCGGTTCTGAGACGGCGTCCGTCTCGCTGTGTTTCACGTGAAACGGAGGGGTGCTCGCGTGCTCGTCCATGCCGTGCTCCACTCTAGTCGACGCACCCTCCGGCTCCTCCGGTCGAACGGTGCGGATGGACGCGCGCACCGTGATGTTTCACGTGAAACGCAGCAGAGACGGCGGAGGCAACACCGCGTGCCGTGGCCGGGCGCCGTGCCCGTCCGTGACGTTTCACGTGGAACAGAGAACACGCGGCGAGGTGGCCAGCTGGCCGGCCCGTCCGCGCAGCGACGGGCTGGGGAGCCGGGCACCGGCGGGAATCACCTCGTTGGGAACGAAGCGGCGGCCCACCCCGGGGCTCTACTCACACCGGGAAGCGCGCGCAGCGCCAGGGACCCATTCCTCGGTCTTCCGGCCGCATATCGCGTCGCGTCGCGAAACCCCGTATGAGCAGGTGCGGGGTGTCGGGCGCCATCGGTCATCGGTGGAGCGCGTTCACGATCTCCGGCAGCGTTGCCGAGCGAGCGCCGTGGCGGGCGGTCGCGGTTTCGGCACGGGCCAGAGACGTGTTTCACGTGAAACACCTGTTTCACCTTTCCGTCTGGCGGACCACCCGCGGACCCTACCGCAGACGTCGAAAGGAGAAAGCGCCATGACTTCGTGCGACAGACCCTACGGGGGAGAAAGGGCGAGTGAGGACGCGTGTACGAGCGCGCGGCGCACGAGCGCGCGGGCGGTGTTCGAGCGGTGGCGCGGCATACGCGCGGGGGAGTGCGGTCTACGAGCGTCGGTCTCGGTCGACGAGCACGCGACAGAGCGCGGGCCTGAGTCCCGCGCCGACCCTCCTCCCGGCGCCGGCCCCCGTGCCGCGCCGCGTGCACGTCTGCCACCCCGATCGCCCCGCAAACGAATCCGCGATCGACCCACGTTGAGCCGCCGGCCGCGCACCTCTCGGCCCACGCCTCGGAACGGAGTCGGGCGAGGCCGCCCACGCCCCGGAACGGCGGTGAATGAGACGCTCGGGCTCATCCCCCGCGGCGTGGCGGCGACGACGCCGCGCTGACTCCCGGCGGTCCTGCGAGATCCGGACTCTTTTCGGGGACATCGTCGGGTGAACGCTCGACTCTCCGCGCCGCGCACGGCAAGCGACGCCCGCAATCGACCCACGGCAAGCGACGCCCAGCGCCCGCCGCAATCGACCTGCGAGGTTCACCGCCGTTTCACGTGAAACGACGCGATGACGTCAGCCGCGGACCGTGGCGCGCACGACGCGGGTCGGCTCCGCCAGCACGTCCTCACCGACCACCTCGACGCGCACATCGGAGAGGCGGAAGCGCCGGATCTGCTTCTCCGCCGCCTCGATCTCGGCGGGTGCGCCGGCACCCTTCATGAGAATGAGCTCGCCGCCGTCCCGAACCAGGGGAGCGGTGAGGGGGATGAGTGTCCGCAGCGCGCTCACGGCCCGAGCCGTGACGGCATCCAGCGATCCACGGTCCTTCCACTCCTCGGCACGGGAGCGCGCGACCGTGACGTTGTCGAGCCCGAGCGCGTCCGCCTGTTCGCGAAGCCAGGCCACGCGGCGCTCCATCGGCTCGATGAGCACGAACTCGACATCCGGGCGGGCGATCGCCAGCACCAGGCCGGGAAGCCCGGCGCCGGAGCCGATGTCACCCACCCGTCCCCGGAAGAGGGGAGCGATGATCGCACTGTTGAGCACGTGCCGCGTCCACAGGCGCGGCGGCTCCAGCGGACCGATGAGGCCCCGTTCCTCGCCGTGCTCACCGAGCGCCGCCGTGAACGCCCGCGCCAGCTCGATCCGGTCGCCGAAGATGGATGCCGCGACGGCGGGCTCAGGCTCGATCTCGGTCGTCATGACAGCAACTCTCCTCGAATCGATCGCTGCGTGTGCACGACGGACGTTTCACGTGAAACACGATGACGTGCACGAGCGCCGCGTGGGGACGCAGGGATGCGGGATCAGGCGCGACGGATGACCGTGTGGCGGTCCGCGCCCTCGCCGTACGACTCCGACACGAAGCCGCGGTCCGCCACGATGTCGTGGACCAGCTTGCGCTCGTAGCTCGACATCGCCGGGAGTGAGGCCTGCGATGCGCCCTCCTCGATGCGCGCGACGGCGCGATCGACGAGGCGCTCGAGCTCGGCGCGGCGCGCGTCACGCGAGCCGCCGATGTCGAGGATCAGACGCGAGAAGCGGCCGGTCTTGTTCTGCACGGCCAGGCGCGTGAGCTCCTGCAGAGCCTGCACGGTGTCCGGGTCCGAGAGCAGCGCCACCGACCCGCCCGACTCGGCCTCGACGGAGACGTAGGCGCGGCCGGCACGCACGTCGAGCGAGAGGTCGCCGTCGAGGTCCGCGATGTCGAGCAGCTCCTCGATGTAGTCGGCGGCGACGTCGCCCTCCTCCTCCAGCTGGGGGACGGTGGCGGACTCGCGGGTCGTGGTCTCTGCGGACGTGTCGGTCATGTCAACCTCTGGGTCGATGCGGTCAGGATGCGGAGGGGCCCGATGAGCCGGTGCCGTTGCCGGACTTCCCCGGCGGGCGGGTGCCCGGCTTCTGGGCGTTCTTCTTGGCGCGCTGCTTGCTCATCGGCTGCTCGCGCTTGGGCGCCGCCGCCTTGGCCTTCTCTGCCTCTTCGAGCAGACGCTGCTGCTCGGCCTGGTACTTGGCCATCGGAACGACCTTGCCGTTCGAGTCGATCGCCTTGCCGCGGCGCGCCAGGCGCTCTTCGCGCTGCTTCGCGGCCTCCGAACCGGGAGTCGGCATCTCGCGGATGACGAGGAACTGCTGGCCCATCGTCCACAGGTTGCTGACGAACCAGTAGATGACGACGCCGAGCGGGAAGAAGACGCCCGAGAAGATGAAGCCCAGCGGCAGGATGTACAGCATGATGCGCTGCATCTGGTAGGCCTGGCCGGTCTTGGCCTCGGGGGAGAGGTTCTTCGAGATGATCTGCAGCTGCGTGTAGAACTGCGACGCGATCATGAGCACCACGAGGATCACGAGGATGACGACGGTGGCTTCCCACCCGGCGTGCTTGAAGTTGATCGCGTCGACGAGGCTCTCGTGCAGCGACGCCACGCCGAAGAGCTTGGCGTTGTAGAACTCGAGGGTCAGCTCGGGGCTCATCAGGCCGACGCCGCCGAGACCCTTCTCGGCGTTGACCTTGATTCCGCTCAGCACGCTGAACAGCGAGAAGAAGATCGGCATCTGCACGAGGATCGGCAGGCAGCTCGACACCGGCGTCGTGCCGTGCTTCTTGTACAGCGCCATGGTCTCGCGGCTCATCGCCTCGCGGGACAGCTGGTCCTTCTTGCCCTTGTACTTCTCCTGGACTTTTCGCAGTTCAGGAGCGATTTCCATCATCTTGCGCTGGCTCTTGATCTGCCGCACGAAGAGCGGGATGAGCGCGGCGCGGACCACGATGACCAGACCCACGATCGAGAGCACCCAGGTGATGCCCTCCGAGGGGCCCATGCCGATCGCCGTGAACAGCCAGTGCCACACGACGAGGATGAGCTCGACCACCCATTTGAGGGGCCAGAGGATGATGCCCAGCAGATCCACGGATCAGTCCTTTCCAGGGGATGCAGGGACGACGAACCCGTGCCGGGTCAGGTCGTACCGGAAGTTCTTGCGCGGGGGGACGTCGTCGACGCCGCCGACGGCCCACGGGTGGCAGCGCGCGATGCGCGCCGCGGTCAGTGCCGATCCCACCACGGCTCCGTACTGCTGCACGGCGCCGACGGCATAGGCCGAGCACGAGGGATAGTACTTGCACACGTCGCCGTAAGTGTGCGAGATCGTCGCGCGGTATCCGTGCAGCAGCGCCAGCGCGAGATTGCGGGGCAGCAGAGGGAGGGCGCGCAGGAGATCGGATGCCGCGAGGTGCGCGTCGCCGAGCGCGGACGCCGGCAGGACGCTCACGCCGCCCGCCTCAGGCAGCGCTGCACATCATCGCGAAGCTGGGCGAAGTCGGCGGTGGCCGCGGAGGGCAGGGCGCGGATGACGACATCCGTCCCCGGGCGCACGCCGGCGAGGGCGTCGGCGCACACGGCCTTGAGCCGACGGCGCACCGTGTTGCGCACGACGGCGTTGCCCACCTGCTTGCTCACGATGAAGCCGAAGCGAACGGGAGTGCTCTCCGTGCCGATCGACAGATGCGTCACGGTGTGCGCACCGGCACACCGTGACCCCCGCCGGACCACCGTCTTGTAGTCGGAGCCGCGGGTCAGCCGGTTCGGCCTCGAGAGCACCTGCCGCTACGCGGAGAGTTCGGTGCGGCCCTTGGCGCGGCGGGCCGAGAGGATGGCGCGGCCGGCGCGGGTGCGCATGCGGGCGCGGAAGCCGTGCTTCTTGGCGCGGCGGCGGTTGTTGGGCTGGAACGTGCGCTTGCTCATGGATTCACTCCGGAGGGGACAGTCACCGGGATCGCTGCGACCGGAGACGACGTGATGTGGGACTCGCCTGAAGGCATAAGTCAACCGATTAAGGCTACGTCGTGACGTCCGCGATCGCAAACCAGCGTTCGCGCGCGGGCATTATCCACACCTGGGGGAACAGCTCTGGAAGTGACACGCGGCCCCGTCCTACAGTGGATTTGGCTCTCTGCACATCCGCTGGTTACCGTGTCTCGAGCAAGTTATCCACAGGCTCCGCTCCCACGACGATCGTTACGGATTCATCGAGCCATGGGCGAGAGCACGACCGGGGGGGCCATGACACCGCAGGACATTCCAGACGTTCCGATCTGGACCGCGGTGCTCGAGGAGCTCTTCCAGGATGAGCGCGTCTCGCCGCCCATGCACGGGTTCCTCGATCTCGCCGTCGCACAGGGCGTCATGGGCGGCACCCTGTATCTGGACGTGCCCAACGACCTCACCGCCGCGCAGCTGAACAAGCGCCTGCGCGCCCCCATCCTCGAGGCCATCGCGAAGGCCGACCCGGAAGGGACGGTCACGTCCTTCCGCGTCGTGGTCAATCCCGAGCTCACCGACGCGCACTTGACGGCTCCTCTTCCCGTCGTGGCCGAGCCCGAGCCGGCGATGCGGACGGCGGTGCCCCGCAGCGAGCCGTTGCGCAACGAGGGTCACCGCCCCGAGCAGTTCCTCCCTGATGCCGGTTCGACGCGCACCGACACGCGCCTGAACCCGAAGTACACGTTCGACAGCTTCGTCATCGGTCAGTCCAACCGCTTCGCGCACGCCGCCGCGGTCGCCGTGGCCGAGGCGCCGGCGAAGGCCTACAACCCGCTCTTCATCTACGGCGACTCCGGACTGGGCAAGACGCATCTCCTGCACGCCATCGGCGACTACGCGCTCAGCCTCTACTCCGGCATCCGCGTCCGCTACGTGTCGAGCGAGGAGTTCACCAACGACTTCATCAACTCGATCGCCAACAACCGCGGCTCGGCGTTCCAGGCGCGGTACCGGGATGTCGACATCCTCCTCATCGACGACATCCAGTTCCTGCAGGGACGCGCCGAGACACAGGAAGCCTTCTTCCACACCTTCAACACGCTCCACGACCACGACAAGCAGGTCGTGATCACGAGCGATGTGCCGCCCAAGCACCTGACCGGCTTCGAGGACCGCATGCGCAGCCGCTTCGAGTGGGGCCTCATCACCGATGTGCAGGCGCCCGACCTCGAGACCCGCATCGCGATCCTGCGCAAGAAGGCGCAGAGCGAGCGGCTGCAGATCCCCGACGAGGTGCTGGAGTACATCGCCACGGTCGTGTCGTCGAACATCCGGGAGCTCGAAGGCGCGCTCATCCGCGTCTCGGCGTTCGCGAGTCTCAACCGCTCGACGCTCGACATGTCGCTGGCCCAGACCGTGCTGCGCGACATCGTCGACCAGGACGACGCGAACATCATCTCGCCGACCGACATCATCACGGCGACCGCGCAGTACTTCAAGCTCACCGTCGACGACCTGTACGGATCGAGCCGGTCGCAGGCGGTCGCCACGGCACGCCAGATCGCCATGTACCTGTGCCGTGAGCGCACGAACCTGTCGCTGCCCAAGATCGGGCAATTGTTCGGCAACCGCGATCACACGACGGTGATGTATGCCTACAAGAAGATCAGCGAGCTCATGAAGGAGCGCCGCTCGATCTACAACCAGGTCACCGAGATCACGACGCAGCTCGGCCGCAACGGCCGCTGACCCGGTCGCGCGCGTATTCGTTCGCGGTCATCGACGGCTGCGCGCACATTCCCCAAGTCGTGCTTGACACGTCGGCTTCCCGCGCGCCATCATTCGCGTTCTGCACAGTGTGGAAAATCTGTGGATAACTGTGAGTCGTGACCCCATTCGTGTGAGTCGCGGACCCTCCGCCTGTGGAAACTCCTCGCACGGCCGATGCCGCCGAGATCCCCGTCCCCGCGCGCCTCAACAGCGGATCCACAACTCACACGCGTGTAGTTCCCAATCGGAAACTGCTGTCCCCGGGGTTATCCACAGTTCCCACAGGTGTTAACAACGTTAAGAACTCTTTCTCTTGAAGAACGGGCCTTCGATCACCTCAAGGTGTGGGGCCGCTTCGCACGTGTGTCTCTGGCGCGAACGCCGACGGGCACTAGCATGGGTGATCCAGGCCCCAGGACGACAAGGGAGTGCCGGTGAAGTTCCACGTCAACCGCGATGTGTTCAGCGAGGCTGTCTCGTTCGTCGTGAAGCTTCTGCCGCAGCGGAACCCGCAGCCGATCCTGGCGGGAGTGCTCATCGAGGCGACCGAAGAGGGTCTGTCCCTCGCGGCATTCGACTACGAGGCATCCGCGCGCACGGTCATCGAGGCGACCGTCGACGAGCCCGGCACGATCCTCGTGCACGGCCGGCTCCTGTCGGACATCGCCAGCCGACTGCCCAATGCCCCGATCGAGATCGCGGTCGACGAGGACGGCGGCATCGCGCTCTCGTGCGGATCCGCGCGCTTCACCCTCGCTTCCATGCCGGTGCAGGAGTACCCCGCGATCCCCGAGGTCACCGGCGAGTCCGGGCTCGTGCCGTCGGAGGACTTCGCCACCGCGATCGCGCAGGTGGCCTTCGCCGCATCGCGCGACGACGTCACGCCGGTGCTGACCGGTGTGCAGCTCGAGGTGAGCGGCACGCAGCTGAGCCTCGTCGCCACCGACCGCTACCGCGTCGCGCTCCGCGACATCCCCTGGGACGGCGGATCCGCCGCCGGTGAAGACGGCACCAACGCGCTCGTCCCCGCCCGCACCCTGCAGGAGGTCGGGAAGACCTTCGCGCACGGCGGCGACATCTCGATCGCCTTCTCCGGAGCCGGCGACCGCGAGATCATCGCGTTCACGGCGGGCAACAAGACCGTGACGTCGCTGCTGATCAAGGGCAACTTCCCGCCGGTGCGCCGCCTGTTCCCCGAGCAGACCGAGCACCACGCCGTCGTCAACACCGCCGAGCTGCAGGAGGCGGTGCGTCGCGTCTCGCTCGTGCTCGACCGCTCCGCTCCGCTGCGCTTCACGTTCACCACCGACAGCGTCACGATGGACGCATCCGGCAGTGAGCAGGCGCGGGCCTCGGAGACGGTCGACGCGCACCTCACCGGCGAGGACGTCACGCTGGGCCTCAACCCCCAGTACCTCCTCGAGGCGCTGGCCGCGGTGCGCAGCGAGTTCGTGCGGATCACGTTCACCTCGAGCGAGAACGCGAACAAGCTCAGCCCCGTGCTCATCACCAGCCAGACCTCGGTGGAGAAGGGCGGCGAGGACACGTTCAAGTACCTCCTCCAGCCCAACCTCCTGCTGCGCTGACCCCCGCCGGCGCGTCCGCGCGCATCGGACACCCCGAATAGGCTGACCGGGTGATCGTCGAACGGCTCGGACTCGTGGACTTCCGCAACTATGCGGAAGCCGACGTCGTGCTGCACCCCGGTCCCAATGTCTTCGTCGGCAGCAACGGACAGGGGAAGACGAATCTGGCGGAGGCGATCGCGTTCCTCGCGACGCTCGGATCCCACCGTGTCTCCAGCGATGCGCCGCTCGTACGGGAGGGCAGGGACGCCGCTTTCGTGCGGGCGCGCCTGGCCCACGGCGAGCGGCGCATCACGCTCGAGGCGCAGATCAACCGGCAGGGCTCCAACAAGACCCGCATCGGCGGCGCTCCGGTCAAGCCCGCCGAGCTGCCCCGACACGCGCACGTCGTCCTGTTCGCCCCCGAGGATCTGCAGATCGTGCGCGGCGACCCGTCCGCGCGCCGACGGTTCATGGATCAGCTGCTCGTGCAGCGGATGCCGCGCATGAGCGGCGTCATCGCGGACTACGAGCGCGTGCTCCGGCAGCGCAACGCGCTGCTGAAGTCGGCGCGGGCCCGCGGCATCCGCGGCGATGCGCTGACGACCCTCGATGTGTGGGACGACAAGCTCGTCGGTCTCGGCAGCGAGCTCGTCGTCGCGCGCCGACGGCTCGCCGGCGAGCTCGCCGACCCGGTCCGCGCGGCCTACACGGCGATCGCGGGCGCGGATCACCGGCCCGAGCTCGACTGGTCGCTCTCGATCGCCGGCGCCGAGCCCGATGACGACGACGGCGATCAGGATGCCGCGGCATCCACCCTGCCGGCCGGTGCGGATGCGGCATCCGTGGCCGTCGTCTTCCGGCAGGCGCTCGCCACGCGCCGGTCGCAGGAGCTCGACCGCGCGGTGACGCTCGTCGGCCCGCATCGCGACGACCTCATGCTGCGGGTGCGCGGTCTGCCGGTCAAGGGCTACGCGTCGCACGGCGAGTCGTGGTCCGTGGCCCTGGCGCTGCGCCTCGCGAGTGCCGAGCTGCTGCGCGCGGAGTCGCAGACCGGTGACCCCGTCGTCATCCTCGACGACGTGTTCGCCGAGCTCGACGCGGATCGTCGCGCGCGACTCGCCGGTCTCGTCGCGGACTACGAGCAGGTCATCGTGACCGCGGCCGTCGAGGCGGACGTCCCGACGGAGCTGCGGGCGAGCGTGGTGCGGGTGCGCGCCGGGCGGATCCTCGAGGAGGCGCGGGATGCCTGACGAGACCCCGGTCGAGCACGTGCCCGAGACGGTCGCGACCTACCTGCGCCTGCGTGGTCTGCCGCCGTCGGCCCGCAAGCTGCGCCGTCGCCGCCGGCGCGTCGACGACGAGAACCAGCCGTTCACGCCGGGTCGCGATCCCCGCGGCGTCGGAGACGTGCTCGCCGACCTCACCCGGGAGGCGGGATGGGACGGCCGGCTGTCCCAGGAGGAGCTCGTCCTGCGCTGGGCGGATGTCGCCGGTCCCGACACGGCGCAGCACGCCACGCCGGTGGCGCTGACCGACGGAACACTCACCGTCCAGTGCGACTCGACGGCGTGGGCGCGGCAGCTGCAGCTCATGCGCGCGCCGCTGCTCACGCGCATCACCACGGAGCATCCGGATGCGGGCGTCGAGGCGATCCGCTTCGTCGGACCGGACGTCCCCTCTTGGAAATGGGGTCCCAGAGCGATTCCAGGGCGTGGTCCGCGCGACACCTACGGCTGACCCACCTGAATTATCGTCCTCACAGGTTTCGACGCGTCAGACGGGCGTTCAGCGTCATCCTCAGGTAGAATGGGAGGGATCTGAACACCGAACGGGAGCGCTCGAGAATCTATGTCGACATCTGCCTCTGAAAGCGTTCCCGAAGGACACGAACAGCCTACCGCGGCAGCCTCTTCTCTCGGCGAATACGGCGCCGACGACATCCAGGTTCTCGAAGGCCTCGAGGCCGTCCGCAAGCGGCCGGGCATGTACATCGGGTCCACGGGTCCGCGCGGTCTGCACCACCTCGTGCAGGAGATCGTCGACAACTCGGTCGACGAGGCGCTCGCGGGCCACAACGACCTCGTGGACGTCACGCTCCTCGCCGATGGCGGAGTGCGCGTCGTCGACCACGGTCGCGGCATCCCCGTCGACCCGCACGTGTCCGACCCGTCGAAGTCGACGGTCGAGGTCGTGCTCACGGTGCTGCACGCGGGCGGGAAGTTCGGCGGCGGCGGGTACGCCGTCTCGGGTGGTCTGCACGGTGTGGGCTCGTCGGTCGTGAACGCCCTCTCCACCCGATTCGAGGTGGAGGTCAAGCGCCAGGGCTACGTGTGGCGGCAGTCGTTCCGCGACGGCGGCGTCCCGGTGGCGCCGCTCGAGCGCGGGGAGGAGACCGAAGAGACCGGGACCACGATCACGTTCTGGCCGGACCCGACCATCTTCGAGACCGTGCGCTTCGACTACGAGACGCTGCGCACCCGCTTCCAGCAGATGGCCTTCCTCAACAAGGGGCTGCGCATCGACCTCGTCGACGAGCGTCCCGAGGAGGCGTACGAGATCGACGTCGACGGGCAGCCGGTGCTGCAGCAGCCGTCCGACTCGTTCCTCTACGAGCGCGGACTCGTCGACTACGTCGAGTACCTCAACAAGGCGCGCCACGCGGACGTCGTCAACGACGACGTGATCGACTTCGACGCCGAGGATCCGGTGCGCAACATCTCGGTCGAGATCGCGATGCAGTGGACCACGAGCTACACCGAGAACGTGTTCACGTTCGCGAACGTCATCAACACGCACGAGGGCGGCACGCACGAGGAGGGCTTCCGCGCGGCGCTCACCACGCTCGTGAACAAGTACGCCCGCGCGCAGAACCTCCTCAAGGACAAGGACGAGAACCTCTCCGGCGACGACGTCCGCGAGGGTCTCACCGCCGTCATCTCCGTCAAGCTGTCCGAGCCGCAGTTCGAGGGCCAGACCAAGACGAAGCTCGGCAACACCGAGGCGAAGGCGTTCGTGCAGAAGATCGTCGGCGACCAGCTCGGCGACTGGTTCGAGCGCAACCCCGCGCAGGCGCGGCTCATCGTGCGCAAGGCCATCGACGCGGCGACCGCGCGACTGGCCGCGCGCAAGGCCCGTGAGACCGCGCGCCGCAAGAGCGTGTTCGAGAGCGCATCGATGCCCGACAAGCTCAAGGACTGCACGTCGAAGGACCCGTCGATCAGCGAGATCTTCCTCGTGGAGGGTGATTCGGCCGGCGGCTCGGCGGTGCAGGGTCGCGACCCGCACACCCAGGCGATCCTCGCCCTGCGCGGAAAGATCCTCAACGTCGAGCGGGCGCGCCTGGACCGGGCGCTGAGCAACAACGAGATCCAAGCGATGATCTCCGCGTTCGGCACCGGCATCGGCGAGGACTTCGACGTCGAGAAGGCGCGGTACCACAAGATCGTCCTGATGGCGGATGCCGACGTCGACGGCCAGCACATCACGACCCTGCTGCTCACGCTCCTGTTCCGCTACATGCGCGGACTCATCGAGGCCGGCTACGTGTACCTCGCGATGCCGCCGCTGTACCGGCTCAAGTGGTCGAACGCGCCGCACGAGTACGTCTACAGCGACGCGGAGCGCGACGCGCTCCTGGCCGACGGCCTGGCCAACGGCAAGCGGATCCCGAAGGACAACGGCATCCAGCGGTACAAGGGTCTCGGCGAGATGAACGACAAGGAGCTCTGGGAGACCACCATGGATCCCGAGACCCGCACCCTGCGCCAGGTGACGATCGACGACGCGGCCGCGGCCGACCAGATCTTCACGACACTCATGGGCGAGGATGTCGAGTCCCGCCGCCAGTTCATCCAGAAGAACGCGAAGGACGTGCGTTTCCTTGACATCTGACGAGCCCACCGGGGGCGTCCCCGTGCACAACCACGGTCGCATCGAGCAGATCGACCTCCAGGGGGAGATGCAGCGCAGCTACCTCGACTACGCGATGAGCGTGATCGTGGGGCGTGCGCTCCCCGACGTGCGCGACGGCCTCAAGCCGGTGCACCGCCGCGTCATCTACGCGATGTACGACGGCGGCTACCGTCCCGACAAGTCGTTCTCGAAGTGCGCCCGTGTCGTCGGCGAGGTGATGGGTCAGTACCACCCGCACGGTGACAGCGCGATCTACGACACCCTCGTGCGGCTCGTGCAGCCGTGGTCGCTGCGGTACCCGCTCGCACTCGGCCAGGGCAATTTCGGCTCGCCCGGCAACCAGGGCGCGGCCGCACCCCGATACACCGAGACCAAGATGGCTCCCCTCGCGCTCGAGATGGTGCGCGACATCGAAGAGGAGACCGTCGACTTCCAGGACAACTACGACGGGCAGACGCAGGAGCCGACCGTCCTGCCGGCGCGCTTCCCGAACCTCCTCGTCAACGGCTCGGTCGGCATCGCCGTCGGCATGGCGACGAACATCCCGCCGCACAACATGCGGGAGGTCGCCGAGGGTGCTCTGTGGGCCCTCGACAACCCGGACGCCTCGCGCGAGGAGCTCCTCGAGGGGCTCATGCAGCGCATCAAGGGTCCGGACTTCCCGACCGGTGCGCAGATCCTCGGGATGCGCGGCATCGCCGATGCATACCGCACGGGCCGGGGCTCCATCACGATGCGCGCCGTCGTCAACGTCGAGGAGATCCAGGGCCGCACGTGCCTCGTGATCACCGAGCTGCCCTACCAGGTCAACCCGGACAACCTCGCCGTCAAGATCGCGGACCTCGCCCGCGAGGGCAAGATCTCCGGCATCGCCGACATCCGCGACGAGACGTCCGGCCGCACCGGCCAGCGCCTGGTCATCGTGCTCAAGCGCGACGCCGTCGCCAAGGTCGTCCTGAACAACCTGTACAAGCACACGTCGCTGCAGGAGAACTTCGGCGCGAACATGCTCGCGATCGTCGACGGCGTGCCGCGCACGCTGTCGCTCGACGGGTTCATCACGCACTGGATCGACCACCAGATCGAGGTCATCGTCCGGCGCACCACCTTCCGCCTGCGCAAGGCGGAGGAGCGGATGCACATCCTGCGCGGCTACCTCAAGGCGCTCGACGCGCTCGACGAGGTCATCGCGCTCATCCGCCGCTCGCCCACCGCCGACGACGCCCGCACCGGCCTCATGTCGCTCCTCGAGATCGACGAGCGCCAGGCGGATGCCATCCTGTCGATGCAGCTGCGCCGGCTCGCGGCCCTCGAGCGTCAGAAGATCATCGACGAGGCCGCCGAGCTCGAGCTGCAGATCGCGGACTTCCACGAGATCCTGTCCACCCCGGCACGTCAGCGCGCGATCATCCGCGAGGAGCTCACCGAGATCGTCGGGAAGTTCGGCGACGACCGTCGCACCGCGATCGTCCCGGGCTACGACGGCGACATGTCGATCGAGGACCTCATCCCCGAAGAGGAGATGGTGGTCACCGTCACCCGCGACGGCTACATCAAGCGCACCCGCAGCGACAACTACCGCTCGCAGCACCGCGGCGGCAAGGGCGTCAAGGGTGCGCAGCTGCGCGCCGACGACGTGGTCGAGCACTTCTTCGTCACGACGACGCATCACTGGCTGCTGTTCTTCACGACCAAGGGACGCGTCTACCGCACGAAGGCCTACGAGGTCCCCGAGGCCGGGCGGGATGCCAAGGGTCAGCACGTCGCGAACCTCCTGGCGCTCCAGCCGGGAGAGGAGATCGCGCAGATCCTCGACATCCGCGACTACGAGGTCGCGACCTATCTCGTCCTCGCGACCCGCAGCGGTCTCGTGAAGAAGACGCGCCTGAGCGACTACGACACCAACCGCACGGGCGGCGTCATCGCCATCAAGCTCCGCGGCCAGGCGTCGGACGAGCCGAGCGAGGACGGGGACGAGCCCGAGGGCGACGGCGCCGACGAGGTGGTGAGCGCGCTTCTCGTGAACGAGGGCGACGACATCCTGCTCATCTCTCGGCACGGGATGTCGCTCCGGTTCTCCGCGACCGATGAGGCGCTGCGCCCGATGGGCCGGTCCACGTCGGGCGTCAAGGGCATGTCGTTCCGCGACGGCGACAGCCTCCTCTCGGCGTCGGTCGTGACCGACGACGGCTACGTGTTCGTGGTCACGGAGGGCGGCTATGCGAAGCGCACCGCGGTCGACCAGTACCGCACGCAGAGCCGAGGCGGACTGGGCATCAAGGTGGCCAAGCTGAACGATGACCGCGGCGATCTGGCGGGCGGTCTCATCGTGAGCGAGGACGACGAGGTCTTGGTGGT
>Ga0182739_1001526_pt1 | contig 24092 bp, 21 predicted proteins | sample eDN5th30CBELigBY_FD_128873 | JGI IMG/M metagenome (GOLD analysis project Ga0182739, IMG submission 128873) | Enriched backyard soil microbial communities from Emeryville, California, USA - eDNA 5th pass 30_C BE-Lig BY (version 2) (version 2) | ecosystem: Environmental > Terrestrial > Soil >... | reverse complement strand
GCGCCTTCAACTGGCGGGTCAAGGTCGGCGACAGCACGCGCATCACCGATTACAAGGTCGGCACGCTGAAGCTCACGCGCGAGCTGGGCGACAAGGAACTGGGATGGTCGGCGTCGGCGCCGGTGTCGCCGGCGCAACTGGCTCAGTGGTTCAACCGGCCCGAACTCAACCGGCAGAAGGCCATGGCCGGCGCTACCGCCAAGGCCGCCGGGGGCTACCGCAAATGGGCCAAGGGCGCGCTGATCGCCATGGTGTTCCTGAACTTCGACAACATCTTCGACGGCCGCTTCATTCCGGTCCTGGTCGGGATGGCGTTTCTCTGGGTGCCGGCCCTTCTGGCCGACACGCTGACAGGGAAGGATGAATAGCATGAAGGGCAAGGTGTTGTATGCCATCTATGCCGTGGTGGTCGTGCTGGCCACCACCAGCGCCAGCGCGCCGGGCTCGCGCCTGGTCGGCGGCGGCAGCGGCAGCAGTTGGGGCGGCGGTTATTCCGGCGGGTCCGGCTGGTCGTCGGGCGGATCCCACAAGTGACGGGGCACGCCACTCCGGGCCGGCACGTGCTGGCGGACTTTCGCGGCGTTGAGCCCGGCCTGCTGGCCGACGCGCCCGCCCTGGAACGGCAGATGACCGCGGCGGCGCGCGCGGCGGGCGCGCAGGTGCTCAGCGCGCATTTCCATCATTTCGGCGAAGGGGCGGGAGTCACGGGCGTGATCCTGCTCAGCGAATCCCACATCAGCATCCATTCCTGGCCGGAGCACCGGTTCGCGGCCCTGGACATCTTCATGTGCGGCGCCGCCCGGCCCGAAGCGGCGCTGGACTTCCTGCGCGCCGCGCTGGCCCCCGAAGCGGTGCGCGTCACTACCGTGGCGCGCGGCTGACATCGCACGGCGCCGTTCGGCCAAACACTGCCCTTGATATTTCGTAAACGCCGCGCCGCTGCAAATTGACTACCGTTATATACCTGGATATATTTCGATCCTGAACCGCCCCTATCCCCTGGAGAACGACATGTTGTACAAACGCCCGCTCGTTGCGCTGACCCTGGCGCTTGCCGCCGCCTGGAGCGCCCATGCCAGCGCCGGGGAGCTGGTGGTATCGGCCGCCGCCAGCCTGACCAACGCGTTCAAGGAAGTGGCGCAGGGTTTTGAAAAAGCGCACGCGGGCACCAAGGTGATCCTGAACTTCGGCGCGTCCGACGTGCTGCTGCAGCAGATCGTGAAGGGGGCGCCGGCGGACGTGTTCGCCTCGGCCGACCAGAAGGCGATGGACAAGGCGGTCGAGGAAAAGGCCGTCAAGCCCGCCTCGCGCGTGGACTTCGCGGCCAACCAGATCGTGCTGATCGTGCCGGCCGACAGCAAGGCCAACATCACGGCGCTCAAGGATCTGGAGCGCGCCGAGGTGAAACGCATCGCCTATGGCAATCCCGCCTCGGTGCCGGTGGGGCGCTACACGCAGGCGGCCTTGCAGGCCGCGGGCCTGTGGGACGCGGTGCAGGCCAAGAGCGTGCTGGCCCAGAACGTGCGCCAGAGCCTGGACTACGTGGCGCGCGGCGAGGTCGACGCCGGCTTCGTCTTTGCGACCGATGCGGCCATCATGCCGGGCAAGGTCAAGATCGCCGTGCGCGTGCCCTCGCAAACGCCGGTGACCTATCCCATCGCGTTGACCACGCGCGAGGCCGCGGCCAAGGAAGCCGAAAGCTTTGTCGCTTATGTGCTGTCGCCCGCCGGCCAGGCGATACTGTCGCGCTACGGCTTCCAGAAGCCTTGAGTTCCCGTTCAATCGTAGGCATCGATGAGTGATCCGGTCTGGGTTCCCCTGCTGCTTTCCCTGAAAGTGGCAGGGTGGGCCACCCTATTGGCAGCCATTGCCGGCACGGCCGCGGCCTATGGCCTGTCGCGCTGGCGCTGGCCCGGCCGCGACCTGCTCGATGCCATCCTGACGCTGCCGCTGGTGCTGCCGCCCACCGTGCTGGGCTATTACCTGCTCGTGCTGCTGGGCCGGCGCGGCATCATCGGCGAGACGCTGGCGGGCTGGGGCATCGAGCTGGTCTTCACCTGGCAGGGCGCCGTGATCGCGGCGTCCGTGGTGGCTTTTCCCCTGGTGTTCAAGTCGGCCCGCGCCGCGTTCGAAAACGTCGACGGCCAACTCGAGAACGCGGCCCGGGTGCTGGGCGTGGGCGAGGCCGGGGTGTTCTTCCGCGTGACGCTGCCGCTGGCCGCCCGCGGCATCGCCGCCGGCGTGCTGCTTGCCTTTGCGCGCGCGCTGGGCGAGTTCGGCGCCACGCTCATGATCGCCGGCAACCTGCCGGGCCGCACGCAGACCTTGTCGGTCGCCATCTACGAAGCGGTGCAGGCGGGCGACGATGCCACCGCCAACATGCTGGTGCTGGTCACCTCGGTGACCTGCGTCGTCGTGCTGCTGGCCGCGGGCAAGCTCGTGCCGATCGGCGCCGGCCAGCGCAACGGAGGCGGGCGATGAGCGTGGACATCCAGGTGCGCAAGACCATGGTGTCGGGCGACCGCAGATTCGACCTGGACGTGCAATTCAGTTCGTCCGCCAAGCGCATCGCGCTCTTCGGCCCGTCGGGCGCGGGCAAGAGCCTGACACTGCGGGCCGTGGCCGGGCTGCTGCGTCCGGACGCCGGGCGCATCGAGATCAACGGCCGGGTGCTGTTCGACAGCCAGGCAGGCATCTGCCTGCCCGCCCGGTCGCGCCGAGTGGCTTACCTTTTCCAGGACTACGCGTTGTTTCCCCACCTGACCGTGGCGCAGAACATCGCCTTCGGCCTGCGCCGCGGCTGGCTCAATCCGCGCCGGCGCGAGGCGACGCGCGAGGCGCAGCGCTGGGTGGATGCGTTCGAGCTGGGCGCCATCGTGGGCAGCTATCCCAACGAAATCTCGGGCGGGCAGAAGCAGCGCGTGGCGTTGGCGCGGGCGCTGATGCTGCAGCCCGACATCCTGTTGCTGGACGAACCCTTTTCCGCGCTGGACTCGCAACTGCGCGGCAAGATGCGCCAGGAACTGGACGCGCTGCAACGGCAGCTGGACGTGCCGATGCTGCTGATCACGCACGATCCGGCGGATGTGGAGGCGCTGGCCGACGAGGTGTTCCAGGTGCGCGAGGGCAGGGTGGGCCGCGGCGACGAACGCGTGGGGCTCTGACCGGCCCGGGCGGCGCAAGGCCCCCAGGCTGCCCGCGGGAAGGCGCTAGTCCAGCACGCCCAGGATCACGCTGGATGCCTTGAAGATGGCCACGGCCGGTGCGCCGACGTCGAGCTGCAGGTCCGTCGCGCTCTCGTTCGTGACAATGGCCGCCAACGTGGCGCCGCCGTCCATGTCGATCAGGATTTCGGTGTTGACCGCGCCCGGGCGCAGCTCGGCGATGCGGCCCAGCAACTGGTTGCGGGCCGAGAGCCGCAGGCCCGGGCCGGGGGCGCCGACGATGACCGACGACGCCTTGACCAGCGCAATGGCTTCCTTGCCCACCGCCAGGCCCAGCTCTTTCGTGCTTTCCCGCGTGATGGTGGCCGTGACGGCATGGCCGCCGGCGATGCGCAGCAGCACCTCGTCGTTCACCGCGCCTTCGCGGATCTCGATGACGGTGCCCAGGAACTTGTTGCGTGCACTGGTCTTGAGCATGAATCGCCTCATCAGGTCGATGTCGCCGCTGGCATCCAGCCCCGCGCGCGTCAGGTTGTCCATGAACTTGCGATGCTCGGCCTCGAGCGCCCGGAAGGTCGCGATCAGGCGGCGCGCCCTGTCGGTCAGCCGCGTGCCGCCGCCGCCCTTGCCGCCCGCCGCTCGCAGCACCAGCGGCTCGCCGGCCAGGTTGTTCATGGCGTCGATCGCGTCCCACGCGCCCTTGTAGCTCATGCCCACGGAGCGCGCCGCCGCCGTGATCGAACCGGTGGCGTCGATCTGCGCCAGCAGGTCGATGCGGTTCTTTCCGCCCCAGGTCTGGGCGCCGGAGCGAAACCAAATAGAGCCGTCGAGTTCGAGCATGGTCTTGGGGGTGTCTTTATCCATGGCAGGGAGCGTCGGGAAGTGTAATGGACCGGCGCGAGCGAGGGTGGCCGGGGTGCTCATGAACCGGCCATTTCGCAACCCCTTGCGCGGTGGGCGGGGTTGCGAATGAGATTCTGTTGAAACTTTGGTGGCTTCGCGGCACTATGTTCTCGCCTTGAACTCACGGAGAGATCGACATGAAAGCGTTGAAATTGCTGACGGCGGGTTCCATGACGGCATTACTGGCGGCCTGCGCCTCTGGCCCCACGGTCAAGAGCGATTATGACCACCAGGCTGATTTTGCGCAGTACCGGACTTTCGGCTACATGACGCCGCTGGGTACGGACAAGGCGGGCTACAACACCTTGCTGACCGAACGGTTGAAGAGCGCCACGCGCGGCCAGATGGAAATGCGCGGCTATACATACAGTGCCACCAATCCCGACCTGCTGGTCAATTTTGGCGCCAAGCTCCAGCAACAGACCGAGGTCGTGCCCGGACCCGCGCCCATGGGTCCCTACTACGGCTACCGCGCGGGCTTCTACGGCGGCTGGCCTGGCTACGGGTGGGGCGACGACGTCTATCAATACACCGAAGGCACGCTCAGCATCGATCTCGTGGACGCGCGCCGCCGGCAACTGGTCTGGGAAGGCGTCGCCGTGGGTGAAATCCAGAACCCCTCCAGCGCCGGGTCGTCCGAGAACGTGGACAAGGTCGTGGCGGAAGTCTTCGCCAAGTACCCCTTCCGCGCCGGCGTTGCCGCGCCGCAGGTTCCCGACAAGACCAAACGCTAGACCTGCATCGGATCCCGCGTTGGACCAAGTGTGATAGGACGCCGCATGACTGTACGCCCCAAGGCCCGCAACGAAGACACCAAAGACACCGAAAACGCCAAAGACCCCAAAGACCCCCAGGAAATGCCGCACTACGACACCGTTGCGCTCGTGCTGCAGGGCGGCGGGGCGCTCGGGTCGTACCAGGCGGGGGTGTACCAGGGCCTGCACGAGGCCGGCATCCGGCCCACCTGGATTTCCGGGATCTCCATCGGTTCCATCAACGCGGCCATCATCGCCGGTTCGCCGGAAGACGAGCGGGTCGACCGCCTGCGCGGCTTCTGGGAAAGCATCTGCCGGCCCAGCGGGTTTGCGTCGATGCCGTGGGGCGAGTCGCTGGGGCGCATGTTCGAGGGCGTTCCGTTCGGCTTCGGCTCGCCTGCCATGAACGGGCAGGTGTCGGCGCTGCAGGCGCTGCTGACGGGCCAGCCGGGCTTTTTCAAGCCGCGCTTTCCGCCGCCCTACATGGTCCGGGGACGCGGGGCCGCCTCCACCAGTTTCTACGACACCTCGCCGCTGGCCGATACCTTGCGCCAGTACGTGGACTTCGATGTGCTCAACAGCGGCGCGGTGAGGGCCAGCTTTGGCGCCGTCAACGTGCAGTCGGGCAATTTCGCGTACTTCGATAGCACCGAGCGCACGCTGGGACCCGAGCACATCATGGCCTCGGGCGCCTTGCCGCCGGGATTTCCGTCAGTGGAGATCGAGGGCCAGCACTACTGGGACGGCGGCGTCGTGTCCAACACGCCGCTCGCGCAGGTGCTGACCACCGAGAACATGCGCGACACCCTGGCCTTCCAGGTGGACCTCTGGCCCGCGCGCGGCGCCCTGCCCACGTCGCTGGAAGAGGTGGCCGAACGGCAGAAGGACATCCAGTATTCCAGCCGCACCCGGCTGGTCACCGACCAGTTGCGGCGCGTGCTCAAGCTGCGCCATGGCCTGCAGCGTCTGCTTGAACGTCTGCCCGAAGCCGATCGCAAGGCGCCGGACCTTGCCGACATCCGCAAGCTGTCGCACACGCCGGCCACCAACATCATCAACCTCATCTACGAAGCCAAGCACCTGGAGCGCTACTCCAAGGACTACGAATTCGGCACCGAGGCGATGCGCGAGCACTGGGAATCGGGACTCACCGATATCCGCCGCACCCTGCAGAAACCGGGCATCCTGGCCCGGCCCACGCAGGACAGCTGTTTCGTCACGCACGATATCCATCGCAACGGCACCAAGCATTCATAACGGCGCGGGGGGCGCCACCGCTTCTTGCGGGCGGTTTGTAGGATTGGTCTGAAAGGTGAGCGTCGGCAGGCTGGGGAACGCGCCTTGGCGGTAGTCTTGCGGGACAAACCGCAACCTTGTTTCGGGACCGTCCGCCACCGCATGCCGGCAGCCGTCCCCTTGGAGAACCGTCTTGGATGCCCCCGTTCTTGCACCCGTTCTTGCCGCTGTTGTTGCGCTCGATGTTGCTCCTGATGTTGCTCCCGATGTTGCTCTTGATGTTGCTGCCGATCTTGCCCCCGACGTTGCCCCCGGTCTCGCGGGCCCGCGTTCCGCCCGGCGGCACGCGCCCGCCGGTGATGCCTGTCGAATCCAGACGCCAGCCCGCCGGCGGACCGGCGCCGGCCATGACCCCGCCGATGGCTGGTGGAGCCTGCTCTACTGGGGCTGGACCTTGCAGATGCCCAGCGGCGCGCGCCTGGATCTCACCGAGATCGAACGCGCCTGCTTCGCCTGCCTGGTAAAGAACCCGCGCCGCGAACTGGTGCGCGATGAACTCAAGGCCATCCGCAGCGGACTGAACATGCGGTCCCTCAACGTCGCGATCTGCCGGCTGCGCGGCAAGGTGCGGCAGGCCGGTTTGCGGCTGCCGCTGCACACCGTCCATGGGGTCGGCTACGCGTTTCTCGGCAACCTTCGGGAGCTGTCCACCGACTAGAAAATTGTTGCGGAATTACTTCTGAAAGTTCCCCCGAAACGCCCGAAAGTACGTGATTTCCCCAATAACTGAGTTACATTACTGGGCTATTCACGTGTCGTTGGTGACGCTTGGTCATGTTTTGATCCCTGCCTGCCGGCACGATCGAACGGCTGCCATGAGTTGACGCAATTTCACGACGCGGTTCATTTCGCTACGCGGGGGTTTCAATGCGGTTTTCGCCTAAACGATTTTCGGGTCTGGCTTTTTCCGGTGGCGTCCTCGCGCTGATGTTGGCGGGGTGCGGTGAAAGACCCCAAATGAACCCGGGCATGCCACAGGTCAGCGTCATCACCGTGCAGCCCCAGCGCGCGCCCATCGTCTCCGAATTGCCGGGCCGCGTGGACGCCGTGCGCGACGCGCAGATCCGCGCCCGCGTCACCGGCATCGTCCAACGCATCGCGTTCGAGCAGGGCGGCGACGTCAAGGAAAACCAGGTGCTGTTCAAGATCGATCCGGCGCCCTACAAGGCCGCCTACGATCAGGCGACGGCGCAGTTGAAGCAGGCGCAGGCCAACCTGTTCAGCGCCAAGCTGCTGGCCGACCGCTATGCGCCGCTGGTCAAGGCCAACGCCGTCAGCAAGCAGGAATATGACAACGCCGTGGCATCCTATCGCCAAACCGACGCGGCCGTCGCGGCCGCGAAGGCCGCGCAGGACAACGCCGCCATCAACCTCGGCTACACGGATGTCACGTCGCCCATCACCGGACGCATCGGCAAGCCGCTCGTGACCGAAGGCGCGCTGGTCGAATCCACCTCCGCCACGCAGATGGCCACGGTGCAGCAGCTTGACCCCATCTACGTCGACTTCACGCAATCCACCACGGACCTCGCCGCGCTGCGCCGCGCCTTCGCCAGCGGCCGCCTGCAGCAGGTCGGCCAGGATGCGGCCCGCGCAACCGTCGTGCTCGAGGACGGCACTGAATACGACCACCCGGGCAAGCTGCTGTTCACGGGCATCACCGTCGATCCGACCACGGGCCAGGTGAACCTGCGCGCCGAAGTCCCCAATCCCGACGCCATCCTGTTGCCCGGCATGTATGTGCGGGTGCGGCTGGAGCAGGGCTTCGACGACAGCGCGCTGATGGTTCCCCAGCAGGCGCTGCAGCGCACGGCGGATGGCAAGCAGAGCCTGATGCTCGTGCGCGACAACAAGATTGCGCAGGTGCCCGTCACCACCGGCGGCGCCTTGAACAACAACTGGCTGATCACCAGCGGCCTGAAGGCCGGCGATGTGGTCGTGGTGGAAGGGTTCCAGAAGATTCGTCCCGGCGCGCCGGTTCAGGTCAGCCAATGGAACCGGGGAGGCGCGGACGCACAGGGCGCCAAGCCTGCTGAAGCAGGCGCCAAGCCAGCCGAAGCCGGCGCCAAGCCCGCCGAATCCACCCCCCAGCCCGGCGCCAAGCCGGCCGAGCCTGCCCAGCAGGACAAGGCCGCAGGCCAGAAATCGTAAGCGGCACGCGGCGCAGCAGGCGCCGCGTTCCTCTTTGGTGAGCATCGCTTTCAGAGTCAGCCCACATGCCGCAATTTTTCATCGATCGACCAATTTTCGCCTGGGTAGTTGCCCTATTCATTCTGCTGGCGGGGGTGCTGGCCATCCCGAACATGCCGGTCGCGCAGTACCCGGATGTGGCGCCGCCGGCCATCACGATCACCGCCACCTACCCCGGGGCCTCGGCCAAGGAAGTGGCCGAGTCGGTCACCAGCATCATCGAAGACCAGCTCAACGGCGCCAAGGGCCTGATCTACTACGAGTCCGTCAGCGATTCCTACGGCACCTCGACCATCACCGCCACCTTCGCGCCGGGCACCAATCCCGACCTGGCGCAGGTGGACGTGCAGAACCGCGTGTCCAACGTAATCGCGCAATTGCCCGGCGCGGTGCAGCAGCAGGGCTTGCAGTACGAGCAGACGAGTACCGGCTTCCTGATGATCGTGACGCTGTCGTCCCCCGACGGCTCGCTGGACCAGACGGCGCTGGCCGACTACATCACCCGCAACGTGCAGAACCCGGTTTCGCGCGTGCCGGGCGTGGGCCAGTTCCAGCTCTTCGCCGCGCCGCGCGCGATGCGCATCTGGGTGGACCCGGCCAAGCTGGTGGGCTTCAACCTCAGCATGGCCGAGGTCAACAACGCCATCGCCGGCCAGAACGTGCTGATCTCCGGCGGCAGCATCGGCGCGCCGCCCAATCCGGAATCGCAACGCATCACCGCCACCGTCACGGCCAACGGCCAGCTCAGCACGGTGGACGGATTCGGCAGGATCGTCCTGCGCGCCAATACCGACGGTTCCAAGGTGCTGCTGCGCGACGTCGCCCGGATCGAAGTGGGGGCCGACAACTACCAGTTCGGCGCCCGCCTGAACGGCAAGCCGACGGCGGCCTTCGCCATCGTGCTGTCGCCCAATGCCAATGCGCTGGCCACGGCGCAGGGCGTGCGCCAGCAGATGGAAGAACTGTCCAAGTATTTCCCGGGCAACATCCAGTACTCCGTGCCGTATGACACCGCGCCCTACGTGAAGGTGTCGATCGAGCAGGTGCTGCACACCCTGGCCGAAGCCATGGTGCTGGTGTTCCTGGTGATGTACCTGTTCCTGCAGAACGTGCGCTACACGCTGATCCCGGCACTGGTGGTGCCGGTGGCCATGCTGGGGTCGTTCGCGGTGATGCTGGCGTTCGGGTTCTCGATAAACGTGCTGACCATGTTCGCGATGGTGCTGGCGATCGGGATCCTGGTGGACGACGCCATCGTGGTCGTCGAGAACGTCGAGCGCATCATGGCCACCGAGGGCCTGCCGCCCAAAGAGGCCACCAAGAAAGCGATGCCGCAGATCAGCGGGGCCATCATCGGCATCACGCTGGTGCTGGTGACCGTGTTCCTGCCGCTGGCGTTCATGAGCGGGTCGGTGGGCGTGATCTACCGGCAGTTCTCGGTCGCCATGGCCGTGTCCATCTTCTTTTCGGCGCTGCTGGCGCTGACCTTCACGCCGGCGCTGTGCGCCACGATCCTCAAGCCGGTGCCCAAGGGCCACCACGAGGACAAGAAGGGGTTCTTCGGCTGGTTCAACCGCAAGTTCGACGCCACCACCCACGGCTACCAGAACTGGGTGTCGCGCATCCTGCACAAGGGCGGCCGCATGATGCTGGTCTTCCTGGTGCTGGTCCTGCTGCTGGGCTGGCTGTACCTGCGCCTGCCGTCGTCGTTCCTGCCCGAGGAAGACCAGGGTTATGTGGTCAGCAACATCGAACTGCCCACCGGCGCCAGCGCCAACCGCACCGTCGAGGTCATCGAACAGGTCGAAAAGTACTTCCAGAGCATCCCGGCGGTCGAGAACATCATCGCCGTGCAGGGCTACAGCTTCAACGGCAACGGCCTGAACGCCGCCATCGCGTTCACCACGCTCAAGGACTTCAAGGACCGCAAGGAACGCAAGGATTCTGCCGGCGCGATCGCCTTCACGGCGTTCGAAAAGCAGCTCATGGGCATCCATGACGCGCAGGTGTTCACGCTGGTGCCGCCGGCCATCTCGTCGCTGGGCAACGCCACCGGCTTCGACCTGCGCCTGCAGGATCGCGGTTCGGCCGGCACCGACGCGCTGGCCGCGGCCACGGCCCAGTTGATGGGCGAAGCCATGAAGAGCCCGGTGCTGTCGCAGGTCCGCATCACGGGCCTGGCGGCGGGCACGCAGCTCAGCCTGAACATCGATCGCGACAAGGCGGCCGCCCTGGGCGTGGACTTCAACGAAGCCGCGTCGCTGATCTCCACGGCGGTCGGCTCGGCCTACCTGAGCAAGTTCCCGAACATGGGCCGGATGCAGAACATCTGGGTCCAGGCCGACGCGCCGTACCGCATGCAGCTTTCCGACGTGCTCAAGCTGAACGCGCGCAACACGCAGGGCGGGATGGTGCCGTTGTCCACGTTCGTGACGGCCGAATGGGTCCAGGGCCCGGTTCAGGTCGTGCGCTACAACAGCTATGAGTCGATGCGTATCGGCGGCAGCTCGGCCGCGGGCTACACCACCGGCGAGGCCATGGCGGAAATGGAGCGTCTGGTCGGGCAGTTGCCGCAAGGCTTCGGCTACGAGTGGACGGGCCTGTCCTACCAGGAGCGGCAAGCCGGCAACCAGGCGCCCATCCTGATGGGCCTGTCGCTGCTGGTCGTGTTCCTGGTGCTGGCCGCGCTGTATGAAAGCTGGGCCATTCCCATCTCGGTCATGCTGGTGGTGCCGCTGGGCATGCTGGGCGCGGTGGCGCTGGTCAGCGCGCTGGGCATGTCCAACGACGTGTACTTCCAGGTCGGGATGGTGACCGTGATCGGCCTGGCGGCCAAGAACGCGATTCTTATCGTGGAATTCGCCAAGGACCAATACGCGCGCGGCATGGGCCTGTACGAATCCGCGGTGGAGGCGGCGCGCCTGCGGTTCCGGCCGATCCTGATGACGTCGCTGGCGTTCATCCTGGGCGTGATTCCGCTGGCGATGGCGACCGGCGCCGGCGCCGCGAGCCAGCGCGCCGTGGGCCTGGGCGTGCTGGGCGGCATGCTGGCCGCCACGCCGTTCGCCGTGATCTTCGTCCCGACGTTCTTTGTGGTCGTGCTGGGCTTGTTCAAGACGCGCCCGCGCCTGCTGGGCGCCGAGCTGCGTGCCTTCGAGGAAGAACAGGCCGCCAAGAAGGCGCAGGCCGAACAGGCCGCGGCCCCCACGACGCCGCAACCCGCACAACCGACCGGTGGCCAGGAGGGCAAGGAATGAAAGCCCTGATGTTCAGACAGACCGCCTTGTCCGCCCTGGTGGCGGTGGCGTTGGCCGGCTGCTCGCTGGCTCCCGATTACAAACGTCCCGAGGCGCCCATCAGCGCCACGTGGCCCGACCAGCCCAAGGTGCAGTACGGCGCGTACTCGCGTGCGACCACGCTGGGCACGCAGCCGGCCTCCGACGTCGTGCCGGAAGCGGGCACGCCGGCCGCGGACCTGGGCTGGCGCGAGTTCTTCCGCGATCCGCGCCTGCAAGCCCTGATCGAGCTGGCGCTGGTCAACAACCGCGACCTGCGCGTGGCGGTGCAGCGCGTCGAAGAGGCGAGGGCGCAGTACGGCATCCAGCGCGGGGCGCAATGGCCCAGCATCGGCGCCGGCATCCAGGGCCAGCGCCAGCATCTGCCGGCCAACATGCGGCAGGGCGGCGCGGACGCCAGTTCGATCAGCAGTTCGTACCAGGCCGGGATCGGCCTGACCACGTTCGAGATCGACCTGTTCGGCCGCCTGCGCAACCTGTCCGAGGCGGCGTATCAGCAATACCTGTCGACGGAGCAGGCGCAAAAGACCGTGCAGATCTCGCTGGTCGGCTCGGTCGCGCAGTCGTATTTCAACCTGCGCGCGGCCGAGGTCCAGCTCGACCTCACCCAGCGCACGCTGGCGTCTCGCCAGGAATCCTATGACCTGGTCAAGCGCCGCTTCGACGGCGGCGTGGCTTCCGAGCTGGACCTGAACCAGTCCAAGTCCCTGCTGGACACGGCCTCGGCGGACCTGGCGCAACTGGCCCGCGCCCGCGCGCAGGCCATGAACGCGCTGGTGCTGGTGGTGGGCACGCCGTTGCCCGACACGCTGCCTGCGCCCGCCGAATTCGGACGCGACCAGCTGCTGGCCTCGGTGCCGTCCGGCCTGCCGTCCGACCTGCTGGAACGCCGGCCTGACATCGCCGCGGCCGAAAACCAGCTGCTCTCCGCCAACGCCAACATTGGCGCGGCGCGGGCGGCGTTTTTCCCGACCATCTCGTTGACGGGCCTCTTGGGCGTGGCCAGTCCGTCGCTGGGCGACCTGTTCAAGGGCGGCCAGGGCTACTGGAGCTTCTCGCCGTCCATCACGACGCCGCTCTTTGCGGGCGGCAGCATCCGCGAAGGACTGAGCCTGGCCAAGGCGCGCGACAATATTGCGGTGGCGCAATACGAACAGACCATCCAGCAGGCATTCCGCGAGGTGTCGGACGCGCTGGCGGGCGAGGCCACGTATGGGGCGCAGCTCGACGCCCAGCGCGCGTTGCAGGATTCCTCGGCGCGCACGCTGGAGTTGTCGAATTTGCGGTATACCAACGGTATCGACAGCTACCTGCAGGTCCAGACCGCGCAGGTGGACTTTTTCAACGCCCAGCTGTCGCTGGTGCAGACCGGCCTGGCCGCGCTCATCAACCGCGTGGAGCTCTACAAGGCGCTGGGCGGCGGCTGGGAAGAAACAACGAAAGTGCAATGATGGAACTTGGTGTAAACATCGATCACGTCGCCACGCTGCGGCAGCAGCGCCACACGGCGTATCCCGACCCGATCGCCGCCGCGCTGCGCGCCGAAGACGCCGGGGCCGACCTGATCACGCTGCATCTGCGCGAAGACCGGCGCCACATCCAGGACGCCGACGTCTATGCGATCCGCCCGCAGTTGCGCACCCGCATGAACCTCGAATGCGCGGTCACGCCTGAAATGCTGGAAATCGCCTGCGCGGTCAAACCCAGTGACGTCTGCCTGGTGCCCGAAAAGCGCACCGAGCTCACGACCGAGGGCGGGCTGGAAGTGGCGGGCGCCATGGGCCCGGTTTCCGACGCCGTGGCCCTGCTGACCGAAGCCGGCATCCGCGTGTCGCTGTTCATCGATCCGGATCCCGTGCAGATCGCCGCCGCGGCCAAGGCCGGCGCGCCCGTGATCGAGCTGCATACCGGCGCCTATGCCGAAGCCGAAGGCGAGGCCGCCGAGGCAGAACTGCAGCGCATCCGCCTGGCGGTGGCCGAAGGGCTGCGCCACGGCCTGCGCGTGAACGCCGGACACGGCCTGCACTACGGCAACGTCAAGCCCGTGGCCGCGGTGGCCGGCATTTCCGAGCTCAATATCGGCCACGCCATCGTGGCGCAGGCGATCTTCGACGGCTGGGAAAAGGCCGTGCGCGACATGAAGGCGCTGATGGTGCAAGCGCGCCTGCAAGCGCTGCGCGGGCTTTGAACGCGGGCCCATGACGCGTTTTGACCGCCAGCCTGCCGACGACGCCCATGCCTGACACTTCCCCCGCCACGCCCGCCGGCGCCATCGCCGGCATCGGCATGGACCTGCTGCGGATCGACCGCATCGAACGCGCCCTCGAACGCCACGGCGACCGCTTCGCCGAAAAGATCCTGGGCGCCGAGGAACTCCAGAAGTTCCACGCCCGCCGCGCGCGCGACCCGGTGCGGGGCCTGCGTTTCCTGGCCACCCGCTTTGCGGCCAAGGAAGCGTTTTCCAAGGCGATCGGGCTGGGCATGCGCATGCCCATGACGTGGCGGCGCGTGCAGACGCTGAACGCGCCGGGCGGCCGTCCGGTGCTGGTGATCGCGCCCGAACTGCTGGCCTGGTATGCCGAGCGATTCGGGGCGGCCCACGTTTCCATTACCGATGAATCCGATATGGCCGCCGCGTACGTGGTGGTCGAACGCAAGCCCTGAGTCCGGGTCCGTCCCGGCCGGCTTGCCGCACACAGAGACAAGGACAGCCTCCATGGCCAAGAAGCAAAACAAGGCGGTCCTGCCCCCCGGCCCCGTGATGGTCGATGTGGCGGGATATACGCTCACGAAGGCGGAAAAGAAGCGCCTGCGCCACCCGCTGGTCGGCGGCGTCATCCTCTTTGCCCGCAATTTTGAAAGCCGCGCCCAGCTCACGGAACTGACGCGCCAGATCCACAAAGCCCGCAAAGAGCCGTTGCTGATCCTGGTGGACCACGAAGGCGGCCGCGTGCAGCGGTTCCGCGACGACGGTTTCACTGCCTTGCCGCCGATGCGCGCGCTGGGCGAGTTGTGGGACCGCGATCCGCTGCAGGCGATGCGCCTGGCGACCGAGGCCGGTTACGTCCTGGCTGCCGAACTGCGCGCCTGCGGCGTGGACATGAGCTTCACGCCGGTGCTGGACCTGGACTACGGCGTCAGCAAGGTCATCGGCAACCGCGCCTTCCACCACGATCCGCGTGTGGTGACGATGCTGTCGCGCGCGCTGGTGCAGGGCCTGGCGCTGGCCGGCATGTCGGCCTGCGGCAAGCATTTCCCGGGCCATGGCTACGTGGGCGCCGATTCGCACCACGAGATCCCGGTGGACCCGCGCACGCTGGACGAGATCCTGAAGGACGACGCCGCGCCCTACGCCTGGCTGGGCGACGCCGTGCTGCCGTCCGTCATGCCCGCGCACGTGATCTACCCCAAGGTCGACAAGCACCCGGCCGGATTCTCCAAGCGCTGGGTGCAGGAGATCCTGCGCAAGCGCCTGGGCTACGATGGTGTCGTGTTCTCGGACGACCTCACGATGGAAGGCGCATCGGTCGCGGGGGATATCCTGGATCGCGCCAACGCCGCGCTGCGGGCGGGCTGCGACATGGTGCTGGTGTGCAACCGCCCGGACCTGGCGGACGACCTGCTGTCGCGCCTGACGTTCGATCACGCGCCCGAGTCCGTGGCGCGCATCCGGCGCCTGATGCCGCGTTTCGACGCGCCCGACTGGGACACCCTGCAAGCCGAAAGCCGTTACCAGAATGCCCGACGACTTCAATCTCAAATCGTTCCTGTCTGACCTGCCGCATCTGCCGGGCGTATACCGGCACCTGGATGCGGCCGGCGAGGTCATGTATGTCGGCAAGGCGCGCGACCTGAAGAAACGCGTCTCGTCGTATTTCCAGAAGAACCTGTCCAGCCCGCGCATCGCCCAGATGGTGGCGAAGGTGGCGCGGCTGGAAGTGACGGTGACGCGTTCCGAGGCGGAAGCGCTGATCCTGGAAAACAACCTCATCAAGAGCCTGAAGCCGCGCTACAACATCCTGTTCCGCGACGACAAGTCCTATCCGTACCTGCACATCACCGGCCACGACTGGCCGCGCATCGCGTACTACCGCGGCGCCACCAACAAGCGCGGACAATTCTTCGGCCCGTTTCCCAACGCCTGGGCGGTGCGCGAAACCATCCAGATCCTGCAGAAGGTGTTCCGCCTGCGGACCTGCGAGGACAGCGTCTTTGCCAACCGCTCGCGTCCCTGCCTGCTGCACCAGATCGGGCGCTGTTCGGCGCCCTGCGTGGGCGCGATCGAAGCCGCCGAGTACGAGCGCGACGTGCAACGCGCCGTGCGCTTTCTGAACGGCGAGGCCAAGGACGTCATGGGCGAGATCGAGGCTCGCATGCTGCAGGCGTCCAGCGAACTGCGGTTCGAGGAAGCCGCCGCGCTGCGCGACCAGATGGGTTCGCTGGCGCGCGTGCTGCACCAGCAGACCATGGAAAACGTCAGCGGCGAGGACACCGACATCATTGCGGTGGCCATTGCCGGCGGCAAGGTCTGCGTCAACCTGGCGATGGTGCGCGGCGGCCGCCACCTGGGCGACAAGCCGTTCTTTCCCTCGCACGCCGAGGGCGAGGCCGCGCCGCAGGTGCTGGAAGCCTTCGTGGCGCAGCATTACACCGACAACGCGATGCCCCCCATCCTGGTCTGTTCCCACACCTTGCCCGATCCCGAGTTGATCGCGCTGCTGGTCGAGCAGTCGGGCGGCCGGCCGTCGCGGGTGCTGACGCGGCCGCAGGGCACCCGCCGGTCGTGGCTGGAGCAGGCCACCAAGAACGCCGAGATGGCGCTGGCCCGCGCGCTGACCGAATCCGGCGCCCGCGCGGCCCGCACGCTGGCGCTGGCCGAAGCCCTGGACCTGGACACGGATGAAGCCGCGCTCGACGCGCTGCGCATCGAATGCTTTGACATCAGCCACACCGCGGGCGAAGCGACCCAGGCGTCCTGTGTGGTCTTCGAACACCACGACATGCAGCCCTCGCTGTACCGGCGCTACAACATCGCCGGCATCACCCCGGGCGACGACTACGCGGCGATGCGCCAGGTGCTGACGCGCCGCTTCGCCAAGGTGGCGGACGGCGACGCGCAAATGCCCGGGCTCGTCCTCATCGACGGCGGCAAGGGCCAGGTCGAAGTCGCGCGCCAGGTGTTCGCGGAATTGGGCCTGGACATCCAGACGCTGGTGGGCGTGGCCAAGGGGGAAGGGCGCAAGGTCGGCCTGGAAACCCTGGTCTTTGCCGACGGCCGCCCGCCGGTGGCCCTGGGCGGCGAGTCCGCCGCCTTGATGCTGATCGCCCAGGTGCGCGACGAAGCCCACCGCTTCGCCATCACCGGCATGCGCGCCCGCCGCGCCAAGACCCGCAACGTCTCGCGCCTGGAAGAAATCGAAGGCGTCGGCGCCCGCCGCCGCCAACGCCTCCTGGCCCGCTTCGGCGGCTTCTCCGGCGTCGCCCGCGCCAGCATCGAAGACCTGGCGTCGGTGGACGGCATTTCCCAGGACCTGGCCATCCGCATTTACGAGGCGCTGCGCTGAAGACAGCAAACCAGATGCCTCAAACCCACGTCCTCAGGCAGTTCATATCTGCGAATTCACCCGCGTCGTCCTCCCGGCCAGACAAGTCCGTGCCGGGCACGCAGGCCTTTACAAGGCAAGCGGGACATACAATCCAACCCACCCAGTCCCCTCGCACGGAACTCTTCCAAATCCCAGACCCTCGCCCCTACGAGCAATCCGGGCCGCGCGGATCCGGCTCCGCCGGTCCGCTGAGGCGCCCCCCTGGGGGGGAAGCGCCGCAGGCGCTTCGGGGGGGGCACTCTACTGTTAGCATACGGACACTATGCCAATTAACGTTCCCATAATCCTGACGTGGCTGCGCATCGCCATGATTCCGCTGGTGGTCGGGCTGTTCTACCTGCCCGAAAGCTGGATGGCTGTCCCGACGCGCGACACCCTGGCCGCATGGGCCTTCATCATCGCCGCCCTGACCGACTGGTTCGACGGCTGGCTCGCCCGGCGCTGGAACCAGACGTCGGCATTTGGCGCATTCCTCGATCCGGTGGCCGACAAGCTCATGGTCTGCGCCGCCCTGATCGTGCTGCTCGACCTCAGCCGGGTCGACGCCTTCATCTCCCTGATCATCATCGGCCGCGAAATCACGATTTCCGCCCTGCGCGAATGGATGGCCAAGATCGGCGCCAGCGCCAGCGTGGCCGTGCACCGGCTGGGCAAGTTCAAGACGGCCGCGCAGATGATCGCCATTCCGTGCCTGCTGTACAACCAGTCGATCTACGGCGTCAACACGAAGCTGCTGGGCGACATCCTGATCATCGTCGCGGCGGTGCTGACGGTCTGGTCGATGCTGTATTACCTGCAGCGCGCCTGGCCCGCCATTCGCGAAAAGGCCCTGTAACACCGATCCAAGAGCGATACGCCGGCTCGATCCGGCACGGCGCGCGCGCCGCAATCGCCACGAACACGACGCCCGGGCGCAAGTCCGCGCGTCGCCGGAGACAACCCGCGGTCCGCCCCTGGCGGAGCGCATCCTGCCGCGTCCCCGCGGCTTTTTGCAATGAACACCGCCACCGCCGCCAACACTTTGCTCTCGGATGCCGCCGTACGCCGGCGCGATTGGAAAATCATCCTGCTCATCGGCGTGGCGCATGCCTCGTCCCACTTCTTCCAGCTCGTGCTGCCGTCGCTCTACGGCGCCCTGGGCCTGGAATTCGGGCTGGACTTCGCCCGGCTGGGCCTGCTGGTGTCCACCTTTTACGTGGTGTCCGGCATCGGCCAGGCCTCCTCGGGCTTCGTGGTCGACCGGATCGGCGCGCGCCCGGTGCTGTGGTTCGGCCTGGGCTGCTTCGTGCTGTCGGGCGTGCTGATCGGGTCGGCCTCCGGCTACGCCATGCTGATGGCCGCGGCCGTCGTGGGCGGCATCGGCAACTCGGTCTTCCACCCGGCGGACTATTCCATCATCAACCATCGCATCACCGCGCCGCGGTTGGGCCATGCGTTCTCGACGCACGGATTGACCGGCAACCTCGGCTGGGCGCTCACGCCGGTCTTCATCACGACCATCACGCTGCTCGCCAACTGGCGCGTCGCGGCCTATAGCGCCGCCGGTCTGGTGGCGCTGGTGCTGCTGCTGACGGTGCTGGGACGCGACCTGCTGGGCGGCCCGTCGCCGGCCGATGCCCGGGACGACGCCCGGGACGCGGGCAGTGCGGCGAAGCCCGCCGCCAAGCCGCAGGAGGGCGTGCTGGCCACGCTGAGCGCGCTGCTGTCCCGCCCCGCGCTTTGGGGCGCCTTCCTGTTCTTTGCCTGCACGTCGATCGCGCTGTCGTCGGTGCAGAACTACACGATTCCGCTGCTGGGCCAGCTTTACGACCTGTCCAAGGTCACCGCCAGCTCCGCACTGTCGGGCTATATGGTCGCCTCGGCCGTGGGCATGGCGGCGGGCGGCTTCCTGGTGTCGGCCAATCCGCGCACCGAGCGCACCGTGATGGTGGCGCTGATCCTGGCGGGCTTGACGCTGGTCGTGCTGGCGCTGGGTATGGTGCCCGCGGTGCTGGCCGCGCCCGTCGTCGGCCTGGCGGGCTTCTGCTCGGGCGTGGCCGCGCCGTCGCGCGACATGCTGATCCGCCGCGTGACGCCCAAAGGGTCGACCGGATCGGTCTATGGCCTGGTGTACTCCGGCATGGACGTGGGCTCGGCCCTGGGGCCGCTGGCCTTTGGCCTGCTGCTGGACGCCGGGCTGCGCCAGGGCCCGTGGGTGGGCGCAGGCGTGGCCTTCGCGGTCGCGGCCTTCCTGGCTCAGTGGATCGCCGTGCAGGCGCGCCGCGCCGAACCGCCGGCGCCGGCCGCGATGGCGCGATCGTGACGCCCGGCACCCGGTGTCCTACACCCCACACCTGACTGCTGACGCCTGACCTCCGCCCGCGCCGCCCGCGCGGGCGTTTTCTTGCGCGCGGTCAAACTTCAGTTTTGCCCGCAGGCGGCGGCCGGCGCGGCTTGACGCCCCGCAAGGCCGCCGCGGCGCTTGCTCGCTGTAATAACCCTGAGCACGAATAGGTTATTCACAGGAGAAGCAAATGAGAAAGCAAAGCATGCTGCTGGCGGCGGGCATCGTCATGGCGCTGTGGGCAGGGCAGGCCTGGAGCGCCTCGCAGGAACCCATCCAGCCAATCCAACCCGCCGTGGTCAAGAACCCGGGCAAGGTCGAACTGGGCAAGAAGCTCTTTTTCGATCCCCGCCTGTCGCGTTCCGGCGCGATCTCCTGTAATTCCTGCCACAACCTCGCCATGGGCGGCTCGGACAACCTGAAGGCGTCCATCGGCCACAAATGGCAGCAGGGCGGCATCAACTCGCCGACCGTGCTCAATGCCAGCCTGAACATCGCCCAGTTCTGGGACGGCCGCGCCAAGGACCTGCGCGAGCAGGCGGGCGGCCCGATCGAGAACCCGATGGAAATGGCCTCGTCGCACGAACTGGCGGTGCAGGTGCTCAACTCCATCCCGGGCTATCGCGCCGAGTTCAAGCAGGTCTTCGGCAAGGACCAGATCACCATCGGCGAGGTGACCAGCGCGCTGGCCGCCTTCGAGGAAACGCTGGTCACGCCGAACTCGCGCTTCGACCAGTGGCTCAAGGGCGACGAGAAGGCGCTGACCGTGCGCGAAGCGGCCGGCTATGCGCTCTTCAAGAACAGCGGCTGCGTGGCCTGCCACAACGGCGTGGCGGTGGGCGGCAACTCGTTCCAGAAGATGGGCCTGGTCACGCCCTACGTCACCGAGAACAAGGCCGAAGGCCGGGCCGCGGTCACGGGCAAGGACGCCGACCGCTTCAACTTCAAGGTGCCGACGCTGCGCAATGTTGCCCTGACCTACCCGTACTTCCACGACGGCGAAGCGGCGACGCTGACGCAGGCCGTGGACGTCATGGGCCGCCTGCAACTGGGCCGCACGTTCACGCCCGAAGAGAACGGCCAGATCGTGGCCTTCCTGAAGACCCTCACGGGCGACCAGCCGGTCATCCAATACCCCGTGCTGCCGCCGTCCGAAGACGACACGCCGCGGCCCGAGCCGTTCCTCAAGTAAAAACAATGCGGCCGCCTCTTCGGGCGGCCGTCTGGCTCGGCGGGGCCTGCGTTACTGGCGGACGGTGCGCCTGTCCGCCGGCGGCGCGGCCTCGAAATTGCTGCGCCACGGGTTGATGTCCAGCCCGCCTCGGCGCGTATAGCGCGCATACACCGTCAATTGCTCGGGGCCGCAGGCCTGCATGATGTCGCTGAAGATGCGTTCGACGCAGTGCTCGTGGAATTCCGCGTGCTGGCGGAACGACACCACGTACCGCAGCAGCGATTCGCGGTCGATCGGGGCGCCGCGGTAGCGGATCTGGACCGTGGCCCAGTCGGGCTGGCCGGTCACGGGACAGTTCGATTTCAGCAGCCGCGAGGCCAGCGTCTCCTCGACCACGTCGCCCGGCCGGGTGCGCAGCAGCTCGGGCGCGGGCTCGTAGGTGTCGATCTCGATATCCAGCTTGTCGATATAGATGCCGTCCATCTCGCCCATCTGCAACTCGGCAAAGCGCTGCGGCAGGAAGAAGTCCAGCCCGACCGGCGCGCCGGCGGCCGCGCTCAGGTCGCGCTCCAGCCGGCCGCGCAGGGCGGCCGAATTCACCAGGCGGGTCTGGTTGAACGAATTCAAATACAGCTTGAACGACTTGGATTCGATGATGTTGGGGCTGTTGGCCGGCACCGAGAACGTCGCCATGGCGACGCGCGGTTTGCCCTTGGCGTCCAGCCACGACAGTTCATAGGCGTTCCACAGATCCACGCCCTGGAAGGGCAGGTTGTCGTCGCGCAGATTCAGCGCCGCGCGATTGTGCGCACGCGCGATGGGAAAAAGCAGCGAGGGATCGTATTGCGAGGCATAGGCCACGCTCTGCCCGAGCGGGCCGTGAGACAGGGTCATAGCAAAGAAGGGGAGTCCGGGAGGATGACGGCATTGTAGGCGCTTGGAAAAGGCCCGAATTTCCGCGATGTGAAATGTAACCCTCGTATTGTGAAAGCGCCTGCTGCGCAGCAGCGCCACGCCATTTCACAAACGACAACCGCGTTTCATTATACAAAATCGTCTTCGCAACCTATTGATTTTTATGGCGAAGATTTTTTGTCTTCTATAAGACTCCCCATCACATTGCTCCGCAGCAGAGGCATAGACTTTCTCCAACGATTCACGCAACGCCAGACGCGAATCGTTTTTGAAGTTCCAAGACGTTCTCTGAAGTTCCAACCGTTCTCACATCACTGACCAGGAGCATCACAATGAGCAATCGCGAAACCGAAATCCGCAACCTGCAAAAAGACTGGGCTGAAAACAGCCGGTGGCAAGGCATCAAGCGCGACTACAGCGCCGAAGACGTCATCCGCCTGCGCGGCTCGATCAGCGTCGAACACACGCTGGCCCGCCGCGGCGCCACCCGCCTCTGGGATTTGCTGCACAGCGAACCTTTCGTGAACTCGCTGGGCGCCCTGACCGGCAACCAGGCCATGCAGCAGGTCAAGGCTGGCCTGAAGGCCATCTACCTGTCCGGTTGGCAGGTCGCCGGTGACGCCAACCTGGCTGGTGAAATGTATCCCGACCAGTCGCTCTATCCCGCCAACTCGGTGCCCCAGGTGGTTCGCCGCATCAACAATTCGCTGACGCGCTGCGACCAGATCCAGTGGATGGAAGGCAAGAACCCCGGCGACGAAGGCTACATCGACTTCTTCGCGCCCATCGTGGCGGACGCAGAAGCCGGCTTTGGCGGCGTGCTCAATGCCTATGAACTGATGAAGGCCATGATCGAGGCCGGCGCCTCCGGCGTGCACTTCGAAGACCAGCTTGCGTCCGTGAAGAAGTGTGGCCACATGGGCGGCAAGGTGCTGGTCCCGACCCGCGAAGCCGTGTCCAAGCTGGTGTCGGCCCGTCTGGCCGCCGACACGATGGGCACGCCGACCGTGCTGCTGGCGCGCACCGACGCCGACGCGGCCGACCTGGTGACCAGCGACGTGGATGAGAACGACCGCCCGTTCATCACCGGCGAGCGCACCGTGGAAGGCTTCTTCCGCACCCGCGCCGGCATCGACCAGGCCATCTCGCGCGGCCTGGCCTACGCCCCGTACGCCGACCTGATCTGGTGCGAAACCTCCACGCCCAACCTGGAATACGCCCGCAAGTTCGCCGACGCCATCCATCGCCAGTTCCCGGGCAAGCTGCTGGCCTACAACTGCTCGCCGTCCTTCAACTGGAAGAAGAACCTGGACGACGGCACCATCGCCAAGTTCCAGCGCGAGCTGGGCGCCATGGGCTACAAGTTCCAGTTCATCACGCTGGCCGGTTTCCATGCGCTGAACTACGGCATGTTCGAGCTGGCCCACGGCTACGCCCGCCGCCAGATGAGCGCTTTCGTGGAACTGCAGCAGAAGGAATTCGCCGCCGCCGAAATGGGCTTCACCGCCGTGAAGCACCAGCGCGAAGTGGGCACGGGCTACTTCGACGCCGTGACCCAGACGATCGAAGGCGGCAAGTCGTCCACGACCGCGCTGACCGGCTCGACGGAAGAAGCGCAGTTTGAACACGGCAAGTCGCAGAAGGCGGCGTAAAGCCGGCGGCGCCCGGCGGCCGGGGCAGGCCGCCCCGGCCCGTTTCGCGGAACGCCGGGCGCCGTTCTTCTGCTGTTGACTGCGGTTTGCAGGTGTGTAGTTGCAGGTGCTGTTGTAGGGTGGATTCAGGGTGCCTGCGGGCACCCTCTTTTTTTCCGCCCGGCCGCGCACCCGCCCGCTACGCCGCGGCGCGCGTGTCTTTCAGGGTCGCCATGTCGATCACGAAGCGGTACTTCACGTCGTTTTTCACCAGGCGCTCGTAGGCCTCGTTGACGGCCTGGATCGGCACGATCTCCACGTCGCTGACGATGCCGTGCTCGGCGCAGAAATCCATCATCTCCTGCGTTTCCGCCATGCCGCCGATCGCCGAGCCGGCCAGCGATTTGCGGCCCATGATCAGGTTGGCGCCAGGGATCGGATCCAGCGGCGTCAGCGCGCCCACCAGCGCCATGGTGCCGTCCAGCGCAAGCAGCGCCATGTAGGGATTGACGTCGTGGCTGACGGGGACGGTGTTCAGCAGGAAGTCGAAGGAGTTGGCGTGGGCCGCCATGGCGTCGGCGTCGCGCGAGACCAGCACCTCGTCCGCGCCCAGGCGTTTCGCGTCGCGCGCCTTGTCGGCGGAGGTGGTGATCATCACGACGTGCGCGCCCATGGCGTGCGCGAACTTCACGCCCATGTGGCCCAGGCCGCCCAGCCCGATGACGCCGACTTTCATGCCGGGGCCGACCTTCCAGTGGCGCAGCGGCGAATACGTGGTGATGCCGGCGCACAGCAGCGGCGCCACGGCCTTGAGGTCCAGGGTGTCGGACACCTTCACG
>Ga0182739_1001522_pt1 | contig 24124 bp, 26 predicted proteins | sample eDN5th30CBELigBY_FD_128873 | JGI IMG/M metagenome (GOLD analysis project Ga0182739, IMG submission 128873) | Enriched backyard soil microbial communities from Emeryville, California, USA - eDNA 5th pass 30_C BE-Lig BY (version 2) (version 2) | ecosystem: Environmental > Terrestrial > Soil >... | reverse complement strand
TGCGCCAGCGGCGCGTAGATCTCGAGCGTCTCGGTGGCCTTCTTCTGGGCCTTCTCCGGCGGGACGAAGCCCCACGTGCGGGCGTTGTGCAGACGGTCGGCGAGCTTGATGATGAGCACGCGGATGTCCTTGGACATCGCCACGATCATCTTGCGGACGGTCTCCGCCTGGGCGCTCTCGCCGTACTTGACCTTGTCGAGCTTCGTGACGCCGTCCACGAGCATCGCGACCTCGTCGCCGAACTCGGCGGTCAGCTCGTCCAGCCCGTAGCCGGTGTCCTCGACGGTGTCGTGCAGCAGCGCCGCGGCGATCGCCTTGGGGCCGAGGCCGAGGTCCGCGAGGATCTGTGCGACGGCGACGGGATGCGTGATGTACGGCTCGCCGCTCTGACGCTTCTGGCCCTCGTGAGCCTTGCTGGCGACGGCGTACGCGCGCTCGATGCCGGCGAGGTCGCCCTTCGGGTGATGCGCGCGCACCGTGCGCAGGAGATGCTCGACGTCGTCGCGACGGCCCGAGCGCGAGAAGATGCGCGGGACGAGGCGGCGCAGCGACGACGTCGAGGACGACCCGCTCGTGGAAGGCAGCGTCTCCGTCATGCGCTCACCTCCCTCGCACGTCTCTCGGCCCGATCATCCTACGCCGCGCCGCACCTGCTCCAGGTCGTCTCAGGCCGTCACCGAGGCGCGTTCGCGGGCAGCGAGCACCTTCGCGTCGCGGGTGCGGACGTCCTTCTCGTTCTCGCGGAACAGCGAGTAGAGCGGGGCCGCCACGAACAGCGTCGAGTACGCCGCGACGATGATGCCGACGAAGATCGCCAGCGAGATGTCGCTGAGCGTCTCCGCGCCGAGCCAGATCGCGCCGATGAACAGGATGGCTCCGACAGGCAGGATCGCCACGACGGTCGTGTTGATCGAGCGGACCAGGGTCTGGTTGACCGCGAGGTTGACGGACTCGCCGAACGTCCTTCCGGAGACCTCTCCGTCCTCATGCGTGTTCTCCCTGATCTTGTCGAACACGACGGTGGTGTCGTAGAGGGAGTAGGCGAGGATCGTGAGGAAGCCGATGACGGCGGCCGGCGAGATCTCGAATCCGGCCAGCGCGTAGATGCCCACCGTGATGACGAGCACGTCCACCAGGCCGAGGATGGCGGCGGCCGACATCTTCCAGGTGCGGAAGTACAGCGCGAGGATGAGGAAGGTCAGGGCGAGGAAGATCGCCAGACCCCACAGCGACTGGCGCGTGACATCCGCTCCCCAGCTGGGGCCGATGAACGACGACGTGACCTCGGCGGCGTCGACGCCGTACGCCTCGGCGAGGGCGGCGCTCACCTGCTGCGTCTGCGCGGCGGTCATCTGGTCGGTCTGCACGCGCACGCCGCTGTCGCCGACGGTCGTGACCTTCGTGTGGGCGTCGGGGACGACGCTCTCGACGGCGGGCGCCGCAACCGTCTGGTCGGGGTTCGAGAGCCCCGAGACGGTGAACTGGGAGCCGCCGGTGAACTCGATCGAGAACTGGATGGGGCGGAACAGCGGGACGAGGACCGAGCCCACCACGAGGATCACGGCGATGATGAACCACAGGCGCCGGCGCCCGACGAACGGGAACGAGACCTTGCCCGTGTAGAGGTTGTTGCCGAAACGGCTCATGACGCCCATCAGCGGTCACCTTCCTTCACGGAGCCGGCTTTCTTGTCGGCGGAGTCGGACGCGGCGGCGGCGAGTTCGGCAGCCTTGCGCTCGGCGATGGTCTGGCGCTTCTCGGCCTCGCCGCGCGACTTCGCCGCCCGGCGTGCTGCCTGCGTGCCGGTGCTCACGGGTGCCCGGAACTGCGCGCGGCCGCGGTACACGGCGCCGAGCGCCTCCGGGTCCATGCCGGAGAGCGGATGCCCGTTCCCGAAGAACTTCGTGCGGGCCAGCAGCTGCATGACGGGGTGCGTGAACACGACGAAGATGAGCACGTCGATGATCGTCGTGAGGCCCAGCGTGAACGCGAAGCCCTTCACCGTGGCGTCGGCGAGGATGTACAGCACGACGGCGGCCAGGACGTTGATCGACTTCGAGATGTAGATCGTCCGCTTGGCGCGGCCCCAGCCGTCCTCGACGGCGGACGTGATCGACTTGCCGTCGCGCAGCTCGTCGCGGATGCGCTCGAAGTACACGATGAACGAGTCCGCCGTGAATCCGATCGACACGATGAGGCCCGCGACGCCGGCCAGCGACAGGCGGAAGCCCATGCGCCACGCCAGGATGCAGATCGCGAGATACGTGATGACCGCCATGACGGCGATCGAGGCGATGATGACGAAGCCGAGTGCGCGGTAGCTGATGAGCGAGTACAGCGCGACGAGCGCGAGACCGATGAGACCGGCGATGAGGCCGATCTGCAGCTGCTGCGAGCCGAGCGTGGCCGAGATCGTGTCGGAGCTGACCACCTCGAAGCTCAGCGGCAGAGCGCCGTACTTGAGCTGGTCGGCGAGCGTGCGGGCGGTCTCCTGCGTGAACGAGCCGGAGATCGACGGCTGACCGTCGGTGATGACCGCGTTCATGCGGGGCGCGGAGATGACCGAGCCGTCGAGCACGAACGCGAACTGGTTGAGCGGGGCCTCCAGGCCGTACAGCCGCGTGCTGACCTCGGCGAACTTCTCGGTGCCCGCCGCGTCGAACTTCAGCTGCACCTCCCACTGGCCGTTCTGCGCGTTCTGACCGTAGGTGGCGTCGTCGATGGCGTCGCCGTCGAGCTCGACGGGACCCAGGATGTACTTGATCGAGCCGTCGGCCTCGCACGTGATGAGCGGCTGGTCCTTGGGCGCGTTGGCCGGGTCGTTGGTCGGGTTCGCGCAGTCGTACGCGAGGAACTCGGCCATGAGCTTCGGCGTGATCCAGTTGACGTCGCTGCCGTTGGTCGGCGACGCGGTCGGGGTCGCCGCGAGCGTGGGGTCGGGCGACGGGTAGGGCGTCTCGTTGCCGTCGTCGCCGACGAAGCTCGTCGCCGGCGCACCCGTGTACAGAACCGACCGCAGCTGCAGCTGCGCCGACGCCTCGATGCGCTCACGAGTCGCCTCGTCGGCCTGGCCCGGGATCTGCACGACGATCTGGTTGCCCGCCTGCGTGGTGATGTCGGCCTCGCCGACACCCGATGCGTCCACGCGCTGGCGGATGATCGCCGCCGCCTGGTTCATCTGGTCTTCCGTGGGCGCGGCGCCGTCCGGCGTGCGCGCCTGCAGGATGATCTGCGTGCCGCCCTGCAGGTCGAGGGCGAGTTCAGGCGTCCAGGAGCTCTTCTGGAAGACGTAGACGCCGAGCGCGTTGATGCCCGCAAGCACGCCGATGATGATCAGGAGCCCGGTGAGCGCGCGCCACGCGTGCCGGACGGGAGTGGATGGAGCCACGAAGGGTCGCTTTCTCGCAACACGCCCGCGGAGGGGCGGGGATCAGTCCTCGGTCTTCTTGCCGGGCTCGCTGCCGGGCTCGGTCGCCTCGGGGGTCTCCGCCTCGGCGGGCTTGACGGGCTCGATGTAGCCCTCGGCGACATCCGCCTCGTACTCGGCCTGGTGTGCCTCGGCGGTGAGGAACTCCTCCTCCGTCACGAGGCCCTCAGCCGGGCTGACGACGCGGAGGATGGCCTGGCTGTGGACCTTGATCTCGACGCCCGGGGCGATCTGCACGAGCGCCGGCTGGTCGAGGTTCTCGGGGTCGTAGGAGACGATCGTGCCGTAGAGACCGCCCTGCAGGAGCACCTCGGAGCCCGGAACCGTCTGACGGGCCTTCTCCTCCTGTTCGGCCTTCATCTTCTGCTGGCGACGCCGCGAGCTCCAGAACATGAAGACAAGGAGGACGGCCAGAAGAATGAGCAGGCCGTACTGCTGGAGGAATTCCATGCGGAGGTCGACACCTTTCGGGAGAGGCACACCGCGAGACGGCGGAACCTGGGAGGGATGTGGGGCGAGAGCCCTTACGGATTATAGGTCATCGAATCTCAGCGCACCCTCGCCATAGGGAACACCCAGGTGGGCGTAGGCCGCGGGTGTCGCGATGCGCCCGCGCGGGGTGCGGCCGATGAATCCGATGCGCACGAGGTACGGCTCGACCACGCTCTCCACCGTCTCGGCCTCCTCGCCCACCGTCACCGAGAGCGTGGACAGGCCGACCGGCCCGCCGCCGAAGCGGTGGACCAGTGCGTCGAGCACCGCCCGGTCGAGGCGGTCCAGCCCGATGGCGTCGACGTCGTAGAGGTCGAGCGCCGCCGAGACGGACGCGAGGTCGGCGGCGCCCTCGGGCCCGTCGCCGTGGACGAGGACGTAGTCGCGCACGCGACGCAGCAGGCGGTTCGCGATGCGCGGCGTGCCCCGCGAACGGCGGGCGATCTCGTGGCGGGCCTGCGGCGGGATCGAGACGCCGAGCATCTGCGCCGAACGGGCGATGACGCGCTCGAGGTCCTCCGCCTCGTAGTACTCGAGGTGGGCCGTGAAGCCGAACCGGTCGCGCAGCGGGTTGGGCAGGAGCCCCGAGCGCGTCGTCGCGCCCACAAGGGTGAACGGCGCCAGGTCGAGGGGGATGCTGGTCGCGCCGGCCCCCTTGCCGACCATGATGTCGATGCGGAAGTCCTCCATCGCGAGATAGAGCATCTCCTCGGCCGAGCGGGCCATGCGGTGGACCTCGTCGATGAAGAGCACCTCGCCCGGCGTCAGACTCGACAGCAGCGCGGCGAGGTCGCCGGCATGCTGGATCGCCGGACCGCTGGACAGCCGCAGCGGCCGTCCGCTCTCGTGCGCGACGATCATCGCGAGGGTCGTCTTGCCGAGCCCAGGCGGGCCGGACAGCAGGATGTGATCGGCGGGGCGCTGCTGCATGCGGGCAGCCTCGAGCAGGAGCTGCAGCTGTCCGCGAACCTTGGGCTGACCGACGAACTCCGCGAGCGAGAGCGGGCGCAGCGCGCCCTCGATCGCGAGCTCCGTCTCGTCGATCGGCTCGCCGCCGTCGAGCAGGTCGTCGTCGCGGTCAGCCACGGGCGACCTCCGCCGGGCGCGCCGGGCCGAGCGCCGCGAGGGCGAGGCGCAGCAGGGCGCCCACCGACGCACGGTCGGCCTCGGATGCCTCGGCGACGACCGTCTCGAGGACCTCGCCGGCCGTGCGCTCGTTCCAGCCGAGGCCGACGAGGGCCTGCGTCACCTGGGCGAGCACATCGGGGCTCTGGGATCCGGCGCGGGCGCCCGCGGGCGCGGTCGTCGGCGGTGCCAGCTTGCCGGTGAGGTGCACGACGATGAGCTTGGCGGTCTTGGGGCCGATGCCGGACACGCGGCGGAACGGCGCGTCGTCGTCGGCGGTGACGGCATCAGCGATGGCCGGCACGGTCATCGCTGACAGGACGCCGAGCGCGGACTTGGGACCGACGCCGGGCACGCCGAGCAGCTGCACGAACACGACGAGCTCCTCCCGGGTCTCGAAGCCGAAAAGGGCGAGCGCGTCCTCGCGGACGACGAGGTGCGTGTGCAGTCGGATGTCGTCTCCCACGTGGGTCGCATGCGCGACCTGCGGCGGCACGGCGACCGACAGCCCGACCCCGCCGACCTCGACCACGACCGCGTCGGGTTCGATGTGCAGGGCGGTGCCGCGCAGCGAGGAGATCATGCGTCGAGCCTAGACGGCGGTTCGGACGTTTGTTCGAGCGACACGCACGGATCAGCTCCGCGCCACGCGCTCCGCCTCGGCCCAGGCGCGCTGCGCGGGCGTCAGTCGGGCAGTGGCGGGTGCGGCCGCCGCTCCCCCGCGCCACGCGTGGCACAGGGCCAGGGCGAGCGCGTCGGCGGCGTCCGCCGGCTGCGGCAGCGCATCCAGGCGCAGGATCCGCGCCACCATGGTCTGCACCTGCTTCTTGTCCGCCCCGCCGTAGCCGGTGATCGCCGCCTTCACCTCCGTCGGGGTGTGCAGGGCGGCCGGCAGACCCCGCTCGGCGGCGAGGAGCAGGGCCACGCCGCTGGCCTGGGCGGTGCCCATCACGGTGCTGCGGTTCTGCTGGGCGAAGACCCGCTCGACAGCCACGACGGCCGGAGCGTGCTCCTCCATGACCTGGCGGATGCCGCGCGCGATCGTGGCGAGACGGCTCTCGATCGGCGCATCCGAGGCCGATCGCACGACGCCCACGTGCACGAGCGTGGCGGATCGATCCGGGGCGACGTCGACGATCCCGACGCCGCATCGGGTCAGGCCGGGGTCGATGCCGAGGACGCGCAGACGGGATGCCACCCGTCCACGCTAGGCGCAGAGCACCCGTCGGCCACGCCCCCGCGCCGGGGAGGCCCCGGATGCGTCAGTCGTCGGATTCCTCGAGCTCGGCCTGCACCTCGGGCGTCAGGTCGAAGTTGCTGAAGACGTTCTGCACGTCGTCGCTGTCCTCGAGGGCGTCGATGAGGCGGAAGACCTTGCGCGCCGTCTCGGCGTCGATCTCGACCTTGAGGTTCGGGACGAACTCGACGTCGGCGGACTCGTACTCGATGCCGGCGTCCTGCAGGGCGCTGCGCACCGCGACGAGGTCCGACGCCTCGGTGATGACCTCGTAGCCCTGCGCGTGCGGCTCGATCTCCTCGGCGCCCGCCTCGAGGGCGGCCAGCATGAGGTCGTCCTCCGTGGTGCCCTCGCCGTCGACGACGATGACGCCCTTGCGGGTGAAGTTGTAGGCGACCGAGCCCGGGTCGGCGAGCGTGCCGCCGTTGCGGCTGAGGGCCGTGCGCACCTCGGCGGCCGCGCGGTTCTTGTTGTCCGTCAGACACTCGATCATCAGGGCGACGCCGTTGGGCCCGTAGCCCTCGTACATGATCGAGGAGTACTCGACCGCCTCGCCGCCGATGCCCGCGCCGCGCTTGATGGCGCGGTCGATGTTGTCCTTGGGGACGGACGTCTTCTTCGCCTTCAGGACGGCGTCGAAGAGCGTCGGGTTGCCCTGGAGGTCGGGGCCGCCGAGCTTGGCTGCGACCTCGATGTTCTTGATGAGCTTGGCCCAGGACTTGGCACGGCGCGCGTCGATGACCGCCTTCTTGTGCTTGGTCGTGGCCCACTTGGAGTGTCCGGACATGCCCACGAGTTTACCGGCGCGCACGGGGCCCCGAGAGCGCGTCCGCGAAGGGGGGTGTATCTGCGGGGGCGCAGTTGCATCTTCTCTTCTATGGACGAACGTGAACGCGCCCTCGATGCGGCGCGGACCGCCGCCGTGCGCTTCCTCGACAGCCTGGACGACCGACCGGTCTGGCCCCGCGCGACCCTGGACGACATGATCGCCGAATTCGGCGGGGCGCTGCCCGACGAGGGCATGGATCCCGGCGCGCTCGTGGACGACCTCGCACGCCGGGCCGACCCGGGGCTGGTCGCCATCCCCGGCGGCAGGTTCTTCGGGTTCGTCATCGGCGGCACGCTCCCGGCCGCCCTGGCGGCGGACTGGCTCGTCTCGGCATGGGACCAGAACTCGGGCTCCAGCACCATGACGACCGCGACGGTCGGCCTCGAGCGGATCGCCGGGCAGTGGATGTGCGAGCTGTTCGGGCTCCCGGAGTCCGCCTCCGTCGGGTTCGTGACCGGCGCGCAGATCTCGAACTTCGTCTGTCTCGCGACGGCGCAGCACGCCGTGCTGCGCCGCGCCGGGTGGGATCTCACCGTCCGGGGTCTGCGCGGCGCTCCGCGGATCCGCCTCGTGGTCGGCCGTCACCGGCACGCATCCGTCGACCGTGCCGCGCGCTTCTGCGGGATCGGCCAGGAGGAGCTCGTCGTCGTGGACGCGGACGATCAGGGCCGGATGTCGCCGACCGCCCTCGAGGAGGCGCTGGGCGATCCGGACGGCACGCCGACGATCGTCTGCCTGCAGGCGGGCGAGGTCCACACCGGGCGTTCGACGCGTTCGATGAGCTCATCCCGCTGGCGCGCCGTCATGGTGCGTGGGTGCACGTCGACGGCGCGTTCGGCCTATGGGCGGCGGCGTCGCCGGAGCTGCGGCACCTCATATCGGGTGTCGGCGAGGCGGACTCCTGGACCACGGACGCGCACAAGACCCTCAACGTGCCGTACGACTGCGCCATGGCGATCGTGCGCGACCCCGCCGACTCGATCGCGATGTTCCGCACCGGCGGCGACTACCTCATGTACACGGGACTGGACCCGTGGGATGTCACGCCGGAGCTTTCGCGGCGTGCCCGCGGTGTGCCCGCATGGGCGGCGCTGCGCAGTCTCGGCAAGTCCGGCGTAGCCCAGCTCGTGGAGCGTCTGCACCGCAACGCCGTGCGCCTCGAGGCGGGGCTGCGCGGCATCCCGGGGGTCGTCCTGATGAACGAGGTGCCCTACACGCAGGTGATGTTCCGGCTCGCGACCGACGACGCCACCCGCGCGCTGGGGGCCGCGATCCTCGCCGACGGCACCGCGGCGCTCACGGGTGCCGAGTGGGGCGGGTTCGCGACGCTGCGCTGCTCGATGTCGTCATGGGCGACGACCGATGAGGACATCGACCTCACACTGGAGGCGATCGGACGGCTCACCGCAGAGGTCAGCCCGCGACCCTGAGGAGGGTGCGCAGATCGCCGGTCATCGCCGTGCCGCGACCTCGTCGAGGAACCGGCGGTGGAAGCGGTGCTCCCCCGTCACCTCCGGGTGGAACGCCGTGGCCAGCAGGCCACCCTGCTGGACCGCCACGACGCGCCCGTCGTCGAGCGACGCGAGCACGTCGACGCCCGCGCCGACCGCCTCGACCACAGGTGCGCGGATGAAGACGGCGTGCACGGGCGGGACGCCGAGCACCGGCACGTCCAGGTCGGTCTCGAATGAGTCGACCTGGCTGCCGAAGGCGTTGCGCCGCACCGTGACATCCAGCCCGCCGAAGGTCTCCTGCCCGGCGATGCCGTCCGTGATCCGGTCGGCGAGCAGGATCATGCCCGCGCATGTGCCGTACGCCGGCATCCCCGCGGCGATCGCGTCACGGATCGGCTGCTGCATGCCGAACGCCCGGGCGAGCTTGTCGATGACGCTCGACTCGCCGCCCGGGAGCACGAGCCCGTCGACGGTCGCAAGCTCGCTCGGCCGTCGCACCAGCTCCACCTCCGCGCCGAGCCCGGCGAGGACCCGCGCATGCTCGCGGACGTCGCCCTGGATGGCCAGGACGCCGACCCGCGGCCGCGTGGTCACCAGCCGCGCTCGGCGAGCCGGTGCGGTGCCGGCAGGTCGGCCACATTGATGCCGACCATGGCCTCGCCGAGCCCGCGGGACACGTCCGCGATGACCTGGGGGTCGTCGTAGAACGTGGTGGCCTTCACGATCGCGGCCGCACGCTTGGCAGGCTCGCCGGACTTGAAGATGCCGGATCCGACGAACACGCCGTCCGCGCCCAGCTGCATCATCATGGCCGCGTCCGCGGGGGTGGCGACACCGCCGGCCACGAAGAGCACGACGGGCAGCTTGCCGGTCGCGGCGACCTCGGCCACGAGCTCGTACGGCGCCTGCAGATCCTTCGCGGCGACGTACAGCTCGTCCTTGGTCATCGAGGTGAGACGGTTGATCTCCCGGGAGATCGTGCGGATGTGCTTCGTGGCCTCGGACACGTCACCGGTTCCCGCCTCGCCCTTCGAGCGGATCATCGCGGCGCCCTCGGTGATGCGCCGCAGCGCCTCGCCCAGGTTGGTGGCGCCGCACACGAAGGGCACTGTGAAGCCCCACTTGTCGATGTGGTTGACGTAGTCGGCGGGCGAGAGCACCTCGGACTCGTCGATGTAGTCGACGCCCAGCTGCTGCAGGACCTGCGCCTCGACGAAGTGCCCGATGCGGGCCTTGGCCATGACCGGGATCGAGACGGCCTCGATGATGCCGTCGATCATGTCGGGATCGCTCATGCGCGACACCCCGCCCTGGGCACGGATGTCGGCCGGGACGCGCTCGAGCGCCATGACGGCGACGGCACCGGCATCCTCGGCGATCTTGGCCTGCTCGGGCGTGACGACGTCCATGATGACGCCGCCCTTGAGCATCTCCGCCAGGCCGCGCTTGACGCGCGCGGTCCCGACCTCAGTCATTTCAGTGTTTGGCATAGGCCAAACGATAGCACGGGCACGTACACTCGACAGCGGGAGGTGGCATGGACGGTCACATCGCGGGCACGACGGCATCGGAGATCGCCGACAGCGTGCGCGACCTGCGCGAGCGCGGAGCCCTGCAGGCTGGCGAGGCGCTGCCCCCGGTGCGCGTCCTCGCCGACCGCCTGGGAGTCAACCGCAACACCGTCGTGGCGGCCTACCGCCAGCTCACGCAGGCGGGTCTGGTCGAGACGCTGGGCCGCGGCGGCACCCGCATCGCCGACCTCGCGCCGGTGCCGCAGGAGGGCTTCGCGGCCGGGAGCGTCCTGCGCGACGTCGGGACCGGGAACCCGGATGCCGCGCTCATCCCCGATCCGTCCCGCGCCCTGGCCGCGGTGGTCGGGCGTCCCGTCCTCTACGGCGAGCCGGTGATCGACAGCGGGCTCGAGGCGTGGGCGCGGCCGTGGATGACCGCGGACCTCTCGCCCGTCGACGTGCGCCTCACGGTGACCTCCGGCGCCGTCGACGCCGTCGAGCGCCTGCTCGCCCAGGCGCTCACCCGGGACGACGCGGTCGCACTCGAGGATCCCTGCTGGCTCGCGGGCATCCACACCGTCCGCCTCGGCGGCTACCGCGCCGTGCCGGTCCCCGTGGACGAGGAGGGCATGACCGTCGACGGCCTGCGCGCCGCGCTCGCGCAGGGGGTGCGCGCCGTCGTGTGCACGCCGCGCGCGCAGAACCCCACCGGTGCGAGCCTCACGCCCGCGCGGGCGGCCGCCCTCCGCGAGGTCCTCGCCGATCATCCCTACGTGCTCGTCATCGAGGACGACCACTTCTCGCTCCTGTCCGAGCAGCCCTTCCACAGCATCGTCGGCCCCGACCACCGCCGTTTCGCGCTCGTGCGCTCGGTGTCGAAGTTCCTCGGGCCGGACATGTGCCTGGCCGTCACGGCGTCCGACCCGGAGACGGCCGCACGGCTCGCCCTGCGGCTCAGTCCCGGCACGACGTGGGTCAGCCATCTCCTGCAGCGGCTCGCGCACGCGCTCCTGGCGGACCCGGAGGTGCAGGCGCAGTTCCGTGACGCCGCCGCGCACTACGCCCGGCGCAACGCCGCGTTCGCGCGGCGCCTCGCCGACCACGGGCTGCACGCCCTCGCCGGCGACGGGCTCAACCTCTGGGTCGAGCTGCCCGCGCCGGCCCGTCTCGTCTCGGAGCAGCTCATGCGTCGCGGGTGGCTGGCCCGCACCGGCGACGAGTTCCTCCTCGAGCCCGCGGCGTCGCGCCACCTGCGGCTCACGGTGCATGCGCTCGACGACGAGGACAGCGCCCTCCTCGCCGCCGACCTCGCGGCCGCAGCGCAGGCTGTCGCGGCGACGAGGTCGCGCGTCGTGCGCTGACGCCCTCCGACGGATGGGAGGATTGTCGCGTGAAGATCCTCTCCATCCAGTCGGCCGTCGCCTACGGCCACGTGGGCAACTCCGCCGCCGTCTTCCCGCTCCAGCGCATCGGCGTCGAGGTCCTGCCGGTCTACACCGTGAACTTCTCGAACCACACGGGCTACGGCGCGTGGCGCGGTCCGCTCATCTCCCCCGACGACGTCCGCGACGTCATCACGGGGATCGAGGAGCGCGGCGTGTTCGATCAGATCGACGTGGTCCTCTCCGGCTATCAGGGCTCCGAGGGCATCGCGGACGTCATCCTCGACGCCGTCGCGCGCGTCAAGGCCGCGAATCCGGACGCGGTCTACGCGTGCGACCCCGTCATGGGCAACGCGAAGAGCGGATGCTTCGTGGCGCCGGCCATCCCGGTGCTGCTGCGCGACCGCGTCGTGCCGGCTGCCGACATCATCACGCCCAACCAGTTCGAGCTCGGCTACCTCACCGACACGGAGCCGGACACGCTGGAGTCGACGCTCGCGTCCGTCGACCTCATCCGCACGTCCGGTCCGCGCACCGTCCTCGTCACGAGCGTCGAACGTCCCGACCGCCCCGCGGGGACCATCGAGATGCTCGCCGTCACGGACGACGGGGCGTGGCTCGTGCAGACGCCGCTCCTGCCGTTCAAGGCCAACGGCTCCGGCGACGTCACCGCGGCCCTGTTCACGGCCCACCTGCGCCGCACCGGCGACGCCGCGGACGCCCTCGGTCGCACCGTGTCGAGCGTGTTCGATCTGCTCCAGCGCACCTACGAGTCGGGGCAGCGGGAGCTGCAGCTCGTCGAGTCGCAGGAGTTCTACGCGTCACCGCGCATGCAGTTCGCGGTCGAGCAGGTGCGCTGAGCCCGACCCGACCGCACGGTCGGGCTAGGGCGTGACCGTCGGCCAGGCGTTCGCGACGGCCTCACGCACCTCGCCGAGAAGCTGCGGGAGCGCCTTGGTGCGCGCGATGATCGGGAAGAAGTTCGCGTCCGTCGCCCACCGCGGCACGACGTGCTGGTGCAGGTGACCGTCGACGCCGGCGCCCGCCACGCGGCCCTGGTTCATGCCGATGTTGAACCCGTCGCAGCGCGACACCTGACGCAGCACGCGCATCGCCTGCTGAGTCAGGGCGCCGATCTCGGCGACCTCTTCGGGGGTCGCATCGTCGTACAGCGGGATGTGGCGGTACGGGCACACGAGGAGGTGGCCCGAGTTGTACGGGAACAGGTTGAGCAGCACGTAGGCGGTCTTGCCGCGCGCGACGATGAGTCCGTCGGCATCCGACTTCTTCGGCGCCTCGCAGAACGGGCACTCCTCGCGCAGCGGCTCGGGACCGGCCTGGATGTACGCCATCCGATGCGGGGTCCACAGGCGCTGGAACTCGTCGGGGACCCCCGGGAGGCTCGCCGCGTCGACGAGCCCCTGGATCTGCTCCGGAGTCGCCTCGTCCGTCACGCGAAGTCCTCGGCGGTGTTCACCAGCGCGTGCGAGCTGATCGCGTCGCGGATGCGCTGGACGGCGACATCCACCGGGACCCCGTTCTCCTGCGATCCGTCGCGGAAGCGGAACGACACGGCGCCGGCCTCGCGGTCCTGCTCGCCCGCGATGAGCAGGAGCGGCACCTTCTGGGTCGTGTGCGTGCGGATCTTCTTCTGCATGCGGTCGTCGCTGTGGTCGACCTCGGCGCGCACGCCCACGGCGCGCAGCTTCGCGATGACGTCGTCGAGGTAGTCCGCATACTCCTCCGCGACCGGGATGCCCACGACCTGCACGGGCGACAGCCACACCGGGAACGCCCCGGCGTAGTGCTCCAGCAGGATCGCGAAGAACCGCTCGATCGAGCCGAAGAGCGCGCGGTGGATCATGATCGGGCGGTGCTTCTCGCCGTCTGCGCCGGTGTACTCCAGATCGAAGCGCTCGGGCAGATTCGGGTCCACCTGCACGGTGGACAGCTGCCACACGCGACCGATCGCGTCGGTGGTCTTGAGGTCGATCTTCGGTCCGTAGAAGGCCGCCTCGCCGGGCACCTCCGTGAGCTTGAGACCGCTCGCCCTGGCGACGTTGCGCAGCGCATTGGTGGAGTACTCCCAGAACTCGTCGGTCCCGATCCACTTGTCCTTCTGGTCGTCGCGCATCGACAGCTCGAGCTCGAAGTCGTCGAGTCCGAAGTCGCGCAGCATCGAGATGACGAACTCGAGGACCTTGGTGGCCTCTGCCTCGAGCTGCTCGTGGGTGACGAACAGGTGGGAGTCGTCCTGGGTGAAGCCGCGGACGCGGGTCAGTCCGTGCAGCGCGCCGGAGAGCTCGTTGCGGTAGACGGTGCCGTTCTCGGCCAGACGCATCGGCAAGTCGCGGTAGCTGCGTGCACGCTCCTTGTAGATGAGGATGTGCATCGGGCAGTTCATCGGCTTGAGGTAGTAGTCCTTGCCCTCCTTGACGATGTGGCCCTCGGCATCCTTCTCCTCGTCCATGCGGATGGGCGGGAACATGCCCTCCTTGTAGGTGACGAGGTGGTTGGACTGGAGGAAGAGGTCCTCCTTGGCGATGTGCGGCGTGTAGACGTAGGTGTAGCCGTCCTCGATGTGACGCCGGCGCGCGTGCTGCTCCATCTCCATGCGCACGACACCGCCCTTGGGGTGCCACACCGACAGGCCGGAGCCGATCTCGTCCGGGAACGAGAACAGGTCGAGCTCCTTGCCGAGCTTGCGGTGGTCGCGCTTGGCGGCCTCCTCCAGGCGCGCCTGGTACGCGCGCAGCTCGTCCTTCGAGGGCCACGCGGTCCCGTAGATGCGCTGCAGCTGCGGGTTCTTCTCGCTGCCGCGCCAGTAGGCGCCGGCGACGCGCTGCAGCGCCCAGCCGTTGCCGATCACGCGCGTGTTGGGCACGTGCGGGCCGCGGCAGAGGTCCTTCCACACGGTCTCGCCGTCGCGGTTGACGTTGTCGTAGATCGTCAGCTCTCCCGCGCCGATCTCGGCGCTGGCGCCCTCGGCGGCGTTCGCCCCGGAGCCGGGGCCGCCCGCGAGATCGATGAGCTCGAGCTTGAAGGGCTCGCCGGCCAGCTCGGCGCGCGCCTCCTCGGGGGTCACGACGCGCCGCACGAAGCGCTGACCCTCGCGGATGATGCGCTCCATCTCCTTCTGGATGGCCTTGAGGTCCTCCGGAGTGAAGGGGTGCGCGACGCCGAAGTCGTAGTAGAAGCCGTCCGTGATGGGCGGGCCGATGCCGAGGTTCGCCTGCGGGTTGATCCGCTGGACAGCCTGGGCGAGCACGTGCGCCGCCGAGTGGCGCAGGATGCTGAGGCCGTCGGGGCTGTCGACGGTCACGGGCTCGATGGCGTCCGCCTCCGTCACGACGGCGGCGAGGTCCTTGAGCTCGCCGTTCACGCGCATCGCGATGATGGAGCGGTCGGGGAAGAGGGCGAAGCCGTCGGCGGGGTACGAGACGTCCGACGGGATGACAGCGTCAGTCACAGAAAACTCTCCAGAGAAGTGGCTCGGATCAAGGCTACCCTTCGGGCCGCCTGCCACATGCGCGTGCCCTCGGGGCTGTGCTCAGCTTCGGGCGCACGCAGCGCCCCGCCCGCTCAGGCGTGAAGCGTTCGCGTGCCGAAGACGGCGACGGAGAAGGTCGCAAGGGTCATTCGGCGCGAGTCCACGACGACATCCTACGCCTCCGATTCCCGCGCGGATGCGGCCAGACCTGATGATGGATGCCGTGAAGCTCGCGGTCATCGGCGTCATCCTCCTCCTCGCGGGCGGTGCCGCCGTCGCCGCAGGCGCGCTGCCCGCCGCCGAGGCGCTCGCGATCGGCGACCGGGTGTGGCCGATCCTGCTGTTCGTCGTCGCGGTGACCGTCGTCGCCGAGCTCGCGGCATCCGCCGGCGTCTTCGATGTCACGGCCGACGCCCTCGCCCGCCTCTCCCGGCGACGCACGGTGCTGCTGTGGCTGTGTGTGGCGGCGCTGGCCGTCGCCTCGACGGCGTTCCTGTCGCTCGACACCACGGCGGTGCTCCTCACGCCGGTCGCGGTCGCGGTCGCCTGGGCGCATCGCCTGGACCCGCTGCCCTTCGCGTTCACGACGGTGTGGCTCGCCAACACCGCATCCCTGTTCCTGCCCGTGTCGAATCTGACGAACCTCCTGGCTGCGGACCGCCTGGGCGGCGAGCCGTGGCACTTCCTCGCGCTGCTCGGCCCCTCCGCGATCGTCGCGGTGCTCGTCCCCGTCGCCCTCCTGTGGCTCGTGCATCGACGCGCGCTGCGCGATCGGTTCGCGCCGTCGCCGCCGCCGGAGATCGCGGATGTCGTGCAGCTGCGGCTCGCGGGCGTCGTCGTCATCGTCCTCCTGCCGCTGCTGATGAGCGGCATCCCGCCGTGGATCCCCGCCGGGGTCGCCGCCGTCCTGCTCGTGGCTCTCTTCCTGTGGCGGTCGCCGCGGTCGCTGCGGCTCGCGCTCGTGCCGTGGCAGCTGGTGGTGTTCGCCTCCGGGCTGTTCCTGGCCGTCGCCGTGCTCGAGTCGCTCGGCTCGCGCATCGTGCTCGACGCCACGGCGGGCACCGGCGAGGACGTGCCGGCGCTGTGGCGGCTGTCCGGACTCGGGATGCTCACGGCGAACGGCGTCAACAATCTCCCGGCCTATCTCGCACTGGAGAGCGTGGCCGACTCCCCCGCGCGCCTGGCGGCACTGCTGATCGGGGTCAACGCGGGTCCGCTCATCACGCCGTGGGCGTCGCTGGCGACGCTCCTGTGGCATCAGCGGCTGCACGCGCTCGGGGTCGACATCCCCTGGCGGCGCTATGTCCGGCTGGGTCTCGTCGCGGCGCCGGTCACCGTGGCGCTCGCCGTGCTGCCGCTGGCGCTCTGAGGCGTCCGGCGATCCGGCTGCGGGCGCTCAGGCGACGGTGAGGTCGACCTGGATCTCGCCCGCGAGCCGCTCGAGCTCGGCGACGGCGGCGGCGAGGTCGCCGTCCTCCCCCGCCCGCACGCTCACCGTCGCCTCGAACAGCGTTCCGCCCGCCATCGGCGCCTCGAGCGTACGGCTCGTGAAGCGATCGATGCTCAGCCCCTGCTGGACCAGCGCGTGCGTGATCTCGCGCACGACGCCGGGGCGGTCGTTGCCGAGGACGGTGAAGACGAACTGCTCGCCGGTGGGCGCGTCCGGAGCCTCGGCGCCGGTGTGCGGAGTGATGTGCAGAAGGCCGTCGAGCCGGTTGAGCTCCGCGGTGAGCGCGTCGAGGCGGTCGTCGGGCACCGAGACGAGCACGATGCCGGCGAACGCCCCCGCGAGCTCGGCGAGCTCGCTGCGCTCCCAGTTGCCGCCGTGCGCGGCGACCGCGTCGGCCAGGGCCTGCACGAGACCGGCCCGATCGTCGCCGACAAGGGTGAGCACGAGCTTCGCCATGGCTCGAGGGTAGCGCTCAGCGGATCGTCCGGGACACCCGCCATCCGCCCAGCGTCGCGAACAGCACCACGACGACGGCGAGCGAGGCGACCGCCACCAGCGCCGTGATCTCGACATCTCCCACCGTGGCGGTGATGCCGTACATCTGGGCGAGCGCGTCGGCGGCCTCGGGGTTGCCGGCGGTGAGCGCCTCCAGCGCGCCTGCTGTGAACGGGATGCGGATGAGCATCGCGGCGTGCATGAACGGCAGGACGCTGAGCGTGGTGGCGACCCCCTCGGGCAGCACGCCGGGGGCGATGTAGGCGCCCGCGAGGAAGCCGATCGCGGTGCCGACGATCGTCGCGAGGCTCGAGTAGGCCCCCGAGCTGCGCACGAACGTGACCACGAAGCTCGCGAGGGCGGAGAACGCCGCGCAGCTGAGCGCGCAGTATCCGATGGCCGCCGCGAACTCGCCGAGGTTCATCGCGTTCTGCCCCTGCGTGAGCAGGTACAGCTGACCGACGAAGAGGACGACGAGGGTCAGCAGGAAGGCGATGACGAACGTGGCGGCCAGGTAGCCGAGCATGAGCGAGCTGCGGCGCACCGGGGTCACGACGAAGTCCTTGAAGCGCCCGGAGGCACGATCCTCGACGAAGGTCGCGAGGCCGGCGATCGAGGCCGTCACCGTCGTGATCATCGTGGTGCCCGCGAGCACCCACGTGTTGACGAACCAGCGCACGTCGTCGATCGACGCGGTCGGGAGGGAGGACTGGAGACTGTCCACCTGGAGGTTGCCGAGGAAGATCCCGTAGATCCCGAGCAGGATGAGCGCCGACAGCAGCGCGAGGCCGACCTGGGCGCGGTCGCGGAAGAACACGGCGAGGTTGCGGCGGGTGAATGCGACGGCGTCCCTCATGCGCCGACCTCCTTCGTGACGGCGAGGAAGACGTCGTCCATGGTGCCGTGGCGCATCTCGAAGTCCTCGGCGGAGCTGGCCGCGAGGATCTCGCGCGCCTGCGCGGCGGAGGCGACCGGGACGAGCAGATCGCCCTTCTCCACCGTTCCCTTCAGACCCGCGCGGGCGACCTCGGCCTCCAGGCGCGGGATGTCGCCGCGCAGGGTGAGGATGCTCGACGAGTAGCGTGCGCGCAGCTCGGCGGGTGTGCCCGAGGCGACGATGCGACCGTGGTCCATGATCCGCACGTCATCGGCGCGCTCGGTCTCCTCCATGTAGTGGGTGGTGAGGAAGACGGTCATGCCCCGGTTCTCCCGCAGCGCGTCGATCGTGGCCCAGATCTGCTCGCGCGAGTGCGGGTCGAGCCCTGCCGTCGGCTCGTCCAGGAAGAGGATCGAGGGATCGTGGAGCAGGGCGCGCGCGATGTCGGCGCGGCGCTTCTGACCGCCGGAGAGCGTCCCGTAGCGGCGGTCGACGAACTCCTCGAGACCGAGGAGGCCGGTCAGCTCGGAGATGCGTTCCCTGGCCTTCTGCTTGCCGATGCCGTACAGCGCCGCGCGCGCGGTGAGGTTCTCGCGGACGCGCAGGATCGGGTCCAGAAGCGCGTCCTGGAAGACGACGCCGACGAGCCGGCGCACCTCCGCCTGGGCGGTCAGGACGTCGTGGCCGCCGACCGTCACGTCGCCGGCGGTGGGCACGACGGTGGTGGTGAGGCATCCGATCGTCGTGGACTTGCCGGCGCCGTTGGCACCGAGCAGGGCGAACACCGAGCCGGCGGGCACATCGAATCCGATGCCCTTCACCGCCTCGAGGCGTCCGTACGAGACGCGCAGAGCGCGCACGTGGATGACCATGGTCTCCGCTTTCGATGAGTTCGGGATCATGCGACGGACACGCCGTCGGGACCGGGGCTCGGGAGGCCCGGAGGACGGGCACACCCCGGAGAGACAATCCTGCCAGGACCCGGCGACGACGGGCTGCGCTCTGCGCCAGTGTTACGCCGGCGGGTCGGCGTAGACGAGGTACCGGCCGGCTTTGTCGGGCTCGCGCAGCGCGAACATGGCCCGCATCCCGGCCGCCGCGAGCACATCCACCTGTCGCCGGAACTGCTCGCTCGTGACGAAGACGACGTGCACGAGCCCCCAATCCGCGTCGAGCCAGCGACGGATGCCGTCGAGGAGACGGACGTCGAGGTCCGATGCGATGCGCGAGGAGCGCACCCAGAAATAGACGACGGCATCCACCTCCGCCCAGTCCGCGCCTTCGACGAGCGGAGTCACGGTCGCCCGCTCCAGGAACCTCGCGCTGATCGGGAACAGGTAGACGCAGCCGAGGCACTCGTCCTCGTCCGGGGCGAGCACCGTGTACGTGAACGCACGGCGCTCGAGATGCCGTCGCTCGAGCTCCTCGAGGTCCTGCCGATTCGCCTCGACGGTGAAGTCGTCGTCCGGCCACGACGACTGCTCCCACACCCGCAGGTCCGCGCGGGTCTCCACGACCGCGTCGAAGTCCCGCGCGGCATCGGCGGCACGGATCGGCCGCAGGAGGAACTCCTCCGTGCGGACGCCGGCGGGGACGAGGCGCCGAGGATCGGTCAGCGGCATCCGCTCTCCGTGCGTCATCCGACGATTCTGCCCGCAGGACGGAAAGCACGAAACCCCCGGAAGACCGGGGGTTTCAGGTGGTGCGCGATACTGGGATCGAACCAGTGACCTCTTCCGTGTCAGGGAAGCGCGCTACCGCTGCGCCAATCGCGCCCGTTCGGGCTGTTAAGTTGTGCCGAGAGGTGGCGACGGGATTCGAACCCGTGTAAACGGCTTTGCAGGCCGGTGCCTAGCCGCTCGGCCACGCCACCGTGTGTGGTTCGACCCACGTTACGGGACTCCCGAAGAGATTCCCCGCACTCGAGCGGATGACGAGACTCGAACTCGCGACCCTCACCTTGGCAAGGTGATGCGCTACCAACTGCGCTACATCCGCGTGCCCCGGGCTTCCCCGGTGCGTCATTGACTTTAGCCGATCCTCGCGCGGACGCCAAACTGCGCACCGCCCGCGCGTGTCACATGTCGATGGTTCGTCGCGGGCCGAGACATCCGGTAGCATCGATACCCGGCCCCCTGGGGCCACGGGCGATTGGCGCAGTTGGTAGCGCGCTTCCTTCACACGGAAGAGGTCATCAGTTCGAGTCTGGTATCGCCCACATGAGACGCCCGCGGATTCCGCGGGCGTTCGTCGTCTCACGAGCGCTTCGCCGGCTCTCGTCGCCGCGACCCTAGGCTGAGAGACGTGGAGGCTCGCGAAGCGCCGGGGTCGGAGTGCCCCACCTGCGGCGCTGCCCTGAAGTTCGAGATCCTCGACGACGAGCGGTTCCTCGTCGCGTGGTCCTGCGTCAACTGCGGCCTGATCCGGACCACCGAGCCGAGCTGAATCCGCCCTTTTGCGCCCTGCGGGAAACCCTGTCGTCGATCGGCCCCTCGGCGTGAGCGCCGGTCGACACGCCCGGCGATACGCTTAATGGAGGTAAATCCTCCACATCGTCGCCCCGGATCTCCCCGCGCAGCGGCGACGATGCCTCCGCCGCGGATCCGGGCGACGACGGTCCATCCATCGAAGGACCCCAGCCCAAGAAGAAGACCACCAAGGGCGCGCTCGCCGCGTCAGCCGCCCTCGTGCTGCTGCTGTCGACGGGCGGCACCCTCGCGTACTGGAACAGCACCGTCGACCTCGGCGGTGCGGCCATCACCGCCGGCAACCTCGCGGTCGCCGCCGACGGCACGCCGACCTGGACGCTCACGCACGGCACGCTCGCCCCCGTCACCCTGACCCCCGAGCAGCTCGCGACGGTGCGCATCGTCCCCGGCGACACGCTGACGTTCAGCGCCGACTACGACATCACGGCCCAGGGTCGCGACCTCGTCATCGAGGCGGCGCTCGACGACAGCGCGACCTTCACGATCAACGGCACCGAGGGCGCGCAGGCGACGATCGCGCACCGCAGCGACGACTCGACCACCTACGACGTCTCCATCGACGTGACGCTCGAGTGGCCGTTCGGCACCGAGGTCGACGCGCCCGCCGACCTGGCCGCTCGCGGGGGCCAGGTCGACCTGTCCGACTTCCGCATCGCGATCACCCAGGTCCCGGCCACCAACTGAGTCGAAGGCAGCGGCTGACGACCATTCCCGAGACGCGTCGCGCCCGCCGGCGGGCACAGCTCCGTCGGCGGCGCTTCCGCGCGCTCGCGACCGGGATCGTCGCGGTGCTCATCGCCCTCGGAATCGCCGTCTCCACTTCCGGCCTCACCTTCGCCCTGCTCTCCGCCTCCGCGAGCACGCCGGGCGCGACGATCAGTGCGGGGACGAGCGGCCTTCTGATCGACGGCGCCGTCTCGACCGATCTCGGCACCGTCATGCTCGCGCCCCTCACCCCCGTCGCCCGGGCGGTGCACCTGGAGAACACCGGGGATGTCGACCTCGCCCTGACGGCGACCGCCACCGCGACCGCGAACGACCTGGCAGCGTCCGTCACCGTCCGGCTGACCCCGATCGATGGATCCGCCGACTGCACCACGGGACTCGACGCCCCGCCGGCGCCGCTGCTCGGACCGGGCGTCCCCGCCGGCACGCTCGCCGCCGGGGACGAGGGGCTGCTGTGCATCGAGCTGATCATCCCTGAGGACACGCCGGCATCGGCGAGCGGGCAGACGATCGCGTTCACGCTGACGCTGCGCGGCGACCAGATCGGCGCGACGCCGTGACCCGTCGACGCCTCGTCACCCGAGCGGCCGCCGTCGGCGCCGTGCTCGGCATCGCCCTCGCCGCGGGTGCGGGCGGTGCCTGGGCGTACTTCACCGCCGACGCCACGGCGAGCGGCACGATCCGCACCCCGACGGTCGCCGTCACGCCGCTCGACACGACGCAGCTGGGCGTGACCCTCACCAACCGCCAGCCGTACCTCAGCACCCTGACATCGTTCCGCGTCGTCAACGAGGGCGACGTCGAGGGCACCGTCTCTGTCTCGCTCACCAGCGACGAGCAGACCGCTGCGGCGCTCGGGGCCACGCTCTGGCGCGCAGACCCCGTGAGGGGATGCGTCACCGCCCCCGCCTCACCGGCGTCGGGAACATGGCGCGACACGACGCTGGCGCCGTTCCCCCTGGCGCCGGGCGCGTCTCAGACGCTGTGCGTCACGACCGCGCTGCCGCTCGAGAACCGCGATGCCGTCGCGTCGGCCGCCGGATCTGCGACGATCACCACGAGCCTGCTCGTCGATCTCGTCGGCGCGGGCCGTCTCAGTTCTGGCAGCTCATCCCCGTCGACGGCGCGGACACGAGCCTCGTGACGCTGCGCCCGCGTCACGCCCCTGCGCAGCGGCTCACCTTCGACGCAGGTGGCGCCCCCACGCTCACCGCCGAGGACGCGAGCTCCGCCGCGCAGCAGTGGTACCTCCAGCACCGAGTCCGGCATCCAGCTCGTGTCCGCCGTCGACGGTCGGTGCCTGCTCCTGCCCTCGTCCCCCTCTCCCAACGGTGCGTCGACGGGCAACTGCGCGGACAGCGCCTGGTCGCAGATCGCGTTCCAGCGCTATCCGCTCCTGTTCGAGACCGGTGCCCCAGGCACCACCCTGACGGTCGGCGCCGTCGCAACAAACGCGGAACTGGCGATGGAGTTCCTCGACGGAACGACGTGGAGGAGGCTAGCCGACCTCCTGCCCCTCTCGAAGATCGAGATGCGCTTCGCCGGAGTCAGCCTCAACTCGGGTGTCAATCAGATGCGAGTCATCTTCCCGGATGGAAGCGTCGCCTACGCGTTCACTGTCACGTGGCAGCGTGCCACCGTCTATCCCGGAACGGGCTTCGAATGATCCCCCGCCTCCCCCGCCTCTCGTTCACGGCGGCCGTCGCCGCGCTCCTCGCGCTCGCGCCCGCTGCTGCGGCGTCCGCGGCCGACGACCCGCTCGCGGTCTCGTTCGACGGCGTCTCGTTCTCGTCACAGGGATGCACTCCGCTCATCGAGGGCACGGAGGCGCTCGTGCCCAGCTCGGAGCGCGTCTCCCGCGTGTGGTTCCGCAACACGACGACGGATGCCGGACTGCTCACCGTGCACGTGGACGACATCTCGGCACCCGAACCGGATCTGGCGGATGCCGTCGCCGTGTCACTGCGCACCCCGGACGGCGCCGTGCTGGGCAGCGTCCGCCTCGACGCACCCGCCGGCTGCGCCGTCGTGTCGGCGTCGGTCGCCGTCCCCGCGGGAGGGACCGTCGCGGCGGACATCGCCGTGGCGGTGGACGCGCTGCTCGGCGAACGCCCCGGCGACTCCGGCACCGACGGCGTGCGCGGAACGGCATCCTTCCAGGTGCACGCCGTGCTCTCCGACGCGGCGACCGGCGCGCCCGGGGACGCGGTGTGCACGGGCGAGCTGCCGGAAGGCGCGCGCCCACCGCGGCGCCTGCCCCGCCCGCATCCACTCGGCAGGGTTCCTCGGCCGCGCCGGGTGACGGGCTCGCGATCACCGGCGCGGCGCTTCCTGTCGGCGCCGCGCTGGCGGGCGCCACGCTGACCGCGATCGGACTCCTTCTGGCGGCGCGACGGCCGCGGCGATCCGATGGGTGATCGCACCGCTCCGCGCGCACGCGCCGTCGTGCGGACGATCGTCACGTGGTCCATGGGCGCCGTGCTGGTCGTCGCCGCAGCCGTGGGGGTCGTCGCCATCCTGGTCCCCGCCATCACCGGATCGACCGCGTTCACGGTGCTCACCTCGTCGATGCAGCCCACCCTGCCGCCCGGCACCTTCATCGTCGTGCGCGGCACCCCCGTCGATGAGCTCGCGCCGGGCGACGTGATCACGTTCCAGCTGCGCAGCGGAGAGCCCGAGGTCGTCACGCACCGCATCGTCGAGGTGCACCGCACGACCGACGGCGAACCGCTGTTCGTGACCCGCGGTGACGCGAACCCCACTCCCGATCCGGCACCGGTGCGCGCCGTGCAGATCCGCGGTGAGCTCTGGTACGCGATTCCGTGGATCGGATGGCTCACGCGCCTCGTGACCGGGGATCTGCGCGCCGTGATCGTCCCTCTCGTCGCGGCCGGTCTCGCCGTCTACGCGGTGTGGATGTTCGTCGGCGCGGCCCGCAGCAGGCGACGGGAGCGCACCGCGATGTGATGTCGCCGATGCCCGATAGCGTGCAGAGCGAGCAGAAAGGAGCACGATGTCGGACGTCACCTGCCACATGTCCATCTCGCTCGACGGATTCGTCGCCGGGCCCCGTCAGGATCGGGACAACCCTCTCGGGCTGCGCGGGATCGAGCTGCACCGCTGGCACATCGGCGACCCCC
>Ga0182739_1001521_pt1 | contig 24124 bp, 27 predicted proteins | sample eDN5th30CBELigBY_FD_128873 | JGI IMG/M metagenome (GOLD analysis project Ga0182739, IMG submission 128873) | Enriched backyard soil microbial communities from Emeryville, California, USA - eDNA 5th pass 30_C BE-Lig BY (version 2) (version 2) | ecosystem: Environmental > Terrestrial > Soil >... | reverse complement strand
GGAATGCGTGATGCGTCCGGAGGCCAGCAGCTTGCCCGCCTCGTCGAGCAGGGCGATGGCGGTGCGATTGGCATCGCCCTTCTTGCCCTCCGGCGTGTAGACGCGCTTGCCGGCGAACAGCGGGACGTGCGGATAGTAGGTGCCGTCCTCGGCGACCGTGTCCGGGACCTCGACACCGTTGGCGGTGCCCAGCTCGTAGTCGTCGGCGCCATGGCCCGGCGCGATGTGCACGAAGCCGGTACCGGCATCGGCGGTCACGAAGCCGCCCGGCAGCAGGCGCACGTCGAACTCGTAGCCCTGACCGCGGAACGGATGGGCGGCGATCAGCCCTTCCAGATCCTCGGCCGTGACCTCGGCCACGATCTTCGGCGTGAACTTCACTTCCGCGGCGACGGCATCGACCAGGTCGCGCGCCAGCACCAATTTCTCGCCGATGCGGGCCTTGCTGCCTTCGGCGACGGCCACGACCTCGACCAGCGCATAGGCGATGTCCTGGCCGTAGGCGAGCGCGCGGTTGCCCGGCATGGTCCAGGGCGTGGTCGTCCAGATCACGATCGAGGCGCCGTCGAGCTTGCCGTCCTTCGACTTCACGACCGGGAAGCGCACGTGGATCGTGTCCGACGTGTGGTCGTGATACTCGATCTCGGCCTCGGCCAGCGCGGTCTTCTCGACCACCGACCAGAGCACCGCCTTCGAGCCCTTGTAGAGGCCGCCGTTCAGCAGGAACTTGCCGAGTTCCTGGACGATCACCGCCTCGGACTCGTACTTCATGGTCGAATAGTAATTGTCCCAGTCGCCGTCGACGCCGAGGCGCTTGAATTCCTCGCGCTGCACGGTGATCCAGTGATCGGCGAAGGCGCGGCACTCGCGCCGGAATTCGACGATCGGGACCTGGTCCTTGTCCTGCTTCTTGGCGCGATACTGCTCCTCGATCTTCCACTCGATCGGGAGTCCGTGGCAGTCCCAGCCCGGCACGTAATGGCTGTCCTTGCCCATCATCTGCTGGGTGCGGCTGACGAGGTCCTTCAGGATCTTGTTCAGCGCGTGGCCGATATGCAGGTTGCCGTTGGCATAGGGAGGTCCGTCGTGCAGCACGAACTTCGGCCGGCCCCGGCTCTCCTTGCGGATGCGCTCCCACAGATTCATGTCGGCCCAGCGCTTCAGGAGCTCCGGCTCCTTCTTGGGCAGGCCGGCCCGCATCGGGAAGTCGGTCTTGGGGAGGAAAACGCTGGATTTATAGTCAGTTGTCACAAGAAACTCGGTGCAGGAGAGAGCAAATTCCAACCACCCGTCGGGCGGCCGCTGGCAGGCAAGACGACCCGGCCGCGGTCAGCGGACCGGGCGGGTAATTCGCTCCTGGAAAGCCCTGGTGAACATAGGGCGCGCAATCTAGGGATGGGGGTCGGGGGGGTCAAGGAGCGCCCACCGCCTCCCGCGGGCGCCTGACCCGCACGATCAGCGCCTGCGGCACGACGCGGGTGTCGGCGACCACCGGCTGGGCAGCGGCAAGCTCGGGACTGGCGCACGGCTCGACCATGCGCTCCAGGACGAAACCGGCGCCGACAAGAGCATCGACCCACTGCGACAGGGTGCGGTGGAAGCGCGGCACCTCGAAGAGCGGGCTGGCTGCCTTCTCCGCCGCCGGAGCGCTTTTGAAGCCCCATCGTTCCACTTCGCCGTGCCGCGCGCTGAAATAGTCCGCGAGCTCGACCGCCCGCGTCTCGCCCCGGGAATCGCGCAGCACCTTGCGATGCGGCGGGGCGAAGCAGGGATGCACGATGGAAAATTGCAGGAAGCCGCCCGGCCGGACGACCCGCCAAGCCTCCGCCAGCACACCGTCGATATCGGGCATGTCCATCAGCGACATGAAGGCGGTGACGAAGTCGAAGCTCGCGCCGGCAAAGGGCAAGGACGTGCCGTCGGCCACGGCGTAGGAGATGCCGAGCGGCTCGGCGGTTTCGGCTGCTCGCGCGTGACGGATGAAGGTCGGCGCGATGTCGATGCCGTCCATGTGGGCTCCGCGCCGGGCGAGGTGTCGCGTATTGGCGCCCTCGCCGCATCCCAGATCGAGGCCGCGCTGGCCATCGATAGGCGGCAGCGCATCGAGAAAGGTCGGAGAGTTGAGCACATCGCGGTAGATGTCGTAGCCGGCCCGTACGTGACGCGTCCATGTCTCGGCGTTGCGTTCCCAGAACGCTCCCGCTTCGGACGCCTTCATCCGCGCTCTCCCGTCAAATGAACGGCTTCAATACATCTCGCGCGACCGCCGGTCTTCTCTCTTCGTGCCGACAGGGACCGTCAGACCGGGGTCGATACCGGCCTCGCCTGGCGCCGCGCCGCAATCCTGAGAAACAGGATGACCAGCATCAGGACCACCGGGAGAGCATAGAGCGGGCTCTGCCCGATCCGCTTGCCGTTGGTCACGATGAACGACATCCAGAGGTAATAGCCACCCAGCCAATGCAGCGTCCGCCAGGCGTTGGGACCGATCCAGGCCGCCGTCCGGTCGAGCGAGGTCGCCGCCATCGCAGCGATGAAGGCATAGGCGACACCGCCGCTCACCAGCGTCCCCGTCATCGCATGCTCATGGAACCCCTGCGGATCCATCCGGGCGAAGGCTAGGATCGCCGCCGCGTGGATCGTGTGAGAGACGGCAAAGGCGAGGCCGATCTGACGGCGATTGCGGCGTTGCCAGCGCGTCAGCTCAGAAGGCCACAGCGTCATCATCGCCTGCGCGGCGAAGGCCAGGGCGAACAGGACGAGCGAGGTACGCGCTGTGATCCGGATCACCATCCTCACGCTCTCGACGTCGTACGCCTGACTTGCAAGGCAAAGACCGGAAATAGCCAGGAGCACCAGGGACAACAGGCCCAGCAAGTTCCAGCCTTCGAGCAATCGGGTCTTCGTCATGGCACCCTCCAATATGTAAGCGATGCTTACTTTATGGCGCGGGAGACGGTCAATGCGGTGTATGCACTGCTTACATTCACATGCCCGTGATGCTAGCGTGCCTCGATGGCCAAACGCCCCGTTGCCAAAGCGAAGAGGAAGCCGAGCCGCACCTACCACCACGGCACGCTGCGCGCGGCGCTGATCGAAGCGACGCTGCGGTTGGTCGAAGAGGGCGGACCGGAGGCCGTCACCGTGCGCGAAGCGGCACGTCGGTCCGGAGTTTCCTCGGGTGCGCCGTTCCGCCACTTCCCCAACCGGACCGTGCTCATGACGGCCGTGGCCGAGGAGGCGACGCACCGGTTGCACGCGGCGATCCAGGCGGCCGTCGAGCCGATCGCGGATGAACCGCCGCTCGTGCAGCTGAGGGCGATCGGCCGCGCCTATCTCCAGTGGGCTTCGGATAATCCGGCCCATTTCGCCGTCGTCTCCAACCGCGGTCTGATCGACTATGAGAGTTCGCCGTCGATGCCGCGCGAGAACGAGGACATCCAGAGGCTGATGGGCCGACTGCTCGAGGCGGCAGGCGCGCCCGCCGGTGCAAGCCTCGTCGCACGGGCCTTCGTCTATGGACTGGCGCGCATGCGCGTCGACGGCCACCTGCCGCAATGGGGCGTGTCGTCCTCCGGCGAAGCACTCGCGGCGATGGACGCCGCCCTCGATCTTTTTCTCGACGGCCTGCTCAGGCCGCGAGGATAGCGCGGGCGCGCTCTCCGTCCGCCGCGATCTGGGCCTTGAGCTGGTCGAGGCCGGTGAATTTCATCTCCGGCCGGATGAAGTCCACCAGCGCGACCCGCAGCACCTTGCCGTAGAGGTCGCCCGTGAAGTCGAACAGGTGGACCTCGAAATTCTCCTGCAGCTTGCCGAAGGTCGGGCGCTTTCCCAGGTTGGCGACGCCCCCCTGCCACACCCCATCGACCAGGGCGCGAACGGCATAGACGCCGAAGCGCGGGCGCAGATGTTCGCCCAGGGCCACGTTGGCGGTCGGAAATCCAATGGTGCGGCCGCGCTGGTCGCCCAGCTCGACCTTGCCCTCGATCTCCCACTGATGGCCCAACAGGCCGGCTGCCTCGCGGGCCCAGCCGTGGCGCAGCGCCTCGCGGATGCGGGTCGACGAATAGATCTCGCCTTCGTGCGTCACCGGATCGAGCACCGAGACCTCGAAGCCGTGCAGCTTGCCCTCGGCCCGCAGCATCTCGACGTTGCCGCTGCGGCGGGCGCCGAAGGTGAAGTCGTAACCGCAGACGACATGGCGGGCGCGCAGCCCCTTCACCAGCACGTCCTCGATGAAGGAGGCCGCCGGCAGGGCCGCGAACGCGGCATCGAAATGCTGGGCCAGCACCGCCTTCACGCCATGCTCGGCCAGCAGCCGCGTCTTGGCCGACGCGAGCGTCAGCCGGAATGGTCCCGTGTCGGGCACGAAGAAGCCGCGCGGATGCGGCTCGAAGGTGAAGGCGAGCAACGGCGCGCCGAGTTCCGCGGCCTTCTCCCGTGCATGCGCGAGCAGGGCCTGATGACCGCAATGCACGCCGTCGAAGTTGCCGAGCGCCACCACGCCGCCCGTCCACTCGGGCGGCACCGAATGCCAGTCGTCGAACACCGGAACCATGGCGCCCGCTCAGGCCGCGTCGCGCCGCGGCACCAGCACGACCGCCTCGCCGTCGATCACCACCTTGTCGCCGTTCAGGCACTGCGTCTTCAGCGTGACCCGACGGCGCTTCTCGTCGATGGCGGTGATGGTCGCCACGGCCGTGATCGTCTCGCCGATGAGAACGGGCGCCATGAAGTTCATGGTCTGGGAAATATAGACCGCGCCCGGTCCCGGCAGCTTGGTGCCGATCACGGTCGAGATGAAGCTGCCGCTCAGCATGCCATGGGCGATGCGCTGGCCGAACCGCGTGGTGCGGGCGAAGCCGTCGTGCAGATGGATCGGATTGGTGTCGCCGGACACGCCGGCGAAGGCCACGATGTCGGCGTCGGTCACGGTCTTGCCGAACATCGCCGACATGCCGGGCTTGAGGTCTTCCAGGAACAGGCCGTTCATCGCGGCGAAGGCACTCGACACTTGCTGATCTCCCCTGTTGGCGCGGTCCTCTTACCATGCGGGGGAGCCTGTGCCACAGTGCCGGTAAATGAGCGTTCATACGTCGACCGAAACAGAAACCGTCGCCCGCATCCTCGCCGAGGCGACAAGCCGCCATTTCGGCAGTCCCGCCGCCATCGAAGCCCTGTCCCGCCAGTCCGGGGGCGCCTCGCGCCAGACCTGGAGCTTCGATGCCGTGGTGAAGGGCGAGCGCCACGCGCTGATCCTGCGCCGCGATCCGCCGGCGCAGCGCAAGACCGAGCGCGAACGCGCCGTCGCCATCGATCGCGCGACCGAGTTCCGGGTGCTGCGCGCCGCCTATGATTCCGGCGTGCGCTCCCCCGAGCCGTTGTTCGAACTCACGCCCGAAGACCGGCTGGGCGAGGCCTATGTGATGCGACGGGTCGGCGGCATCGCGATTGCCCGCAAGCTGCTGCGCGACCCGCCCTACGAGGCCGCCCGCGGCAAGATCGCGGGCCAGCTCGGCGAGATCCTGGCGCACATCCATGCGACCGAGCCGGCCACTTTGCCGCCCCTCCCGCGCCGCGAGGCCGCCGATCATATCGCCGAGCTGCGCCGCTCGCTCGACGCGCTGGGCCAACCGCAGCCGGTGTTCGAACTGGCCCTCACCTGGCTCGACCGTCGCAAGCCCGCGCCGCTCGACCGGCCGGTGCTGGTGCATGGCGACTACCGCACCGGCAACTACCTGGTCGACGAGACCGGCGTGACGACCATCCTCGACTGGGAGCTCGCCCATCTCGGCGACCCGGTCGAGGATCTCGGCTGGCTGTGCGTCAAGAGCTGGCGCTTCGGCGCGATCGACAAGCCGGCCGGCGGCTTCGGCAGCCGCGCGGAACTATGGGCCGCCTATGAGCGCGCCGGCGGCGGCACGGTCGATCCGGTTCGCGCCCACTGGTGGGAAGTCTTCGGCACTGCGCATTGGGGCATCATCTGCCTCAACCAGGCTTTCAAGCATCTCTCGGGGTCGATCAAATCGATGGAGCACGCCTCGATCGGCCGCCGCGCCGTCGAGACCGAAGTCGACCTGTTGCAACTGCTGAAGCAGGGAGCCTGACCGTGGCCCAGGACCGCCCCACCGCCGCCGAACTTTTAACCGCCATCGCCGACTTTTTACGCGAGGAGGCGATGCCCGCGCTCGACCGCACCGAGCCGCGGCTCGGCTTCCAGATGCGGGTCGCCGTGAATTCGCTCGCCATTCTCGAACGCGAGGTGCGGCTGGGCCCGGCGGCCGATGCGCGCGAGCACGAACGTCTGGTCGGACTGCTCGGCCACGAGGCCCCGCTCGACGAACTGAACCGCGAACTGGCGCGCCAGCTGCGCACCGGCGAACGCGACGAGAGCGACGCCCCGCTGATGGCCCATCTCGAAGCCACCATCGCCGACAAGATCGCCATCGCCAATCCGAAGTGGCGGTAATACTTCGGCGCCTGCCGAACCATTGACCGTGGCGAGCGTAGAAGCCTGGGCCTAGAGTTCGGCCATGACCACCGTGAACGCCCTCTCCGAGATCGCCGCCCTGATGGGCGACCCGGCGCGCGCCTCGATGCTGTCGCTGCTGATGGATGGCCGCGCGCACACCGCATCGGATCTCGCGCACAACGCCGGCATCACCGCCCAGACCGCAAGCGGTCACCTCGCGCGCATGGTCGAGGCGGACCTGCTGGCGGCCCGCGCCCAGGGCCGCAACCGCTTCTATCGCCTCGCCTCGCCCGAAGTGGCGCACGCCATCGAATCGCTGATGGCGTTGGCCGGCACGCGGGCTACACCGGCGTCGAAGAGCGCGGCGTGGCGGCGCGATCCCGATCTCCGCTTCTGCCGCACCTGCTACGATCATCTCGCCGGACAGGTCGGCATCGCCGTCACCGATTCACTCACCCGGCAAGGCCATCTCGAACCCAAGGGACCGCGCGACTGGCAGCTCACACCCTCGGGCGAACTGTTCTGCGGTAAGCTCGGCGTCGATCTCGGTACGGCACGCCAGGCGAGCTCGCGTCACTTCGCGCGCCAATGCCTCGACTGGAGCGAGCGCCGGCCGCACATCTCGGGCGCCCTGGGCGCCGCCATCGCCGACACCTTCTTCAAGCGCGGCTGGGCCGAGCGCCTGCGCCGCAGCCGCACCGTGCGCCTCACCGATTCCGGCCGCCGCGCGCTCGGCAGCCACTTCGGCGCGACGGTCTAGCCTACCACCCCTGGAAGCGCGGCCAGGTCGCGGCATCACCGGACGGCGTCACCGCGACGTAGGCCGGGTACTGCGCGCCGGTGGCGCAGGCATGGTTCGGCAGGATGCGCAGCCGGGCGCCGATCGGAAAGCGTTCGACCAGGCCCGGATCGGCCATGCCGCCGCGGCGCGAGACGATGCCGTGCTCCTGGTTGGCGCCCGAGACGATCAGCCCGTCGATCACGTTGCCCTCGACGTCGCACACGGCGCCGTAGCCATAGTCGATCTTCTGGCGCTGCGTGCCGCGGTCGCGGCTCATCGCCATCCAGCCGGCATCGACGATCACCCAGCCCTTCTCGGGCTGATGGCCGATCACCGTGGTCAGCACGGAGAACGCCACGTCCTGCGGCGTGCAGACGCCGACATTGGACATCACGAGGTCGAAGAAGACGTAGACGCCGGCGCGGACCTCGGTGACGCCTTCGAGATTCTGCGCGGCGATCGCGGTCGGCGTCGAGCCAATGCTGACCTCGGGGCAGGCGATGCCCGCGGCCCGCAGGCGCTCGGCGGCACGCACGCACAGCGCCCGCTCCTGCTCGGCCAGCGCCTGCAGTGCCTCAGGCGTGTCGAGATCGTAGGAACTGCCGGCATGGGTCAGCACGCCCTTGACCGTTGCGCCGCCCGCCTGCAGCACCTGCCCGATCGCGATCAGCTCCACCGCTTCGGGCTGCACGCCCGAGCGATGGCCGTCGGAATCGATCTCAATCATGACGTCGAATTTCTGGTTGGCCGCCTTGCCCTTGGCCACGACCGCCTCGGCCGCCGCCACCGAATCGACCAGCAAGGTCAGCGCACAGCCCTTACGGATCAGCGCCAGCGCGCGGTCGAGCTTGTCCGGCACGATGCAGACCGCATAGAGCACGTCGCCGAAGCCCGCGGCGAAGAACTGCTCGGCCTCCTTCAGGGTCGATACCGTGATGCCCACGGCGCCCGCCTTCTGCTGGGCGCGCGCGACCTCGATGCACTTCGAGGTCTTTACATGCGGCCGTAGGCGCACGCCGAGCGAAGAGAGATGATCCTGCATGCGCGCGATGTTGCCCGCCATGCGGCGCTCGTCGATCAGCGCCGCCGGGGTCTCGATGTCCATCAGCTTCAAGTGTCCACCCTTCAGTCGAGATACTCGCCGCGCGCCTTCAGCGCCGGCACGTCCTTTTCCAGCCCGCGCGCGATCAGCGCCGTCACGGTAGCGGGCTGCAGCGCATCCGGCGACGGCAGATCGACACCCACGGCGCTCATCTGCTTGACCAGCGCCGGGTCGGCCACCGCCGCCCTCAGCGCCTGGTTCAGCCGCGCCATGACCGGTTGCGGCGTGCCCTTGGGCGCGAACAGCGCGTTCCACGAGCGCAGGTTCACGTCGTAGCCCTGGCTGGCCGCCGTGGCCACGCCCGGCAGCTGTGGCAGAGGCTGGTCGCTCAACACGGCGAGCGCCTTGATCTTGCCGCCGGCGATCTGCGGCAGCGCCGTCGTCGTCTGGTCGCACATGAAATCGATGTGGCCGCCCATCAGGTCGTTCATCGCCGGTGCCACGCCGCGATAGGGCACGTGGGTGATGTTGAGCTTGAGCGCCGACAGCAGCACGACGCAGCCATAGTGAGAGATCGAGCCGACGCCGGCGCTGCCGTAGGTCATGTCCGCCTTGTTCTTCTCGGCATAGGCGATGAAGTCCTTGAGGTTCGAGACCGGCAGGCCTGCCTTGGCGACCAGCAGCAGCGGCGCGGTGCCGGCGAGGCCGATCGGCTCGAAGCCGGTCAGCGGATCGTAGGGCAGCTTCTTGAACAGGGCGGCATTGGCCACGTGCGTGCCGATCGTGCCGAAGCCGATCGTGTAGCCGTCGGGCGCGGCGTTCACGAGCTTCGTCAACCCGATCGTGCCACTCGCGCCGCCGATGTTCTCGACCACGACGGTCTGCTTGAGATCCGCCGCCATCCCCTGCGCGAGCGCGCGGGCCAGCGCGTCGCTGGGACCGCCCGCCGGGAATGGCACGATCAGGGTGAGCGGCTTGGTGGGGAAGCCCTGGGCGGCGGCCGTGCCGACCGCCACGAGCAGTGGCGCGAGTGAGAGCAGCAATCTGCGCAAGATCATGACAAACGTCCTTCCAGCCAGGGGAGAAGATCGTCGAGCGTCGGTCGCTCGAGAGCGGCGGGTGGCGCGCCATCGGGGCGCGCGAGGCCGACACGATTGTGCCAGTAGGTCCTGAGGCCGACGGCGGAGGTGCCGAACAGGTCGTAGCCGGAGCCCGCGACGAAGGCCGCCTCCCCGGGCGTGACGCCCAACGCCGCGAGCGCCTGGCGATAGGGCCGTGGGTCGGGCTTGTAGCAACCGGCCTCCTCGGCGGTGACGACGCAGTCCCATTGCGTCCGAAGCCGCTCCGCCGCCTGACGGCCGAGCCGGATCGAGCAATTGGTGACGACGCCGAGTTTCGTGCGGGCCGCCAGCGCATCGAGCGCGGCCTGCGCGCCGCTCCACGGCGGCAGTTCCAGCCAGCGCGCCTCCAGCGCGTCCGCCGCGCCTTCGGCCAAGCCGGTCGCCATCGCCGCCTCGCGCACCAGCTGTTCGTAGGGCACGTAAGAGCCGCAGCCATAGGTGAGCCGCAGATACTCTGCCCGCCAGGCTCGGCCGCGTTCGGCCGAGCCCGCCACGTCGTTCCACAGGGTCCAGGAGTCGAGAAGCGCCGTCAGCAGATCGAACAGAACGGCTTTGGGAAAGGTCGTCGTCATGCCCCGAACGTAGCAAGCCGCGGGCCTTTGGTACTTAAATCAGACGAACAGTTCAGTTAAACAGAACTGAATGATCACACTGGCCGATCTGCAGTTCATGGAAGCGCTGGCGCGCAGTGGCTCGCTGAGCGGCGCGGCGCGGTCGCTCAACGTCACGCCGCCCGCCCTGTCGCTGCGCCTCAAGAAGCTCGAACGGACGCTCGGCGTCAGCCTGGTCGTGCGCAGCTCGCGCCGCCTGCGCTTCACCGGCGAAGGCGAGCATCTGGTGAGCGAGGCGCAGGCGATGCTGGCGCGGATGAGCGCCCTCACCGACCTGCTCGGCAAGGAGGGCGGCGCCCTCTCCGGCCCCTTGCGGGTGGTCGCGCCCTTCGGCTTCGGCCGCCTCCACGTGGCACCGCTCGTCGCCCGGTTCGCGGAGAGGCACGCCGCGATCCGTGTGACGCTCGACCTCTCGGAACGACCCTGGACGGACAGCGAGGACGCCGATGTCGTGGTCCATATCGGCGCGGTCCGCGATTCGACCTGGGTCGCGCATGTGCTGGCGCGCAACGACCGCTGGGTCTGTGCCGCGCCTGCCTATCTCGAGCGCCGCGGCACGCCGGAAGATCCGCGCGACCTGTTGCAGCACGATTGCCTCTGCGTGCGCGAGAACAACGAGGACGTGACCTTGTGGCGCCATCGCCGCGGCGGCCGCAGCGGCGCCGTGCGGGTGACGCCGACCTTGACCAGCAACGACGGCGAGGTCGTGCGCAATTGGGCGCTGGCCGGGCTCGGCCTGATGCTGCGCTCGCAATGGGACGCCGGCCCCTTCGTGAAGCGCGGCGAACTGCGGCGCGTGCTGGCGCCCTGGTCGTTCGAAGGCGCCGACATTCTTGCTCTGGTGCCGGCGCGACGCGGCATCTCGGCCCGAGTCACAGCCTTCGTCGACTTCCTGAAGTCTTCCTTCAGGTCGCGGCCGCCGGGGCGTTAGCGCCGGTCTTCGTGTAGCTCAGCCCGTCGCCCGACGAGATCTTGGCGATCGAGGAGGCGCGCAGGATTTTCTGCTCGCCGACGGTCAGGTAGATGTTGGTGAAGAGCAGGGTGCGCGTCTGGCGAATCAGCTCGGCGCGGCCCTCGACCCAGTCGCCGACCCGCGCGGGTGCCACGAAGTCGAAGGTCATGCTGACGGTCGGCAGGAACTTGCGCAGGCCGGCGAGGTAGCCGCCGCCCATGGTGCCCACGAGGTCGGCCACCGTCATCATCATGCCGCCATGCAGGCCGCCCGCCGGGTTACACATGTTCTGCTGCACGCGGATCGCCAGCACGAACTCGTCGCGCGTGCCCTTCTCGCCCCGCTTCACGTACATGTTGCCGACGTGCGTGTTGAAGTTCGGCTCGGGCCGGCCGCGGGCGAAATCGACGAGAGTGAATCCTTCGGGCGGATCGTCGGGAATTTCGTAGGAAGACACTCTAGCTCCGGACTCGCAAGGGGCGTCCCGGCCGCAGCAGCGCGAAGTCGCCCAGCCCGGCCAGCACATCGTGGCGCGGACCATAGAGACGGCCCCTCACCTGCGCCACATGCTCGTCGTGCCCCAGCAGCTCGCCCGTGGCTTCGATCCAGTCTCCGACCCGCGCCGGCGTCAGATAGTCGAGCGTCAGCTTCAGGGTGACGCAGCGCCGGTCGATGGCGTGGTAGACCACGGAGCCCAACGCGGCATCGATGAAGGCGGCCAGCATGCCGCCATGCACGATGCCCAGCGCATTGGCATGTTGCGGGCCGGGCATGAAGCCACGCCAGACCCTGTTTCCCTCGACCTTCTCGAACCACGGGCCGTTGGCCGCGGTGAATCCGGTCGCCTCAGTGAGTTCTCGAAAGCCTGCTGGAATGTCCACGCGCCATCTTAGGCAATCCCCGCCAGCAGCACCAAGCCGTAGCCGACATAATAGAGGCCCAGCACGGTGATGAGCCGTCCCGCCCAGCTGCGAAACTGGGCATCCGAAAGGCGTTCGAGGATCGTCTTGCCGAGCGACGTGCCGAGCATCGAGGCGCCGACCGCCATGACGAGCACCCAGGGCTCGACCGAACCCGCGCCCTCGATCAGCGCGCCGAAGTAGAGCAGCTTCGAGCCGTGACCGAACACCTGGCACGAAGCCTTGGTCGCGACGATCTGCTGGCGGTTCATCGGAGAGCGCAGGAAGAGCTGGTCGACCAGCGGCCCTGTCACGCCGGTCAGCAGCATCAGCGCCATGCAGGCGATGCCGCCGCCCAGCGCCTGGGCGGGGCCCAGCGTGGCGGGCATCCACCGCGCCGGCACGATCCGCAGTACGAAAGGTGAAAGACCCAGCATCAGCAGCGCAATGGGTTTTTCCGGCACGTAGAGCGTCAGCGACCAGATACCGACGGCGATGAAGCAGCCCATCACGTAGAAGACGGTGATGCGCCATTGGATATGCCGCCGCCACAGGAGCGCGCGCCAGCCGTTCGAGGCCATCTGCGTCACCGCATGCAGCACCATGGCCACGGGCAGCGGCAACAGGAACAGCAGCACGCCGATCAGCACCATCCCGCCCGCCATCCCGAAGATGCCGGACAGGAAGGCGGTGAACACCATCAGGACGCCGAGCCCCAGGGCCATCGTTATCGTCATCTTGCCCTCGCCGATCCCAAGGTTCCTCAGAATGAGGACGAGGGCTTGTCTAGGGCCGGCTTATGCAGTGTTCAAATATATGATAAATGCCGTTTCAATACTTATAGGGTATGCCAATGGAACTGCGGCACCTCCGCTATTTCGTTGCCGTCGCGCACGAGGGCCATGTCACGCGCGCGGCAGAGAAGCTGCACATGCAGCAGCCACCGCTCAGCCAGCAGATTCGCGCGCTCGAACAGGAGATCGGCGCGCCGCTGCTGCTGCGCCATCCGCGCGGCGTCAGCCTGACCGATGCCGGCCGCTCGTTCCTGGCCGATGCCGAGGCGATCCTCGCCGCCGTCGAACGCGCGACCGTGAAGGCGCGGCGCACGGCGCGCGGCGAGACCGGCCGCATCGCCGTGGGCTTCACCACCTCGGCGCCCTTCCACCCGCTGGTGGCGCGTGCCATCCGCGAGTTCCGCCGCGACCGGCCCGACATTTCCTTTGTGCTGGAGGAGAACAGTTCGGGCGACCTGCTGGCCGCGCTGCGCGACGAGCGGCTCGACATCGCCTTCATTCGCTCCGGCCTCGTCGAACCGCAGGGGCTTCAACTGTACGAGCTGCTGCACGAGGAGATGTCGGCCGCCCTTCCCGCGCGCCACCGGCTGGCGCGCCGTCCGAAGCTCACCCTCAAGGACCTCGCGACCGAGGATTTCATCCTCTATCGCCGGGCCGAGGGGCGCGGCCTGTACGACGTCATCATCGCGGCCTGCAGTGCCGCGGGTTTCAGCCCGCACGTGAACCAGGAAGCGCCGCGCATCGTCTCCACCCTCAACCTCGTGGCCGCCGGTCTCGGCATCACGATCGTGCCGGCATCGCTCAGCCGCCTGCCGCTGGAAGGTGTAACCTACCGGCCCCTCACCGGGCGGCCCGCCATCAAGGTGCCGCTCAACCTCGCCTGCCGCCGCGACGATCCCTCGGCGGCGACCCAGGCCTTCATCGACAAGGTGCGCCTCCTCGCATGAAACCGGTCAAGACCATCGGCCATTCGAACCATTCGATCGAACGGTTCGTGTCGCTCCTGAAGGCGGGCGGCGTCCAACGGCTGGTCGACGTGCGTTCCACGCCCTGGTCGCGCCGCCATCCGCAGTTCGGTCGCGATAATCTGGCGCGTTCGCTGGCCGAAGCCGGCATCGCTTACGTGCATGAAGGCGCGGCCCTCGGCGGCAAGCCACAGGACGGCGGCAGCTACGATCAGCTCGCCGCGCGGCCGGAATTCAAGTCCGCCCTCGATCGCGTGATCGACGGTGCTGAGGACACGGTGCTCTGTCTGATGTGCGCCGAGAAGGAACCGCTCGACTGTCATCGCACGGTGCTGGTGTCGCGCCGTCTCGCAGAGCGCGGCGTCGCGGTCGAGCACCTGTTGGCCGATGGCGGCACGCGGCCCCATCATGAGGTCGAGAAAACAGTGCTGGGCAAGGACGTCGCCCCCGACCTGTTCGAGGACCGCGCCGCACGGCTTGCCCGCGCCTGGCGTCGTCTCGAAGCGAAGTGGGGCCGCGCCGGGACCGGCGAGGGAGAATGACCGAGATGGAAGTCCGCAAGATAGAGACCGCGCCCGGCCTGGTATTCGATGCGTCCGTGGCCGGCGGCGAGTCGGCGCCGCTTGTGCTGATGCTGCATGGCTTCGGCGTGTCGCGGCACTTCTGGAAGGCCCAGGTGCCGGTGCTGGGAGAGGCCGGCTACTTCGCGGTGGCGCCCAACCAGCGCGGCTACGCGGCCGGCGCGCGGCCCGATCCCGCCAACCTCGATTCCTATCGTTTCGAAAAGCTCACCGGCGATGCGCTCGACCTCGCGGCGGCAGTCGGGCATGGCGACAAGCGTTTTCATCTCGTCGGCCACGACTGGGGGGCCAGCCTCGCCTGGGCCATCGCCTTCCAGCATCCCGAGCGGCTGCGTTCCCTCACCATCCTGTCGCGTCCGCATCCGATGTCGTTCGCGCGGGCGCTGGCGATGCCCGATGGCGAGCAGAAGCGCCGCTCCGGCCATCACCAGGCCTTCCTCGAGCCCGATGCCGTGCCGAAGGTCCTGGCGGACGACTGCGCCTGGCTGCGCAAACGACACGCCAAGGAAGGCGTGCCGAAAGAAGCCATCGACCTTCATCTCTCCGTGCTCGGCAACGCGCCGGCGATGGAAGCGGCGCTGGCCTGGTACCGGGCCCGCGGCGAGCGGATGTCGCTCGGCCCGATCGAGGTGCCGACGCTCTATGTCTGGGGAGACGCCGATGACACGGTGGGTCGTGCCGCGGCCGAGGGCACGGGCGAATTCATCGCCGCGCCCTATCGTTTCGAGGTGCTGCCCGGTGTCGGCCATTATGCCGCCGACCAGAGGCCGGCGCGGGTCAACGAACTGTTGCTGGAGCATCTCGGCCGCTACGCGGCCTGACGCTCAGGGCTTGCAGTCGAGCTTGGTCAGTCGTGGCGAGAAGGTGGGCAGCGCCGTCGACGCGCCGGCCGGCCAGGCGCGCGGCCAAGCCTTGTCGGCGAGCTTCTTCTCGACCAGCGGCACCAGCAGGTTGAAGGCCGCCCAGCCGCGGATGCGGGTCCCCGCATAGGATGTGTGCACGGCATCGATGAACAGGTCGGGGTCGAACGGCGTGTTGCCGACCAGATCGATGAAGGCAATGCCGTGGACCGCGGCATACTTGGCGAACAGCCGGTTCTGGAAGTTCGCCAGCCGCTCGAGGTCGCGATAGCGGTAGGGCCAGTTGGCGGCGTTGAGCTGCTCGATGATGAACCGGTGCCGCACCGGATCGACGACCATCCCGTCCTTCACCATCCAGAAGAACGAGGTGATCGCCATGTCGGCGCCGACCGTTTCGAGATCGGTCCGGATCCGGTCGAGGTCCTTCTGGATGAGGTTCAGGTTGACCGGCAGGTTGGCAAAGTCGAGATCCGGATTCATCTCGTCGAGCCCTTCCGGCCAGATGACCTTGTAGTCGGGCTTGGGCCATTCGCCGCCGCTGTTGCTTCCAGCCGTGGCCCCGGCCATCGCGAACGCGGCCTGCACGCGGCCGATCAGGGCGGAATAGCGCGCAGCCTGCTTCAGCCACTTCACGGCGGCCGGCTCCTGCGCATTCGACGGCCGGGTGACCGGGACGTCGGGCACCTTCTCGACGATCGAGGCCGGGCGGAACTGGTTGCCGCCTTCGTGGTAGATGACGAGATCGGGCCTGAGCGGCAGCACCTCGGTGCGCACGACGGCAGCGATATCGCTGGAAACGATGCTCTCGCGGCCCGCGTTCAGGACTTCGAACCGGATGCCCAAACCCTTGGCTTTGGACCAGACATTCATCCAGTGCCCGACATATTCCGGCCAGGAGTAGGGCAGGTGGTGCGCCTCGACGACGGTGGAGGAGCCGACGAAGACGATGCGCACCGTCTTCTCGGGCCGCGGATTCTCGATCGGCGGTCCGCGCCAGCCGATCTGGTTGGTGGTCAGGCCACTCGGGATCGTGACGTCGGGGAGGAACCGGTAGGGCGGCCGCGGCTGACCGTCCGGCGCATCGTAGAGGAAGAGCTGCCCCGGCGCATGACGCAGGAACCAGTGCCGGCACGGATCACCGGAGAAACTCGTGTTCCAGACCTTGAACGCGTCGGAGGGCCGGAACCACATTCCGCCGACGGGATTGGCCTCGATGAAACGGTAGAGACGTTCCCAGTCCTCGGGGACGGGGCGCTTGTTGGGCAGTGGCGCGGGGTCGTCAAAGAACCAGGCGCGCTCGACGCCGGCGGCGCGCGGGACCTTGTCGACGGAGTCCTGCTTCACGCTGGCCAGTCCCATCGGCTCGCCGAGTGGCGTCAGCAGGATCGGATAGCCGTCGATGTAGCGGACGACGCCTTCGGCCGCGACGACGCTCAGCGCGAGCGAAACCAGGACAAGCAGTGCGTCCTTGAGGAACCGCATTCTATTTGCAGCCCTTGCCTTCATCCCGGCACAGGCCGTCCAGCAGCTTGTTGAGCTCGGGCACAATCATGGTGGTGAAGGCTGCCATCGCCGCGCCGTTCGGATGAGGGTCCGGGACCGTCACCCAGAGGCTCGGCGGGTCGAGATTCTCGACCGTCGGCAGCATGTCGAAGAACGGCACGCCCAGCCCCTCGACATCGGCCTTCACCTTGGCGGTGACCTCGGGAAAGGGATAGGGTTTCAGCTCGCGCAGCTCGGGAATGTTGAACACGACCAACTTGGCGCCCATCTCGCGCGCCGTCGTCGCGAAGCCCTGCAGGGCCTTGCGCGTCTGCTGCCAGCCGGCGGCGTCATCCTTGTAGAGTTCGCGGTAGTAGCGCTTCCAGTCGGGCGCCTCGCCGAACTGGCGCATCAGCGAGTCCAGGCGGTACTTGAACACCACCCAGGCTGCAGAATGTTCGTCCAGCCAGGAGGTCTGGCCATAGGTCGGCATCGGCTCGGCGTCGTTGATGAAATAGCTGAGCACGATGATATCGGGCTTCAGCTTCGCAGCGCTCTCGCGGAACAGCGTGAGTTCCTGCAGCGTGTTGTGGTTGCCGACACCGAGATTGTAGCTGTCGACCTTGCGGCCCTCGCCGACCAGCGCGGCGGTGACCCGCGCAGCGGCGGTCTCGTTCTGCGCGACGCCCCAGCCCAGGGTCGTCGAATCGCCCGCGAAAGCGATGCGCGCCACGCCCGGCGGCGCCTTCTCGGGGATCTCCGACGACCGGAAGCCGTGCGAATCGGTCGTGACCTTGACGCCCATGAGCTCAGCCTCGGCGTTGGGCCGGTGGCGATGACCGAGGTCGGGCCGCATGTCCCGCACCTTCACGTCGCGTGCATATCGCCACATTTCGAGTTCGTAGAGCATGCCGTTGTCGAGGAAGAGCCGCGTCATGCCCTCGAGGCAAAGCGCGCAAATGCCGGTGAGAACGACGACCAAAAGCGTATTTTTCAGAAAGTTCATAGACCTTGTCGCTCGAGCGGTTCATCCAGAAGACAGACGGACGTCGAAGCCCTCTACGAGGGCGCGATGGCTGGGGCGCCAGGATTCGAACCTGGGAATGGAGGAATCAAAATCCTCTGCCTTACCGCTTGGCGACGCCCCAGCAGGCGCCCGTTCGGGCGGGCGCGAACATAGTGGGTTGGTGCGGGGGCGCAACCCCGCTCGTTCAGGCTGCCTGGGCTGCCTTCTTCAGGGCTTCACCATGCACGAAGGCGCCGTCCGCATAGAGGAGCGGCAGGGCGGTTTCATGCAATGCCACATCGACGATCTCGCCGATGTAGATCGTGTGCGTGCCGGCCGAAAGCTCGGTGACGAGCTTGCAGTCGAACGACACGGGACATCCCTTCAGCACCGGCGCGCCGGTGGTGAGCGTCGTCCATTCGCCCATGTCCCGGAACCGTTCGTCGCCCTCGGTACCGTCCATGCCGGCGAAGCGCTCGGCCAGCTTGCGGTGCTCGGGGCAGAGGATGTTGACACAGAAGAAGCCGGCTTCCCCGATCGGGTCGTGGGCGCTGGCTGTCTTGTTGACGCAGACCAGAATCTGCGGCGGTTCGGCCGAAACCGAACAGACCGCGGTGGCAGTCAGCCCGCCGCGCTGGTCCTGAACTTTGGTGGTGATCAGGGTTACGCTCGCCGCCAGGTGGCGCATGCCCCTCTTGAAGGCCGCCGCATCGATACTCATGCAGTGACTCTAGGCCACGCCGGGCCGGCGCCGCTACTGCAAAGACGGCGTAACAGACGCCGCCAAACAGCGGGCCCCGATCATGGAATCGAGAGACCGGAGTGCTCGACCGTCTCCCGGATGACATAAAACCTTCACCGGACTGTCGCTCTTTACGGTTGCCCCCTCGCGGGGCGCCGCTACGGTCCTCATGCAATGTCAGCTTCCGGGCACAAGCTCACCCCTGAAACCCTACCCGAAATGGCGCTCCGCGCGATCGCAGGCTCCTGCCGGACGGACCTCGCCAAATATCGGGACATCGTGCTGCAGAGCCGGCGTCCTATCGGCATCCATCAGGCGCGGGTGGCACTGCGCCGCCTGCGCGCCGCCTTCAGTGTATTTCGCTCTGCGGTCGACGGTCCGGAGGTTCGCGCCCTCTCGGCGGAAGCCAAGTGGCTGGCCAGCGAGTGCGGTCCCGCACGCGACCTGCACGTATTCCTGACCGAAAGCGTCGTCGACGTCCCGCCCGTGGTGAAGAAGGTCGGCGCGCGACTGGCCGCGAGCCACCTGGAGCGCGCCCGGGCTGCCCTCGGCAGCGCCCGCTACGAGGCCTTCGACCAGAGGCTCGCCGCCTTCGCCGCCGAACCGGCGCCGGCGGAGGTGCGGGGCGGGCTGCGCCTCGACGAATTCGGCCGTCACGTCCTCGATTCGCGCCACGCCAAGGTGATCCGCCGCGGCCGTCTCTTCGCCCGGCTGAGCGAGGAGCAGCTCCACCAGCTGCGCATCGGCATCAAGAAGCTGCGCTATGCCGCGACCTATCTCAGCCCCGCCTTTGCCTCGCCCGCGGCCAAGCCCTATATCGAGGCAACGGTGCGCCTGCAGGGCGCGCTCGGCGCCTTGAACGATCGCGCGACGGCGGCTCGCATGCTGGCCGACATCGCGACGGCCTCCCGTCCCTCCGAGGACACGGCCCCTTTCCTCAAGGTCCTCGCCAGGCAGGCGGCAAGTGGCGAGAAGCGCCGCCGCCGCAAGCTCGAGCGGGCCTGGAAGGAGTTCAGGAAGGTCGAGCGCTTCTGGCGGGCGTGATCCCCGAACACAGGATGTTTCGATGAGCGATCCGCAGAACGCTGCCGAGCAGCGTATTCCCGTCACCGTGCTGACGGGCTTCCTCGGCAGCGGCAAGACCACCCTGCTCAACAAGCTGCTGCGCCGGCCCGAGCTGGCCGACACCGCCGTCATCATCAACGAATTCGGCGAGATCGGCCTCGACCATCTCCTGGTCGAGAAGTCCGACGACGAAGGCATGGTGACGCTGAACTCGGGCTGCCTGTGCTGCACGGTGCGCGGCGACCTGGTGCGCACGATGAGCGAGCTGTTCCTCAAGCGCTCGCGCGGCGAGGTCTCGCCGTTCAAGCGCATGGTGGTCGAGACCACGGGCCTGGCCGATCCCGCGCCCATCCTGCACACGCTGATGACCGACCCGCTGCTGGCCTCGCGCTACCGCCTCGACGGCGTGGTGACGACAGTCGACGGCGTGAACGGCGCCAGCACGCTCGACAATCACGAGGAGGCCGTGAAGCAGGCCGCCGTCGCCGACCGCATCCTCCTGACCAAAGTCGACATTGCCGATGCCCCCAAACTCGCCGACCTGAAGCACCGGCTGCACCACCTCAATCCAGGTGCGCCGTTCCACACGGTCGCGACGGGCGAGATCGATCCCAACCAGATTCTCAATGCCGGCCTCTACAATCCCGAGACCAAGAGCGCCGACGTGAAGAAGTGGCTGCAGGCCGAGGCCTACGAAGGCAGCCACGACCACGGGCACGGGCACGGGCACGGCCATCATCACCATGGCCATGATCACGGCCATTCCCACGATCACGACCATGGCGAGCAGGATCCGCACGACGTCAACCGCCACGACGACCGCATCCGCTCCTTCTGCATGACCTTCGACGAGCCGATGAGCTGGTCGACGGTGGCCGCGGCGTTCGACGCGCTGGTGACCTATCGCGGCCCCGACCTGCTGCGCATGAAGGGCATCCTGAACGTGAAGGACACCGACAAGCCCGTCGTGATCCACGGCGTGCAGCACGTCTTCCACCCGCCCGCCACGCTCGACGCCTGGCCCGAAGGCGACGACCGCAAGAGCCGCGTCGTGTTCATCACGCGCGACATCGGCGAGAGCACGATCCGCAAGGTCTTCGCCTCGTTCTTCGATGCCGAAAAGAAGGGCTGGGGCAACGCGGGCGAAGAGGCAAAGCCGCAATGAAGCTCGCGACGATCACGCACGGCGGCACCGCCAAGGCCGCGCTCGCCAGCCCGGACGGCAAGACCTTCTGGCCGCTCGAGGAGATGCTGGGACGCGCCGTCCCGACCCTCGCCGCCATCGTCGGCGACTTCGACGCGATCCGGTCGAAGATCGCACCGACCGATGCAGGGCTTCCCCTCTCCTCGGTGAAGATCGAAGCGCCGATTCCGCGACCGGCGCGCAACGTCATGTGCGTCGGCAAGAACTATCACGAGCATGCGAAGGAGTTCACGCGCAGCGGCTTCGACAGCAGCGCGAGCTCGGCGGCGGACGCCATCCCGACCGCGCCGATCATTTTCACCAAGGCGCCCGAGTGCGTGATCGCCGACGGTGCCGACATCCGCTACCCCGAGGGCGTCAGCGATTCGGTCGACTACGAGGCGGAACTCGGGCTGGTCATCGGCAAGGGCGGCCGCGGCATCGCCAAGGCGCACGCCTACGACCATGTCTTCGGCTACACGATCATCAACGACGTGACGGCGCGCGACCTGCAGGGCAAGCACAAGCAGTGGTTCCTCGGCAAATCGCTCGACACGTTCTGCCCGATGGGCCCGTGGCTGGTGACGGCCGACGAGGTCGCTCCGGAAAACCTCACCGTGAAGTGCTGGGTGAACGACGAGCTGCGCCAGGATGCCAACACGCGCGATCTCATCTTCGACATCCCGACCCTGATCGCGACGATCTCCGCCGGCATCACGCTCCAGCCCGGCGACGTCATCGCCACCGGAACACCGGTCGGCGTCGGCATCGGCTTCACGCCCCCGAAGTTCCTGAAGCGCGGCGACCGCGTGACGATCGAGATCGAAGGCCTGGGCCGGCTGTCCAACGCAGTGGCATAGCCGGCCCGCGCCCGAGGGTCAGCCTCCCAGCAGGCCCATGTCGAGCTTCAGCAGGGCGAGCAGGCCCAGCACCACGAACGACGCCGCGGCGAGCGAGCGAACGAGCTTCAGCGGCACCGTGCGCGACAGCACGTCGCCGAACAGCACGGCGGGCACGTTGGCGAGCATCATGCCGCACGTCGTGCCGGCGGTGACGGCGAGCAGATCGTTGAAGCGGGCAGAGAGCGCCACGGTCGCGATCTGGGTCTTGTCGCCGATCTCGACCAGAAAGAAGGCGATCGCCGTCGCCACGAACGCACCGGCCGCGCCCGCGACCTTCGGACCTTCGTCGGCCTTGTCGGGAATCAGGCACCAGACGGCCATGGCGAGGAACAGGATTCCCAGGATCCAACGCATCGCGTCGGGCCCCAGCCAGGCGGCGACGGCGGCACCGGCCCAGGCCGCGAGCGCGTGGTTGGCCAGGGTCGCGACCAGGATGCCCAGGATGATGGGCACGGGCCGGCGATAGCGGGTGGCGAGGATCATGGCCAGGAGTTGCGTCTTGTCTCCGATCTCGGCGACGGCAACGATCCCTGTAGAGACGAGAAAGGCTTCCACGGCGAATCACACAGCGGGACCGAGCACGAACCTATGGCTCCCGGTGCCGCCCGATCCCGCGGGTAAAGACACTGGAAAGCCAAAGGTCTCGCCAAGCGCGGCCCTCTCAAGGGCCGTCGGTCGCCGAATGTGCCATGGTTCCCGAAGGACCCAAGTCTGTTGACACATCCGCCTCTGGGGTGAGGCCGGCTACTCCCCGATGACGGGATGCTGATAGTCCCCCGCCCCGCGCACCGCAAGCCCCGGAACGTCGCGGATGTTGCGAGCGCGTCGCAGACGTCAGGCGCGGCGGCGAGGCGTCACGGGTGCGGGCCCCAGGGCGCCGCGTTCAGCAGCTTCACCTCCTGGCTCATCACCAGGGGACGGAATTTCACCGCGAAGCCGTCCATGAAGGCGGGGTCGGCGAAGACGGCGGCCCAGTGACGGCGCCGATGGGCATCGTCCTCGAATTTCCAGAGATGGACGAGCTGGTTGATGGTCCCGGTGTCGCCCTGGAAATAGCCGACGAGGTTCTTGGCGTGGCCGCCCTTGTCGAGCGCCGGAAAGCCAAACTCCTGATAGAGCTTCACGGCTTCGCCCATCTTGCCGACGTAGAGCGTGTAGGTCCTGAGTTCGTACAGCGCCATTTCGATCTCCCCCGAAGTTTCCAGCCGTCAGCATGACAAGAGCATGCGTCACGATCTAGGCTGATTGCCCATGTCCAGCTCGCTCGAAGCCGTCAGCACGTACTTTCACGCCAAGGACGGAAATCGCCCGTTCCTGATGCGCCGCGCCTTTGCCGAAGACGCCCAGCTGGAAATGAGGGTGAAGACCAACGCCATTTCGTTTCCCGGCACGGCCAGCGGATTGCCCGAACTGGAGGAAGTCCTCGTCCGGCGCATCGCGACCGATTTCGAGAATGTCCATTCGTTCGGCCTGAGGCAGCCGATGGAGACCGACCGACGCCATTTCACCTGCCCCTGGCTCGTCGCCATGTCGGCGCGGAGCGACGGCGCCCTGCGGATCGGCAGTGGGCTCTACGACTGGCAATTCTCGTCCGACGCAAGATGCCTGGCCGAGCGACTGGTCATCACCATCGACGTGATGGAAGTCCTCCCGGCCTCGGAACTCGGCAACATCATGAGCTGGATTACCGCCCTGCCCTATCCCTGGTGCCAGCCCGGGCAAGCCTTGCAAAGCATGCCGCGTCTCGACGCACTGGCGCCCGTCCGGCGCTACCTGGAAGAGATCGCCTGAAGGTTCGTCTTCACACCCCGATCGCGTGCGTGGCCAGCTTGGTATCGACCACGTCCTCGAAGGCGATGTCGCGGGACAGGATGCCCGAGGAACGCATGGCCGCGTGCAGCCGGTCGTAGCCTTCGCGCCGAATGACCGGATCGCGCCCCCACAGGCCGAGCGCGCGATAGCGGTCGATGCATGCGGCGAACAGGTCGCGCGGAACGTCTGGAAAGAACGACTGCACGACGTCGACGATTTCCAGCGAGCGGGTGACGGCGAACCATTTCAGGCTCGCATCCATGCCACGGATCATGCACGCGAGCTCGTCGGCACGACCGTCGAGGACGCCGCGTCGCGTGACGAGGGTCGTATAGGCGGTGAGGCCGCGATCCGCGGCGGCGTTCCAGATATGGCCCGCGCCGGTCGAAACCAGCCGCTCGGCATAGGGTTGGAAGACCTGCACCGCATCGACCTTGCCCTCGCGCAGGGCGGCCTCGTTCTCGCCCATGTCCTTGTCGGCGATCCGGTCGACCTTCGACGGATCGACGCCGGCGCGGCGCAGGTCGTCCTGCAGGCAGACCCACGGCGTCGGCACTTCCGAGACCGTCGCCAGCTTGACCGACAGGAGATCGGCAAACTTGAAATCCGGCCGCGGCGTTGCACCGACCACGAAGAACGGATCGCGCGCCACCACGTCGCAGAAACAGACCAGATCGGAGGCCGGATCCTTGTCGCGCGCGATCAGGACGCGGAGCGGCCCGCCCCACATCACGTCGACCTCGCCGGCCCGCAACGCCCGGGCCGCCTCCAGCGGGTCAGACGAGGGCCGCAACTCGACCTCGACCCCAGCCCGCGTGAAAGCACCGCTGGCATGGGCGGCATAGAAGGGGGCG
>Ga0182739_1001520_pt1 | contig 24125 bp, 22 predicted proteins | sample eDN5th30CBELigBY_FD_128873 | JGI IMG/M metagenome (GOLD analysis project Ga0182739, IMG submission 128873) | Enriched backyard soil microbial communities from Emeryville, California, USA - eDNA 5th pass 30_C BE-Lig BY (version 2) (version 2) | ecosystem: Environmental > Terrestrial > Soil >... | reverse complement strand
GGCTCAGACGAAGCGGCATTCGACGACTCCCATCGGGCCGTAGTCGCACCGGATGGCGTCGCCGCGGGCGACCCACACCGGCCGGGTGAACGATCCGGCGAGGATGATCTCGCCCGCTTCGAGCCTCTCGCCGTGCTGGTGCAGCTTGTTCGCGAGCCACGCCATGCCGTGCGCAGGATGGCCGAGCACCCCCGCGGCGACGCCCGTCTCCTCGACCTCGCCGTTCTTGAACAGCACGCCGGGCACCCAGGGCAGGTCGACCTCGTCGGGGCGCTTGCGCGTGTCGCCCAGCACCATCGCGCCGTAGGCGGCGTCGTCGCTGATCGTGTCCACGATCGTCCGCCCCTCCAGCTCGATGTGCGAGTTGAGGATCTCCAGCGCAGGGACCACATGGTCGGTGGCGCGCAGGGCATCCTCCCACGTCGCGGCCGGTCCCGCGAGCGGCTCCTTGAGCACGAAGGCGAGCTCGACCTCGACGCGGACGTTGGAGAAGTGATCGGTCGGGATGTCGTCGCCGCTGCGGTAGACGGTGTCGTCGAACATGACGCCGTAGTCGGGCTCGGTGATGCCGGTCGCCTGCTGCATCGCCTTCGATGTGAGGCCGATCTTGCGCCCGACGAGGCGCCGCCCTCCGGCGATCATGCGGTCGCGCCACAGACCCTGGATGGCGTAGGCGTCCTCGACGGTCGCCTCCGGGTGGCGGGCGGTGATCCGCGGGATCACGCCGTGCGTGCGGTCAGCCTCGGCGAGCTCGTCCGCGAGGCGGGCGATGGTCTCGGCATCCAGCATCGGTGTCTCCTTCTGCGTCGGTTCGGGTGGGGGGCGGCGTTTCGTCTCGCTGCGCTCGCTCAACGACCGGGGGTGTTCTCCCCGGGCGTTGAGCGAGGGAGCGGAGCGACCGAGACGAAACGCGTCGCTCTCACAGCTGGTGGCCCAGCTTGTACTCGCCCTGCTTCCACTCCGGCAGCGGGGTCTCGTCGAGCGGGCGGGTGTACGAGAACCCGTCGGCGCCGATCGTCACCGCCATCTCGCTCGCATCCGTGCGGGCGACCAGCGGCTGCGGGTCGCCGTCGAGGTCGAGCACGAGCGAGGCCTCCGTGTACCAGCTCGGCACGACGGGATTGCCCCACCAGTCGCGCCGCTGGTTGTCGTGGACGTCCCACGTCACGACGGGGTTGTCGGGGTCGCCCGTGTAGTAGTCCTGCGTGTAGATCTCGACGCGGTGCCCGTCGGGGTCGCGCAGGTACAGGTAGAACGCGTTCGAGACGCCGTGGCGGCCGGGTCCGCGCTCGATCAGGTCGGAGCGGCGCAGCGCCCCGAGCTTGTCGCAGATCGCGAGGATGTTGTGCTTCTCGTGGGTGGAGAAGGCGACGTGGTGCATGCGGGGTCCGTCGCCGCCGGTCATCGCGGTGTCGTGCACGGTGGGCTTGCGTCGCATCCAGGCGGCGTAGGTCGTGCCCTCGTCGTCCTGGATGTCCTCCGTGACGCGGAAGCCGAGGTCCTGCATGTACTTGACGGCGCGGGGTACGTCGGGGGTCACCTGGTTGAAGTGGTCGAGGCGGACGAGCGCGCCAGGGGTGTACAGGTCGTAGCGCCAGGCGAGGCGCTCGACGTGCTCGACGTCGTGGAAGAACTCGTACGGGAAGCCGAGCGGGTCGACCACGCGGACAGAGTCGCCGATGCCCTTCGTATAGCCGTTCTTCTCGCGACGGACCTCGCAGCCGAGCTCGGTGAAGAAGGCGACGGCCCTGTCGAGGTCCTCGGGGGTGCGCACGCGGTAGCTGAAGGCCGCGACGGCGGCGACGGGGCCCTGACGCAGGACGAGGTTGTGGTGGATGAACTCCTCCAGCGACCGCAGGTAGACGGCATCCTCGTCCTCTTCCGTCACGGTGAGCCCGAGCACGTCGACGTAGAAGTCACGTGACGCCGCGAGGTCGGTGACGACGAGCTCCATGTACGCGCAGCGCAGGATGTCGGGTGCCGGCGCCTCGGGGCGGGGCGTCGGGTTCTCGCAGGAGATCGGCGCCTCCTGGCTCACATAGAAGCCCGACGAGGTCAGGGTCATCTCTTCGCGGTTGGTCATGTCAGCGTCCTTGCGTTCAGTTCTTGCCGAAGGTGGGGTTGTGGACCTTGCCGAGCGTGATGTGCACGGCCTGCTGGTCGGTGTAGAAGTCGATCGACCGGTAGCCGCCCTCGTGCCCGAGCCCCGAAGCCTTGACGCCGCCGAACGGCGTGCGCAGGTCGCGGACGTTGTTCGAGTTGAGCCACACCATGCCCGCCTCCACTGCCTGGGCGAAGTTGTGGGCCCGCTTCAGGTCGTTCGTCCAGACGTAGGCGGCCAGTCCGTACTTCGTGTCGTTCGCGAGCGCGAGCGCCTCCTCGTCGGTGTCGAACGGCGTGATCGCGACCACGGGCCCGAAGATCTCCTCCTGGAAGATGCGGGCATCGGGGGCGACGTCGGCGAAGACGGTCGGTGCGACGAAGTTGCCGAACGCGAAGCCCTCAGGCTGCCCGCCGCCGGCGACCAGGCGCCCCTCGGACTTGCCGATCTCGACGTACGACATGACCTTCGCGAAGTGCTCCGGGTGCACGAGGGCGCCGACCTCGGTGGCGGGGTCGTGCGGGTAGCCGACCTTGACCCGCTGCGCCTGCGCCGCGTAGCGCTCGACGAACTCGTCGTAGACGTCGCGCTGCACGAGGATGCGGGAGCCGGCGGTGCAGCGCTCGCCGTTGAGGGAGAAGACGCCGAAGATCGTCGCGTCGACCGCGGCCTCCAGGTCGGCGTCGGCGAACACGATCGCGGGCGACTTGCCGCCGAGCTCCATCGACAGGCCCTTGAGGTGCGGCGCCGCGTTGCCGAAGATGATCTGCCCCGTGCGGCTCTCGCCCGTGAACGAGATGAGCGGCACGTCGGGGTGCTTCACGAGGGCGTCCCCTGCGTCCTCGCCGAGACCGTTGACGAGGTTGAACACGCCCTGGGGAAGGCCCGCCTCCTCGAAGATGCCCGCCCACAGCGATGCCGACAGCGGCGTGAACTCGGCGGGCTTGAGCACCACGGTGTTGCCGGTCGCCAGCGCCGGGCCGAGCTTCCACGACTCGAGCATGAACGGCGTGTTCCACGGCGTGATGAGGCCCGCGACGCCGATCGGCTTGCGGTTGACGTAGTTGATCTGGCGGCCCGGAACCTTGAAGGTGTCGTCGGACTGCGCGACGATCAGGTCGGCGAAGAAACGGAAGTTCTCTGCCGCGCGGCGGGCCTGGCCGAGCGCCTGCGTGATCGGGAGTCCCGAGTCGAAGGACTCCAGCTCGGCCAGCCGCGCATCGCGCGACTCGACGATGTCGGCGATGCGGTGCAGCACGCGCGACCGCTCGCGCGGCAGCATCCGCGGCCACGGGCCGTCGGCGAAGGCGCGGCGCGCGGCGGCGACGGCGAGGTCGATGTCGGCCTTCTTGCCGGCGGCGGCCTGCACGTACGTCTCGTTCGACACGGGCTCCAGCACGTCGAACGTGTCGCCGTCGACCGAGTCGACGAACGCGCCGTCGATGTAGTGCTGGATGCGGGCGGGCAGCTCGGCCGGCACGTGGCGGGCGTCGAGCGCGGGAGTGTCCGTCATGGGTTCCTCCTGGTGTCGGATGCGGTGGGTCGAAGCGGATCAGAATGCGGGGAGCCCGAGGGACTCGTCGGGGTGCTCGTGGATCATGTAGGCGTCGAGCGTCGCGGAGCGGTGCCGTCGTGCGGCCTTCTCGATCTCGCCCAGCGGTGCGCCGTTCTCGATGAGCTGCACGATGTTCTCGTGCTCGTTGACCGACTCGGCGGCCCGGCCGGGAACGAAGCTGAAGGTCGAGTCGCGCAGGTGCCCGAGCCGCGCCCACTCCGCCTCGACGAGCTCCAGCAGGCGCGGGTTGGCGCAGCGGCCGAACAGCGTCGCGTGGAACTCCTGGTTGAGGGCCGTGAAGGCGCGCGGGTCGAAGTGGGCGAGGGTCTCGACCATGAGCTCGTTCACCTGGCGTGCACGCCGCAGGTCGTCGGCCGTGAGGCGGCGTGCCGCGAGGGCCGTCGCCGTGCCTTCGAGGATCGACAGCGCCTGCATGCTGTACCGGTACTGGGAGTCGTCGACCATCGAGACGCGTGCGCCGACGTTGCGCTCGAACATGACGAGGCCCTCGGCCTCCAGCTGGCGGATCGCCTCGCGCACGGGGACGACGCTCATGTCCAGCTCGCCGGCGATCGTGCCGAGCACGAGGCGATAGCCCGGGGTGAACTCCTGGCGCGCGATGCGCTCCTTGATCCAGTGGTACGCCTGCTGGGACTTGCTGAGCGTCGAGTCCGGTCCCTGAGCCTGGTCCGGTCCCTGAGCGTGTCGCGGTCCCTGAGCTTGTCGAAGGGTCATCGCCCCTCCTCCTCGTAGCGGCCGCGCCACTGCGCGTTCATCGGGAAGAGGCCGTCGACGGGGTGACCCTCGGCGACGCGGGCCGCGATCCACGCGTCCTCGTCCTCCTGTGCGAGGGCGGCGTCCGCGACCTCCTCGGCCAGGGCCGGGGGGATGACGATCACGCCGTCGGCGTCGCCGACGATGACATCGCCTGGTTGGACGGTCGTCCCGCCGCAGGCGACGGTGACGTCGTGGTCCCACGGCACGTGCTTGCGACCGAGGACGGCGGGGTGGGCGCCCGGGGTGTAGACGGGGATGCCGACGGCGGCGACGGCATCCAGGTCTCGGACGCCGCCGTCGGTGACGATGCCGGCCGCGCCGCGCGCGTGGGCGCGGATGGCGAGGATGTCGCCGAGCGTGCCCGAGCCGGTCTCGCCGCGGGCTTCGATCACGATCACCTCGCCCGTGCCGACCGCGTCGAAGGCGCGCTTCTGCGCGTTGTAGCCGCCGCCGTGGGCGTCGAAGAGGTCTTCCCGGTTCGGGACGAATCGCAGGGTCCTGGCGGTGCCGACGAGCTTCGCATCGGGATGCAGGGGGCGCACGCCGTCGATAGTGACGTTGTTCAGTCCGCGCCTGCGCAGCTGCTGCGACAGTCCGGCGACGGGCACCCGTTCGAGCTTCGCCCGCAGCTCCGGAGAGAGCCCGTTCTCGGTCGTTGAGCGAGCGAAGCGAGACGAAACGTCGTCGGCGGGACTCTGCGTTTCGTCTTCGCCGCCTACGGCGGCTTCGCTCAGCGACCGATGGGGGACGGCATCCCGCGAGCCCCACGCCTCCTCGCGCTGGGTGTCGTCGACGGCCGGCAGCGAGCCGAGGTCAGGGTCGTAGCCGCCGTCGCCGGCGACGACGGTCGTCACGAGCCTGCCCGAGGTCGCCCCCGTGCCGGGGGAGTCGACCTCGACCTCGACGACGTCGCCGGGGACGATGACGGAGGATCCCGCGGGCGTGCCGGTCAGGATGACGTCTCCCGTCTCGAGCGTGAAGTGCTGCGAGAGGTCGGCGACGAACTGCGCGAGCGGGAAGAGCAGTCCCGCGGTCGTGTCGTCCTGGACGAGCGTGCCACCCACCCAGGTGCGCACGCGCAGGGCGTCCGGGTCGACCGTGCGCGCGTCGATGAGGTGCGGTCCGATCGGGGTGTAGCCGTCGCCGCCCTTGGACCGGACGTTGGAGCCCTTGTCGTTGGCGCGCAGGTCGTAGAGCCCCAGGTCGTTCGCGGCGGTGACCCATCCCACGTGATCCCATGCCTCCGTGAGCGCGACGCGGCGGGCCGGAGTGCCGATGACGAGGGCGATCTCGCCCTCGAAGGCCAGCAGCTCGGTGCCGTCCGGGCGCTCGACGGTGCCGCCGGAGGCGGCGACGGAGCTCGTCGCCTTGAAGAAGTAGGAGGGCGCCTGCGGGGTCCGGCCGCGCTGATCGGCGCGGGAGCGGTAGCTGAGGTGCACCGCGACGATCTTCCCGGGGCGGCAGGGGAGGCCGCTGAATCGGTGATCGGCGGTCGTCGCTGCGGTGTCTTCCGTGGTCATGAGCTCCCTCGCTCTTGCTTTGTATCTCAAATCGTATATGATCCTTGAACGTCGGGCAAGCAGCCCACGGACAAAGACGTCGAACTGACACGGGAGTCACCCCATGAGCACACCATCGTCCTCTCCCCGCGAAGCCGCGGGCTTCACCCCCACGGGCACGATATCGACCTCGGCGGACCGCCGCCGCGTCGTCTTCGCGACGGTCGTCGGCACAACCGTCGAGTGGTACGACTTCTTCATCTACGCGACGGCTGTTGGACTGGTCTTCGGTCAGCTCTTCTTCTCCGCCCTCGGCTCCGACAGCGCCCTCATCGCCTTCGCGACCGTCGGCGTCAGCTTCCTGTTCCGTCCGCTCGGCGCCTTCCTCGCCGGCCACTTCGGCGACAAGCTGGGACGCAAGACCGTGCTGATGTGGACGCTCATCCTGATGGGAGCCGCGACCGCCCTCATCGGCGTGCTGCCCACCTACGACGCCATCGGGATGACTGCGCCGATCCTGCTGGTGCTGCTGCGCATCCTGCAGGGCATCTCGGCCGGCGGCGAGTGGGGCGGCGCCGTGCTCATGGCCGTCGAGCACGCGCCCAAGAAGCGCCGCGGCGTCTTCGGCGCCTCCCCGCAGATCGGCGTCCCCCTCGGCCTCCTGCTGGCCTCCGGCGTCATGGCCCTCATGACCGTCCTCGCCCCCGGCGACGCGTTCCTGCAGTGGGGCTGGCGCATCCCGTTCCTGCTCAGCGTCGTGCTGATCGTCGTCGGCTACTACGTGCGGCGCAAGGTCGAGGAGAGCCCCGTGTTCGCGGAGCTCGCCGAGCGCAAGGAGAAGGCGCGGATGCCGATCCTCCAGCTGTTCGCGAAGCACACACCGCTCGTCATCGTCGCGGCGCTCGTGTTCGCCGGCAACAACGCGGTGGGCTACATGACCACGGGCGGCTACATCCAGGGCTACTCGACCGACCCCGAGGGGCCGCTGGCCCTCGAGCGCGGCCCCGTGCTGTGGGCCGTCGCCGGCTCCGCCGTCACGTGGCTGCTGTCCACGCTGTTCGCCGGCTGGGTGTCCGACCGGCTGGGGCGCCGCACGACCTACATCATCGGATGGATCCTGCAGCTCGCGGGCGTGTTCACGCTGTTCCCGCTGGTCAACACGGGCGACATCTGGCTCCTGTTCGCGGGGCTGGCGATCCTCACGATCGGCCTCGGGTTCACCTACGGCCCGCAGGCCGCGCTCTACACCGAGCTGTTCCCGGCATCGATCCGCTTCTCGGGGGTCTCCATCTCGTACGCGATCGGCGCGATCGCCGGCGGCGCCTTCGCTCCGGCGATCGCGACGGCGCTCGTCAAGGCCACAGGGACCACGATGTCGGTGACGTGGTACCTGGCGGGCATGACCGTGATCGGCCTGATCGCGACGCTGCTGCTGCGCGACCGCAGCGGCATCCCCCTCGGTCCCGACCACGAGGCCGAGCAGTCGGTCAGCCCCATCCGGGGCCTCGCGAAGGCCTGACCACGAGCGCGGATGCCGCCGAGGGCTGTGCGCCGGCGGCATCCGCGCGACGATAGAGAGCGGAGCGCTCATGCCACGCACGGCCCCGACGGCGCCGTCAGAGGAGAGGGATCGATGACGATGCAGTTCCACCATCACGGCTACGTGTCCGGCGATCCGCGCGTGCAGCCGGCAGCGGCGACGGGCATCGACCGGCCCGCCGATCTTCCCGACGAGGTGGACGTGCTGATCGTCGGCTCGGGACCGGCGGGCATGCTGCTCGCGGCGCAGCTCTCGCAGTTCCCGGATATCGTGACCCGCATCATCGAGCGCCGGGACGGCCGCCTCGTGCTCGGGCAGGCCGACGGCATCCAGCCGCGCAGCGTCGAGACCTTCCAGGCCTTCGGGTTCGCCGAGCGCATCGTCGCCGAGGCGTACAACATCGGCTGGATGAACTTCTGGGGGCCAGACCCCGACGACCCGAGCCGCATCGTGCGCCGGTCGCGCACCGCCGACTACGCGTACGACATCAGCGAGTTCCCGCACCTCATCGTCAACCAGGCGCGGGTGCTCGACTACTTCGCGGAGGCCGCCGCGCACGGACCGGGGCGGATCGTCCCCGACTACGGCGTCGAGTTCCTCGGGCTCACGGTGCACGAGGAGGGGGAGCGGCCCGTGGAGGTGCGTGTGCGCCCTTCGACAGGCTCAGGGGCCGGATCGACAGGCTCAGGGGCCGGATCGACAGGCTCAGGGACCGGATCGACAGGCTCAGGGACCGGATCGGAGCGCACGATCCGCGCGAGGTACGTCGTCGGATGCGACGGCGCCCGCAGCGGGGTGCGCGACGCCATCGGACGCAAGCACGTCGGAGGCATCTCGCTGCACGCGTGGGGCGTCATGGACGTGCTCGTGAACACCGACTTCCCCGACTGGCGCATCAAGTGCGCGATCAACGCGGAGGCGGGGAACATCCTGCTCATCCCGCGCGAAGGCGGATACCTGTGCCGCGTCTACGTGGACCTGGGGGCCGTCGCCGAAGACGATGACCACCGCGTGCGGCAGACGCCGATCGAGGACGTCATCGCGAGAGCCAACGCCATCCTCCACCCCTACACGCTCGACGTGAAGGACGTCGCCTGGCACAGCGTCTACGAGGTCGGTCACCGCGTCACCGACAAGTTCGACGACGTCGATCCCGGCGACGACCGCGCGCCGCGCGTCTTCCTCACCGGCGACGCCTGCCACACCCACAGCGCGAAGGCGGGTCAGGGCATGAACGTGTCGATGCAGGACGGGTTCAACCTCGGCTGGAAGCTCGGGTCGGTGCTCACGGGCCGCAGCCCCGCCTCGCTCCTGTCGACGTACTCCGCCGAGCGGCAGCCGGTCGCTCAGCAGCTGATCGACTTCGACAAGGAGTGGTCGTCGCTCATGGCGCGCAAGCCAGAGGAGATCTCCGACCCGGAGGACCTCGCCACCTACTACCTCGCGACGGCCGAGTTCCCGTCGGGGTTCATGACGCAGTACGGCGCCTCGATGATCGTCGCCGATGCCCGACATCAGGGGCTCGCGACGGGCTTTCCGATCGGCAAGCGCTTCAAGTCGTCGCCGGTCACGCTGGTCGCCGACGGCAACGCCGTGCATCTCGGTCACCACGCGAAGGCCGACGGCCGCTGGCGGATCTACGCGTTCGCCGACCGGGCGCGGCCGGGGGAGGACTCGGCGCTGTCGGCCTGGGCGGACTGGCTGCAGTCGTCGGAGGAGTCCCCGCTGCGCCGGCACACCCCGGACGGCGTGGACGTCGACGCCGTCTTCGACGTGAAGGCGATCTACCAGCAGGGCTTCGACGAAATCGACGTGACGACCGTTCCCGCCGTCTTCCGCCCCTCGACAGGACCGTACGGCTTGACCGACTGGGAGAAGGTGTTCGCGGCCGGACCCGGACGGTGGAACGAGAGCGACATCTTCGAGGAGCGCGGGCTGTCGCGCGAGGGCGTGGCGGTGGTCGTCCGCCCCGATCAGTACGTCGCGGCGGTGCTTCCGCTCACGGCGACCGCCGAGCTCGCCGACTTCTTCGCTGCGCACCTGCTGCCGCGGTAGGGAGCTGCGTTTCGTCTCGTCGCTGCGCTCCTCGCTCAACGCCCGGTGGCCTCCCGGTCGTTGAGCGACGCTTCGACTCGCTTCGCTCGCTCAGCGCGGGGCTCCGCGAGACGAAACGCGCCGACGCCCCCGCTCCTCCCCGGTCGTTGAGCGAGCGCAGCGAGACGAAACGCAGCGCCCCCGCCCATCCGGTCGTTGAGCGACGCTTCGACTCGCTTCGCTCGCTCAGCGCGGGGCTCCGCGAGACGAGACGCGCCGACGCCCCCGCCCCTCCCCGGTCGTTGAGCGAGCGCAGCGAGACGAAACGCAGCGCCCCCGCCCATCCGGTCGTTGAGCGACGCTTCGACTCGCTTCGCTCGCTCAGCGCAGGCCTCCGCGAGACGAGACGCAGCGCCCCCTCAGGAGTTCACGCGGATGATCTCCTGCTGATACGGGGCGACGACGTCGCCGGAGATGCGGCAGTCCAGCAGCAGGAACGGACGGTCGGATGCGGGTCGTGCCGCCCACGCCTCGAGGGCGTCGAGGTCGTCGAGGCTGCGCACGACGACGCCCTCCGCGCCGACCGAGCGCGCGAGCCCGGCGAAGTCGACCTCGGGGATGAGCATCGGCTCGCGTGCGAGTCCCTGCAGGCCGTACAGGTTCACCTCGGCGCCGTAGGCGGCATCGTTCCACACGACCGCGAGCCCGCGGCCGGCCGCCACTCGCACCGCCGACTCCAGGTCTGCGAGGGCCATGAGGCCGCCGCCGTCGCCCGTCGTGAGCACGACGACGGCATCCGGCTGGGCGAGCGCCGCACCCGGGACCGACGGGAACCCCAGCCCGATCGACTGGTAGGCGGTGCCGACCATGAGCATGCGGTCGGGTGATGCGACCGGCCAGTACATGTTCGCCCAGCCGATGAAGTGGCCGCCGTCCGAGACGACGACGCGATCCTCCGGCAGCAGCCGCCCGATGCGCGCGGCGACCGAGCGCGGGTCGAGCCGCCCGTCGGGCGCCAGTGGGTCGCCCGCCTCGTACGTCCGCAGTGCCGCGATGTCGATCGATTCGCGCCAGCCCGACGGGGCCGCTCCGGCGAGCTCGTCGGCGAGCGCCGCGGCCACGACCGCCGCGTCGCCGCGCACGTACCGGCCGACGTGCGGGTGCGTGGCTGCCGGCGCGGTGTCGACCTGCACGACGTGGGTCCCGGGGGCGAAGAGCTCCCCGAAGCGCATCGTGAACTGATTCAGCCCCGCCCCGAAGACGACCGCGACGTCGGCGGTGCGGATGAGCTCCATCGCGGGCTCCGCTCCGAACCCGCCCGTCACCCCGAGGTCGAACTCGCCCCGCGGGAAGATGCCACGGCCGAGAGCGGTCGACGCGGTGACGGCGCCGGTCGCGTCGGCGAGCCGGCCGAGCGCCCCGCCGGCCCCGGCGACCCACGCGCCGCGCCCGGCGAGGAGGAAGGGGCGCTCTGCGTGCGCGAGGAGGTCCGCGACCTCCCCGATCGCCGCGCGGGCGAACGGCGAGGGCGCCAGCGGCGCCGGGAGGGTCGGCTGCGGCGCCGGCGGCACGGGCCCCGCGTCGAGCTTGGCGACGTCGTAGGGGATCGCGAGGACGGTGGGCACACGGTAGGACAGCGCGTGCTCGATCGCGATGACCGTGGTGGCCGCGGCATCCGCCCTGCCGACCGTGTAGGTGCGGGCGCCGACGGCGGAGGCGAGCGCGATCTGGTCGACGTCCCACGGGCGCGGTCCCGACGTGGGCTCGTCGCCGACCACGAGGATGAGCGGCACGTGGGCCTGGACGGCTTCGGCCAGCGCGGTGAGCGTGTTGGTGAAGCCGGCGCCGTACGTGGCCGTGGCCGCCGCCAGGCCGCCGCCGGCGCGGTGGTAGGCGTCGGCGGCCACGACGCCGCCCGCCTCATGGCGCACGGCGGTGAAGGCGACGTCCGTCGACCTTTCGAGGGCGTCGAGGAAGTGGGCGTTGCCGTTTCCCATCACGCCGAAGACGTGGTCGATGTGACGGACAAGGGTGTGCGCGACGTGCGCGGAGACGGTGGGCATGGGTGCTCCAGCGAGAGAACGGATGATGAGGCCGTATGTGTCTCGCGCGCCCCTGGCGACCCTGCGATCTCCCGTGACCCCGGCACCGGGGCGGCTGCGTGCCCATTTTTCGAGCACCGGCAAGGCTCCTCGCCGGACGTTCCGAGTATAGAGCGTGCACAACTCAGGACGGTCGCGACGAGTCGGTGCGAGCGGCCGCGGAATCACGCGGGATGCGGGAACGCGGCTCGGCGTCCGTCCTGAGTTGTGCACACTGTCGGGCGAGCATCGGCCGTCAGGCGGCAGGCAGCGTCGGCTCCTCGGGCGTCGGCGGGAGAGGCTCCTCCGGAGTCGGTGCGAGTGGCTCCTCCGGCGAGGGCGGATTCGGCTCCGCCGGTGGAACCGGGGGCTCGCCGGGCACCGGGGGTCCGCCAGGCACGGGCGGGACTTCGGCGGGCGGGCGGCCGGGGAGGTCGGGGGATGCGGTCATGGGCTGCTCCTTCTGGTCAGGATGCGGGCTGGTCAGGATGCGGGCTGGTCAGGATGCGGGTTCCGCTGCCGTCACCGTCGTCTGCCGCCGGACGGACGGCGAGGGGGTTGACCTCCGGATGCCGGGGCGTTACGCCGCCGGCCCCGGCATCCTCGTGGGCGGGTACGGTGGGCCGTATGACGACTCAGGCCCAGCGAGCCCAGACCCTGTCCGCCCTCCACGCCGCCCCCGAGATCCTCCGCGTCGTGAACGTGTGGGACGTCGTGTCGGCCAAGGCGATCATCGACCTGCCGGAGACCAAGGCGATCGCCACGGCGGGGCACTCGATCGCCGCCACCTTCGGCTACGCCGACGGCGAGAACATCCCGCTGGACCTCGTCCTGGACATGGTCGGGCGCATCGTCGAGGTCGCGGGCGACCTGCCGGTGACGGCAGACCTGGATGCCGGGTTCGGCGACGCGGGCGAGACCGTGCGGCGGGCGATCGGCGTCGGCGCCGTCGGCGCGAACGTCGAGGACCGGCTTAAGCCGCTCGCCGAGTCGGTCGCCGCCGTCGAGGCGATCGTGCGCGCCGGTGCCGCCGAGGGCGTGCCGTTCGCGCTGAACGCGCGCACCGACGCCTTCGTCCGCGGGGGAGACCGGCCGGTCGACGCGTCGATCGCCGACGCGATCGAGCGCGGTCGCGCCTACCTCGATGCGGGTGCCGACGTCGTGTTCGTCCCCGGCATCCTCGACGCGGACGTCACCCGGCGGCTCGTCGAGGGCATCGGCGAGCGCAAGGTGAGCGTCATCGGCCTTCCCGGTGCGCTGACGGCAGCGGAGTACGAGGCGCTCGGGGTGGCGCGGATCTCCTACGGGCCGACGACGCAGCGCGTCGCGCTGACCGCCCTGCAGGACGTCGCGAAGAGCCTCTACGCCGACGGCGTCATCCCGAACTCCACGCGCGCGCTCAACTGACTCTCCGCTGAAGCTCAGTCGCCGCCGCGCGGCGTCATGAACCACTCGACGAATCGCTGTGCGCGTCCGTCGGGCGCGAAGTGGACCTCCCAGAGGTTGAGGTACGACTCGTGCCCGGGGTAGTCGACACGACCGGTGACGATGCCGAGGCGATCGTCCTCGATGAGCACGTCGAGGTCGTGGACGGCCTCGGTGGGCTCGGGATCGGCCCAGGCCTCGACGATCGCCTCGATCCCGCGCACCGGCTCGGGATCGTCTGGCCGGAACCAGTACTCGGCGTCGTCGGTGAAGAGCACCCGCACGTCGTCGGGATCCTTCGAGGCCCATGCCCTGCGGTAGCCGTCCAGCCAGGTGCGGGTTCTGCTCATAGGCCCTGTCTACCCGGTCGGTCGATGCGGTTCCAGAGGGTGTCGCTCCCGCATGGGGCATCATTGGCTGGGGGGAGGATTCCATGTCACGTGTGATCCGGAACACCGTCGTCGGCGCGGTGCTCGGCGGATGCGCCGCGTTCGTTCTCGGGGGGCTTGCGTTCGGCTGGCAGAACGCGGCGCTCAACTGGTGGATCCTTCCTCTCTGCGTCGTCGCGGGAGGATGCGTCCAGGCCGTGAGGCTACGCCGACGCGACCGCGGGGCGGGGTGAGGACTCGCCGGGTCCGCCGCCCGCGGCGATCTCGGCGGCGGCTTCTCGCTCGCCGTCGCCCCAGCGGGGCAGCCGGACGCCGGCACGGTCGATCGTGACGGCTGCGGCCATCGCGAGCAGAAGCGCCGCCAGGATGAAGGAGGCGGACTGGGTGTAGCCGGTGCCCGGCGGCACATCCCAGTGGCCGCCGTAGACGCCGAGCCAGATCGCGTACTCCATGACCTGGTTCATGAGTCCTACCAGGCAGGCGGCGGCGATCGCGAGCATCCGCGGTCCGCGACGGGGCGCGAGCGCGCACGCGGCGACCGTGAGGATGAGGGCGATCGCCCACAGCAGCTGCAGCGGGCCGGCGAAGAACTCGGCACGGTCCATGGCCTGCAGGCACTCCTCGGTCGTCTGCGAGAGCTCGCAGGGGACGAAGGCCTCGTGTGTCCCGATGATGCCGGCGATCCCGAATCCGATGAGCACCGAGGCCGTGGCGAACAGCCCGATCCCTCGCATGACGGACGATGACATGCAGCCCCCTGACGTGTATCCGGCGAACCCTGGGCGGGCTCGCCGGCCCCGTGGGAGCGACGCTAGCGGTCGGCCGCACCGGCGTCCAGAGTACTGCCGGGCCTCAGCGCATCCAGCCGAAGGGGTCGTCGTCTTCGTAGGCCGAGTACTCGAGCCCGATCGTGCGCTCGTAGCCCTGCGCGAGCAGGAGGTCGAGGAGCTCGTCGATGGGCTGGTCGCCCGTGCCTGGCCCGCCCCGGCCGGGGGCGTCGGCGACCTGGACGTGCCCGATGTCACGCCAGTCCTCCGTGAAGAAGCGCGCGACGTCGTCGCCGACCTGGAACATGTGGAAAAGGTCGACCTGGATGAGGATCTCGCCCGTCGTCGCGTACGAGCGCGCCCGTGCGAGGGCGCCCCTGACGTCCTCGATCGTGCGCAGACCGTAGCCCGGGATGTGCGAGAGCTGCTCGACCGTGACCGCGGCCCCGTGCTCGGCGAGGCGGTCCGCCGCACGTGCGGTGCGGCGGGCGGCGCGGTCGTCCTGGACCTGTCGCGGCTCGTCCGGGCGGACGACGCCGTGCAGGACGTTGACGCTCGCGGCGCCGGTCTCCCTGACGATGCGGGCGGAGACCTCGATCGAGGCGTCGAACTCGCGGTCGACGTCCGGCCAGCAGGCGATCCCGCGGTTGCCCTCGGCCATGCCGCCTTCGTAGCTGTTGAGGGCGAGCAGGCGCAGCCCGCTGTCGTCGATCTGCCGCAGGAAGGCATCGACCTCTGCGGTCTGCGGGTCGGGGGTCGCGAACGGCCACCACACCTCGATGGTCGAGAAACCCTCGTCGCGGACGGCGGCGAGCTGGTCGGCCAGCGGCCGCTCGCCGATCAGGATCGACGGGTTGATGATCGAGTAGCGGCTCATCGCGCGCCTCCCGCCGACGGCCTCGGGGGCCGCAACTCGTCGATCTCGTGGGGCAGGAGCGGCTCGACGGGCTTGTCCCACAGCCGCAGGTGCAGCTCGCAGTTCGCCTCGAGCTCCTCGGCGGCGGCGACAGCCTCGGCGAGATCGGCCCCGACGGTGACGAGCCCGTGCCGGCGCAGGAGCGCGGCGTCGGCGTCCAGGACGGCCGCGACGACCGCGCCGGCGAGGTCGGCGTGCCCGGGACGGAAGTAGTCGACGAGGCGGAGGCCGCGCACGCGCATGGCGTAGTAGGGGGTGTAGGCGGGCAGCGGCTCGGTCGCGGCGAGGCCCGACAGGCACGACACGGCCAGCGCCGCCGGCGAGTGCAGATGCACGATCGCACCCACGTCGGGCCGGCTGCGATAGACCCCGGCGTGCAGGGCGCTCTCCTTCGTCGCGCGGATGCCGGACACCGGCGCCCCGTCGAGGTCGATCTCGGACCAGTCGTCCTCACCGAGGGCACCCAGGCGCGTCCCGGTGCCCGAGGTCAGGATCCGGTCGTCACGGCGCACCGACACGTTGCCCGTGGTGCCCGGCGTCAGCCCGGCGGCGTGGAGCAGGTGCCCGGCGCGCGCGATCCGCTCCCACTCGCCGGCCCACAGCGCGGGGGCGCTCATCGCTCGTCCGCCGCGGCGAGGGCGTCGGTGAAGACCTCGTCGCCGCCGAAGTTGCCGGACTTCAGCAGCAGGCCGATGGGCTCGTCGCCCGCGGCGACGGTCCAGGGCACGCCCGGGGCCACTTCGCGGCCGATGTGCAGGGCGCGGACGCCGAGGCCGTTGACGACGGCGCCGGAGGACTCCCCGCCGGCGACCAGGATGCGGCGGATGCCACGATCGGCGGCTCCCCGCGCGATGCGGCCGAGCGCGCCCTCGATCAGCGCCGCGGATCGTTCGAGCCCGAGGTCGGCCTGCACCTGCCGGACGGTGTCGGGGTCGCGCGTGGCGGCGACGATCGGGAGCTCGTCGCGATGCGCCTCGATGAACGCGAGAGCTTCCCCGACGACGTCCTCGCCCCGGTCGAGCGCATAGGCGTCGATCGTGAAGGCAGGGTGGTCGGCACCCAGTCGCGCCAGCTGCCGCCGCGTTGCCGCCGAGCAGCTGCCCGCGAGCACGACGGCGGGTCCCTCAGGGATCCGGATGCCGGGGCGCGCGGCCGACTCGGCGGCGCGGAGGGTCGCCAGCTGCGCCGCGAGCGCCGCCCCGCCGGTGACCAGGGGAGCTGTCGCGACGGCGCGCGCGAGGGAGGCGACGTCGTCGTCGGTCACGGCATCGGCGATGACGAACGTGCGGGCGTCGTAGCCGGTCAGGGCGTCGGCGGCGCCGCCGGCCTGCACGACGGACAGGGGGAGGAGGGCGACAGGGGTCGAGGTCTGCCGGGCGAGCACGCGGCGCAGGTCCGGGTCGTGCATGGGGTTGAGCGGGTGGTCCTTGAGGGGCGACTCGGAGAGCAGCTGGTCGTGGACGAAGTGATGCCCGAGGTAGGTCGTGCGGCCGTGCTCGGGCGTCGCGGGGGCGAAGACGACGGCCTGTGCTCCCGTCAGCTCGGCGAGGGCGTCGGCGACGGGGCCGATGTTGCCGGCGTCCGTCGAGTCGAAGGTGGAGCAGTACTTGAAGTACAGCTGGGAGACGCCGAGCGTGCGCAGCCACCTGGCCGCGGCGACGGACTCGGCGACCGCGTCCGCGGCCGGGGTGCTGCGGCTCTTGAGGGCGACGACGATGCAGTCGACCTCGTCCTCCAGGGGCGCGTCGGGAACGCCGAGATACTGCACGACGCGCATCCCCTGGCGGGCGATCATGCCCGCCAGATCGGTCGCGCCGGTGTAGTCGTCGGCGATCACGCCGAGCCACGTCGCAGAGGTCATCGTCTTCGTCTCCTCGGAGGGATCAGGGGCGGGCGGAAGTGGGGCGACGCCGTCCGGAGCCGGGGGGAGCTGCCGGACGGCGTCGCGGGTGGCGGCGGGTCAGCGCAGTGCGAGGATGCGCTCGGCCCAGTCGCGGACCTGAGGCGTGGCCTCGGTCACGAGGCCGGCGACCGGCGCGCGCCACTCGGCGAGGTCGATCTGCGTGAAGGTCACACCGTTCTCCTCGAGGAACGCCTTGTTGGCCTCGGCCTCGGAGATCGACGTCTCGCGGTAGTCGGCCGACACCTCGTCGGCGGCTTCACGGATGAGCTCCTGGACCTCGGTCGGGTAGGACTCGAACGTATCGCCCCACAGCTGGAAGTGGAAGTTGCCGAACAGGTGGTTGGTCTCGGCCACGAACGGCGCGACCTCGTAGAACGAGCTGAACCGCACGACGTCGATCGGGTTCTCCTGGCCCTCGATCGCGCCCTGCTCGAGCGCGGAGAAGACCTCGTTGAGCGCCATCGGCGTCGGTGCGGCGCCGAGCGCCTGCCACGTCGAGATGTAGGTCTGCTGGTTCGGCACGCGCAGCTTCAGGCCCGCCAGGTCGCCGAGACCGTCGATCTGGCGCGTCGAGTTGAGCTGACGGCCGCCGCGGTACAGGTCGCCGATCAGGAGGAAGCCGGAGTCCTCGCGGACGGCGCTCAGGATCTCATCGGCCAGCTCGCCGTCCCACACCTCGAAGAAGTGATCCGCGTCCTCGTAGAGGAAGGGGAGGCCCTCGATCGCGGCGAGGTCGGTGTAGCGCTCGAGGGAGCCGAGGCTCTCGATGACGATGTCGACGCTGCCGATCTCCAGGCCCTCCTGCATCTCCTCCCAGCTGCCGAGCTGGGCGGACGGGAAGACCTCGATCGTGATCGCGCCGTCGCTCTTGTCCGAGACGAGCTCGGAGAGCTGCTCGGCTGCGCGGTGCTGCAGGCTGTCGGGGGCGTAGGCGTGACCGAGCGTGAGGGTCATCGGCTCGATGCCGCCGTCGGCGGTGCCGGCGGAATCGTCGTTGGAGCAGGCGCTCAGGCCGACCGCGAGGACCGCGGCGGCTCCGATCGCGCCGAAGCGGGTGATGCGGCTGTGGTTGGTGTGCATCGCTGGACATACCTTCCTCGCACAGGGGCGTGCGATATCGATGCGCCGGCGGGTCTGCCGGTGCATGGTCTGGGTGGATGGGCGGACGGGCGCGCTACTGCGGGAGCGCCGTCCTGAGATGAGCTGTGGTCACGGCGTCGGGGTCGCCGCCGGGGACGGTGTCGAGGGTGCGGCGCAGGCGCTTCTCCGCGTTGCGCAGGTGGCGGCGCATGGCGCTCTGCGCGGCCCGAGGGTCCTTGCCGGCGATCGCGTCGACGATCGCCCGGTGCTCGGCGTTGGAGCTGGACGTCTCGCCTGCCGCCTGGAGCGAGCGCCCCATCCACACGCGCAGCAGCGACGTGATGCTGGAGAGCATGTCGGCCAGGGCGCCGTTGCGGGCGGCGCGGCCGATCGCGGAGTGGAACTCCACGTCCAGCTCGACGAACGCCTTCGCGTCGGGTGCGGCATCCATGAGGGCGTGCAGCTCTTCGAGCCGGGCGACGTCGTCGTCGGAGCGTCGACGGGCGGCCAGGCCCGCGAGCGAGATCTCGATCTGCTGACGCGCCTCGACGAGGTCCATGATGCGGCGTTCGCCGAGGAAGAGGCCCCACTCGATCACGCGCGGGAGGATCTCGGAGCCGGAGGACTTGAGGTAGGTGCCGTCACCCTGGCGGATCTCCACGACCCCCAGCAGCCCCAGCGACTGGATCGCCTCGCGCACGGCGGCGCGGCTGACCCCGAGCGACTCGGCGAGCTGGCGCTCGCTCGGGAGGCGGCTGCCGCCGAGGAAGTCGCCGGAGAAGAAGTACTCCGTGAGCGTGCGGATGATCTGCGAGGGGATCGCGTCCTGTCCCTCGAGACGGGGGAGCGGTGTCAGGGTGGGGCGTCGAGGAGTCATCGACTCCCACTCTCCACCAGGGACGACCGCAGACGCGAGAGCTGCACGTAGGCGTTGTCGCGCGCCTCGACGAGCTCGCGGGCCTCTTCTTCGTCGAGGCCGAGGTAGCCGCCGCCGGATTTGATACCCAGGTCGCCCGAGGCGACGCGCTCCTGCAGCGACGGCGGGACCGAGAACCGGTCGCCGAGGGCCTTCTGGAGCGACACGTAGGAGTTCGCGTAGACGTCGAGGCCCGCCATGTCGGCGACGGCGAAGGGACCGTAGAGCGCCAGGCGGAAGCCGAACGACGCACGGACGATCGTGTCGATCTCCTCGGGGCTCGCGTCGCCGTCCTCGACCATGCGCGCCGCCTCGCGGAACAGCGCGAACTGCAGGCGGTTGCAGACGAAGCCGGGGGTGTCGGAGACGACGGCGGGCTCCTTGCCCGCCGCGCGCAGCATGTCGAGGATCGGCGGGATGACGGAGCGGTCCGTGGTCTCGTGGGGGATGACCTCGATGCCCGGCAGGAGGGGTGCCGGATTGAACCAGTGGATGCCGAGGAAGCGCTCGGGACGCTCCAGCGCCTCGGCGAGCTCTCCGATCGGGATGGCGGAGGTGTTGGTGGCGATGATCGCCTCGGGGGTGGCGGCGGCCTCGATCCGCCGCAGCACCTCGTGCTTGACGTCGATCCGCTCGAAGACGACCTCGAACACGAGGTCGGCCTCGCGCACCGTGGTGTCGAAGTCGTCGCTCCAGAACAGGTTCTCGTGCAGCCGCTCGAGCCGGCCCTCGTCGATGAACCCCTTCGCGAGGTAGTCGGCGGCGGTGTCGAGCACCTGCGTGCGGCGCGCCTCGGCGGCGGCGGGATCGACGTCCAGCAGAGTGCAGGCGACCCCCGACTGAGCCAGGCTCTGGGCGATTCCGCCGCCCATGTACCCGGCGCCGACGACTGCGATTCGAGTCGGTGCGACTGCCATCTCTCTCCTTCGAGTTCCTCACCTGGCGACGCGTCTTGAAGCGTCGAATGTGTTCCAGCTGCATGTGATGATTGCACACTTTTCAAAAAGTGGTCAACCAATTCGAGAATCAAGTCCTGTATTTGCGCGGAAAATGGCGCTCGTGTTGCGAATGGTGGCGATCCAGTGGTAAACCACTTACGGTCAAGTGGTTCACCACTCGCGGTGAAACGGCCGCTCACACGAGCAGTCGCCGCTTTCAAAGGAGATGGCAGGGATGTCCGACGACGAACACTGGATTCCGCAACCGGCCCGGATGGAGTCCGGCGTGCTCTCGCGCGTGGACCGCGTCGTGTCGGTCATCGTGATCGCCGGCTTCAGCCTCATGGCGATCGTCATCGCCATCCAGGTGCTGGCGCGCTACATCTGGAACAGCCCGACGGTCTGGTCCGAGGAGCTCGCCATCAGCCTCTTCGTGTGGTCGACGATGCTCGCGATCCCGCTCGGACTGCGCCGGGGAGAGCACCTCACGCTCGACGTCGTGTCGCGCTACCTCCCGCAGCGGGCGATCCGCTGGCTCGCGCTGGCGATCGCGCTGCTGACCTCCGGGGTCTTCGTCATCCTGGGGTGGCTCACGATCGGCCTGCTGCCCGCCGCGAACCGTCAGCTGCTGGCGGGCATCGCCGGCGGCCTGGGAGTCGAGGCCAAGGTGTCGTGGGTGTACGTCGCGGTGCCCGTGGGCGCCGTGCTCGCCGTCCTGTTCACGGCGGAGCGCGCCATCGCCTTCTTCCGAGGCCGCCTCGACGTGCTCAGCGCCGACGCCGATCAGGCCGTGATCGACATCCTGGAGTCCGACATGGGCGGCGAGCACGAAGCCGACCCCTCGCTCCTGCCGCACATCGACCACGACACGGCATCGTTCGCCGATGACGCACCTGACCCGCGCGACGAGCGCGACGACCGGAAGGACGCCTGACCATGGGGTACGCACTCGGCCTCGGCTTCGCGATCCTGCTCATCATCGGGCTCCCGATCGGCATCGCCCTCGCGCTCAGCTCGATGATCGGGCTGGAGTTCTTCAGCAACGTGCCGCTGGAGATCTCCGCCCAGCGCATGATCGCCGGCATCCGCAACTTCCCGCTGCTGGCGATCCCGCTGTACATCCTCGCGGGAACGCTCATGAACGCGAGCGGCATCACGCAGCGACTGATCGACTTCGCCTACGTGCTCGTCGGCAGCATCCGCGGCGGCCTCGGCCACGTCACCGTCGTGACGACAGCGATCTTCGGCGGCATCTCGGGCTCGCAGGTCGCCGACACCTCCAGCGTCGGGCGCATCATGATCCCGCAGATGGTCCAGCGCGGCTACTCGCCGCGCTACGCGGTCTCGCTGATGGCGACCGCCGGGGCCATGTTCGTCACGATCCCGCCGTCGATCAACCTGATCGTCTACGGCGTGCTGGCCCAGACCTCGATCGCCGACCTGTTCTTCTACGGCCTCATCATCGGCGTCGGCTTCGTCGTCGCCCTCCTGGTCGTCGGCTACATCGTCGCGGTCGTGAAGAAGCAGCCGGCCGAGGCCCGCGCCAACGGAAAGCAGATCTGGACGGCCCTGCGCCGCGCCCTGTGGTCGCTCATCCTCCCCGTCGTCATCATCGGCGGCATCCGGATCGGCGCGTTCACCCCGACCGAGGGCGGCGCGGTCGCCGTGATCATCGCGGTGCTGATCGGCTTCGCGCTCCACCGCGAGCTGACGTGGAAGAAGCTGTCGCGCGCGCTCGTGGAGTCGTCCGTGCTCGTCGGTGTCATCATGCTCGTCATCTCGGCGGCGCAGATCTACTCGTGGGCGCTCATCAGCGGACAGATCCCGCAGGCGATCTCGTCGGCCCTGCTGGGCATCACCGACAACCCGCTGCTGATCCTGCTGCTCATCAACGTCCTCATCCTCGTGATCGGGGCCGTCATGGAGGGCAACGCGGCGCTCATCGTGTTCGTCCCGCTGCTGCTCCCGGTCGCGACGGCTGTCGGCATCGACCCCGTGCACCTGGGTCTCATCATGGTCGTCAACCTCGGCATCGGGCTGCTGACGCCGCCGGTGGGCCTGTGCCTGCTGGTCTCGTGCAAGATCGGCAAGATCACGGTCTCGCAGGCGATCCCCGCGATGCTGCCGTGGTTCGGTCTGTGTCTGGCCTTCCTCGCCGCGGTGACCTACCTCCCGGTCCTCTTCGGCTGGTTCTAACCCCCGCCCCCCGGCACGGCGAGACCGCGCCCGTGCACGCCCCTCCGAGAGCGTGTGCGGGCGCGGTCTCGCGTCGTCTCAGCGGCCGTCGAGGCGGTGGTCCTGGACGGCGTCGTACGTCAGGCGCAGGAGCTCGCCGGCGCGGTCGATCTCGCCCTGCAGCAGGCGCACGACGACGAAGTCGACGATCGCCATCTGCGCGAGCCGGCTCGACATCGCGCCCGTGCGGTAGCGGGACTCGCGCGCGCTCGTCACGAGCACGTGATCGGCCACGGCGGCCAGCGGCGAGTCGGGGTAGTTGGTGATCGCCACGGTCGTCGCGCCGCGCCGGCGGGCCAGGGACAGGATCTGGTTCGCCTCCAGCGTCTGTCCCGAATGGGAGACGGCCACCGCGAGCCCTCCGGGCCCGGTGAGGGCGGCGGAGGTGAGAGCCAGATGGGCGTCGGCCCAGCAGAAGGCGGGAACGCCGATCCGATGGAGCTTCAGCTGCAGGTCCTGCGCCGTCAGGCCGCTGGATCCGGCGCCGAAGACGTCGATGCGCGTGGCGGCGTGGATCGCCTGCACGACGCTGTCGAGAGCGGCGAGGTCGAGGTTGCGGGCGGTCTCCTCGATCGTCCGCGCCTCCTGGTAGGCGACCTTCGTGACGACGTCGAGCACCGAGTCCCCGGCATCGATCTCGGCGTCGTCGACGCGGAACAGCTCACGGGTGGCCTGCTCCCTGCTGTCGGCGGCGGCGATCGCCATGCGGAACTCCTTGTAGCCGCCGAAGCCGACGGCGCGGCAGAACCGGGCGACGGACGCCGGCGACGTGCCTGCGAGGTCGGCGAGCTGCGTGATGGTCGACTCGACGACCGTCGAGGGGCGCTCCAGCACGAGCTGCGCGATCCGGTGCTCGCTCTTGGAGAGCGAGGGCAGGTGCTGTCGCACGGAGAGGAATACGTCGGTCATCGGTGGACTCCCAGTGCGGCCGCGGCGTCGGTGACCCGGCGTCGCATCGCCTGGATCCGCTCGGGGGAGGATCGTCGCGGATGCACCCGGTTCGAGAGGAATGCTACCGAGGTGCGCCCGCCGATCTCGGTTGCGACGGACGTGCCCGTGAAGCCGGTGTGTCCGGCGGCAGGGGAGCGGAGCCCCCGCATCCACTCCTCGTCGATGCGCGGTCCGAGTCCCTGGCCGTATCCCGGTCCGCTCCGCGGGCGCGGCGTGGTCATCGCCCCCACGACGGATGCCGGCAGGGCGCTGCGGCCCGGCGGCAGCCGGAGGGCCTCGGCGAGCCTGAGGAGGTCGCGCCCCGTGCTGAACAGTCCTGCATTGCCGGAGACGCCGCCGAGCGCCCAGGCGGTCTCGTCGTGCACCTCCCCGTGCACGAGCCCGCGCGGGGGATCGGTCTGGTGCTCCGTGGCGGCGGTGCGATCTCGCTGCGCGCGGCCGGGGCGGAATCGCGTGTCCGCCATCCCCAGCGGGCCGAGCACGCGGCTGCGGGCGAGCGAGTCCAGTCCGTCCCCGCCGAGCGACTCGGCGGCCAGGCCCGCCCACACGTACCCGACGCACGAGTAGCGGTGCTCTACGCCGGCGGGGGCGAGCGGACGCGCGCCGGCGCGGAACCTCGCGGCGCCCGGATCCGGCGAGCGGTCGCCCCAGTCCGCGGGGAATCCCGCCGTGTGGTCGAGGAGGTGGCCCATCGTGACGGCGCGCAGGGACGGACCCGTGAACTCGGGGAGCACCTCGGCCACCGGGAGGGAGGCATCGGCTCCTCGCTCGTACAGGAGCGTGAGCGTCGTGGCGGCCGTCACGAGCTTGGTGAGGGATGCGACGTCGAAGAGCGTCGTGCGCGTCGCCCTCGCCGCTGGCTCGTCCGCGGGGACCCCCGGCGCGTCCCACGTGCGGATGCGCCCCACGGCCTCGTCGACGACCACGACGCCGTCGACGGCGATCGTGACGGCGGCGGCGCCGTAGAGGCCGGCGTCGAGCCCGCGGGTGAGCTCGCGACGCAGCGTGGGGGAGGAGG
>Ga0182739_1001519_pt1 | contig 24154 bp, 23 predicted proteins | sample eDN5th30CBELigBY_FD_128873 | JGI IMG/M metagenome (GOLD analysis project Ga0182739, IMG submission 128873) | Enriched backyard soil microbial communities from Emeryville, California, USA - eDNA 5th pass 30_C BE-Lig BY (version 2) (version 2) | ecosystem: Environmental > Terrestrial > Soil >... | reverse complement strand
TTGCGGTATATTGGGATTACACAGGAACAGATGGATGAAGTGGTTTTGAAATTGGAATTGTAGAAGGTTAACCTTTAAAAACTAAGTTAACTTATTTAAAATTAAAATATATTTAGTTAACTATTTTTTAATGATGTTATATAGTATCTAAATGCTTTTTTCGAATATCAATAAAGGTACCCTTATCCATGACTAATTCGTCATCATATTTTTTGCATTCCACATGATTTAAGAAATAAAATTCGTCAATATAAACTTCATCTGTTTCCTTAAACCATACACCACATTCAGGACATCTAATTGTTTTTTCCATGCCAGTCACCTCACCTGGTATTTTTCTAATTGAGGTTAACATGTGTAGACATCCTTTGAAAAACAGACAAAACAGCGCTTTTAGTTCTAAAAAGTGTTAATATCGTCTAGATTCACTAGGAAAACGGAACATTTCGAATGAATTTCGGTGTGAAAAAGGTTTTTTAATAAAAAGGTCATATTTGTTTTGCGAGCATCTTTAAACTATAGACTAATTCAAATGAATTCAACTGGATTATAGTGATCTTAAAGAAAAAATTATAAAATATAATTTTTTCGAAGGCATGGATTGGTAAAAATATATGTACTTGAAATTTTTAAATCGCATTTCCATAAATTGTTTAACCTAGCGTACGCAAGTGCAATAACTTATGGTCACCCTAAGAAGAAACGTTGATTTCTTCAAAAGAAATTCTTGCGCAGAAGTCCGTGCATGTCATTTCCGACAACGGCCTACTGCTACGCATCCGGCGCGGTCTCCAAAGCCATGCACTCTATTCGGAGGAAGCAATTCTGCAAGCATACCCAGCATGCAGCCATGCCGAAGATAATTCAAGAAGCAAATCCTTTGCATCGCTGCATTGAAGCAACCACAAGGAAGAAATCAACCTTTCTTAGAAGAAACGTTGATTTCTTCTTTGATTTATATTTAGTGAATTCCTTCAACCTAGTCCGCGCTTATCTCCTTCGCCACTGCCTTCAGCTCACGCTTCGTAGAGTTCTTGCAAGCTATTTCACAGAAGAAAAACCCATTGAAAATAGTTCGTGTATGTCTTCTCCGACAACGCCCTTCTGCTACGCATCCGACGCGGTCTCCAAAGCCTCACACTATATAATCAGTAAGTATTTTTCTAGTACTATCTTAGACTAACACGCCATTTAAAATAGGTTGCTTTTCTCCAAGCAAGGTCCAGGTAGTATTTTTCGAAAAGGGCGCTCGAAAAATCTCCACCTTTTCCCCCTTGCTTTCCGAAATTTTGGCGGAATTTAATTTTCGCCAAGCCGAGCATACCCAAAACGATATGATCTGAAGATCGGCTTGTCTTATCTATTGTACCGCCAAAAGCGCTCACTTTCGATCATAGTGATTGTTTAAAAATTTATCTCGTAACGTTTTGTGGGAGCTAGCCCCCACACCCCCAGCCAACCTCACATCCCAAAACAAAGAAAGAAGAAATAAACGTTTCTTCAAATCTTTTTTGAATCCTTGGAAATTTTCAAATTGATGCGTTGATATCTTCTGTCAAAGTATTCAGGATCCTGCGCTCGCTACTTCCAAAGAAATATTTTTATAAACGTAACAAATATATACTGTTAATCTGATAAAAATATAAAATACTATGTAATATTATCTTCTATAATAATTGTTTTAAAATGATGGATAACTTAAAATTAAGTAGTAACAACAAATAAATCAAATTTTAATTTTATTCCTGATCAATTTTAAACCTTCACCTTTAATAACCTTTACTTGTGTAAGCGTTTCCAATTATAACTAAAATAGTTGGGATTGCACGAGTGGTCTTCATAGTATTTGACGAAGGTGGAGCAGATATTTATACTGATCTTTTTATGAAGCTTAAAGCCTCTTGAATATGGTAAGCTTGTGATTTGTTCACCCCCTTTTACCATAGAGACTTAAACCCATATATCCTTAATCTTAGAATATTTAATACTTTAGTGTGGTTAGAAAAAATTCAAGGAGTTGATAACTGATGAAAGAGTCCTCGATTGGTGCATCAGAACACCTTGTAATAAATAATTCTGATTATGTTGAAATGTTGTTAGACAAAGCAATTTATGATTTTCAGTTAGATCGAATTCTTAAGGGAATCGATCGGTCTTTGGAAAGTAGAAATAAAGAGGATTTCCTACGATTAACAGAGGAATTAAAGATTATTAGCCATACAAAATCAATAAAAAGCTGTTAGTTTCGCAGAAATCGGAAAAAAGTCGATTAGGATCAATTTCCTTTAAAATAGAAATACATCATATTTTATATGTATAAGAGATTAATAGTTTGGGAATCATGTAAATAATAATAAATTAAGGGGGAAAGTGATAATGGAGAAAAAACATATTTTATCTAATTTTGTTAATGGAGATCGATTTGAACTAAATTCTTACTTAACGTATTTATTTGATAAATTTAATGCTGATACTACTGATCATTCGAAAGATAAACTTATAAAACAATCGATTAACTAATTGAAGGAGTAAAAAAGTGATGAGTAAAGAAATAATATAGCGAGCTTGTCTATTCTAATAAGAGTAACAAGGTCGCTTTTTGTTTTTTAAGCTCTCTCGCTATATTTAAGCAAGAGGTAGGAGTAACGTTTGCAAACCTTTTAGTGGTACATTTAATTTTATTGAAATATTAAAAATCAGACTTTTTTCACGTGGAAAGGTGACGAGAAAAAAGTCTGATTTTTTATCATAAATACTACTTTTATTACTGTCATTTCTTTCGTTAGAAAAAATCACACGAAATTTTAGTATTCAAAAACTACGTTAGAATTACTTACGAGTTTGTATAACTCGATGAATATTAGTATTAAGTTATAAATAACCAAACCGTTTAAAACTTTACTTTTAATAAAAAAATCTATTCTTGTAAGTAAATCAGGAGGGGTGATTAAAGATGATTTTTGAAGAAGTGACAACTGAAAAAATCCCCCAGACCATCGTTTCAAAAATCAGAAAAAGCCTATTAGATGGTGATCTTAAACCAGGGCAGTTACTTCCATCAGAAATAAAGTTAGCTCAAATGTTTGGAGTCAGTAGAAGTTCAGTTAGAGATGCCATGCAAATACTAGAAAGTACAGGAGTTGTAAGTAGACGTAAACGAGGGGGAACTACAATACGTCAAATTACAATTGAAGATATGGCTAATATATATTTACCTAAATCTGAAAAAGAAACTCTACTTGATCTACTTGAGACTCGTGAAGTCTTAGAAATTGCAGTCGTAAGTCTTGCAGTGAAAAGAGCAACTGCAGATGACCTTGAAGAATTAGAAAAGTTAATTGTCTGGATGGAGGAAAAACCCGAACAAGCAGCACAAGCAGATATTGCTTTTCATCTAACTCTTGCTAGAAGTAGTCAAAATCAAGTGATGATAAACATTATTAAATCGCTCAAAGAAATCATGAATAGACTCCAAGAAAAAACAATCTATTATCCTGGTAGATTGCAAAATATTATTTTGGAGCATAGACAGATTTTAAATGCTATCAGAGCAAAAGATGAAGAGTTAGCAAAGGACTCTATGAAAAATCATCTTACACACATAAATCAACTTCTAAAAAATATGTAGGTTCCGAATTGAAAAATTAATAAATCCGACTATATGACTATATGATATTTAAATGAATATGTCGGACAATACGATTTAATAATTAATTTTACTATTATTGATTTCAAATTTATTAAGAGGTGGTTTGCTTATGCAATTAACAATTGAAGATGTAAATAAAAGCTTTGGAGATAAAAGAGTGTTAAACAGCATTAATCTTCAAATTAAACCACATGAAATTCTTTGTGTTCTTGGTCATAGTGGTTGTGGAAAATCTACATTATTAAATTTAATAGCCGGATTTTTACAGGCTGACTCAGGTTCATTAACAGTGAATGACGCTCCTATTAAAGGTCCATCAAAAACTAGAGGTGTTGTTTTTCAGGATCATGCCTTATTTCCATGGTATAACGTATTAACAAATATTGCTTTTGGTCTTGAAGTACAAGGTACCCCAAAAGCAAAAGCGAAGGAACAGGCAAAGGAATATTTAGAACTAGTTGGTTTGCAAGAATATGCTGAAAATTACCCAGACGAACTTTCAGGAGGAATGAAACAACGTGTCGGTATCGCTAGGGCTCTTGCAAGTGGTCCGGATATTCTGCTTATGGATGAACCATTTGGAGCACTCGATATTCTTACCCGTGATACGATGCGAAAAGAATTGCTACGGATCTGTCAAGAACTTCGTCCAATGGTGGTTTTTGTAACTCATAGTATAAGTGAAGCGATTCATTTGGGTGATAGGGTGGTTGTAATGAAGGGTGGAGAAATTGCTGAAGTATTTGAAGTTGGTATTCAACATCCTAGGATGTATGACCATCCTCGTTTTACTCAATTAATGACTGAAATTGAACAAGTTCTTATGGGTGAAGAAGAATTAAGTCAAGTCATACGAGACTAAGGAGGGGTTTATATGAAGAATGCAACAGTAGTCAGTAATAATACAGTACCAATACAGAAGAGTTCTGTACTGAAAAAAAGGATAGACTTTCGAACATTATTTCAGAATATGTTACCTATTATCTTATTTTTTATACTGTGGGAAGTTTTAGGTCGATTAAATCAAGAATTTAACTGGATAAACCCTTTATTTCTACCACCACCAACATTAATAATATCAGATGGATTAGTACTTGCAGAAACCGGAATTATTACTAGTAGCATCATATCTAGTACCTTTCGAATTCTAGCTGGGTTTAGTTTAGGGTGTATAGTAGCAGTATTAACAGGTGTAATCATGAGTCGATCTCGATTTGTTGAAACTTGGATTTCTCCAATAATTAACTTAGTTGGACCAATTCCAGCGTTAGCTCTACTTCCTCTGTTTATTATTTGGTTTGGAATTGGTGAGTTCCCAAAGATCTTACTGATCGCTTGGTCAACTTTTATACCAGTTCTGATTTATACATTAGATGGTCTTAAATCTGTGAATTCTACTCTTATTCGTTCAGCTCTAAGTTTAGGGGCTAACCAGAGACAAATTTTCACGCGTGTCATCCTACCTTCGGCAATACCAAGCATTCTTGTAGGGATAGAGGTTAGTTTAGGTCTTTCTTTCTCTGCACTAGTTGTTTCCGAAATGATGGGAGCCGAGAATGGATTGGGCTACATAATTGTGGATGCAAGAAATTACTTCAAAATATCCAATATGTTTGTAGCTATTATCTTAATTGGTTTGGAGTATAGTCTATTTGCTTATTTATTGAAAAAGATGAAGAATAGAATTCTTTTTTGGAGAAAAGGAGGGGCTCGTGCAGCAATTGAAACAAAAAAATAGAAAAGCAAGAAATCGAATAAAAAATCAGAAAATTCTAATTGAGGTGAATATTATGAAAAAAATAAAAATTAAAAAAGCTAATACCCTTTTGATTGCAATGATGACAGTATTTGCGTTTTTGTTAACTGCTTGTGGAGGCGGCAATGAAGCTGCATCTACAAAAGAGGGAAATGACAATAAAGATAGTTCTGAAATTACAGATAAACCAGAAATGGAAGAGTTAACGCTAATGGGTGTAAGAGATGCACAAATTTCTGCAGCACAAATTATCGCTGAAAAAATGGGATATTTCGAAGAAGAGGGAGTGAAAGTAACAAACCACCTAATAGAAAATGGTCCAGAAATGGGATCAATGATTGCTGGTGGAAGTGCTCCAATTAGCCTTATGTCAAACTTTTTAGCAATCACATTAAAATCTTCTGATGTTCCGATAAAAGTTGTTGCAGTTTTAGATCAGATGGCTGGTACTCAAGCAATGGTTGGTTCAAAAGATTTGAAATTAGAAAGCGCAAAGGATTTGGAAGGACTAAAGATTGGCATGCCAAATGGAGCAGAAGTTAGATATGCAATTGAAAGTATGGGTGAAGAACTAGGGGTTGATGTAAATAAGATTAATTTCATTAATATTGGTCCAAGTGATGGTCTTACAGCTCTACAAAGAGGTGACATCGATGCACTAGCTGCTTGGGAACCATTCATCACCAAAGGGACTCAAGCAGGTGGAGAATTTATCCTTAGTGGTCGAAAGAGTAACTTACCTGAAAAAGAAGGTGATGTTAATTGGTTGAGTGTACATTCAACTGTAATGGCTACAGAAAGTTTCCTGGAGGAAAATCCCAATACTATTAAAGCTCTTATACGAGCATTGAAAAAAGCAACTGATTACATCAATGATAACCGAGAGGAAGCAATTAAGACTCTAGCTCCTGAATTACGTCTTAGTGAGAGTGAACTAACAGAAATCATGAGTCGAAATGAATACACAATGGAAGTAAGCGATACTTACTGGAAAGAAAGCAATAGCGATGGCATCATGGATTACTTCATGAGCGTTGGTAATATTAAGTCTAAACCAGAGGTTTCATCTTACCATGATTTTAGTTTACTAAAAGAAGTATATCCAGAACTTATTACATCAGATTTAGAATAAGCGAATTAATACATTTTAAATGTTTGGCATACAGATTATCTATCAATCTGTTTTTTAAACAAACTAGAAACCAACCTTTATTAGAAGAAACGTTGGTTTCTTCTAATATTCTTTAAAATACTATGCTAAAGGGGTAATAACGATGGGAAAAAAATTGATTAAAAATGGTTGCCTTGTAACTCCAAGTGATATGTATTATGCAGATATTCTTATTGAAGATGAAAAAATTAAAGCCGTTGGTCAGGACCTTGATGTTCAGGAAGCCGAAATAATCAATGCTGATGGATTGTATGTACTTCCAGGAGCTGTAGACGAACATACCCACATGTCAATGCCTAATGGTGGAACCTTAAGCATGCCTTGGGAAACAGAAACAGTTGCTGCAGCAGTAGGGGGAACTACTACTATCGTTGACTTTGCTATTCAGGAAAAAGGAACAACCTTAGGAGAAACGATTCAAAAATGGAAAGCGAGAGCGAAAGGAAATACAGCAATAGATTATAGTTTACATATTGCAATTACAGATTTAACAGATGAAATTATTAAGGAAATTCCTTCAGCTGTCGAACAAGGAGTAGCAACCTTTAAATTGTTTATGGCCTATAAAGAAGACAAGATGGTAGATGATTCCACATTGTTTCAGGTATTAAAAAAGGCTAAAGAGGTTGGTGGACTAGTAATGGTCCATGCAGAAAACGGAGATGTCATATCTTTACTTCAAGATCAATTAATAGAAGAAGGAAATACACACCCCCTATTTCATGCAGTTAGTCGCCCAATAGAAATTGAAGCTGAGGCAACACGTCGTGCAATTGCCTTAGCAAAAGTAGCTGATGCACCAATTTTCATTGTCCATGTCTCTGGGGATGAGTCAGCTGAGGAAATCCGTAGAGCTCGTTCTAAAGGGCAACCCGTTTATGGCGAGACCTGTCCTCATTATCTATTCTTAGATGAAAGCTATTATGATTTACCAAGTTTTGAAGGAGCAAAATATGTTTGTTCGCCACCATTAAGAGAGAAATTTCAACAGGATAAACTATGGGATGCAATCTCTGATGGAACCTTACAGGCTATTGGAACAGACCACTGTTCATTCAATTATAAAGAGCAAAAACACTTAGGATTTAATGATTTTAGAAAAATACCTAATGGTGGTAATGGAATTGAAAATTGGATTCAGATGTTATATAGCTATGGAGTTCGAACAGGAAAAATCTCTTTAAATAAACTAGTTGAGCTAACATCAACAAACCCAGCTAAATTTATGGGACTGTTTCCGAAAAAAGGATCGATTTCAGTTGGAAGTGATGCAGATATTGTATTATTCGACCCAAAAATCGAACAACAGATTACTGCTGAAAAGCAGAAACAAGGAAGTGATTACAACTTCTATGAAGGCTTTGAAATCAAAGGATCACCTCGTCATGTATTACTAAGAGGTGAATTAATCGTAGAAAATGGTAATTATGTTGGAAATCACTCTCAAGGAGAATTTGTTAAAGCAGAACCATATGGTGCAGCATACGACTTACATAATCAAAAAAGGAGGAATCAAAATGAAAGTCAACAAATCAAGGTTACAGGAACACTTTGAGATAATATCACAGTATGGAAAAATCGGGGAGACAGGTCTGTGCCGCCCTACTCTTTCAAGTATTGAAAAAGAAACATTTTCAGTTGTATCTGGATGGATGAAAGAAGCTGGTATGACGGTTAGGATTGACAATTTTGGCAATTTAATTGGACGATTAGAGGGAAAGAATCCAGAAGCTCCTGTTTTGATGATAGGTTCTCATCTTGATTCCCAACCATATGGTGGACGATTCGATGGTACGTCTGGTGTATTGGCAGGTGTTGAAGTAGCAATGACTTTAACTGAGAATGGAATAACTCCAGAAGTTCCGATTGAAGTGATATCGTTTTGTGATGAAGAAAGTTGGAGATTTAAAAAGGGTGTTTTTGGATCGAGAGGGATTGTAGGCAAACATGAACCCGAAGATTTAGATCGTGCTGATAAAGATGGGATAACTCGTAGGGAAGCTTTAATTGATTTTGGATGCGATCCAAACAAATTAGATGAATCAGTGTATCCCCCTGGCTCCATTGGTGCATTTCTTGAAATGCATATTGAACAAGGACCTATCCTTGATGTACAAAATAAACCAGTAGGAATTGTAACTGGTATTGCAGGTCCTTTATGGCTTTCTGTTAAATTAAAAGGATTTGCAGGCCATGCTGGTTCTGTACCAATGAATTTACGTAAGGATGCATTGGTAGGAGCTGCAAAAATGATTGGAGAGATTAATAGTATAGTTAAACAAGAACCTGGAATATCTACCGTTGTTACAGTGGGGAGTTTAAAGGTATTTCCCGATTCACCAAATATCATACCGGAAACAGTGGATTTCACCATTGATTTACGTGATATTGATTTAGATCGCCGAAATCAGTTTGAGCAACGAATTCGTACAATTATTGAGGATTTGGCTGCTGAGCATAATTTGACTGCTACGATTCAGGAAGAGATAAATTTAGAACCAGTAAGATGTGCAGAGTGGATTCAACAAATGATTTTTGAAGAAAGCAAAGAGATGGAACTTGATTGTCCTAAAATGGTTAGTGGACCTTTTCATGATGCAGTGGTTATGTCAAATGCATGTGATATTGCCATGATTTTTGTGAGATGCAAGGATGGAATTAGCCATAATCCAGCTGAATTTGCTAGTTATGATGATTTAGCTAAGGGAACAGAGTTACTCTACAAAACAGCCTTGCGAGTATCTTCCAAAATTAATAACCAATTATTATCTCAATCCGGCGCAAACTAAGGAATTGAAAGGATGGTTCTATGACTGTTTTAATAACGGGAGGATCAGGATTTGTTGGAATTAATATAATTGAAAAACTCTTAGATGAAAATATCAGTGTTGTAAATTATGCAACTCTCCCAGTTCCTGAAGAAGCAATAGATTCATTGGAAGGGCGTAATGCATGCTATCATTATATCAAAGGCGATGTTCTAGATACTGAACTAATAGATTCTACAATTGAAAAATATAATATTACAACCATTATACATGCTGCAGTTATAACACCCGACATAGAAAGAGAAAAAAAATTTAGCAAGACTGTTACAAACGTTAACTATATGGGAACTATTGAAGTATTAGAAGCAGCGCGAAGACATAATATTGAAAAGTTTATATATTTAAGCTCTGTTTCAGTATATGGAGATACAGCTTTTAAAGACAACATTTTGGAGGAATCGAAGTCAATACCATTACCTAGAACATTGTATGAGATATCTAAGTATTCTGCTGAAAGAACCGTTTTAAGATATAAAGAGTTGTTCGGGCTTAATGTAGTCGTTGCAAGATTGGGCCAAGTTTTTGGGCCTTGGGAACATTACACCGGAATTCGATATACTCAATCCGGTCCTTTTCAAGCAACTCGACATGCATTTTTAAATCAAAAAGTATTTCTATCTCGTCCTGGGTTAAGAGACTGGGTTTATAGTAGGGATGTTGCAATCTCAATTCTACACTTATTATTGAATAGTGAGTTGAAGTATAGCGTTTATAATGTAGGTTCAGGAAAGTCATGGAGTGTAGAACAGTGGTGTGAACTCCTTAAAGAAGAATTTCCTGATTTCAAATATGAAATTTCTAAACAATTAGAACAATCAAATATAGACTATTTCGTTCCACAAGATGCTAGCAAACTCTCAATTGAACGGTTACAAACGGACCTAGGTTACAATCCGAAATATGGGATGGTAGAAGCATTTCATAATTACATGGAATGGATAAAGAATACCTCATTATTTTGGACAAATTCTAATAAAAACATTAGAACGAAGGAAAATCAACTGTCATAGTTTTTTGATAAAGTTCAAGAATCAAATAATTGATTCTTGAACTTTATAGTTTGTAACTATTGAAGCTTCTAGATACATTTCCTTTAATGTCATCTACTAAATAAAAGAAACAGGATGTGACTAGATATGGCAAAAATATTTATTTCAGGTGAAATTCCAGATATAGGGTACAGTCTTCTCTCCGTTCACGAATTGGATGTATATAAGGGAGAAAAGCTGATTACAGAAGAGGAACTTATAGCAAGCGTTAGTGGGGTAGATGCTTTGCTTACTCCCCTTTCGACGAAAGTAACGAGGAAAGTAATCGAATCAGCTCCTCATTTAAAAGTGATTGCTAATTTCGGTGCAGGCTTTGATAATATTGATATAGAAGCTGCAAAAGAAAAAGGCATCGCTGTTACAAATACACCAGGGGTCTCCACTGAAGCTACTGCTGAACTAACGCTTGGATTAATGCTAGCCTTAGTTAGACGTATTCCTGAAGGCGATAATCTTTGTCGTACAACTGGATTCAATGGATGGGCGCCACTTTTCTTTTTAGGAAGAGAGCTAACAAACAAAAAACTCGGAATTGTTGGATTCGGAAAAATCGGACAAGCTGTTGCAAAACGAGCTAAGGCATTTAGTATGGATATATATTACACAGGAAGAACTCGAAAAACATCTGACATAGAAGAAAAATATGATGCCACTTTTATGGATTTTACCGAACTTCTTGAAACATGTGATGTGATAACTGTACATACAGCATATAATGAAGAAACACATCACCTTTTTACAAAAGAGGCGTTTACTTCAATGAAAAAAGATGCCTTCTTTCTTAACTTGTCGAGAGGATCTATTGTTAAGGAAGAAGAACTCGTCGAAGCTTTACAAGCAGCAGAAATTGCTGGAGCAGCACTTGATGTATTTGAATTTGAACCACATATTACTGATGAATTGAAGCAACTAGAAAATGTTGTGATCACACCACATATTGGTAATGCTACAGTTGAGACGAGGAACGAAATGGCAAAGCTTTCTGCGCAGAATATTTTGAGTGTATTGGAGCATAAGAGGTCTTTGACACCGGTTTATTAATTTGCTTTTTGCTTTAGTGTTCAACTCTAATACCTAATTGGGGGAATTACTAACAATTATCCAAATCAGGGCTTTAGTTGAATAACAAAGTTTAGTTTAAAGATATATTCAAAAGCAAACCTTTTACCAGGTTTGCTTTTCTCTTGTAATCTAAAGTTGCTACGAAATCCCCGATGATTAAATTGAAATGTTAGAAACATAAACTAGACATATAATATACATTATATACGTTCATTATGTTTTTATCTATGTTATACTCATCATATAATGTGAATTTTATATACCTATCTAGTATACTTTTAATACACCTAAACTCGTCATATAAGTGAATGGAGCGAAAAGAATGTTTTCAGATTACATTGCCTATCTTAAAGAAAAAGGAAAGTCAGATAATACCATTATTTCCTATACGAATGATTTGAATTATTTTTTTAATGATATGTATATCAGATCTGGTGAATATGTTACGGCAACAGATATTCGCAAATGGGTAGATGAGATGCTAAATTCAACACATACAAAACCCATGGCCACGACAACGATTAATCGTCGGCTAAATTCATTAAGAAGTTATTTTTCTTGGGCCACAAAGAATGACAAACTACAGCACAACCCAATGCAGGAAATTCAAGATTTAAAATCAGCTGATGAAGATTATGAAAAGATAATGTGGCTTACTGAAGATGAATTCGAAGATTTGTTACATATAATAAGGAAGAAACCCGTCAAAAGTAGAGGAGTTAACCCAGAGGAAAAGTATCGTCGCGATCGAGCAATTATTTATTTGCTTACATACGCTGGCTTACGTGTAAATGAATTATCCAATTTAAAATTAACGGATTTAGACTTAGAGTTGAAGCGTATTAGAATTGTAGGAAAAGGAATGAAGGTAAGGACCATCCCTATTTCTAATACACTACTTGCGGAGATTCAAGATTGGCTAAGTTTTCGATCAGAAATGACTAAACAAAAATTACATGTAGCAGATTCACCTTATGTGTTTTATAGCCAACGGTCCCCTAAGTTTACGGTTCGTGGAATCCAGACGATGATCGAAAGTTATAGCTTACCAAAGAAGAAGTTAACTCCTCATATGTTTAGGCATACTTTTTGTAAGTGGATGTTAAAGGCAACTAATAATGATATTGAAAAAGTAAGAAGATTAGCTGGTCATAGTAATATTGCCACAACAAGTAGATACTTAAAAGATTCTTATAGTGATTTAGCTGATGCAGTGGATGCTTTACCAAAATTTTAAACTGAGTTAGAGCAGAGGACAGAGGAATGAGTAAAAAAAATAATCGCTGCCATTATCTACTCTACCTCTGTGCTTATTTCCCCTTCCCTACTACACTACAAACTCTTCTATTTTACCAACCGTATCATTGTATCTTATGATTGATTTATTAGTGTTTAGGTCAATATATAGTTCACAGAACAGTTCATCTTTCTTCCATGATAGATGTACTTCATCCTCAGTAGAGTCGCGAGCTGTAAATGTACCATTAAATGCAGGGTGATCATTCCTAAAACGTATAAGGTTTAAAAGTCTTTGTACAACTTGTTTTTGAACAGAGCTTTCAATTTCTTCAAGGCTGAAGTTATGTCTGTTGATTTCACGCCCTTCACCTGTTTTACCAACATTATCAACATCATTTTCTCCAGCCAGAAGGCCTACATAGTAAACTTGTGGAATTCCGGGTACAAAAAATTGAATTGCTCTAGCTGCTATATAGGCATCATCATCACAATTCAAAACTGAGTAATAGGAACATCTAATTTGATGAACGTCAAACCCGTCATCTGCTTTGTGTTCGTCTGATAACACAAGACTCAGGTTCGAGCCTCTTTCTAGACATATATCAACTAATTTTCTAGCTTCCTTAGTATCAATAAGGTCGTCCATGTCTGGCTTGACAGGTATTCCATCGTGACAATCCAACATGGTAAATTGCTTTTCAGGTCGGTTCTGTAAATATTCATATAACTTCTTACTAGACTTATTAATCATCGTGTCAAGAACAGTATATGGAAGAATAAAGTCATAAATCCAGAAGCCACGCTCAGCTAACTTGTATTGAATTGAATAATGGGAATGAACCTCAGGAAGTAATTCGATATCTAAGGAATCCGCCAAATCCTTTATCCAATCTAAGAACTGATAGATTTCTGGTTCTACAAAAAAACAGCTAGTACCCAGTTTTTTAATAATGTATCCCACTGCATCTAATCGTACAATCTTAACCCCATTATTGCTAAAGTTTTCAAAGAATTCCTTTAACAAGTCTCTTACTTGTTGTGACTTGACGTCTAAATCAATTTGTTCAGACGGATTTGTTTTGCCAAACGTAGTCCAAACGGTCTCCTCTTCTCCAGTTTCTTCAATGGTGAAGGTGGAATATGGTACTTCCCTCCTTAGAAACATTTTATCAATATCTTCCTGTCGAGGTTTCCCGTCTTCCCACAGTTTATCTAAAGTAATAAATAAGTCTGCGTATTCTGATTTTCGTCCTTTTCTCAAAAAATCTTGGAAGTAGGGAGATTGTTTGGATATATGGTTAACCATTAAATCTACTAATACATCATGTTTCTCTCCGATCTTTTTAATGTCCTCCCAAGTCCCATGTTGAGGGTCTATCTCCAAGTATGTTAACGGAGCAAAACCTCTGTCTCCTGATGAGGGAAAAGGTGGTAAAATATGAATGCCACCTTTAAAAATATCTGAAAAATAATTTACAAGAACTTGATTTAGATTTTCTAGATTACCTCCAAGTGAATCTGGATAAGTAATGAGCTGTACTTGATTTTTTAGTGCCATGCTCACTCCTCCTTATAAACTATAGATTTCTTTTATTTCTTCAAGCTTTGGTAATTCTACCACTGCCCCCGTATATCTCAACTTAAAGGCACTTACAGCAAAACCTAGCTCTAACGCTTCTTTAATGGTGTGTCCTTTTACGATCGCTGTATAAAATCCCGACCAAAATGCATCTCCTGCACCTGTTGTATCCATCACTTCTGTTGCAAGTGTATGAAAGTTGACCATTTCCTTTCCATTTGAAACAATTGCACCATCTTGACCAAGTGTCATAATAACAAGCTTAGCACCTAATTCTAAAAACTTTTCAACTTGGTTTTCATAGTGATCCTGACCAAAGATTCTTTCAGCGTCCACTTCAGAAGGTTTTACAATATCTGCTTTTCCAATAAAAGATTTCACATATTCTATCCCATCTTCACCCTTTTGCCATAGCATAGGGTGATAATTCGGATCAAAGCAAACTAATCCATTATTCTCTCTTGCTGTATCAATACTTTTCTCAATCGTTCTTCTAGAGAGTGGCATTGATATTGGCCAACATGAAAAGTGGATAACCTTAGAGTTCTTAATGGCATCCTCAAGCATTGATGTATATTCTATTTGATAGTCTGCTCCCCTAAAAAATATCGGGACTGGTGTGAATTTACTCTTCGTAACAACAACCATACTAGTTGAATAATCAACTGTTTGAATACATCTTGTATCAATATGTACATTCCGTAATTGATTTTTTAAATAATCACCGAGTCCATCTGCTCCAACTGCAGAAGCTACTAATGAATTAATTCCCAATTTTTTTGTGTTGATCGCTATATTTGATGGTGACCCACCAAAAAATCGATTATAGGTTTGACACTCGAAGTTATCATCATAATCCTCTGATATCATATCAATCAGAATCTCTCCAATTGTTAAAATATCATTATTTTTATCTTGTAATAATATTTGTTCATTAAAGTTAAACATCACAATCCCTCAACTTTATATTCGAATCTACTAAACCTTTTTTAAGAGAAGCTGTACACACCTGAAATTAAATACAGCTCTCTTAAAATCTACTAAATTTTATGCCCATGACCTTGTAGATGTTCTAATTTCTTGCTTTGGATTCTTTAGTGCTTCATCCATCATTAAGGAAATATACATATCTTGGAGAGCATCCTGTAAGGAGTAGAACTCTTTACCCGTTTTTAAATACTCAGCCATCTTCAACATACAAGTAGCAACAGCAATTTCATCATCATTTAACCTTGCATATTGAAACGGATTTTGGTAAACGTATTGCTCGCCTAGCATGATCCCCGCATGTGACCACTCCTGGTTATTATATAAACCATAATCAATACGATTTAAGTCTTGGGTAACAGGGATGTTTTCATCTGTAAGATATCTGACGGTTAGGTCATCAATTTCCCCTCTTATTCCCTGTATATTCAGCTGACGCGTCCGGATAAAGGAGTGATATTGTGCAGGATCAGAGAAATCAAAAAATGCAACTTTCCCTTGATCAAACTCTAATGTTAGGCGATCTCTTGAACAGGTTGTGATTTCGCCATCATAAACAATTCCCCCACGCCCATAAGTTTCTGTTAAATTAAAATGAAATCGTTTCCCGTAGATGGTGCAATTGTTAAGTCCGATATTAAAAAACTTTCGAATTATACTTACGCCATGGTAACCATGTAGGGAAGAGATATTAATATTTTCTATTTCTCCTAGCTTTCCATCTTCAATCACTTTTAGCCAAGAAGCATAAAGCGGCTGATAAAAATACTGCTCTGCTACCTGTATTTTCGCATCATATTTTTTGTACTGATCCCAGAGAGTTTCTAATGCTTCTATAGATTCACCAGGTGGAGTTTCACTTAAAACAGGTATTCCTCGTTTGAATAAATCAATTAAATAATCTGTTACGACACCTCTTTTAATTGATAGTACGACATAATCCGGCTGATCATGGACAAGCTCATCAAGCGAGTGAACCACTTTTACGTCAAACTTTTCAGCGAAAGCTTTACCCTTCTCTTTGTTTCTTATTAAAACATTTGTTAACTCAAATTGATCAGGAATCGCTTTCGCAATGCGAATGTAAAATTCAGCTCTCCAACCTGATCCGATAAGTCCAAATCTTATTTTCTTCAATAGTCGATCCCTCCGAATATTTATTTATTATTAAAATATATTTACGGTACATCATACCCTCTAGAGGCTGCTAGAATCTGATACCACTCATCGTATGACAGAGATACATCTAGTGCATCAACCGCACTTTTTACTCGATTAATATCCATCGTTCCAGTAATAGCCGCAATTTCCACCGGGTGTTTGTATAACCAAGCATACATAACCACATCAATAGAAATTTGATGCTCATTTGCAATTTCGCTAATAACTGTTCTTAATCTAGTAGTGTCCTCATCATCGTTTTTAAAGACATTTCCACCACCAAGTGGAGACCAAGCCATTAATGGCATTCTTCTCATCAAGGCATCATCTGTCACTCCGTTAAAGAAGTTGTCCAATCCTTGTACCGATAATTCCATTTGATTTGTGACAAGAGGCTCTGACAAAAAGCTTTGTAGCATGCTTACCTGTGAAGGCATGAAATTAGAAACACCTACATTCAACACTTTGCCTGATTTAACTAGTGTATCAAGTGCATCCGCTGTTTCAGCTGGATGACCAATGATGTCAGGTCTATGTACTAGTAATAAATCAATGTAGTCTGTTCCTAGCTTTACTAAAGATTCATCAACTTCTTTTAAAATTTGTTCTTTAGAAGATTCATAATAGATCACTTTGTTATCTTTTACTCCAGGCAAAACGATTCCTGTCTTTGTAATGAGCTTCATTTTTTCACGTAAGCTAGGCTCTTTTCTTAATACACTGTCACCGAAAATTTTTTCACAAGTATATCCACCGTATACTGGGGCATGATCAAAACTCGTTACACCTAAATCCAAGCATTCTTGAACAAATTGTAAAAGCTGTTCTCCCTCCATGCCCGCATCCTTAATACGCATACATCCTACAACTACTTTTGATAGATCTACCTGTTCACTTAATTTTATAAATTCCATCTTCATTCTCCTCGTATATTATTTTTTTCAATAAAATTCTTTACTCTTTAACTCCTCCAGAGGTAAGCCCTGAAATAATATTTTTTTGGAAGATTAAAACTAACAAAATAAGAGGCACTGTTACGACAACTGAAGCAGCTGCCATATCTCCCCAAGGCAACTCATAGTTACTTGGGAATAATGCAATGCCGACTGGAACTGTTCTCATTTCATCTTTTGTCATAAAGGTTAGAGCATAGATATACTCATTCCAGGAATTAATAAAAACTAATAGTGCTACAGAGAACGTTGCGGGTTTAATGAGAGGAAGCATAATTCGGAAAAAAATTCCTGCTCTCGAGCATCCATCAATTGTGGCGGCATCCTCAAATCCCTTTGGCAATTGGCTAAAAAAGTTTGTTAATAACCAAATTGATAGAGGTAACGCAAACGTAATATACGGGATAATAAGACCTGCATATGTATTTAGTAAATTTAGATTTTTCAAGATTAAATATAATGGACTAATTGTTGAGATCGTAGGAAACATGGAAATACTCAAAATTGCCATAAGCATGATCGTTTTTCCTCTAAAACGAAGTCTAGCTAACGCATATGCAGCAGATGCACCGATTAAAATACTTAAAATGGTTGTTGCCAATGAAACAATAAAACTATTAAATAGATACTTAGCAAACGGATGTTTTGTAAAGACGTTCTTATAAAAGTCTACGTTTATTTCACTTGGAAACCACTTTGCTGGAATCGCCGCTATCTCTGTTAGAGGTTTAATAGAGGTTAAAAACTGCCATACAAATGGCAATAAAATAGCTACTAAAAACAGCAAAATAAGAGCATAAAACAGGGTATTCTTAAGAATGGATGCTCCTTTTGACTCCATGTATAAATTCCTCCTTCCTTAGAAATCAGTAAGCTTGTTACCGAGTGCTTTCATATATATTAAGCTGATCAGGAATACTACTGCGAAGATAAGCATAGACATCGCTGATCCGTACCCAAAGTCAAGAAACTTCATCAAGTTATTGTAGGCATAAACAGATAAACTTTCCGTTCCATTTGCTCCACCTGTCATAACAGTAATTAACTCAAACACTCTAAACGCATCTAATGTTCTAAATAGCAAAGCTACGATGACTGTGTATTTAACAAGAGGCAAGGTAATGTTGAGAAATATTTGAAACTTATTAGCGCCATCTATTTTTGCTGACTCGTATAACTCCTTTGGAATCATTTGAAGACCGGCTAACGTTAAAAGGGCAATAAATGGGGCTGTCTTCCAGACATCTGTAATAACAAGTGCCATAAATGAACCACTTGAACTGCTTAACCACGCTTGATAGCTATCGATTACATGAAGTCGAGTCAAAATATCATTAAATAAACCATATTGATCATTGTAGATAAACTTCCACATAAGAGCCGAAACAGTGGTAGGGATGGCCCATGGTACTAGAATTGATGCTCTCACAAAGCCTCTCCCTTTAAATGCTTTGTTCATTAACATCGCTGCACCAAATCCAAGTAATAATTCGAAAAACACTGTTACAACAGTAAATTTCAATGTGAAAACAATCGAATCCATTGCTCGTTGATCGTTAAATATCTTCACATAATTTTCAAATCCGATAAATGGATATCCAGAGCTAGGATCTGTTAGCACCATTTCATGTAAGCTAATCCAAAATGTTCTGATAATTGGATAAACAGCAATAAGTAATAAAATAATGATAGCTGGTGACATCATGATCCATGCGTCTCTCGCTTCTTTCTTCTCAAGAGAGGTTTTTGACATTTTTCTACGAGTTTTTTTTAGAGGAATTGTCGGTACCTTTCCTTCCATCTTTTGAAACCTCCTTCTCTTTCCGAAATGTCATGTTGACAGTGAAGTTTCTGCAGAACAAGTTTCATGTTCTGCAGAATACATTCACATATATGTTTATTTGTTTAATTCTTCTAACTCACTTTGCAATTGGTCCAACGCGGTTTTCACTTCTGTTTCTCCAGATAATGCCTGATGAATGTTTCTTTGGATCGCATCTGATACTTTTGCATATTTAGGAGACATTGGTCTTGATTTTCCACCTTCAATAATTCCATAAAACTTCTCATAAAATGGAATTTCTGCAAGTACATCTGCATCTTCATATACAGACTTTAATACTGGTGGCTGTGCAGATATTAATGTCATTTCTTTTTGTGTTTCTTCACTTGCCATATATCTCAAGAAATCTACGGCCGCTTCTTTATGTTCATCATCAATGAATTTATTAATAACTAAATCAAGTCCACCTAATGCTGAATGTGGTTCTTCGCCATTTGGTCCAATCGGTAAAGTTGTCGCACCTACTTTTCCTGCTACTTTTGACCCCTCAGCATTTGCTGAGTTCCAGAATCCTGACCAATCACGAATGAATAGTGATTTCCCATCTAAAAATACTTGTTCACTTTCTGGCTCATTATAAGTTGTGATTCCTTCAGGTGAATAGTTTTCCACTAAATCTAACATGATCTCTGTTGCTTCCACATTATTGGATGTATTAACGACCGGAGAACCGGACTCATCTAAAACATCTCCACCGTTGTTCCAAATGTACTCAACCCAGTTACATACAAGTGCTTCAGACTTAGCAGCTTGGAAGTTTGAAACATATTTAATTTCATCTAGATCTTTAATCTTTTCTTCAAGATCCATCCACCCTTGATATGTAGTGGGTACTTCCACCCCTAATTGATCAATAATATCTTGACGATAAAAGAGAACACTTGCATTTGTAAACCAAGGAAATGCTACTAGCTTTCCGTTGTAAGTCGCCCCTTCAATCGTCCCAGGTAAGTATCGACTTTGAGTGGATTGATCAAAGTATTGACCCAAATCTTCTAACCAGCCAGCAGCTGCAAACTCGGCTACGTATACAACATCCAATGCCATTACATCAACACTTGTATCACCAGAAGCTAATTTATTAACAAAATCATCATGTACAACATTTGCATCCTGTGGAAGAATAACCGTTTCTACATGAACTTTATCCTGACTTTCATTATATTTATCTACTATTTTTTGAGTTGGTTCACCAACACCTTGATCGAACGAGAAACGGATTGTTACTTTTTCATTTCCCTCACCATTAGACGCTTCTCCAGATGATTCAGTATTTCCTGAACATCCAATAATTGAAACCATCATGATTGCAAGAATAAGTGTAACTAATAATTTTTTCATTTTCCCACGTTTCATAAATCCAATCCCCCATTTTAAATTTTTTAATCTACCCTACATTATCGAGGGTGTAAGCTACTCACAAGGAAAACGTTTACAAATATAATCGAAAATAAAAGATACAAACAAAATTATTAGTATAGTTTCATGATTTCTAACTATATTTGTAAGTATCTTCAATGAATACAAAAGGTGATTAACCAAATTTCCTAGTTAAATCCTTCAATCGATCCTATAGGAAAAGGTTTTCCTTGTTGTTACGAATTATATTCTAATATCCAGATAAAATCAATACAATTTCGACATAAATTTTTAGAATACTCAAAAAACATTGTAGATAGTTAAAAAAAGCCGAAAAATATACAGTTACTATTCAAAAAAAGTGGAATAAAATGAACACTTTTTGAATGATAACTGTATATCACTAAGAAAATGTAACTGTTTATAGAATCTAGTAGGATAAGTGAATGGTCACCTCAAAGGAAAAGGTTTTCCTGTTTTGTTAAAGTAGATTTATACAGGGTACTTTATTCTATTGCTCGTACACTGTTTCTTCTTATAATCTTATGAGGTATAAACTGCGTATTCGGAATAATAGAATGTTGGTCATCAATTAACTTAAAAAGAGTTTTAGCAGATTTAATACCCTCATCGAAATACGAAATTCGAACCGTCGATAATTCTGGACTAAAATAATTTGCATATTCAGAGTCATCAAAACCCATTATTGAAATATCACGTGGAACTGACATGTTAGAGTTCTCTAAAAATCGTATTGCTGCTATCGCCATGATATCATTACATATCATAACAGCTGTCGGTAATATGCTATTCTCCTCATAGATTTTCTTCATGGAATCAAATCCAGACTGAAATGTGAAATTCCCATGTTCTATATAGGAATCTGGCACTTCAATGTGGTTTTCTTCTAACGCTAAACGAAAACCTTTTAAACGTTTTTGTCCAGAAGAAAAATCATTTTCTGGACCGCCTATGAAAGCAATCTTTTTATGACCATTTTTAATTAAAAATGATACCGCGTCATATGTAGCCTTTATATTATCATGAACAACAGTTTTTATTTCCTCATTACCTTCTGATGCTTCTTGAGTAACTAATACAATAGGGTAATCTTTCTTTTTCATTTCATTTACTAACAAACGGTTAACATCTACACCAGCAAACAGTAAACCATCGACTTTTTTGTCCGCTAATTTCCCTAATAATTCCAGTTCTTTTTCTCTTTGTCCTCCTGATTCGCAAACCATTAACGTATAAGCGCGTTTCTCGCATACACTATTAATGCCCTTTGTTAGAGATCCAAATATTGGATTAGAGATATCAGGAACCACTATTCCTATGATGTTTGTTCGATTCGTTATCAACCCTTTTGCTAAAGGGTTAGGTTTGAAATTCCTTTTCCTTATAACTTCATGGACTCTTTCTCTTAATTCTGGACTCACTGCTTTTGTATTATTTATTACTCTTGACACTGTAGCGATGGAAACATTTGCCTCTTTCGCAATGTCCTCAATCGTAATTTTCATTTCACCACTCCCAAAGAGAACTAATATACCAGTTTCAAACAATTGGTTAATTACTCTTTTGCCAAAATTGTATGGTACTGGATCAGCTCTTATGTTGATTTATTATTGATGTGTTTCAAATTGTTCTTCTTTTTTTGAGTATACTACCTCCTTTTAGTAATATTTATTCTACATCTTCTTTGTAGTATTTTTCATTTTTTTGATTATCCGAGTTATTGATTTCTAATTGAAGAGTGTTGATTTTTTCTTCATACTCTTTCCGGATAATTGAATTTTCATTATACAGTTCTTTAATGCTCTCATTGTATTCTTCATTTGCCTTTAGTAACTTCTCTTGGAAATTTCGTTCTGCCTCTAAAACGGCTTTGTCCTTCTCATATTCTTTTCTCTCAGATAAGCGTTCCATTTCAATGGTATGACTATTTTTCATCAATTCTAGCTGTTGTGTTAACTCTTTAATCTCATCCTGTTGATCATGGGTTTGAAGGGTTATTTCTTTTACTTGAGATTGTAGACGATCGCGTTCTTTTGAGAATTCCTCTTTCAACCGTTCATTTTCTTCTGCAAAAGCTTGATACTTACTAACTAATCCACTTAACGTATCATTTTTTTCCTTATATTCATCGATCAAGGACTGGTTATTTATATTAATCGTACGAACTTCTTCCAGTTGTTTCAATAATTCTTCTTTTTCTTTTGATAGAGCAAGTGCTTCTTGCTTGGATTCTTTAGCTTCCTCAGTTGCTGCAGTTGCTTTATTTTGATATTCATTAATAATTGCTTCTTTTTGATCTAACTTTTCAGCTATTTCCTTAACAGCATGATCCTTTATATAGATAGATCGTTGAATCATACTTGAAACAAGCTCATAGATTCGTGTTGTATGAACCTCAAGCTCTGAGATATCCTGGCTATAATCAGTTGCACCTTGCTTAATAGCATTCATTTCCGTCAAAGAAACGGCCTTTTCAAACCATTCTTTAGAAGTGTGACCACTCGCTTCAATCATTTCTTTCACTTTATCATGTAATTCTTCACTAACTTTGACTCCAAATGTTTTATCTGCCATTCATCTCACTCCTATAGAGTTAACTTAATAACACTATTATATATTATGGTTAACCTAGTTTTTATTCGTTAACTAAATTATAATACATATGAATAATATATTCTAGGACTACCATAAATACTTTTTGATTTTTTATGTATAAAAACTTCATTTAACATAGATTAAATATAGGGGTACAGTCAGGAAAATGCGGATTTACAACGATAAGCATTTGATACAAGTCTTATGAGACAGTCAGAAGTCATTTAAAACGCTAATTTCATTATGTCTCAATAGACTCTACTCTATTGGGATTGTAAAGTGATACACTTAAACTAACGGACAGTTAGTTTAACTCAAATGAAACGGAGGTAGTTTGGATGTTAAAAAAACTATTTAGATTTTTTGAGATAGTGAGCAAAATAAAAAAATCGTTCAGAAAAAACCCAGTAATTTTATTATCTCCGATATTTGCGATAGTATTTTTAGTGATGTTTATTTTAAGTAGATTCATATAAAATCCCTAACGGTAGACATCTGCTATTTTAAAAAGGCGATTCATTGAGAATAGAAATCGTCTTTTTTTATGTTTGAAAACTGCCTTATCGTTTTAAATTCGCATTATTCTGACGCTACCCCATATATAAAAAACGTCCTCTAGTTTAAGAAGACGTTAATTTTTATGTATTTTAGATGCTCTTATGTACCTTTTTAATTCTTGATAAAACTGTTCTCTGGTTCCAACTAGGATGACTACTATTAAATTGCCATCTTCGTCCTCTTGAACGGTATAGGCTACTTCATAATTAGTGCCATTATGGTACATATCGTAACCATAAATACCAGCTAAATCCCCTTTTTTCTGTTCGCCAACACCATAGGGATCTAGCTGGATTTCAGTAAAGGCTTCTTTGAATTTCTTTTTTAGAGGTTTATCTTTTAAT